>Ga0209048_10001254_pt1 | contig 26202 bp, 28 predicted proteins | sample FrelakmetCRP12CR_FD_187146 | JGI IMG/M metagenome (GOLD analysis project Ga0209048, IMG submission 187146) | Freshwater lake sediment microbial communities from the University of Notre Dame, USA, for methane emissions studies - CRP12 CR (SPAdes)... | ecosystem: Environmental > Aquatic >... | reverse complement strand
GGCCCGCGAAAGCAAGGCACAGCAACAAAACCCAACTCCGTTTCATGACGACCCCCCGTCCAGCTGAAGCGCCGAATGATACAGCGCAAGCTGCCTAGCTGCCGTCGGCACGCGCCCGCCACACCGACGCCAGCCATGGCTGCTGCTCGCGCGGCAACCCTTCCGGGCGGTAGTAGTGCGCCAGTTCGACGAATCCGGCATCGGCCATGTGGCGTTGCCAGCCAGCAAGGCTGTGGTAGGCGCCGAATCGTCCGCGGTTCCAGCCCTCGTCGTCGTTGCCGTGCGGATTCGAGCTGAACAGCACGCCGCCGGGCTTGAGCGTGGCGTGCAGTTGCCGCAGCACGCGCGGCAATTCCTGCGTCGGGACATGAAACAGAGACGCGTTGGCGAAGATGCCGTCGAAATGAGCGTGCGGAAGCTCCAGCGCCAGGAAATCCTGTTCCCATACCGTGCAGCCGCTGTAGGCGCGCGCCTGCTCGGCAAACGTTGCCAGCGCATCGAGACCGATCGCGAGATGGCCAAGGCGCGTCAGCGCAGCCAGATCGCGCCCGGGCCCGCAACCGAAATCGAGAATCCGGTACGGCGGAATCCCGTCTATATGCGACAGGAGCGCGCTAATATTCTGCCTGACGTCGTGGTCGCGAGTCGCCTGCCAGAACGTTTCCGCGCGCTTGCGGTAATCTTCCAGGGTGCCGCGCGAAATCTCTTCGAGGTCGTGATGGGTCAGTTTCATGGGCATCGGCACGGCGCGTCTATGCGGGTCGGCCGCCGGCCGCGCCCTTCGCTACTTTACGGTACTTTCACTCCTGACGGAGCGCAGGTGGTGGCTGTACACCCTGGAATTCAAAGGCGGAAGCCTGTACACGGGAATCACCGTGGACCTCGAGCGACGCCTGGCGCAGCACCGGCGCGGAACCGCGGCAACGTATACACGAATGCGGCGGCCGTTACGGCTGGTGGGCGCGGCCATGGTCGGCGCGCGCTCGTGCGCGCTCAAGCTCGAGTACGCGTTCAAGCAATTGCCCGCCGACGAAAAATGGCGGCGCGCGACGGCGATGGGTGTAACCGCCGCATCGGGCGCTTCGAGCGTCATGGATGTTGACGCAGCGTGAATTGCGACCGCGATGAGCGCTGAAGCGATCGTCGACGCGACACGGCGCTGGCTGGAACGCGCGGTCATCGGACTCAACCTCTGCCCCTTCGCCAAGGCAGTCCACGCGCGACGGCAGATTCGCTACTCGGTATCCGATGCGACCAGCGCGCGCGAATTGCGCGGCGACCTTGGCCGCGAACTCGAATGGCTGGCGCACGCCGACGCCGAGGCGGTGGACACGACGCTGCTCATCCATCCGCACGCGCTGAACGATTTCACCGACTATAACCGGTTCCTCGGCGCCGCCGACGTGCTGCTCGTCGAGCTGGGGCTCGAAGGCGTGTTGCAGATCGCGAGCTTCCATCCCGACTACGAATTCGCCGACTGCGCGCCCGATGCCATCGACAACTACAGCAACCGCTCGCCCTATCCCATGCTGCATCTGCTGCGGGAAGCGAGCATCGATCGCGCGGTCGCGGCATTCCCCGATCCGTCGGCGATCTACGGCAGGAATATCCGTACGCTGCGCCGACTCGGCCACGACGGTTGGCGAGCGCTCTGGCGCGACGACTGAACGGCGCCGAAAGTTGGAGAAGCGGGCGGCCGCGTCCTGAGCATTGCGTTCAGCTTTCCAGGCGGCACTTCAAGTCCGCGCCAGCCCCGGAAACGAGCTGCGCGCTGCGCACTGCGTGCGCGTCGATGCACGCACAGTGTAAGGCGACTTCCGCCGGCGCGGTCGCAACTAGGCGCAGGTCGGCGAAGCCGGAGTCAAGCTTCGCCGGCGCAACGACTGTCAGGCCCAGAACCAGCGCCGTCATGGCGACGGCGGCGAGCGCAAACGGGGCGCGGAGCTTGGGGCTGGATGCGTAGGTCATGTTGCTCTCCTGTCTCGAGTTTTCAGCTGCACCCACGTTGGATGCGGCGCCGCGGGAATCCGGATTCACGGACCTTGGCTGCGATCGCCGTTGCTGTCAGGCCAAATCGTAGGCGGCGGTGGTTACGCCCTCAAGAAGCTCGCGACGAACCGCGAAAACGACGGATCAGAAGCGCTCCAGCGCCGACGGGCGCCACGGGCGGGCCCGACGGAGTCCCGACGGTGGCCCCGAGCGCGTCGCTGCGGCCACGCCCTGTTCGAGCCCTCGCGGCAGACCCGCGGTAAGATGCGCCGTCCAGGGCGAGGCGATCGCTGACTGCCGGGGTGGCCGGCCGGCAGTGCCGGGGGGCCTGCACGATCGCCTCGAGGCCTGCCCGATCATTCTTTTCTATCCCAACCGGAGCGCACCATGATCCAGAATTCACGTCCATCACCCGTTGGCTGGCTGTCGCGCAACGTCGGCAACTGCGCCGTTGCGCTCGGTTTCGCGTCGGCGCTCGCCGGCTGCGCGACGACGCCTGCCGAGGACCCGCGCGCCGCCGCCGAGCGCTATGCGGCCGTCATTGCAAGCCCACTGCGCACCGATGCGGACCGCCGCACCGACGCCGCACGCCGTCCGGCCGAGTTCCTGCCCTTCACGCAGGTCAGGCCGGGCATGCAGGTTCTCGATGTCGCGACAGGCGGCGGGTACACCTCGCAACTGCTGGCGATCGCGGTTGGCCCCAGCGGCAGCGTCTGGGCGCAGGCGCAGCAGCCCGGCGCCGCAATCACCAAGCGGCTCGCCGACCATCCGCAGGCCAACCTCATTCTCGTGGCACGTCCGTTCGAGGACCCGGTCCCCGATCAGGCGCCCAAGCTCGACCTGATCACCATCGTTCTCAACTACCACGACATCTCGTACCTGCCGGTCGATCGCGCGAAGATGAACCAGCGCCTTTACGCCGCGTTGAAGCCGGGCGGGCGCCTCGTGATCGTCGATCACGCGGCCCGCGCCGGAACCGGCGTGGCCGACGGCAAGACCCTGCATCGCATCGACGAGGCCGTCGTGCTCGCGGAAGCGCGACAGGCGGGATTTGTGCTCGACGCCGAAGGCGGCTTCCTGCGCAATCCCGCCGACCCGCGCGACCAGACTTCGTCGGACTCGAAAATTCCGACCGACAAGTTTGCGCTGCGCTTCGTCAAGCCGATGTAGGCTGGACCGCGGGCATGTCGGCACCCCGGAGCCACGCAACCAAATCGCCCGTGGCGTATCGGCGCGAATTGCAGTGCGCCAGCAGGAGGCTTTCGCTACTGCTCCGGGTCGCGACGCCGCGATTCCGTATACTGCTGCCTGGCTACCGGCGCGAAACGCCGCAGCCTTGTGCCCGGGGGCATTCGCCACCATATTGGCAACACCAGTCTCGGAGGTCTGCATGAAACTCGTATCGATCCTCGCTCTGTCCGTATTCGCGGCGTCGACACTGCTGCTGAGCCACGTGGCCGATGCCAAACGCCTGGGCGGCGGCGGCAACCTGGGCGCGCAGCGCTCGATCGCGCCGACGAAGCCGGCGCCGTCTACGCCAGCCAACACCGCGGCGTCCCAGCCCGGAACGCCAGGCGCGCCGGCCGCGACGCCGGCCAAGCCGGGCGCACCCGCCGCAGCACCAGCCCCCACACCCTCCGGCATGTCGCGCTGGCTCGGCCCGATCGCGGGCATCGCCGCAGGTCTCGGACTCGCGGCCCTGCTGTCGCACTTCGGACTGCCCGAAGGCATGGGCAGCATCCTGCTCATCGGACTGGTGATCTTTGCGGCCTTCGTGCTGGTCCGCATGCTCATGGCACGTCGACAGGCGCCGGGTACGCCGCTCCAGTACGCCACCCCGGGCGCCAGCGCCGCGCCGGCAATGCAGTCGCCAACGGTGCCAGCCTGGCGCATCCCGTCGACAGCCGAGCTCGCCGGCGGCAGCGGCACGTCGCCCGTGCCGGACGCACCCGAATTCGGCGTGGCGCGCAACGCGCTGCCGCAAGGCTTCGACGCGGCCGGCTTCGCGCGAGAGGCGAAACGGCAGTACATCGACATTCAGCGCGCGTATGACAATGCTGATCGCAAGGCGCTCGCGAGCGTGATGACCGCCGAGATGGCAGCCGAGATCGGCCGCGAACTCGATGGACGCGGTGTCCACCACGCGACCGAAATCGTGACGCTCGATGCCGACGTGCTCGACGTCGCGACCGAAGGCGACAAGTACTGGGTCAGCGTGCGCTTCACCGGAGTGGTCCGCGAGGACGGTGAGCCGCTGGCGCACTCGGTCGACGAGGTGTGGAACCTGACCAAGCCGGTCAAGGGCGGCTCCGGGTGGCTGCTGGCGGGAATTTCGCAGCTCGCTTGAGGGTAAAGCCCCGATCACGCGGCGCGCGGCCCACCGACGGCGCGCCGCGAATGGTTGGGGGTGCCTGGGCGTCGCGCGGGACCGCCGCGTACCCGAAGAGTCTGGACACCCGCGCCGCGAATGTCGGGTAGCCTGGCGCGATGAACCACCATACCGTTGATACCGCGCGAGACGCCCTGCGCCGGATCTTTGGCCATCCGGCGTTTCGCGACGCCCAGGGCGAAGTCGTGGACCATGTGGTCGCGGGCGGCGATGCGCTGGTGCTCATGCCCACCGGCGGCGGCAAGTCGTTGTGCTACCAGATACCTTCACTGGTGCGTCCCGGCACGGGCGTCATCGTTTCGCCGCTCATCGCGCTGATGCAGGATCAGGTCGCGGCGCTGACGCAACTCGGCGTGCGCGCCGCTTTCCTCAATTCCACGCTTGATGCCCGGGCCGCGCACGCCACCGAGCAGGCACTGCTTGCGGGCACGCTGGACTTGCTCTATGTCGCGCCGGAGCGCCTGACCACGTCGCGCTGCCTCGAACTCCTCGACCGCGCGTCAATCGCGCTGTTCGCCATCGACGAAGCGCACTGCGTATCGCAATGGGGTCACGATTTCCGCCCCGAGTACCTGCAACTCTCGCTCCTGCACGAACGCTACCCGCAGGTGCCGCGTATCGCGCTCACCGCCACCGCCGACCCGCAGACCCGAACCGAGATCATCGCGCGCCTCGGGCTCGGTGGCGCGCGCGTTTTCATTTCGAGCTTCGACCGGCCCAACATCCGCTACACCATCGTCGACAAGGACGACGCGCGCGCGCAGTTGCTGCGCTTCATCGGCCAGGAGCATCCCGGAGAGTCCGGCATCGTCTATTGCCTGTCGCGGCGCAAGGTCGACGAAACCGCGGCGTGGCTCGCCTCCAAAAATGTGCGCGCGCTACCGTATCACGCCGGCATGGATACGGCGTCGCGCGCCGACCACCAGGCGCAATTCCAGCGCGAGGACGGCATCGTGATGGTGGCCACCATCGCCTTCGGCATGGGCATCGACAAGCCCGACGTGCGCTTCGTGGCCCACCTCGACCTGCCCAAGAGCATCGAGGGCTATTACCAGGAGACCGGGCGCGCCGGCCGCGACGGCGCCCCGGCCGACGCGTGGATGACTTACGGGCTCGCCGATGTCGTGCAACAGCGCCGCATGATCGACATGTCGGAGGCGAGCGACGACTACAAACGCGTATCCGCCGCCAAGCTCGACGCGCTGCTGGGCCTGTGCGAGACCGCCGCCTGCCGGCGCGTGCGGTTGCTCGAGTACTTCGGCGAAGCGAGCGCGCCATGCGGCAATTGCGACACTTGTCTCGCGCCCCCCGAGACCTTCGACGCAACGACGCTCGCGCAGAAAGCGCTGTCTACGATCTACCGCACCGGCCAGCGCTTCGGCGCGATGCATCTCATCGACGTGCTGCTCGGCAAGGACAGCGAACGGATCCGTCGCTGGGATCACGACAAGCTCTCCGTCCACGGTGTCGGCGCGGATGTCGACGAGGCGACCTGGCGCAGCGTGTTCCGGCAACTCATCGCGCTAGGTCTGGTGCATGTCGATCATGCGGCGCACGGCGCGCTGAAACTGAGCGACACGGCGCGGCCGGTGCTCAAGGGCGAGCAGGACGTCGCCATGCGCCGCAGCGTCACGCGCGGCCGGACCGCGCGCCGTACCCGCGTGGCGCACGGCGCGATGCCTGGTCCCGACGGCGGGTTGCTCGAACGGCTCAAGGCATGGCGGCTGGGCGAGGCACGAGCGCAGTCGGTTCCGGCGTTCGTGATTCTGCACGACAAGACGCTCGCGGACATCGCGCGCACGCGGCCCAACAACCTGCGCGCGTTGGGTGAGATCGCGGGCATCGGCGCCAGGAAACTGGACCGTTACGGACCCGCGCTCATTGCACTGGTCGGCGGTTGAGGCCGGCTCCCCTGCTCTACGCCGCCGTCGCTACCAGTCCGAATGCCTTCGCGAGCAACTCGTAGGAGCGCTGCCGGGCGGCGGGCTCGAAGGTCCAGGTGTTGACCACCAGTTCGTCGAGCGCCAGGCGCTTCGCCTCCTCGGCCAGGCGCGTGGCAACGCTTGCCGCAGCGCCGACGAAGGCTTTGCGGCGCAACACGGCAATGCGCTCCAGATCCGTAGCGCTGTAAGCGAAGGCCGCAGCCTCCTGCGGCGACACCAGCGGATTGCGAATCTCCTTCTCAAAACCGACGCGCCAGTACTCGCGCGTCTTGAACAGCTGCCACGCTTCGTCCGCGGTGTCGGCGGCAAGCGCCCAGACACAGATCGTCGCCTTCGGTTCGGCATGGCGCGCGCTTGGACGGAAGAGTTCCCTGTACAGCTGGAGCGCCTGTTCTACGCCCTGGCCATCGCTGAAGAAATAGGCGTAGGCGTAGGGCAAACCCAGGTGTGCCGCGAGCTGCGCACCATAGTTGGAACTGCCGAGGATCCACAACTCGGGCGCGGTGGGACCGCGCGGGTGCGCGACTATCCTGCCGAACGGATGCTCGTCCTCCAGCGGTTCGCCGCTGACCCAGTGTTGCAGGTCGACGACCTGCCGTGGAAAGTTTTCGGCGGCGGAATCGGCGTTGGGATTGAGCGCGAACGCGGTCAGCCGATCCGAACCCGGCGCGCGCCCGACTCCCAGGTCGATCCGGCCCGGGGCGATCGCCTCGAGGACGCGGAACTGCTCGGCGACCTTGAGCGCCGAATAATGCGGCAACATCACGCCGGCGCTGCCGACGCGAATGCGTGAGGTGGTCGCGGCGATGCCCGCCATCAGCACTTCCGGCGCGGTGCCCACGATGCTGCCGCTGTGGTGATGCTCGGACACCCAGTAGCGGTTGTAGCCCAGATCGTCGCAGCGGCGCGCGAGCGCCAGCGATTCGCCGATCGAGGCGGCTTCCGGGCGGCCCTGCGCCGCCGGGGACTGATCGAGCACCGAGAGTTTCATGCGGACCTTCGCTTTGAACCAGGCGACACGATACTGCGCGTAACGAGTGCCGTGCCGGAATCTTCGACCAGCACGCCGCCGTGGTCAACCGAAAGGCGTCAATTCACAACCTTCGACTAGAATGGTGAACCGCGACGCGAAGCCGATTCAAGCACCACCCGCACGTCGACATCCCGGGAGGATACCGTTGTGACTGCATTTTCCGCGCCGCCCCTTTCGGGCGTATTTCCGATCGCACCGACGCCATTCACCGCGTCTGGCGAGGTCGATTTCGACGGGCAGCGGCGCGTGCTCGACTGCATGATCGATCAGGGGGTCGACGGGATCTGCATCCTCGCCAACTATTCCGAACAGTTCCTGCTGACCGACGACGAGCGCAACACCCTGGTCGACTTGTGCCTCGGGCACGTCGCCGGACGCGTGCCGGTGATCGTGACGACGAGTCATTTCAGCACGCAGATCGCGGTTGCCCGCGCGCGCAAGGCCGTCGCGGCGGGCGCGTCGATGCTGATGATGATGCCGCCCTACCACGGCGCCAGCCTGCGCGCCGACGAGCGCGGCATGCTCGAGCATTTCGCACGCGTCGCCGACGCCGCGCGCGTGCCGATCATGGTGCAGGACGCCCCGCTGAGCGGCGTCAGCCTGTCGGTGCAGTTTCTGGCGCGCCTGGCGCGTGAAGTGCCTGCGGTGTGCTACCTGAAGGTCGAAGTCGCCGGCGCCGCGGCCAAGCTGCGCAGCCTGATCGAAGCCGGCGGCGCCGCCATCGTTGGTCCGTTCGACGGCGAGGAGTCGATCACGCTGATGGCGGACCTCGACGCCGGCGCGACCGGCACGATGCCCAGCGCCCTGCTCCCGGACCTGATCAAGCCAGTGCTGCTGCAGCACCGCGCCGGCAAGCGCAAGGAAGCAGTCGCAGCCTACGCCCGCATATTGCCGCTGATCAACTACGAAAACCGGCAGTGCGGGCTGCGCGCATGCAAGACGGTGATGATGGAGGGCGGCGTCATCGCCAGCGATGCGGTGCGCCATCCGCTCGAGGCCCTGCATCCCGCGACGCGCGCGGGGCTGCTCGAACTCGCCCGCGAGCAGAACCCGCTCGCCCTGCGCTGGGGCCGCTAGGCAGCCTCAGGCGCTGCGGTTGAACCACATCAGCGACAGCAGCAGGGCGAGGAGCAGCAGCGCCGCTGCGATTGCGGTGAACAGGAAACTGATTTCGGTATCCTTCTTTTCGAGCACGAGCTTGGTCGTCAGGCCCTTGTAGACCTTGCGCAAATCCGTCGCGGTGGCGGCGTAGAAGTACTCGCCGCGCGTGATGTTTGCAACCGCCTTGAGCGTCTCCTCGTCGAGGCGCACGTACGCCGACCAGCCGCCTTCGAAGCCGATCGACGCGCCCTCGGCGGTGCCGAAGCCGACCGTGATCACCCTTACGCCATGATCAGCGGCCATGCGCGCGGCGTCGAGCGGATCGGGACCGGTCGTGCGCCGGCCGTCGCTCAGCAGGATGATCACGCCCGAGGTGTACGAGCCGGGCTCGACCGACTTGAACTCCTTCACCGGGGCCTTGGGCTTCGCGTCGAGGCTGCTGCCACGCGAGCTGCCGCTGAACAGCCCGCCGTTGTAGACCAGCTTCTCCAGATCGATGCCGGCATCGGGGAACAGCGTCTGCAGCGCCACGTAGAGGGCGCTGCCGGTGGCGGTGCCGCGCTGCAGCTGGAAGCGGTCGATGGCGGCGAGCAGGTCTTCCTTGTTCTGGGTCGGCGGCTGCACCAGCGCCGCCGTCCCGCCAAAGGCCACGATGCCGATGCGCACGTCGGAGGGATGGTCCTCGACGAAGGCTTTGGCCGCCGCCTGCGCGGCGGTGATCCTGTTGGGATCGACGTCGCGGGCGCCCATGCTCAGCGAGACGTCGATGGCAAGCACGACGGTCTGCTGCTGTGACGGCAGCGTGATCACCGCGTTCGGGCCCGCGATCGCGATGATCAGCGCGATGAACGACAGCAGGAACAGAAGTGGTGGAACGTGGCGCCGGAAGCGCTGGCCCGGTCCGATCGCCGCCTTCACCAGGCTCACGCTCGCGTAGCGCAGCGCACGGCTCTTCCTGCGGCGCAGGAGCGCGATGTACGCGGCGACGAGCCCCGGCACAGCGAGCAACAGCCAGAGCATCTGTGGCCAGAGGAAAGTCATTTCATCCGACTAGCGTGCGTCATGGAGTTGCGGCTGGATTTTTCGGTCGCGACGATGGTACGGCCGCGGCATTTCGTAACGTTGGCACAGGATCGAAGTTTACGCCAGTCGCCGCTGCCTTTCAGCAGGCGAGTGAATCGGGCGTCGCCGCAAGAATGGTCGACTCCGGCATGACCCGTGTATCGCGCGTCGGCGCTGCCGAAATCGAAGCGACGTCGCCACGCCGTTGCCGCCGGGCGGATCAAACGACTGTTTGCTCGGCCAGTGGCACTTGCAGCGCGCGATGCCACTGCATACGATGATCCGGCAACGCTGTATCCTCTGGTCACACGAGGCTTATCGGAGATCCCCATGGCTGTTCCTGCACCCAGGCTGCCCCAAAAGTTCACGGTTAGCCATCTGAACGACGCCGACTTCAAGTCGGGCGGACTGCGTGGTTACTCTGCCTACAGGGATCTCGGTATCGCGGCAGCGACCGGCGGACTGGCAACAGCGCATGTCATCCGCATGACGGCACCCTTCGACGCCACGCTCAGCCAGCGACACCATCACAACGTCGAATTCCAGCTGGTCTACGTCCTCAAGGGCTGGTTCAAGACCGATTTCGAAGGTCATGGCGCCGAGCTCATGAAGGCTGGATCGTGCTGGCTCCAGCCGCCCGGCATTCGTCACACCGTCGTGGGCTGGTCGGAGGATTGTGAGCTGCTCGAGATCATTCTTCCGGCCGAACATGAAACGGTCAATGACGCCTAGGTCCCGGGACGGCATTGCCGAGCCAGACTGTTGACTATTCACAAAGGAGCAAGCATATGCGCAATGAAACTCGTCCCTGCACGGCGATGCCCCTCCCTGCCCTCGCCGTGGCTGTCACGATGGCACTGTTCCCCGCCGCCGCTTCCGCAGACCCGGCCTCAGGCACGATCAACTACCAGAGCAAAGCCGGGCCCATCGCCGTCAACGTCGCGAACGTGTACCTGGTCAAGGGTCCCGATGCCATGAGCGGCAAGACGATACGCCAGCTCGTTTTCACGTCCGCCGACATCGGCGCGAAGATTCAGGCGTGCGCAACGCTGTCCTGCGCCAGCGGCAACGTCACGGAAGGCATGACCGTCGATTTCGACGCGGGCCCGCGGCTGAACTACTGGGTCGTGGGCAATGGCCAGAAGGTTCAATATTCGGGCACTGCGAGGCCCGACGAGACCCTCAAGCTGACCGCCGACACCGCGCAGCGCCTCGCCGGAACGTTGACCATCGACGATGCCGCAGCGGGCGGCGCCAAGGTCAATGTGAAGTTCGACGCAACGGTCGTCAAGCAGTTCAGCAAGTAGCGATGGCGCCAGGCTGACGCGCGGGCTTGCGCTGCCGCTTCGCGCCCGGCGCGGCGGCGCTACACCAGACTCGCGTTCTTCAGCGGCAGGCTGCGCTGTGGCTTGCCGGTCGCGGCGTAAATGGCATTGAGCACTGCCGGCGATACGACGCAGATGGTGGGCTCGCCCACGCCACCCCAGAAGTCGAACGTCGGCACGATCACCGTTTCGACCTTCGGCATTTCAGCGAGGCGCAGCATCCTGTAGGTATCGAAGTTCGTCGAGACCATGCGTCCGTTTTCGACCGGGCACTCGCCGTAAAGCAGCGCGGTCAGTCCGAACGCGACGGAACCCTCGACCTGCGCGGCGATCTGCTGCGGGTTGACCGCGTGCCCGCAGTTGAGCGCCAGCACCATACGGTGCACCTTGAGCCTGCCATCGGGACTCACCGAGACCTCGGCGACCGCGGCCGAATAGCTTCCATACCCCATGAACTGCGCGATGCCGCGATGCACACCGGCTGGCAATGGCGTGCCCCAGCCCGCCCTTTCGGCGGCGGCATTGAGAACCGCGAGGTGCTTCGGGTGGCGGGTCATCAGCGCGCGCCGGAATTGGAGCGGATCGGTGTTGGACGCGCGCGCGACCTCGTCGATGAAGCACTCCATATATACGGCGTTCTGATTGGTGTTGACGCCACGCCACGGACCGACCGGAACGTGCGTGTTGCGCATCGCGTACTCAAGCCGGAATGCCGGGAAGGTGTAGCCCAGCTGCGCGTCGCCGGCTCTTTCGTAGTAGCCCTGCATCTGCCGCTCGTCGCGGCCGTCGGCCACTGACGACGGATTGAGAAACGCATTGATCGACTGTCCCGACACACGCAGGTGAAAACCGACGAGCTTGCCATTCGCATCCAAGCCAGCGACCATGCGCGCCTGCGATATCGGCCGGAAGAAGTCATGCGTCATGTCTTCCTCGCGGCTCCACACAAGCTTGATGGGGATACCTGGAAACTGCTTGGCGATGGACGTCGCCTGCCGCACGTAGTCCTGCGTACCGCCACGCCGGCCGAAGCCTCCACCCAGGTCGAGGCGATACACCTCGCATTTGTCCAGCGCAACGCCAGATTCTTCCGAGAGCGATGCCAGCGATGCTTCAACATTTTGCGACGGCACCCAGCATTCGGCGCGATCGCCGCTGATCCTGACCGTGGAGTTCATCGGCTCCATCGTCGCGTGCGCGAGGAAGGGAGTGCTATACACGGCCTCGACTTTTTTCGCCGCGCCTTCGATCGCCTTGAGCGCGTCGCCTTCGTCGCGGTACACGTATGCAATCGGCGCCGTCAGTCCCTCCTTCAGGCGCGCGGCGATGGTCGCGCTTGACTGCGTGGCGCCGGGACCTTCGTCCCAGACTACCGGCAGCGCCTCCAGCGCAGTGTTCGCGTGCCACCACGTATCCGCCACCACCGCGACCGCCTGGTCGTTAACCTTGACGACCCGTTTGACGCCTGGGCGGCGCGCGATTTTCGCCTCGTCGTAGCTCACGAGCTTGCCTCCGAACACGGGGCACTGTTTGATCGCCGCGTGGAGCATGCCGGGAAGCTTGAGGTCGATCGCATAGATCTTGCTGCCATCGAGCTTGTCGGCGGTATCCAGGCGCTTCACGGGTTTGCCGGCGACGGTCCAAGTCCGCGGATCCTTGAGCGCGATGCTCTTGGGGTCGGGCGGTGTCAGTTTCGCCGCGGCTGCCGCGACCTTGCCGTAAGTGATCTTGCGTCCCGAGGGCGTGTGCGTGATCACGCCCGCGGATACGCTCAGTTCGGCGACCGGAACCTTCCACTCGTCGGCCGCCGCCTGCAGCAGCATGATGCGTGCCGCGGCACCGCCACGACGCACGTAGTCTTCCGAGGTGCGGATGCCGCGGCTGCCGCCCGTCCCCATCTCGCCCCACACCCGCTTACGCGCGTAGCTTTGCCCGGCGGTGGGCGACTCGATCGTGACCTTGTTCCAGTCGCATTCGAGCTCTTCGGCGACGAGCTGCGCGAGCCCCGTGATCGTCCCCTGCCCCATCTCGGAGCGCACGACCCGCACGACGCAGGTCTCGTCAGGAAGGACGACTACCCAGGCGTTGACCTCGGCGACTGCGCCCGGAACTTCCTTGGCTTGCGCCGAGGCGATTGCGTCGATGCCGAGGGGAAGATGCATGCCGAGCGCGAGCCCGCCGCCGGCGGCGGCCGATCCCACGATGAACTTGCGCCGCGAAAGACTGGCCGGACGCGTGGCTGTAGCGAGTCGGATCCTTTTCATCGCGCCGCTCCTATGCCTTGGCTTGCACAACGGGGGCCAACCCCGGCCAGCTTGGCTTCGCGTCGCCGGCCGCGATGTGCACGGCGTCGCGAATACGCTGGTAGGTGCCGCAGCGGCAAATATTGGTCATCGCGTCGTCGATGTCCTTGTCGGTCGGCTTCGGGTGCTTTGCGAGCAGCGCCGCCGCAGCCATGATCTGCCCGGACTGGCAATAGCCGCACTGCGGGACGTCGATCGCCGCCCACGCGAGCTGCACGGGATGCCTGCCGTCGCGCGACAGGCCCTCGATGGTGACGATCATGTCGCTAGCCTTGACCGCCGAGAGCGGGTACGAGCACGAGCGCACGACCTCCCCGTTGATATGCACCGAGCATGCGCCGCACTGAGCGATGCCGCAGCCGTACTTGGTGCCGGTCAGTCCGACCTGCTCGCGGATCGCCCAGAGCAGCGGGGTATCCGGCTCGGCCTTGATGTCGTGAACCTTGCCGTTGATGTTGAGCTTGGCCATACGCTTCCTCCAGCCTCGGATCGCATTCGTATCGCTGTTTCGCGCGCAACGATCGGATACCTCCATCGTCACCGCAGTCGGCTTCTCCGTTACCTGCCGCCCTTAGCGCACCCCAATTATTTACCTTACTCAATGGCGCTGCAACTGGCGCCGGCGCGATCGCACGCGCCCGGATTGGAGTTAACATTGACGTTATGAACCGCGAGCGTGCACCTTTGTTCCGCCAGCCCGCAAGGCTGGCCGTCGCCTGCTTGGTCATGGCTCTGGCATGCGCGGCGCTGACTGCGTGCGGAGCCGATCCGGCGCGCCTCGTGGTCGTCGGCGACGCAGTGCCCGAGCCGCTCGCCGGCGCCCGCGGCGACGCCGATCGCGGCCGCGCGCTGCTCGTCGCGCGCGAAGACGCCAACTGCGTGCTTTGCCACACCATTGCCGACGCTGCGCTGCGCTATTCCGGCAACATCGGTCCGCCTCTCGATGGCGTCGCCAAGCGGCTCTCGGTCGGACAGCTGCGCCTGCGCGTGGCCGACAACCTGCGCGTGAACCCGGCGTCGGCCATGCCGTCTTACTATCGCGTCGAAGGCCTCGACCGGGTCGCCGGCGTGTATCGCGGACGGCCCATTCTCGATGCGGGACAGATCGAGGATATCGTGGCCTATCTGGCGACCCTGCAATGAGCGACGATCCGACAGCGCGGTCGCCAATCAGGCTGTCGCGACGGCGCCTGTTGCAGGTTGCGGGTGCGGCGCTTGCCGCGCCGCTCGCCGCGCGCGTCGGTGATGTCAGGGCACAGACGCTGCCCGAGCTGCCGGTGCTCACCGCCCTGCTAGCGGGCCGGACGCCGCGCTGGGAGCGGCTGCGACTCGAGATGCCACGATTCGCCGACAACGGCCAGGCCGTGCCGCTGCACCTTTCGATGCCCGGGCCTTTCGCGCCTGGGCCAATGCTGCAGGCGATACATCTTTTTTCCGAGCGCAATCCGGTGCCCGACATGGCGGTGTTCGAGTTTCCGCTGCCGCCGGACCGTGTCGACATCGATGCGCGCGTGCGCCTGGCCGGCGCGCAAAGGATTGTCGCCATCGCGGTGATGAGCGATGCGACGACCTACGCCGCGAGTGCCGACGTCGAAGTCACGATCGCCGGCTGCCTGGACGCAAGCTAGGGAGGCTCTTCCGTGGCCGACGCCCGCGTCAACGTCCCGGCCGAATGCCGCCGCGGCGAACCATTCGAGGTGCGTATCTCGATTCGCCACGCGATGGAAACCGGCTATCGCACCGATGCCATCGGCAAGACCATCCCGCGCAATGTCATCCAGCGCTTCACGTGCCGCTACAATGCCGTGCCGGTGTTCGCCGTGCGCATGAGCCCGGGCATCGCCGCTAACCCGTACCTGCGCTTTTTCGTCACCGCGCTCGAGTCGGGCTCGCTGGAGTTCGAGTGGGTCGACGATGACGGCGTCCGCGGAACCGCACAGGCGGCGATCAAGGTTGTCTGAGCCGGCACGCTGCGCGCGCATCGCTGCGATAGGGGCGATGCTGGCCGTGGCGCCGACCGCGCTGACGCAGCCGCGTGCGTTGCCGCTCGACTCGCTGCGCTCGGGAATCACCTTCTCAGGCGCGGACATCCGCGCAATGCAGGCGGATGACTTCGCCAATCCCGGCTTTCTCTGGGTCGACCGCGGCGAGAAGCTCTGGCGCGATGCGCCCGCCGGCAGCCAAAGCTGTGCGACGTGTCACGGCGACGCACCGAAGTCGATGCGCGGCGTCGCGACGCGTTATCCCGCCTATCAAGACTCCGCGGCTGGCGTGTTCGACCTCGAGGCGCGAATCAACGATTGCCGCGTGCGCCGGCAGAATCTCCCCGCGCTTGCGCGCGAGTCGGACGACCTGCTCGGGCTGACCACCTTCGTCGCTACGCAGTCGCGCGGCATGCCCATGCAGGGGTCGATCGCTGGGCCCGCACGCGCGAGCTGGGAGCGCGGCCGCGATTTCTACTACGCGCGCCATGGGCAGATGAACCTGTCCTGCGCACAGTGCCACGACGTGAATTGGGGCAAGCGGCTGTACACAGAGACAATGAGCCAGGGTCACGGCACTGCCTTCCCCGCGTACAAGCTGGAATGGCAGTCGCTAGGATCGCTGCAGCGTCGCATCCGTGCCTGCATGTACGGCATCCGCGCGGCGATGCCCGGCTATGGCACACCGGAACTCACCGACGTGGAACTGTATCTCGCGTGGCGCGCGCAGGGCCTGCCGGTCGAAGCGCCGGGCGTTCGCCGCTGACGTGCGGTCGCGGGCACGCCGCCCAGCCGTCCGGTTACACTGTCGAGCTTCACCGTTGACACCTGAGTACGAATGGCCAAGACCGACGCGGCGCGCGTCCAGCCCGGCGCATCGCCCGCGATCGGGGCGCTGTTCGTCCTGCTCTGGAGCACCGGATTCATCGGCGCGAAACTGGGGCTGCCCTACGCCGAGCCGCTGACCTTCCTTGCGCTGCGCATGGCGCTGGTCGTCGCGCTCCTGCTCGTCGTTGCGATCGCCATGCGGGCGCCCTGGCCGCGCGGACGGCGCGCATGGATCGACGCGGTTGTCGCGGGACTGCTGGTCCAATGCGGCTATCTGGGCGGCGTGTTCAGCGCGATCCACCACGGCATGCACGCTGGGGTCGTGGCACTCATCGTGGGCTTGCAGCCGCTGCTCACGGCGGCGGGCGCGGCATTCTTCCTCAGCGAGCGCACCACGATAAGACAATGGTTGGGACTCGCGCTGGGTTTTTTCGGCGTCGCGCTGGTCGTCTCCAGCGGCCTGGGCAGCGAGGGCGTGACCGGCCAAAGCCTCGGCCTGGCAGCCGTCGCGCTGGTCAGCATGACCGCCGGCACGCTCTACCAGAAGCGCTTCGGGGGAACCATGGACTTCCGCACCGGCGGAGTCATTCAGTACTCCGCAAGCGGCGCGGTGCTGCTCGCGCTCGCCGCGGCTACCGAATCGATGCATATCGTCTGGAGCAAACCGTTCGTGTTCGCGCTGACGTGGCTGGTCGTCGTCCTCTCGCTGGGCGCGATCAGCCTGCTCTACCTGCTCATCAAGCGCGGCAAGGCAACCGCCGTGTCGAGCTTGTTCTATCTCACTCCGCCGGTGACCGCTGTCATGGCGTTCCTGCTCTTCGGCGAAGCGCTCACGCCGGTTGCCCTGCTGGGCATGGTGATCGCGGTCGCGGGAGTCGCGCTGGTCAATCGCTAAGCCCTTCCTCCGGGAGCGAATGCTGCATCGCGAACCGGCTCGCGCATGCCGCAGGGTTCTCGGCTCCAGTTCCACGCGTCAAGAAGGAGGTCCGCCGTGTTTGGGCGCTTCCCCCGCCGCGGGCCTGCGCGACACCATGGGTTGTGCCCGGCGCTAGCGCGCGGCGGTCGCCGCCTTGAGGCCGACCAGCTCGAGCGACACCGACGACGCTGAGTCGCCAAACAGGATGTGCCCTTCCTGAACGGTGCAATGCAGGCGCATGGTGCGCCCGGCGAGCGCCGAGAGCGCCTTGCTCGCCTCGAGCGGCACTTCGCTGACGGCGAGCCGCTCCTGCCGATCGAGCTTGTCGCGCACCTTGTCCCACCAGAGACCGACGGCGCGGCCGCCGTAGGCGTACACGTGCACCTCGTCGGCGCGCCCGCACGCCTTGCGGATCGCCTTCTCGTCGGGCAGGCCGACGTCGATCCAAAGTTCGATTGCTCCGGTGAGGTCGCGCTGCCACAGGTCGGGTTCATCCTCAGTGCTCAAGCCCTTGCCGAAGGCGAGCGCATTCCCGGCGTGCAGCGCGAAGGCAAGCAGCCGCACCATCATGCGCTCGTCGGTTTCCGACGGGTGTCGGGCGATGGTCAGCGCGTAGTCCCCGTACCTGCCGCGGCCGATATCGGCCACCGACAGCTCGGCCTTGAAGATGGTGGATTTGAGTGCCACGATGTCCGCGACGACGACGCGCCGGATGGCGGCCGCGACGGCCGGCGAATCTAGCCCGCCGGATTGGGAAAACGCGCCTGCACCGCGGCGATATCCGCCAGCGTTTCGGCATCGAGCTCGAACTGCGCGCCGGCGATGTCTTCCTCGAGCTGCGTCATGCTGGTGGCGCCGATGATAGACGCGCCTACGAACCAGCGGCTTTTCACGTAGCCCAGCGCCAGTTGCACCGGTGAAATTCCGCGCCGCTTGGCGAGCGCCGCGTAGGCGTCGATCGCCTCGACCACCATCGGCTTGCGAAAGCGCTGGCCCAGTCCGTCGAACAGAGTGAAGCGTGAATTGGGCGGCTTGGCCCCGCCCAGGTACTTGCCTGAGAGCATGCCGGCCGCGAGCGGGCTGTAGGCGAGCAGCGACATGCCTTCCCGGAAGAGGACTTCGGCCAGGTCGTTGTCGACGTTGCGCGAGACAAGGCTGTAGCTGTTCTGGATCGTGATCGGAGCCGCGACACCCTGCTCCTTCGCCGCCTGGCAGAACGCGCACACGCCCCATGCCGTCTCGTTGGACAAGCCGTAGTGGCGAATCTTGCCGGCGCGGATCATCGAAGCCAGGCCGTCGACCTGCTCGGCGATCGACGGCCCGGTTTTCTCCTTCGACGGATCGAACTCGGTGGAACCGAACATGGGAACGTTGCGCTGCGGCCAATGGATCTGATAGATGTCGATGTAATCGGTTTGCAGGCGCGCCAGGCTGGTGTCGACGGCTTCGGCAATGGTCGCGCGGGTGACGTCGGTGCGGCCGTTGCGGATCCAGTCGCGACGACCCGGTCCGGCGATCTTGGTAGCGACGACCAGGCGGTCCCGGCGCGCTCGCTTGAGCCAGGGACCGATGTAGGTTTCGGTACGCCCCTGCGTGCTCGCGTTGGGCGGCACCGGATACATTTCGGCGGTGTCGATGAAGTTGATGCCCTGCGCCACTGCGAAGTCGAGCTGCGCGTGCGCTTCGGCTTCGGTGTTCTGCTGCCCCCACGTCATCGTCCCGAGGCAGACCTCGGAAACGCTGAGCTGCGTACCGGGAAGAATGCGATATTTCATTGCCGTTCTCGTCTCTGGACCCAAAGCCCGGTAGATTACCCGAAAAACCGCACCCGCCTCGTGCGGCGGCGACTTTGTGGCGTGACCCCGCGGCGTGCGAAAATGGGTCCTACTTCATGCCAATCGGCGATGCGCGAGTACGCTTCATGACCTATTGTGTCGGAGTACTGCTGGAAAAGGGCCTCATTTTCGCCTCGGATTCGCGCACTCACGCCGGCGTCGACAATTTCGCCAGCTTCTGCAAGATGACCGTGTTCGAGCGCAGCGGGGACCGCGTCATCGTCCTCCTGAGCTCCGGCAACCTCGCGGGCACCCAGGCCGTCATCAACATCCTCAAGCAGCGCGGCGAGCGCACGACCGACGAGCTCAACATCTGGACCGCGCGGAGCATGTTCGACGTCGCCGTCACCGTCTCGGACGCCATGCGCGACGTCGAACGTCGCGACGCCGAATATCTGGAGGCGAACGACGTCGGGTTCAACGCATCGTTCATTCTCGGCGGACAGCTCGCCGGCGAATCCATGCGCCTGTTCCGGATCTACGCCGAAGGCAATTTTATCGAGGCCGGCTCCGATACCCCGTTCCTGCAGACCGGCGAAGCGAAGTATGGCAAGCCGATCATCGACCGCGTGATCCGACCCTCGACCGACCTCGCCGCAGCCACGAAGTGCGTCCTCGTCTCCTTCGATTCCACCATGCGCAGCAACCTCTCGGTGGGCATGCCGATCGACCTTATCTGCTACGAGCGCGACAGCCTGCGCGTCTCGATGCGCCGCCGCTTCGAGCACCATGACGCTTACTTCAGCGCGCTGAGCAACGCGTGGAGCGAAGGTACGCGCAGGGTGTTCGCGCAATTGCCGGACCTGAGTTGGTAGCGCGCTGCCCCGTCGTGCTGATCACCTGCGAGCACGGCGGCAATCGCATTCCCGCGCTCTACCGACCGCTGTTCCGCCGCGCCGGTGCGCTGCTCGCCACGCACCGCGGCTACGACGCCGGTGCACTGGACATGGCGAAGTCGCTGGCGAGAGACTGCGACGCACCGCTCGTGGCGTCGACCGTCAGTCGCCTGCTCGTCGACCTGAATCGTTCGGTCGGCCACCGGGCGCTGCATTCGGATGCGACGCGGGCGCTGTCCCGCGAAGTGCAAGATCGGATTCTCGCCCTTTACTATCGACCCTATCGGGACCAGGTCGAAGCACATGTCGCGCGCGCGATCGCGGCGGGCAAACGCATCGTGCACGTCTCGTCGCACAGCTTTACGGCCGTGCTCGATGGCGTCGTGCGCAACGCGGACATCGGCCTGCTCTACGACCCCGCGCGGCCGGGAGAGCGTGCGTTGTGCCGCACCTGGAGCGCGCTACTGGGACAACGCATCGCGCCGCTGCGGGTGCGATGCAACTATCCCTACAAGGGCAGGAACGACGGCCTCACCTCGCACCTGCGGCGGCGCTATGCGCCGGGGCACTACGTCGGCGTGGAGCTCGAAGTGAACCAGAAGCACGTCGGAGCCGGCAACCGTTTTCCCGCGGCGCTGCGCGGCGCGATAGTCGCGTCGCTGCGCGAAACGCTGGCGCTCAACCTGGCCGGTCATGCAACGGCGCCTGCCCCGAGGATTCAGCGATGAAGATACGCGTCGGCTACGAACTGATCTACGAATGTCCGCAACCGACACCCATGATCCTGATGCTCAACGTGCACTATTCGCGCGTCTCCGACATGATCACGGCGGACTACATCGTGACGACACCGTCGCTGCCGCAACGGGCGTATCGCGACTCCTTCGGCAACTGGTGTACGCGGATGGTCGCGCCGGCGGGCCGCACGCGCATCACGACCGACGCGCTGGTCAACGATACCGGCAACCCCGATATGGTCGTGCCCAACGCCAGGCAGACGCCGATCGAGGATCTTCCCGAGGAAGCGTTGATCTATCTGCTGGGCAGCCGCTACTGCGAGACCGAACTGCTCATGCCCGTGGCGTGGAGTCTGTTCGGGAATTCGCCGCCTGGGTGGCAGCGCGTCCAGGCGATCTGCGACTTCGTGCACCAACACATCAGCTTCGGCTACCAGTACGCGCGACCCAGCAAGACCGCCTTCGAGGCCTACCGCGAAGGCAAGGGCGTGTGCCGCGACTATGCGCACCTTGCCTTGACACTGTGCCGCTGCATGAACATTCCGGCGCGGTATTGCACGGGATACATGGGCGACATCGGCGTGCCCCTGCCCGACACGCCGATGGACTTTTCAGGCTGGTTCGAGGCGTTCCTGGATGGCCGCTGGTACACCTTCGACGCGCGCAGCAACTTTCCGCGCATCGGGCGCATTCTGATGGCTCGCGGGCGCGACGCCGCCGACGTGGCCATCGCCACGAGTTTCGGCCCGAACACGCTGGCCGGGTTCAAGGTCTGGACGGACGAGGTGGCGGGATGACGAATGTGTGAAACAGGCGTGCGCGGGCGAATATTCCTGCTGCAATCGCCCCACTGAATGCGTTTCCGCGCACTCCGCAAATGCACCACACGCGGGCGCGTCGCGGTGCTATCGTAACGGTTCGACCGGCGTTGCCGTCCCGCGCCCGGGGGAAGACCGAATTTTCTGACGGAGAACAAATCATGAAGACGAGCATGCGTAAATGGAGCTTTGCCGCGGTGGCACTTGGTGGAGCGCTGGCGATACTGGCGGGTTGCCAGTCCACGGGCATGATGGCGACCCAGCAAGTGACGCTTTCGGGCGCCAACGAAGTCCCGCCGGTGACGACTTCGGCGACCGGCAATGCGACGGTCACGATCAAGGAAGATCGCAGCGTCAGCGCCTCGGTAACGGTCAGCGGCATGACGGCGACCGCGTCGCACATCCACGAAGGCGCGACAGGCACCAACGGCCCGGTGATCGTGCCCTTCACCAAGACCGGCGACAACACCTTTGCCGCCCCCGAAGGGGCGAAGCTGACCGAAGCGCAGTACGCGAGCTTCAAAGCCGGCAATCTCTACGTGAACGTGCATAGCGCCAAGAATCCCGGCGGGGAAGTTCGCGCCCAGCTGAAGTAAGGCGGATGGGCGCGCCGATTGCGGCGCGCCCAATTCCGGTACCCTCCTGGGCACTGTGCCCGGGATCTCCTGAACGGGTCGACGCTGCCGCATCGCGAGGGTCATCGGACTGTGTGGGCGTCGGCAATCCCGGAGAACATGATCCGCGCCGCGCTTTGCCTGCTGTCGATGCTGTTGCTGGCGAACTGCGCGACGACTTCCATGCGCAACGATGCACCGTCTGCAGCTGTGGCCGAGCTCGCGCCGTCCGGCACGCTGCGCGCCGCCATCAATTTCGGTAATCCGATTCTTGCCACGCGCGACCCGGCGACCGGCACGCCGGGCGGCGTTTCGGTCGATCTCGCGCGCGAACTCGGCAAGCGCCTGGGCGTCCCGGTCGAGCTGGTGCCCTACGGCGCCGCCGGCAAGGTCGTCGAAGGGGCGAGGACCAACGCCTGGGACGTCGCCTTCGTCGCCATCGATCCGGTGCGTGCCGCGGACATGGAGCAGACACCGGCCTACGTGATCATCGAAGGCGCGTACCTCGTCCCGAAGGACTCACCGATCATGACCAACGCCGAGGTCGATCGCGCGGGCGTGCAGGTGGTCGTCGCCGAAGGCAGTGCCTACGACCTCTACCTCACCCGCGAACTCAAGCACGCTCGACTGGTGCGCGTGCCGACCTCGCCCGTTGTAGCCAATACGATGGTCGCGCAGCGCCTCGACGTCGCTGCCGGCGTGCGGCAGCAGCTCCAGGCCGACGCCGAGCGGATTCCGGACCTGCGCCTGCTCGACGGACGTTTCATGGTCATCAACCAGGCGATGGCAACGCCCAAAGGCCGCCCAGCGGGCGCGCGTTATCTCGCCGTCTTCATCGAGGACGTCAAGGCGTCCGGCTTCGTCGCGGCGGCCCTCGCGCGCCATGGCATCGAAGGCGCGGCGGTGGCGCCAGCCGACGACGCGCGGTCGAAGCCGTAGGTGGCGGCTACCCGAGGCACCGACTCGCCGCGAAGGGTTTGAATCGCCATCGCGTTGTCTGCATCATGGCGGCGGGCGCGGCCTCCGGCGGGCGCCGCGCCAGAGATGTAATATCCAGCTTCATTCATCGCGACCCAGGGGATCACTCATGTTTGCGGCATCTGCCACGCGATCGCTGCCGATGCCAGCGCCGCTCCGCGTCAAGGTTGCCGGCTGCGTAACCGCCAATTCACGCGTCGCGCACTCCACCGAATTCCCGCCGATCGGCGTCGGCGCGTGCAACGGGCGATGCGGGGCGAACTGACATGCTGATCTTCAGGCAACTGTTCGATCCGCAATCGTCGACGTATTCGTACCTGCTCGCCGACGGAACGACCGGCGCGGCCGTGCTGATAGATTCGGTGTTCGAACAGGCCAGGCGCGATGCCGCGCTCATCCAGGAGCTCGGACTCCAACTGGTCGCGACGCTCGAGACGCACGTGCACGCGGACCACGTAACCGCCGCGTGGCTGCACCATTGCGCGCTCGGCAGCGCAATCGTGGTGTCGGCGGCAGCCGGCGCGAGCGGTGCAGACAGGCTGCTCGCGCACGGCGACCACGTCGAATTCGGCGGCCGTTACCTCGAAGCACGCATGACGCCGGGCCACACCCATGGCTGTGTCACCTACGTTCTAGACGACGAAAGCCGCGCCTTCACCGGCGACTGCCTGCTCATTCGCGGGAGCGGCCGCACCGATTTCCAGCAGGGTGATGCGCGGGAGATGTTCCGCTCGGTACGCATGCAGATCCTGACCTTGCCGGGGGACTGCCTGCTCTACCCGGGGCACGACTACCGCGGCCTCACGGTCACCAGCGTCGCCGAGGAGCGTCGCTTCAATCCGCGCCTTGGTGGCGACATCGGCGAAGCCGATTTCGTGGGCTACATGAACAACCTGGGACTGCCGCATCCGAAGCTGATCGACATCGCGGTGCCCGCGAATCTGCGCTGCGGGCGGCCGGAACAGGAACTCGCGATCCCGGCCGACCCGGGCTGGGCGCCGTTGACCTTCACCTTCGCCGGCATCTGGGAAATCGAACCGCGCGCGCTCGAGGAAGTCGCGGCAAAGGTGCAGCTCCTCGACGTGCGCGAGGCCAGTGAATTCGCGGGCTCGCTGGGGCACATACGCGGCGCACGCCTTGTTCCGCTGGGGGAACTCAAGGCCCGCGCGGGTGAACTCGCGCGCGATCGGCCCGTCGTCACCGTGTGCCGTTCGGGCGCGCGGTCCGCACAAGCAATGGTGCTGCTGCAGAAGGCCGGCTTCAGCGAAGTCGCGAACCTCGCCGGCGGCATGCTGCGCTGGCGCGCCGAAGGGCATCCGGTCGAAGGCGGCAGTACGTGACGCGCGGGCGGCTGGCGATGGCGGTCATCGCGCTCGGCGCGCTCGTTGGCGCGCCAGGCTATGCCGAGGACTATCCCTCGCGGCCGATCAAGATCATCGTCCCCTTCTCGCCCGGTGGCGCCGTCGACGGGCCGATGCGCCTGATCGCGCAGGAGATGTCCAAGCGGCTCGGCCAGGGGGTCATCGTCGAGAATCGCCCCGGCGCCGGCGCCACCATCGGCAGCGAAGCCGTCGCCAAGGCGCCGCCCGACGGTTACACGCTGCTGCTCGCCTCGCAGACCAACGCGATCAGCGCTTCGCTCTATCCCAAGCTGTCCTTCGATCCGGTCGCGGGATTCGCGCCCATTTCGCTCATCGGCCGCGAGCCCGGTGTCATCGTGGTGCATCCCGCACTTCCGGTGAAGACGCTCGGTGAGTTGATCGCCTACGTCAAAGCGCGACCGGGGCAGGTCGACTATGCTTCCTCGGGAAACGGCAGCGGCCAGCATCTGTTCGCGGCACTGCTCTGCTCGATGACCGGCATGACGATGAACCACATCCCGTATCGCGGCAGCGGCCAGGCCACTACCGACCTCCTCGGCGGGCAGGTGCAGATGTCGATACCCGGCATGGCAGGCATGCTCGGCCACATCCGTGCCGGCAAGCTGCGCGCGCTCGCCGTGACCGGGGCGCACCGCGCGCCGCAACTGCCGGACGTGCCCACGATGGCCGAAGCCGGGGTCCCGGGCTACGAAGCTTACGTGTGGATGGGGCTACTCGCTCCCGCCGGCACGCCTCCTGCGATCATCGACCGGTTGCACCGCGACGTCGTCGCCGCACTCGCGACCCCTGAAGTCAAGAATTACATGGCCACCGCCAGCATCGAGGTCGTCGGGTCGACGCCAGCGGAATTCGGCGCATTTTTCCGCGCCGAACGCGAGCGTTGGGCGAGAATTGTCCGCGATACCGGTGCCAAGGTAGACTGATTGCGAGTGGAAGCGACCGTTGCAGGCATGGATGCGCCGGTGGTCGGCGTCGAGCACTGGACGCGCAAGGGCGACGTCCGGCTGTTTCTGTGGGAAAAATACATCGGCAATCCCGAAGGCAAGCCGGCGGTACTGTTCGTGCACGGCTCGTCGATGGCGTCGCAACCGACCTTCGACCTACGCGTCCCGGGGCGGCCGCATTCCTCGGTGATGGACTGGTTCGCGCAGCGCGGATTCGTCTGCTGGTGCGTCGACATGGAAGGCTACGGCCGCTCCGATAAGTCGCGCGACATCTACTGCGACATCGCCAACGGCGCCGACGACCTCGCGGCCGCCACCGACTACATCCGCCAGACGCGCGGGATCGGGCAGTTCGCGACCTACGGCATCTCTTCGGGTGCGCTGCGCGCGGCGCTGTTCGCGCAACGCCATCCCGATCGCGTGGCACGTCTCGCCCTCGATGCCTTCGTGTGGACCGGCGAAGGCGCGCCGACCCTCGAACAGCGGCGCAGGAAGCTGCCGGAGTTCCTCGCGAGCAAGCGTCGTCCGATCGACCGCGCCTTCGTACATTCGATCTTCCAGCGCGACCATCCCGATACGGCGGAGGCGCGCGTGGTCGACGCGTTCGCCGACGCCATACTCGCACTCGACGATTCGATGCCCAACGGTACCTACATCGACATGTGCTCGAAGCTGCCGATCGTCGATCCGTTGCAGATCGCGATGCCGACGCTGATCCTGCGCGGCCAGTACGACGGCATCGCTGCGTTCGACGACCTGATCGAATTCTTCAAGCGCCTGCCCAATCCCGACAGGCAGTTCACGGTCATGGCGGGCATCTCGCACGCGAGCTTCCAGCAGAAGAACTACCTCATGGTCTACGCCATCCTGTACGCCTGGTTCACGCAGCCGGCGCCGACCTACCTCGGACCGTGACCGCGCTCTAGGGACCGGCGACGTCGGGAAGGTATCCGTAGCCAATGCGGTAGTAGACGTTGTCGACCGACTTCGGTTGTCCGCCGTAGCCGGAATGGACGAGCGGCAGCGCGCGGATCTCCGGGTCGAGGCGGGCGAAATGCGTCGCCAGCGTCGGCTTCTGCAACTCCTCGGGGCGCAGCGCCACCATGATCAACGTCCGCCCGCGCAGACTGGCCGGAGGATTCCAGTACGCGAACATCAGGCCTTCGCCGCCGAAGAGTCTCCCGATC
>Ga0209048_10001253_pt1 | contig 26218 bp, 20 predicted proteins | sample FrelakmetCRP12CR_FD_187146 | JGI IMG/M metagenome (GOLD analysis project Ga0209048, IMG submission 187146) | Freshwater lake sediment microbial communities from the University of Notre Dame, USA, for methane emissions studies - CRP12 CR (SPAdes)... | ecosystem: Environmental > Aquatic >... | reverse complement strand
CTGGGGTTTCGTAGTGGGCGATAGAGGATTTGAACCTCTGACCCCTTCCGTGTCGAGGAAGTGCTCTACCCCTGAGCTAATCGCCCTACGAGCCGACGAGGGTAGCAGCAGCACTTCCGCGCTCTCCGGCCGCCCCACCCGTCGGGGAAAGGGTCAGTCGGTGGCAATGGCGTTGAGGACGTCGAGGCGGCTCGCTCGCCAGGCCGGGAGGACCGCGGCCACGACACCCGCGACCATCGAGAGGCCGACGAACACCGCGAGCTGGCCGAGCGGGATCGAGACCTCGCTGATGCCCTGCGTCTCGAGCGCGGCGGTGAACGCCCATCCCCACACCAGCCCGATCGCCGTTCCCACGAGACCACCCACGAGCGCGATGACCACGGACTCCCCCCGGATCATCCGACGCGTCTGTCGGCGGCTCATCCCGACCGCGCGCATGAGCCCGAGCTCATGGGTGCGCTCGAAGACCGACAGGGCGAGCGTGTTGACGATGCCCAGCACGGCAATGATCTCGGCGAGGAGCAGCAACGCGACGGTCACGGCGAGGAAGCGGTCGATGGCACCCTCCTGATCGCTCTTGTACTGCTCACGGGTGAGCACGTGGATGTTGGGGAAGTCCTGGCCGAGGGAGGCCTCGATCGCCCGACCGGCCGCGGCCGGGTCTCCCTTCTTGGCCTTCACATAGATCAGCGCGTCCTGCTGGTTCGGCCCGAGCCCCGCGTCGTAGGCAGCCTTGGACACGACGAAGGGCACGGCAAAACCGCCGGTGAAGTCTTCCTGGTCGTAGATGCCCGCGACCCGCAACGGTACGAACCCGCGCTGGAACTGCACCAGCTCGGTGTCACCGACCCGGAGCCCATACTGCTCGGCCGCCTTGTGGGACACGAGCACGCCGTCAGACCCGAGCCGGCCGATACCTCCCGACCGAAGGCGGAGGTCGACGACGGGCGCGAGCTGGGTCGGGTCGACCCCGGTGACGGTCTCCTCGTTCCCCCTGACGCGCACGTTCGAGAAGCGGAACGCGGCGACGGCGCCGAGCTCGGGAAGCGTTCGCAGGCGTTCGGCGACCTGGGGCGAGAAGGAGGCGAACTGTTGTGCCTTGAGCACGTAGTCCGCACGGACGCCACGGTCGACCGCGCGGGTCACCGACACCTTCGCTGATTGGCCGAAGATCGCCACGAGCCCCACGAGCGCGAGCCCGATCACGAGCGCCGACGCAGTGGCCGACGTACGTCGCGGGTTGCGCATGGCGTTGGCGCGAGCGAGCGTGCCGGTCACACCGACGGCGCGCAGCGGGCTTCCGATCACCCCGGCGAGCGGCCTCGCGAACGTCGCCAGCAGCACCACCACCGCGAAGAACAGGAGGAGCGCACCGACGGCAACCAGCCAGATCTCCGACGTGACGTCGGTGGCCTCTCGGCTCCGCTGCACGCCGACGATCAGGCAGGGCACGCTCGCCGTGAGCAGCAACGTGCCGAGGATCCCGCGCCGGACGAGTGGCCGCGGTCGCTCCTCGGCCGTGTCGTTGATCGCCGCGATGGGCGGGGTCCGCGCCGCTCGCAGTGCCGGCACGATCGACGACGCGACCGTCACGAGCACGCCGATACCGAGCGCGACGATCACCGTGCGGTCCTCGACCACGAGCGAGCCGGTCGGTACGTGGAACCCGGCACTGGCGAGGAGCGACAACAGCAGCGCGGCGAGGCCGATTCCCGCTGCGAGGCCGGCGACCGCCGACACGAGCCCGACGATGCCGGCCTCCGCGACGACGGCGACGACGACCTGGCGTCCGCTCGCCCCCATCGCCCGCAGCAGGCCGAACTCGCGGGTGCGTTGGGCGACCAGGATCGCGAACGTGTTGAAGATGATGAACGCCCCGACGACGAGGCCGATCGCGGCGAACCCGAGGAGCAGCTGGGTGAGGAGTGAGAAGAAGCTCGTGAACCGGCTGCCCTGATCCGACGCGAACTCGCTCGCGAGGGTCACGTCGAACGAAGGCCCCAGCTCGGTACGGATGCGGTCGCGCAGGACCCGGGGCGCGACCCCCGGCTCGGCGATGACGTTCACCGCGTCAAGTTCCCTCGCGGCACCGAGCGCTTGCTGGGCGGTCGCGAGGTCGAAGGCGGCGAAGGTGACCGCGAGGGAGTCGAAGCGATCACCGAAACCGAACAGCCCGACGATACAGAAGCGCTCCTTGGGCCCCTGGAGCAGCACGTCCACTTCGTCGCCGACGCGGAAGCCGTGCTGGCGGGCGGTGCCGACGTCCATCGCGACCTCGCTCGGCCGCTGCGGCGGTCTCCCCCGCCCCGACACACAGCCCCCAGGCTCGGCCCGGTCGTCGGTCAGACGGAGCGGGCCCTTGCGGCCGTCCTGACCCCAGGCGATGCCGAATGTCGGCGCGCCGCCGGTCTGGATCGCCGCACCCGCCTTGTCCACGAACTGCGCGTAGCCCTGGAGCACGCCGGACGCCGAGGCGACCCCCGGCACCGCCCGCACCTGCGGCACGATGGCGTCGGAGAAGCGATCCCGCTCAGAACCGCCACCGAACGCCCCCCGGGGCCGCACGACGACGTCGACCCCCTGGACCGTCTGGCGGAAGAACGTCTGGAACGAGGCGTCGAGTGTGTCGGTCAGCACATAGGTGCCCGCGACGAAACTGACGCCGAGGAGCACCGACAGCGCCGTGAGGGCCAGGCGCACCTTGCGCGCCAGCAACCCCCGGAGCGTCGCCTTCCACACTGAACCATCATGGTCGCCACAACCCCGGTGTCGGGGTCACACGCTCGGCAACAATGAGGCGGAAGCAACCAGGGAGATCCATGGGACTGCTCGAAGGCCAACGCGCGCTCGTGACCGGTGGCGGGTCCGGCATCGGTGCCGCCACGTGTCGGCGGATGGTCGCCGAAGGGGCCGCGGTCGCGGTCGTCGACGTCGACCAAGCGGCGGCGGAGGCGGTCGCGACTGACATCGGCGGTGTCCCCTACTGCGTCGACGTGACCGACTTCGCGGCCGTCGAAGCGTGCTTCCATGAAGCGGCCGCGGAGCTCGGCGGGCTGACGACCCTCTTCAACAACGCGGGCGGCTCGAACATGGCCCGGGTGCACGAGTGGAGCCTCGAGGAGTGGGACCGCATCGTGCGACTCAACCTCACGGGTGTCTTCCACGGATTCCGGGCCGGCGCGCCGCTGCTGCTCGACGCCGGCGGCGGTTCGATCGTGTCGACCGCTTCGATCAGCGGCACCCGCCCCGCCGCCGGCGAAGCCCCCTACGCGGCGGCCAAGGCGGCGGTCGCGGCCCTCACCGCCACCGCCGCCCTCGAGTACGGGCCCGCCATCCGAGTCAACGCCGTGTCTCCGGGCATGATCCATACCGGCCTCACCGACATCCTCTTGACCGGGTTCGACTGGACCGTCCCCCACATGGAGGCCAAGACGCCCCTCGGCCGGATCGGGGCGCCCGACGACATCGCCGACGTCGTGGTCTTCCTCTGCTCCGGCCTCGCCCGATTCATCACCGGCCAGAACCTGGTCGTGGACGGCGGCATGACCCTCCACGGCGCCGGGGTCGACGGCCTGTACGACCGCTTCGCGGCCCACCTGCGCCCATTGCCACTCTGAGCGGTTCCTGACTGCGGAGCGTGCTCAAGATCCTGGTGCAGGTGGCCGATGCTCCCCCTCGAAGCCAGTCACGGGCCCGGGGACAGGGAGAACGCCATGCGAGCCACGGCCAAGCAGCGGGCCATCGCCGTCATCGCAGCCATGGTCATCGCCGTCGTCTCCTCGGCGTGCGCCCCGCCGGCTCCCCCGGCCCCGCCCGCCTGCGTCGGCCCCGCCGGGCCACCCGACGCGGTCAGCGCCGCCGTCCTGAACGCCACCAACGTCAGCCGGGCCGGCGCGAGCCTCGGGCCCCTGGCCTGGAACCCGCAGCTCTGGTGCCTTGCCAGCGCATGGAGCAACCACCTCGCCGCGATCAACGCCCTCGTGCACCGGGATCTGAACGCCACGATCCGCTCACCCGAGTTCGGCGGCTACCGAACCGTCGGTGAGAACATCCTCAGCGGTCCGGCCGGGATGAGCGGGGACACCATGAACGCCATGTGGATGGGGTCGCCGCTCCACCAGGCGAACATCCTCTCCCCCGCGTTCTCCTCGATCGGGTTCGCGTACACGATCTCGGGCGGTCAAGTCTTCGCGACCGAGAACTTCGGCGGCTGACCCGCCTCAGCGAGCGAGGGCCGTCTCGAGCGTCGCAATGATCGCTGCCGACGCGTCTGCGGCCGACGTCGTCGCAGTGGGGACCACCAGCTCGGGTGACGTCGGCGCCTCGTAGGGATCGTCGATCCCGGTGAATCCGGTCAGCTCGCCCGCGCGCGCCTTGGCATAGAGGCCTTTGGGGTCGCGCGACTCGCACACCTCGATCGGTGCGTCGACGAACACCTCGAGGAAGGTGAGCCCCGCGGCCGCGTGGATCCGTCGGGCGTGCTCACGGCCCGCACGGTACGGGCTGATCACCGGCACGAGCGCCACCACACCCGCGTCGGCGAAGAGCCGGGCGACCTCGGCCACACGCCGCACGTTCTCAGCCCGGTCCTCGGCCGAGAAGCCAAGGTCGCCGTTGAGCCCGTGGCGAAGGTTGTCCCCGTCGAGGGTGTAGGTCAGCGCGCCGCGCCGGGCGAGCGCATCTCCGACCGCGCCGGCGATGGTCGACTTCCCCGAACCCGAGAGCCCGGTGAGCCACACCGTGGCGCCGTGCACGTCAGCCGCCCGCCAGCGCACGTCGCGCGACGTGGCCTGCTCATGCCACATCACGTTCGGGCTGGTCATCGGTCCGAGCTCGTCATGGCGCGAAGCCCAACACCATGCCCGCGCCGACCGTCTCGAACGTCGCCTCGTCGATGAGGATGAAGCTCCCCGTGATCCGGTTGCGGCGGTACTCATCGACGAAGAGGGGCACCGTCGTTCGCAACGTGACTCGACCGATGTCGTTCATGGTCAGCGCCTGCTGCTCGTCGTCACGATGGAGGCTGTTCACGTCGAGTCGGTAGTGGAGTTGTGACACCTTCGCACGAGCAGCACGCGTCGTGTGCTTGATCCCGTAGACCGCGCCCTCGCGCATCGGTCGCTCGTTGAACCAGCACACCATTGCGTCGACATCCTGGGTCACGGTCGGCGAGTTGTTGGGGCGCGCGAGCATGTCGCCCCGACTGATGTCGAGCTCATCGGCGAGGCGGATGCTCACCGACATGGGTGGGAACGCCTCGTCGATCGGGCCGCCGTGCCGGTCGATGCCGGCGACGGTCGTGGTGAAGCCACTGGGCAGGACGACGACCTCGTCACCGGCACGGAACATCCCGCTCGCGACCTGACCCGCGTAGCCACGGTAGTCGTGGTGCTCGTGACTCATCGGTCGGATCACGTATTGCACCGGGAACCGCGCGTCGATCAGGTTGCGGTCGGAGCCGATGTAGACGTGCTCGAGGTGGTGCAGCAGCGTCGGCCCCTCGTACCATGCCGTGTTCGGCGAGTGTTGCACGATGTTGTCGCCGTGCAGGGCCGAGACCGGGATGAATGACAGGTCGTCGATGTCCAGCTTGGCCGCGAAGTCGGCGAACTCCTCGGAAATCTCGTCGAAGCGAGCCTCGTCGAAGTCGACGAGGTCCATCTTGTTCACGCACAGGACGAGGTGCCTCACCTGGAGGAGGCTCGCGATGACGGCGTGGCGACGCGACTGCTCCAACACGCCCTTCCGTGCATCGATGAGCACCAGGGCGAGGTCGGCCGTCGACGCACCTGTGACCATGTTGCGCGTGTACTGGATGTGCCCGGGGGTGTCGGCGATGATGAACTTGCGCCTGGGTGTCGCGAAGTAGCGGTACGCGACGTCGATCGTGATTCCCTGTTCGCGCTCCGACTTCAGCCCGTCGGTGAGCAGCGCGAGGTTGGTGTAATCGAAACCCTTGGCGCGACTCGTACGCTCCACGGCCTCGAGCTGGTCCTCGAAGATCTGCTTCGTCTCGACGAGGAGCCGACCGATGAGCGTGCTCTTACCGTCGTCGACCGAGCCGGCGGTCGCGAACCTGAGCAGTTCCATCTCTAGAAGTAGCCCTCGCGCTTGCGGTCTTCCATACCGGACTCCGAGATGCGGTCGTCGGCCCGAGTGGCGCCCCGCTCGGTGACGGTGGCTGCCGCGACCTCGGCGATCACCTGCTCGACCGTCGTGGCGCTGGATTCCACCGCGCCGGTGCACGAGGCATCGCCCACCGTGCGGAACCGAACCGAGCGCTCCACGACATCCTCGCCGTCCATCACCGTGACGAACGGCGAGACCGCAAGAAGCATCCCGTCACGCTCGAAGACCTCGCGGCGGTGCGCGTAGTAGATGTTCGGAAGCTCAGTCGCGTCCTCGAGCACGTACTGCCAGATGTCGAGCTCGGTCCAGTTGCTCAGGGGGAAGACGCGGATGTGCTCTCCCTTCTTGTGGCGACCGTTGTAGAGGTTCCACAGCTCCGGCCGCTGGTTCTTGGGGTCCCATTGCCCGAAGTCGTCCCGAAACGAGTAGACGCGCTCCTTGGCGCGCGCCTTCTCCTCGTCGCGCCGCCCTCCACCGAACGCGGCGTCGAAGCCGTTCTCGGTGATCGCGTCGAGGAGCGTGGCCGTCTGGAGGCGGTTACGGCTGGCCCGAGGCCCGATCTCCTCGATCGAGCGTCCCGAGTCGATCGATGCCTGGACGGACGCGACGATCAACTGCACGCCCAGCTCGGCCACCCGACGGTCGCGGTAGTCAATGACCTCGGCGAAGTTGTGCCCGGTGTCCACGTGCATCACCGGGAACGGGATCCGGGCCGGCCAGAACGCCTTCTCGGCCAGGCGCAACATCACCGCAGAGTCCTTGCCCCCCGAGAACAGCAGCACCGGACGCTCGAACTCGGCCGCGACCTCACGGAATATGTGGATCGACTCGGCTTCGAGCGCGTCGAGATGGGAGAGCTGCGTCGTCATCGGAGGGTCGATCCTACCGGCTGGTGTGTCCGGCTCCCCCGGGCGGACGGTGCTGCACACGCCGGGCGCGTCGTCGTCGGGTCGCCAGGACAAGCACCATCCCACCGACGATCAGCAGGAGGGCAGTGCCCGCGACGGCGGCGATGACAACCCAGTCGGTGCCCTCGTCGGGGCGCGCCCCTCCCGGGGCGACAGTGAGGTCAGGAGCAGTCGTGGTCGCGGTGCTCGTCGGGTCGAGCGCAGCGCCGAGGAACATGACCGTCCGGCTCCAGGCTTCGGGGGCGTACTCCTGCGCGTGGAGGTTGCCCGCTAGTACCACCACGTCGTGGGCGACCGAGGCGCCTTTCAGCGCGGTCGCCATTCCTTCGGGCTGAGCGACGGGTACGAGCTCTTCAGCCGAGTTGAACATGTACAGCGGAGTTGTGGTCGAGCTGACGTGCTTGACGGGTGACGCCTGCGCGAACGTCTGGGGGCACTGCTGCAGCGAGCAGTCCGTCAGATCCGCGAAACCCTGGGGTGTCAGCACAGTGATGCAGGCGGGGTCGCCGGCGCAGCCGGGTGGAGTGCCACTCCCGTCCGGTTGGAGCGTCGTCAGATCGAAGATGCCCGACCAGGTGAGAACCACGTCGATGGGAACCGGGCGCCGCCCCGGGATCGCGTTCGGGTCCTTTCCCGTCGTGTCGTCGAGCGTGCCCAGCGTCGCGACCATCGCGACGACCCAGCCACCCGCCGAGGCACCCAGAAGCCCCAAGCGAGAGCGGTCGAAACCGAAATCCTGCGCGTGCTCGGAGACATAGAGGATGGCCGCCTGCACGTCATCGACCGGGTCGGTCCAGGGGATCTGATCCGGGTCGTCTTCGAGGCGGTAGTCGATCGTGAATGCCGCGTAGCCCAGGGCGGCGAGCTGGGCCGCCTCGGGTCCGAGCACCGATCGGTTCCCGGTCGTCCACCCCCCGCCGTGGACGAGGACGACCGCCGGAGGCTTGGACCCCCCACGTGGCGCGGGAAGGTACGCGTCGAGCAGCTCTGGCTGCCCGGCGTCGACCTGGTACGTGATCGCGCGGCGAACCTGCACCCCCGGCGCGACCGTCGGTGCCGCCACGGTCGTCGTGGTCGTTGCCGACCCACCCGCATCACCGGATTCGATGACGTGGCGTCCGTGGGCACCGGCGGGGAGCACCGGTGCGCCTCTGCACCCACGATGCACATGACGAGAACGACGCCGCGACCCAGGCTCCGCACTCGATGATCGTACCGATCCCCTACGCTCGTCCCGTGCCCCGCACGCTCGTGCTCGCCAACCGCGGCGACAGTGATCCGGGCCTCGTCGGCGCCCGACTCGTCGAGCATGGCCACCAACTGACCGTCGCGACCCGAGAAGAGCCCGAGGCCTGGCCCGATGCGCACGGATTCGACCTCGTCGTGCACTTGGGCTCGCAATGGTCGGTCTACGCCGACGAGGTTCGAACTCCGGTCGGGCGCGAAGGCGAGCTTGCGCGCCGCGCCGTCGACGCCGGCATCCCTGTCCTGGGCATCTGCTTCGGGGCCCAGCTCCTTGCCTTGGCCCTCGGAGGGTCGGTCGCGCGCGGGTCGCGGACCGAGCTCGGATGGCTCGAGATCGAGCCGTGCGACGACACACTGGAGCCCGGCCCGTGGTTCCAGTGGCACGGCGACGTGTTCGAGCCGCCACGCGACGCGCGGATGCTCGCAGTCTCGGACGCCGGGTGCCAGGCGTTCGCCCTCGGCCCGGCGCTCGCCGTCCAATTCCACCCCGAGGTCACACCCGGCATCGTGGGTCGCTGGGCGGCCTCGGACCCGGCGCCGCTGGAGCGAGCCGGGCTCGACGCCGCGGCGATCGTGGCCCGCACCGCATCGGAGCAGGCCCGGGTGCGCGTCGCGACGGCGCGGCTCGTGGACGGATTCCTCTACGGTGCGGTAGCGACGGAGGAGACGCGATGACCACGATCGTCGATTCGGACCAGCATCTGTACGAGCCCCGCGGGCTCTGGCGCGACCATGCCGACCCGGCCGGGCGCGACGACGCGATCCGGATCGAGGACGACGACCTCGGATACGCATGGGTGATGTGGCACGACGAGCGCCTCGGCATCGCCGACGTCCAGTCGCCCGGCGAGACCGTGGAGCTCGGCGAGCGCCGGAACCGCCGCGCGCGCGGCGAACCGGCCGAGTACTCCTACGATGAAGCGCTCCCCGTCGACTTCTGGCAGGCCCAGGCGCGTGCCGAGCGCATCCGGAGCATGGGTTTCGACGCGGCGGTCTGCTTCCCCAACTTCGGGTTGCTCTGGGAACGGCTGGTCAGCGCGTCGCTCCCCGCGCTGCTCACCAACATGGGTGCGTGGAACCGCTGGTGCGCGACGATCGCTCACGACGGTTCCGGTGCGGTGCACCCGGTGGCCCACGTCACGTTGCGCGACCTCGACTGGCTCGACGCCCAGCTCGCTGCGCTCTCGGCGGCGGGTGTGCGCCTGGCGATGATGGCGCCCGCACTCGTCGACGGAAAGCCACTCTCACACCCCGACCTCGACCGCGCGTGGGCATCGTTCGTCGCGCATGGCATCACACCCGTCTTCCACGTCGCCGACCAACCCCGGGTGTTCGACGACGCGTGGTACACCGACGACAGCGACCGGTTCGTGAACGTCGTGGAGTCGGTGTTCCTCTGGACCCCCGCCGCGCTCGCGCTCACGGACCTCATCGTCAACGGCGTACTCGAACGCCACGACGACCTCCGCATGGGTGTCGTCGAGCTCTCGGCCATCTGGGTAGCCCAGTTCCTGATGATGCTCGACGGAGGGTACGAGTTCACCGCCAAGCTCAACGGCCAGGTCCCGGTGCCTCTGTCGATGCGCCCCAGCGAGTACTTGCGGAGGCAGGTCCGCATCTCGTCGTTCTCGTACGAGCAGCCGGCGCGCCTCGAGCGCCAGTCCGGTGACCTCTTCATGGCGTGCTCCGACTACCCACATTCCGAGGGCACCGCGACCCCCCTGGACGACTACCGCGCCGTCGGGAGCGAGCCCGGTGGGCCCACCGGACTGTTCAGCCGGAACGCCGAGTTCCTGCTCCGCCTCTGACGTCCCGACTCCCGTACCGTCAGCGCGCGGCTGCGACCTCGGCTGCCCACGTGTAGTCGGGCTTGCCGGCGGCGCTGCGCCGGATCGCAGCCACGGCGTGCACCGCACGTGGTGCTTTGTAGCCGGCGAGGTGGGCGCGGCAGTATGCGCGCACTTCGTCGAGCGTGGGGGCGGTCACGCCGTCGGCCACTGCGACGACCGCGACGACGCGCTGGCCCCACGTCTCGTCGGTGACCCCCACGACAACCGCGTCGGCGACGGCCGGATGCGCTTTGAGGACCGCCTCGACCTCTTCCGGGTACACCTTCTCGCCGCCGGTGTTGATGCACATCGATCCGCGCCCGACGAGCCTGATCGTGCCGTCGGCGTCGACCGTTGCCATGTCGCCCGGCAACGTCCAGCGCTCACCGTCGATCTCGACGAACGTGCGCGCCGAGCGCGCCGGGTCCTTGTGGTACCGGAGTGGGGCACGACCCCGTGTCGCCAGACGGCCCACGACGCCGGAACCCGCGGGGACCTGGCGCAAGTCGTCGTCCACGACCGTCGTCTCGGCCTTCGCCGCGAACGTGAGCGATCGCGACGGCGGCCCGCCGGGCGTCGTGACCGCGACCGCCTGGCTCGGCGACTCCGACGACCCGATGGCCTCGATGAGCGCCGCGACCGAGGGCATCGCCGCGAGGAGTCCGTCCTTCACGTCTCCGCTCAGGATGCTGCCGCCCGAGCCGAGCAGCCGCAGCGAGGAGGTGTCGGTCACACCGGGGAGTGCCGTGAGGCGGTCGAGGAGTGGCCGCCCGGTCGCGTCGCCGACGAGGGTGAGCATCCCGACGTGCTCGCGCTCGACGAGCTCGAGGACGTGGGCGATGTCCATCGTGTCGCGGTCATAGAGCACGATCGTGCCGCCGCCCAGGAGCGCGCCGAGCGCGAGCCACTGCCCGCTCGCATGCGCCAACGGGCCGAGCGAGAGCGCCACCAGCTCACCGGGCCCCGGATCATCGTCGGGCAGGAACGGCGTGAGCCGTTGGTTCGGGTTCGCGAGGTTCGCGGGGACGAGCTGTTCGGGCGCTTCCAGCGGTGATCCGCCGGGGTTCCCCCCGCCGATGGCGGTGAAGAAGATGTCCTCGTGGCGCCAGACGACGCCCTTGGGTCGGCCCGTGGTTCCCCCCGTGTAGAGGATGTAGTGGTCGTCGCCGGATCGAGGCTCGAAGTCGCGAGACGCTGAGGCGTCGGCGATCAGGGCTTCGTAGTCGGGACCCGTCTCCACCGCGAGGCGGGCCCACGAACCAACGTCGAGCTGCTCGACCTCGGGAGCGAGCGCTGGGCTCCACACCAGTGCGACGAGGTCGGCGTCTTCGACAAGATGTGCCACCTCACCGGCGACGTAGCGGTCGTTCACGTTGATCGGGACGGCGCGGACCTTGAAGCAGGCGAGCATCGCCTCGAGGAACTCCGCACAGCTGTGCAGGTAGAGGCCGACATGGTCGTCAACGCCGATATCACGGGCCACGAGTGCATGCGCCACCTGGTTCGCGCGTGCCTCGAGCTCGCGGTACGTGAGCCGACGGTCACCGAAGACGACCGCGGTGCTCTCGGGTACGGCGTCGGCCACCGCCTCGAACAGATCTGCGAGGTTGAACTCCATGTCCCGGCGTGACGCTACCGTGACGACGATGCTCGTTGGTGAGGACGGCCTGATCCCCAAGGAGCGCTACGTCTCCCGGGAGTTCCTCGATCTCGAGATGGAGCGGGTCTGGTCCCGGGTGTGGCAGGTGGCCGGTCGCGAAGAAGAGCTCCCGTCCCCGGGCGACTTCCTCGAGTACCGGATCGGCGACCAGTCGATCCTCGTCGTTCGCACCGAGACCGGTGCGCTGCGCGGGTTCCACAACACCTGCTTGCACCGTGGGACGCGCCTCGCCGAAGGCTGCGGCCACTTCGACGACGGCGCCATCCGTTGTCCGTACCACGCCTGGCGCTACGCGCTCGACGGCCGTCTCGTCGAGGTCGTCGACCGCCACGAGTTCACCGATCTCCCCGACGGCCTGACGCTCGCCAACGTTCGCGTTGACACCTGGGGCGGCTTCGTGTTCGTGAACCTGGCGGTCGACGCGGAGCCGCTCCTGGACTTCCTCGACCCGATCCCCACGCTGCTCGCGCCGTACCACCTCGAGCAGCTCCGCTTCCGCGCGTACCTGACCACCGTGCTCCCCGCGAACTGGAAAGTGGTCATCGACGCTTTCAACGAGGGCTACCACGTGCAGGGCACGCATCCGCAGATCCTCCCCTGGACCGACGACGTGAGCATCGAGTACGAGCAGTTCGCGACGCATGCGCACTACGGTCGCCTTCCGTCTGCTCGCCGCGTGCTCCGGCCGAGCCCGCGTCTCGGCATCCCCGACGACGCGGTCGACGAAGGCGCGATCCTCGCGGGACTCGTCGAAGGGCTGGGCGGCGCGTTCCTGGGGGAAGAGCGTGCGGCGGTCCAAGAGCTGCGCGCCGCCGATCTCCCCCGGGGCGAGCTGCTCGGCGCATACCAGCAGCGTCGCCTCGAGTTGCTGGCGGCGCGTGGATTCGACGTCGCGGGCATCGAAGCCGAGCAGACGACGAGTGCCGACGACGTGTACTGCTTTCCCAACCTGGTCGGGCCCATCTATCCGGGCAGCGCGATCCTCTTCCGGGTCCGACCCGACGGACTCGATCCGGATCGGACGATCAAGGACACGTGGGTCCTCGAGTGGCCGCGCCCGGATCGCGAATGGGCAATGCCCGAACGACGCTGGTTCCCCGACTGGGAGGCGAGAGACTGGGGTCTCATCACCAACCAGGACTACACCAACATGGCGCGCGTGCAGGCCGGGATGAAGTCGCACGGCTGCGAAGGCCTGCGGTGCAATCCGCGCCAGGAGGGCAACGTGCTGCACATGCACGCGGTCATCGACCGCTACCTCACGACCTGATCACAGCGGGCGCGGCCTCACGCCGCGTCGAGTTGTCAGCCTCGGGCATCACGCTCGGGTGACTCTCGTGTTGGCGCACCGTCACGCGAGCAGCGCGGTCGCGGCCGTCTCGAGCCCGAGGCAGCCCGTCGCCGCGACGTTCGGACCTAAGCGATGAGCCCGCGCAGCGCCTTGGTGACCGGGTTGCGCTGGGGATAGCGCTCGTCGTCGATCACGCCGAGCTCGAGCAAGATCCGGCCGAGTCGCACCTGGATGCACGCGGCGCGCATCCCGCCCCAGGCCTCGTACCAGTCGAGATCGCGCACTGGGCGTCCGAGGTGCCGCTCGTAGCGCTGCACCACGCCGGCACGATCGGGGAACCCGGGGAGCTGCTCGACGAACTGCAGCGCAGTGCGTTCAAGGAACAGGTACCACCCGAGATCGAGCTCGGGTGGTCCGAGGGCAGCCATCTCCCAGTCGATCACCGCGCGTGGCGCCAGTGCGTCGTCGTAGATGATGTTCCCCAGGCGAGCGTCGCCCCACACGAGCGCCTGGTCGATGCCGCCGGTCGGGCGGTTGGCCACACACCAGTCGTACGCATCCTCGAGCGCATCGAGCCGCTCACCGTCCGAAGCCCAGTCGAGGTACGCGCGCCACGCCCCGAGCTCCTGCGCGATCGGGTCGGGTCCGTACTCGCCCCGATCGAGACGGTCGAGACCCGCACGCTGCCAATCCACGCGATGGATCCGCGCCAGCATCGCCAGCGTGTTCTCGAGCAGGTGCGACTGCGCGGTCGGCGGGAGGTCCTTCACCCAGCCGGCGAAATGGGTCCCGGGGTTGTCGGGCGGGATGCGACCGTCGACGTGCGCCATCACGTAGAAAGGTCGGCCGAGCGGCCCCGGGTCGGGCTCGTCCCAGAGCACCTCGGGAACCGGCACGTCGGTGTGGGCACCGAGCGCCCGCAACACCGCGGTCTGGAGCCCGAGGTCGTAGCGGGGAAACAGCGGCGTGCCGCCGGGCGCCAGTCGCAGCACCAATCGGTGGGTGCCCGAACCCCAGTCGGCCTCGACGAGCAGCGTGTCGTTCGAGAGCCCGCCGTGGACGGGCGAGACCAGCGGGCCGAGCGAGACCCGTTCCCCCACCTGCCCCGCGAGCCAGGCGGCGAAGCGCGCCGCGAGGGCGTGGTCGGAGTCGGGTGCGGTCACGGCCGCATCGTAGGGATCCGCCACCCATCGCGTTGCTCCTCGGCCCGACGGGTTGGGCCAGACTCACCCGATGCCACCCCGCATCGCGCCCGAGGATCCGCAGTGGTGGCTCGACGACGTCGAGACCGCGTACGCCTGGCTACGCGCCGAAGACCCCGTGCACCGCTGGCGCGACGGCCACTGGGTGGTCGCGACCTACGACGACATCCGCGAGATCTCGCGCGATCCGGCCCGCTTCAGCTCTGCCCAGGGCGTGCTCGTCAACGACCCCAAGCGCGAACCTGATCCGCCCGTGGCCATGGCGCCATCGATCCTCGAGTTGGATCCACCCGAGCATCCGCGATACCGGAAGATCGTGAGCCGCGCGTTCACGCCCAAGGCGGTCACCCGGCTCGAGCCACGGATCCGTGAGCTCACGCGACAGGTCTTCGACGCCGTACCCGTCGGCGAGAAAGTCGACTTCGTGGACTCCATCGCCGTCCCTCTGCCACTGCTCGTGATCGCCGAGCTCCTCGGGATGCAGGATGTCGCCCAGGCGCAGTTCCGGGCTTGGTCCGACGAGACCATCAAGGCTGCCGATGCGGGGCGCGCCGACATGGAGGTCCTGGGTCAGTTCGTGCACTTCCTCGCCGAGGAGATCGCCGATCATCGAGACCGCCCCCGCGACGACATCCTCCAGCTCATCGTCGACGCCGAGGTCGACGGCGAGCGGCTGTCCGACGGCGAGCTGATCGTGTTCTGCATGTCACTCCTGGTCGCAGGCAATGAGACGACCCGCAACCTCGTCAGCGGGGGCACCGTTGCGCTCGCCAAGCATCCCGACCAACGCGCATGGTTCGCCGACGCGCCCGCCGCGCGCGGCGCGCATGCGGTCGAGGAGATGCTCCGGTGGGTCACACCCGTGAAGGCCTTCGCGCGCACCGCTACTGAGGACACCTGCCTCGCGGGTCGGGCGATCGCGGCGGGCGACTACGTCGTGCTCCTGTACGCGTCCGGAAACCGCGACGTGTCGGCCTTCGGCCCCACGGCGGATCGGTTCGACATCACGCGCCCACCCGACCCGGCCCACATCGCGTTCGGGTTCGGTGGGCACCTGTGCCTCGGTGCCGGGCTGGCTCGCCTCGAGACTCGCATCGTCTTCGAGGAGCTGCTCACGCGCTTCCCCGAGTACGAGCTCACCGGTGAGCCCGTGCCGATGCAGTCCACCCTGATGAACGGCGTCGAGCACCTCCCTGCCGTCCTCACGCAGACGCATGCAAACGAGGAGCGACGGTAGTGGACCCTTCGATCGGACCGTTGGTCCCCGCCGACGAGACTCTGCTCCACCAGACGGTCGACACGTTCGCGTCGGTCGGCCCCAACGATGTCAACTGGACGGAGAAGATCTGGCTCCAGGCGTGTGCCCGTGACGGATCACTCCAGGTCCTGTTCGGGTTGGGCAAGTACACGAACCGCAACGTCATCGACGCGTTCGGCGGAGCGTCACGGGGCACCGAGCAGTGGACGGTGCGCGCGAGCCGTGCGCTGCACCCGGATCCGATGAGCGCAGTCGTCGGACCCCTGCGCTATGACGTGGTGGAGCCGCTCGACGCTGTCCGTGTACGCCTCGACGCGACCGAGGTTCAGCCGATTGCATTCGACCTCATGATCCGCGGCGCCGTCCCGCCACGGATGGAAGACCGCGAGCTGCACCGCTCACCCCACGCCAATCGGGTGGTGAACGACGTCGTCCGGTACCACCAGACTGGTGTCGTCGATGGCTGGGTCGAGGCCGAAGGTACGCGCGTCGACGTGAGATCCGAGGAGTGGGTGGGCACGCGTGATCACTCATGGGGGGTACGCATGCAGGTTGGCACTCCCTTGTCGGACCTCGAGCCACCGGCGCGGACGCGCGATCCCCGGTCGTTCACGAGCTGGGCCCCCTGGCTCCTCGAACGCGTCGACGGATCCCGCTACGCGCTGTTCCACTACTACATGGAGTCGAACCTTCCGGGAGCGCCGACGCGGCGGGTCCGGGGTGGGGTCGAGCACCCCGACGGCACCGAGGAGGCGTTCGTCGACGCGCGCTTCGACGTGGCCTTCGACGACACCAACCGCCGGTTCCTGGGAGGCACGATCACGTTCGTGACCGAGGACGGCACCGAACGACCGGTCACCGTCACCCCGGCCCCGTCGGGCACGGGCTTCCATCTCGGCACCGGGCTCTACTTCGGCCTCGACGGGGCGCGCCACGGCCAGTGGCGCGGCGAACTGCACGTCGACGGCGACCACTACGACGCGTGCGACAGCCGCGAGGTGGCCCGGCGCATCCATCAGCATCGCGATTGCGTGGTCCGCGTCGAGGACCCGGTCGGTGGCGGCATCGGATGGGGCTCGGTGCAGACGATCGTGATCGGAGCATTCCCCGAGTTCGGGTTGCGGCTCGAGTCGACGTTTGTCTGATCGGTGCTCGACCTCGTAGGGCAAGGGTGGCGCACCACTGGTGACCGATCTGCGAGGCTGACGCGATGAGGCTCATCGCGCGGATTCGGCACCGCGCTGTGCACGCGATGCCCGAGGGCATCGCCCGTCGTCGCCCGAGCGACGCAGTTCGGGTCGTCGTGTCCCTCGTACTGCTCGGCGTTCTCGCGCTCCACGCCAACCACCCGACCGCTTTCGAACGGTCCATCACCCGGGCGTTCACCTCACTGCCCACCGACGCGCACTCGCTCGTCGTGATCGTCTACGACGTCATGGCTCTGTGGGCCATCGGTCTGCTCGTCGTCGTGGTCCTGCTGCTCCGTCGTTGGCGCCTCGCGCGCGACCTTCTGGTCGCGGGTGGCGCCGCGTGGGTCCTCGGTCGCCTCGCCGGGTTCTTCGTGCGGGACACCGACCTGTGGCACTCGCTCCAGACCACCTTCGATCTCACCAATTCGCCGCGCTTTCCGCTCGTCCGAGTGGCCATCGCCGTCGCGATGGTCACGGTCGCGTCGCCGCACCTGACCCGCCCGACGCGTCGGGTCGGACAGACTCTGGTCGTCGTTCTCGCGCTGACCTCGATGTACCTCGGACGCGGCCGTCCGACGGACCTCCTCGGGGCGATCGTGCTCGGCTGGGGCGTCGCCGCAGCCGTCCACTACGCCTTCGGCACCCCCGCCGGCCGTCCCACGGTCGCGCAGGTCGACGCCGCGCTCGCCCGTCTCCGGCTGCCGGCCTCCGGGCTGGAGCTCGGCCCCGGACAGCCCCTCGGACGGGCGATCTTCCTCGCCCGCGACGAGCACGGGCCGCTGCGCATCACGGCGATCGGGCGCGACGAGGCCGATGCCCAACTGCTGTCACGGGTGTGGCGCTATCTCGCGTACAAGGACGCCGCCCCCAACCTGTTCCCCACGCGCCGCCAACAGGTGGAGTACGAGGCCTACGTGGCGCTGCTGGCGCGGGATTCGGGCTGCCAGGTCCCGCCAGTCGTGTTTGCGGGAACGACCGGCACGCTTGCCCTGCTCGTGGAGCGGGTGGCGCCGGGAACGCACCTGCAGGACATCGAGCCGTCCGCGGTGACGGACGCGCTGCTCGACGACCTGTGGCGGTCGGTGCGCGGGCTGCACGAGGCGCGGATCGCCCACGGCAAGCTCGACGGCCACCATGTGATCGTCGACGGGCCGAAGGCATCGATCGTGGGCTTCGCGCGGGCCTCGACGAGCGTGACCTCACGTCAGGTCGCGGCCGACGTCGCGCAGGTGATCGCGTCGACCGCCCCGCTTGTGGGCGCCGAGCGAGCCGTCGCCGGCGCGATTCGCGGTCTCGGGACCGAGGCCGTGGCCGACGCGCTCCCGGTCCTCGAGCCCCAGTCGGTGTCGGGATGGACGCACGACGCGCTCGGTGGCCGCAAGGTTGCCGAGACCGAGCTCGAGGAGCTGCGGACCGTCGGCGCCACGGCGACCGGCACCGAACCACCCCAGCTGCGCCAGCTCTACCGCGTGCATCCGCGCAGCCTGATCATGGCGGTCGCTGCGTTGTTCGGCGTCGGCATGCTACTGAGCCGGGTCGGTGACCCGCAGCTGTTCTGGGACACCGTCAAGAACGCCGAGTGGGGCTACGTCGCGCTCGCGTTCGGCTTCGCGATGCTGACGGACGTCGTGTTCGGGATCACGTTCCTCGGCAACGTGCCGATCCGCCTCCCGATCTGGCCCAGCATCCAGCTGCAGTTCGCCCTGTCATTCTCGAACCTCGCGATCCCTGTCGCCGCCGACACCGCGCTGCAAGTCCGCTTCCTCCAGCGCAACGGCCTCGACCTGCCGTCCGCGGTGGCGACCGGCGGGATCCTCAGCTCGATCTCCGAGATCGCCGTCATCGTCGGGTTGTTCTTCGTCAGCCTGTGGCTGTCGCCCGACAGCATCCAGTTCGGTCGTATCGACACGAACCAGATCGTCGTGGTGGCCCTGATTGCCCTCTTCGTCGTCGTCGTCGGCCTCACCCTCGTCTTCAGCATCCGGCGCCTCCGCCACAGCGTGCTGCCGCCGGTGGTGCATGCGGCGCGGAGCATCTGGGGTGCGATCAGTTCCCCGGGGCGCCTGGCACTCCTCGTCTTCGGCAACGTGATCGCGCAGATGCTCTACGCATGCTCGCTGCTCGCCTGCCTCCATGCCTTCGGTTCGAGCATCGACTTCTGGACGATGCTGGCGATCAACCTCGGTATCGGGACCATCGCCTCGCTGGTCCCGATACCGGGCGGCGGCACCGCGGTCTCCGCGGTCGGCCTCGCGGGAATGCTCGCGACGTTCGGCGTTCCCGCCGCCGCGGGCTCGGCCGCCGTGCTCGCCCACCAGCTCGTCGTGAGCTACCTCCCGGCGATCCCGGGCTGGTTCGCGACCAACGACCTGATCCGCAAGCGTCTGCTCTGACCGCCCCCAGCCCGCCCCGCGCCGGTTCAGTGCGGAACGAGGCCGCCGTCTGCGATCAGGACCTGACCGGTCACAAAGCTCGACGCGTCCGACGCGAGGAATACCGCCGGGCCCACCATCTCGTCAGGACTGGCAGCGCGCCCCTGCAGGCTCGCCCCGGCCATGCGCTCCTGCGCTTCGCGCGGGTTCGCGCGCATCATGTCGGTGTCGATGCTCCCTGGTGCGAGCGCGTTCACCCGGATCCCATCAGCCGCGAACGCCGCGGCCATCGAGCGCGTGAACGACATGAGCGCCGACTTCGCGCCCGCGTACATCGCGACGGGAGCGGAGAAGAGAAACGCTCCCGCCGAAATGACGTTGATCACTGCCGCACTTGGGCTGTCTTGAAGGTGCGGGAGCGCCTCCTGCACGAGGAACACCGGACCGCGCAGGTTGACGTCGTATGACTTGGCCCACGCGTCCGGGGTGAACGTTCCGAGCGGCATGGTGAGTGCAGTCGCGGCGTTGTTCACGACGATGTCGAGGCGGCCGAACCGTTTGATCGTCAGCGCGACAAGTGGCGAGAGCGCTTCGAGCTCACCGAGGTGCGTGGGGACGCCGAGGGCTTCTCCGCCCATCGCCACGAGTTTCGCTTCGGTCTCGGCGCATGCGTCCGCCTTGCGGCTGGCCACGACCACCTTCGCTCCGGCCGCGACGAATCCCTCGGCGATAGCGCGGCCGATGCCTCGCGTACCGCCCGTGACGATCGCGACGCGGCCGGTGAGATCGAACAATGATGCGAACTGTGCTCGGTCCATGACCCTGCTCTCCCGAGGCGGCGAGCATCATCGCATGGCCTCCTGGTACGAGCTGATTTCGCCCGCACCCGAGCTCGCAGCGAAGGGGGCGCGCTCGCTGCGGCACCCTCCAGCTCGCGCCGATCGCCACCGTGCGACGTGACCGATCACCCCGCCCGAGCGGCATCGCGGCGGCTTCTCGCCTGGCGAGCCCTGGCTCGACATGTTGGCCGAGTCGTGCACGAGTGCGGCCTTCGGCTAGCAGAGCAGTACTTCGCCGGTGTCAACCCGTCGTGTCCCGGCGAGGCGTTGACTCGGACCGGAGCGCACGACCTCCCGCCGGCGGTCGTGCGCCGTGACATGCACCAGCGCGGCTTCCACCCCCACTCTCAGATCATCCACACCCCGGCGGTCGAACCAGGTCGCACGACGCGCACCGCGATCGAGTCCAGCACCTCACCCGACGGTGTGATCGCCGATGTCGTCCAGACGAGCGCGACCGAATGGGTCGTCTTCGTGGCCCCACTCGAGGATCTCGCCGCTACCGACACCCACCGGACGATCGGCGAGCGCTGCTCGACCGTCGCACCTCAGGCGTAGGTACGCACGAGCTCGAGCACGCCCTCGGCGTCGGGACCCTCCCCACTCAGCCGGGTGTCGCCCGGGAGCACGCGTCGAGCGGCGACGAGGCACAGCTCCACCCCGTCGCCGTGGATGACGGTGAGCGGGTTGTCGTTCGGGACGAAGCCCCACGGATCTCCGGTCGGGCCCCGGAGGTCGAATGCGACGGGACCGGCGAGCGCACGGCCCGCGCGCTCGAACGCGTACGGCAATGTGCGCCACGCGAGGCGGGCGATGTGGCGGAGCCGGTCTGCGGGCGCGAGTTCCCGCTCCACCGCGACGGCGACGTCGCCGGTATGAATCCACGTCTCGGCGAGACGCGTCGTCGTCAGCGTCCGAATCGACAGCTCGCCGGCGACCCACCGCACGCGCTCGTGCGGGTTCGCCGTGCTCAGCACCCGGTGCAGCTCTTCGGCGCCCGTCTGCCAGCGGTCGCGCACCCTCAGTGGCGACCCTCCCCGTTCGCGGGCAACCATCCGCGCGGCGCCGTCGTCGACATCCCTCCCTGGCGCCAGGCCGGCCGCAAGCCGCTCGAGGGCTTCGCCGAAGCGTCCGCCGGCGCTCCCGATGGCGAGCTCGTCGGTCTGGGCGAGGTGCAGGACAACGTCGGCGACCGTCCAGCCTTCGCAGGGGGACGGACGCTGCCAGTCAGACTCATCGAGGTCGTCCAGCAGGGCGCAGAGCTCGGCTCGCTGGTCGGCCAGAGCGGCGAGGATCTGGTCCATTGTCAGACTCCATGGTTCGGACTCCGCGTCGGGTCCCAGTCTGACAGCAACGCGAGAGTGCGCCCCGCCGATGTCCGGGACGGCAAGACTGTGCATCTCGCCGATGAGGTGTGTCGCATGCGATTCCCTGCTCTTGGTCCGTACGGTTGGAACGAACGCTGGGAGACGCTGCTCGCTGACCACCCTGGCTGCCGTCCCGCGCGCGTCGTGCGTCACGACGGGGTCGGCTTGTTGCTTGCGACCCCCGACGGCGTCGTCTCCTCGCTCTTCTCGCGTCGGCTCGACCCGGCGCCGACCGTGGGGGATTGGGTCGCCACCGAGGCCGACGATCCGGTCGCGGTGCTTCCTCGCACGTCGCTCCTCCGGCGGCGTTCGTCTGGCAGCGACACCGAGCAGGTGCTCGCCGCGAACGTCGACGTTGTGCTCCTCGTGTGCGGAACGGATCGGCCGCTCAGGCCCAGTCGCATCCACCGGGGCACGGCGGTCGCGCACGACGCGGGGGCACGACCGGTCGTCGTTCTCACCAAGGCCGCGGTCGCCGGGGATGCCGAGTCGATGGCGATGCAGGTGAAGGAGTGGAGCCCCGGCCTGGAGGTGCTCGTGACCTCGGCACTCGAAGGAGTGGGGCTCGACATGGTGCGTGGGCTCATACGCGGAAACACCGTGACCATGCTCGGGGAGTCGGGTGCAGGAAAGTCGAGCCTCGTGAACGCGCTGATCGGTGAAGGCACCGCCGCGACGGGAACGGTACGCGAGGGCGATGCCAAGGGGCGACACACGACCACGACTCGCGAGCTGCATGTGGTGCCGACCGGCGGTGTGCTGATCGACTCCCCTGGCATCCGCTCGGTCGGGGTCTGGACCGACGCCGACGCCGTCGACGCCACGTTCGCCGACATCGACGGCCTTGCGCTCCGGTGTCGGTTCACCAATTGTCGACACGACACCGAGCCGGGCTGCGCAGTCGTCGAGGCCGTCGTCGCCGGAGCACTGGATCGCGAGCGGCTCGCCACTTGGCGCGTGCTCGAGCTCGAGGCCGAAGCCTCAGCGCTGCGCGCGGCGCCCGGGGAGCAGCGCCGCCGCGACCAGCAGGCCGCTCCCGTCGCCCGGGATGCCCTGCGGCACAAGGGCCGATGACGCCGACCGACCCGAGAACCACCGCTGTACCGTCTGAGGCGTCGGCCGCGCCGGTGACGGTGCCGAGCCGCCCATCGTTGCGGGGGCGAGTTCGCGTGCGGGACCGCGGGAATTCGGGTAAGGCTCTGGTATGGAACCCGATCCTCTCGCAGGCGAGGCCGCATCCAGCGAGTTGGCCCGTACCCGAGAGGGGGCGGGAACCAGCGACGGCGAACTGCTCCATGTGATCGCGGTCCTCGACGCGCTGGGGAGGGTCCGGTACGCCAGCTCGACGATGGCATCGTTCCTGGGGCTCGAGCCCGAGTCGCTCTTCGGTCTTTCGGTCTTCTCGGCGGTCCACCCGGAGGACCTGCAGTGTGTGTGGGCGAGCTTCGTCGACGTCGTCGCCGGCACCGGTTCGACACCGCCGATCGCGCTGCGGGTGCGCCGTCACGACGGCGCCTGGCGGCGACTCGAAGTCGTCGCGTCGAACCTCGTGGATGGGGCGGATGGCTCCGGGATCGTGATCATGACCTACGACGCTGCCGATCGGGCTCTCACTGATCGAGCGTCGGACGCGACGGGTGCGCGCTATCGACTCCTGGTGGAGCATTCACCCGATGCGATCGCGGTCGTCAGCGAGGGTCAGATCGTCTTCACGAACGCCGCCGGAGTCGTGTTGCTGGGGGCCAGCGAGCCACGCGACGTTCTCGGTCGAGACGTCCTTGGCCTTGTGCACCCAGATTCGCGTGAGAGCGTTGCCGAATCCATGACGGGTGCTCTCGCGGACGGCGCGAACAGAGCGCTCGCTGACGTGCGGCTCCTTCGCCTCGACGGCACCGTCATTCATACCGAAGGTGCGTTCGTGCCGACACCCTACGAAGGCCGTCCCGCGCTACAGCTCGTGCTGCGAGACATCACTGATCGGCACCGCGAGGAGGCCGATCTGGCGTACCGCGCGTTCCACGATCCGTTGACTGGGCTCGCCAACCGGCATCTGCTCGTCGACCGTGTCGGGCACGCCTGCGCGCGCGCCCAGCGCACCGGGTCACTCGTGGGCATGCTGTTCACCGACGTCGACCACTTCAAAGCAGTCAACGATGAGTACGGCCACCAAGCCGGGGACGCGCTGCTGCAAACGATCGCGAACCGGCTCCGAGGGGTTCTGCGGCCGAGCGACACGGTCGCTCGCTACGGGGGTGACGAGTTCGTCGTTGTGTGCGAGGACGTCCGGGAGCCAGCGACGATGACCCGGATCGCACAGCGCGTCGAGCGCTGCTTGTCGGCCCCCTTCCGCATCGCGGACGAAGAGGTCCAGATCACCGTGAGTGTCGGTGCCGTCGCCGAGGAGAATGCCGCGGGCCACGAGCTCATCGAACGCGCCGACCAGGCCATGTACGCAGCGAAGAACCGGCGCAAGCAGGCATCATGAGCTTGCTCGGCCCGTGTCTCGCCGAATCGGTGTGGGACGAGGCCACAGTTTGGTGAACAAACGCCCCGAGCGCGGGCCATGACCGGGTCACCGGTGACGAGGAAGGAGACCGTTCGACAACGCGCATTCTCGGTGGGGACTGATGTTGCTGCGACGGGCTGCGACCGGCGAGACGGGCGGACGGGAGCACGGGACGCGGACTAAGGCTCGAAGCAATGCAGCGCAATTCGCGGCCAGGTCGTCTTCGGGCCGACCATGACGGACAAGCGTCGAACGGTGAGTGTCCCCGGATCACACCCCGATGATTGGCGCGACACCGACGCGCGCGGCTGGTCGCGAACGGCCACCACCGTCAGGAGGTCGCGGACTACCTCCTCGGTTGGGTGACGAGCGACTGCTACGGACACCCGTCCCCGAAGGCCCGCGCGGAGCTTGCCGACGCCCCCCGAGCCCACCTACCGGATTGGCGCGCTCGGGCTCAGACCGCCGGCTGGGAGCTGATCGGGCGCAACAGGACCCGCAACGCAACGACCGCGACAAGGTACAAGCCGAGGGCGAGCACCAGCACGACGCGGAAACCGAACGCCATCGCCAGGATCGTGCTCAGCACCGATCCGACGACGGAGGCGAAGCCGTTGACCGCCCAACCCCAGGCGACGTACTCCCGCGGGTTGTCACTCAGTTCGTTGATCGCCTGAAGGCCGAGCGGCATGAATGCGCCCAGACAGAGACCCAACGGCGCGAGTACGACGAACGCGAACGCGACGCGCACCGCGAGCGGAAGTCCGAGGAGACCACCGGTCAGCTCCGGAAGGGCGAACAGATAGAAGAGGGTGAGCCCGGCGAGCAGGCCCGTCAGCAGCTGGACAACCCGCCCGCGGTGATGCTCGTAACGACCGCTCAGGAGCGCGCCGACTCCCGTGAAGATGAGCAGCGACCCGAGCGTCACCGTGAGCGAGTAGGTCGGATAGCCGAGGAAGAGCGTCAATCGCTGGATGAGTGTGATCTCGAAGAAGATGAAGCCCAAGCCAAGCGCGGAGAAGTACAGCACCGCCGTCGGTTTCCGCCGGAACCCCACCCAGATGCCGCGGATCGCGACGAAGGGTAGGAGCAAGAACACCGTTCCGAGGATCGTCGCGATCAGCAGCAGCAACAGCAGCACCCGTTCGCCGACCTGGACCTCGCGGTCGGTGCGCGAGATCGGATCCGAGAAGTCGCGGGCGACCTCACCGAACTTCGTGAAGTGCCAGAAGAAGGGTTCGTTGTCGGTGACCGGACGCACGTCGTACGGGTACGCGTCGTACCACGCGCCCAATCGGTCGTTCGGTGTGTCGAGGAGTTGGGCCGGAGGACTGCCGTCGCCCGATTGGCCGGGGGCGTACACGAGCGTGGACCCTGGTACCCCCGGCAAGCCCGCGACCACACGGCTGATCTCTGCTCGTGTGAACGGCGTCCGCTTCACCAGGATCGTCGACAGCGTGTTGGCGATGGGATCGGATGTCCTCACCACGAGGAAATGGTCCGCGGGGTGACGGACTCCGAGATCTTCGAGCGCGCGCCGAGCCGTCGCAACGTATCGGGTGGTGCGGTTCGGTCGATTCGCGTAGTCGTACTCGCCGAACTGGGCGGCCACGATTCCGCCCTGCCGAAGATGCTCGAGGCTGTCTTTGACAGCTTCGGCCGTGTAGAGGTAGCTCTCCGACAGCACGAAGGCCCCGGCCGACGCAGCGTTCGATGCGGAATAGCTGTCCGGAGCGGGATACCAGATCAGGTCGTAGGTACCGCTCCGTCGGGCGAGGTACGAGCGGCCCTCGTCGTTGACGTAGTTGACCTTCGGATTCTGGGCGATGTGGCCTGCGTAGTTCGCGAACTTGTCGGCGAGGAGCTCGTAGGTCACGGGGTTCAGCTCGACCGCATCGACATGGCGCGCGTCGAAGTGCAGAGAAGCCAGGATCTCGTGCCCACCGGCCGCTCCGATGATCAGCTCCTTGCCCGGTGGCGTCCCCAGCGCAGAGAACGGGAACGCACGTGGGTCCCGATCGAAGCGACCGAGGGTCTTGACGTCGCCGTTGTACCGGTCGATCTCGGACCCGAGCAGGCCGTCGTGGAACAGATCGCGCACACCACCCGGCAATTCCAACACGTCGACCCGGAAGAGCGGGCTCCACGACGAGAACTTGGTTTCGGTGTCCGCGACCTGGAGCTTGCTCGCCTCGAGTCGCTGCTCGGGGAGCAGCGCTGGTTTGGCCACCGCGACCGCGAGGATCACCATGAGCACGACGGCCACCGGTAAGACGCGGGAACGGATCCGAACTGCGATCCGGACACCGACGAACGCGAGGAGCGCGCCGGCGAGGAAGATGGTCGCGGGCGGACCAATCCACCCGAGGAGCGACACAACCAGCGCGCATGCGAGGCCCGCGCCGAGGAGATCAGCGAAGTA
>Ga0209048_10001252_pt1 | contig 26225 bp, 26 predicted proteins | sample FrelakmetCRP12CR_FD_187146 | JGI IMG/M metagenome (GOLD analysis project Ga0209048, IMG submission 187146) | Freshwater lake sediment microbial communities from the University of Notre Dame, USA, for methane emissions studies - CRP12 CR (SPAdes)... | ecosystem: Environmental > Aquatic >... | reverse complement strand
AGAGGAACCATGGGAAGGACATACAAGATCGCGGTGCTGCCGGGCGATGGCACGGGGCCCGAGGTCGTGGCTGAAGGATTGAAAGCCCTGCAGGCGGCCGCCGCCAAGCACCAGTTCACGCTCGACCTGACGTACTACGACTTCGGCGGCGACCGCTACCTACGCACCGGCGAGATCCTGCCGGCTTCAGCCGCCGATGAGCTGAAGGGATTCGACGCGATCTACCTCGGCGCCGTGGGGCACCCGGACGTCGAGCCCGGCATCCTGGAGAAGGGCCTCCTGCTCCGCCTCCGCTTCGAGCTGGACCAGTACATCAACCTGCGTCCTGTGCGCCTGTACCCCGGCGTGGAGACGCCGCTGAAGGACAAAGGCCCGAAGGACATCGACTACGTGGTGGTGCGTGAGAACTCCGGCGACGTGTACGCCGGCGGCGGCGGCATCATGATGAAGGGCACGCCGCATGAGGTCGCCGTGCAGAACATGCTATATAGCCGCGTCCAGGTGGACCGCTGTCTGCGCTGGGCGTTCGAGTACGCGCGCCAGCATGGCAAGAAGGCGCGCGGCATCGGCCCGGACAACACCCTCGGCCTGGTGGGCAAGACCAACGTCCTGACGTACGTCTACGACCTCTGGAACCGCCGCTTCAACGAGATCGGCGAAGAGGAGTACCCGGACGTCAAGCGCGAGTACTACCACGTGGACGCCACCTGCATGTGGATGGTCAAGAGCCCGGAGTGGTTCGACGTCCTGGTGACCGGCAACATGTTCGGCGACATCATCACGGACCTCGGCGCGATCACCCAGGGCGGCATGGGCGTCGCGGCCGGCGGCAACATCAATCCCGAGGGCGTCAGCATGTTCGAGCCCATCGGCGGGTCGGCGCCCAAGTACACCGGGATGGGTGTGATCAACCCTGTGGCGGCCATCGTGGCCGGGTCGATGATGCTCGACACTTTGGGCGAGAGCCGGGCGGCGCAGGACGTAGAGCGCGCGGTGACCGAGGTCACCGGCACCAAGATGAAGGGCATGGCCTCCGGCCAGATGGGCTACTCGACGAGCGAGGTCGGCGACCTCGTGGCGGAACGCGTTTGACCGGGGGCCAGAGACTGCAAGCACCCCTCAGGAGAGATCGAACCTGCCGCGCGGAGTCCGCGCGAGAGGACAGGAGGAACCATGCCGCTACCCGAAGTGGACAAGATCTGGATGGACGGCGAGCTCGTGCCCTGGGCCGAGGCCAAGGTCCATGTGCTCACTCACGCCCTTCACTACGGCTCCGGCGTGTTCGAGGGCATCCGCTGCTACAGGACGCCCGCGGGTCCGGCGGTCTTCCGCCTCGAGGAGCACCTCAAGCGCCTCATCCGCTCCGCCAAGCTCTACTACATGCCCGTGCCGTACAGCCTCGAGCAGCTCTACGACGCCACGTTCGCGGTGATCGAGGGCAACGGACTCGACGCCTGCTATATCCGGCCTTTGGTCTTCCGCGGCTACGGCGAGATGGGCCTGTTCCCGCTCAACGCGCCGGTCCAGGTGTCGATCGCCGCCTGGCCGTGGGGCGCATACCTCGGCGAAGAGGGCATCAAGCACGGCATCCGCGCCAAGGTCTCGAGCATCCAGTCGCTCGACCACACGGCCCTGGCCCGCGCCGCCAAGGCCACGGGCCAGTACCTCAACAGCATCCTCGCCAAGATCGAGGTGACCAACGCCGGCTACGACGAGGCGATCATGCTCACCGCGCACGGGCACGTCGCCGAGGGCACCGGCGAGAACATCTTCGTAGTGCGGAACGGCGTGCTCATGACGCCGCCGCCCAGCGACGGCGTGCTGGAGGGCATCACCCGCGACTCCGTCATGACGATGGCCGCCGCGATGGACATCCCCTGTCAGGAGTGCACCATGGCGCGCAGTGACCTGGTGATCGCCGACGAGCTGTTCTACACCGGCACGGCGGCCGAGATCGTGCCGATCCGCGAGGTCGACGATCACCCCATCGGCGAGCCCGGGCCCATCACGCGCCGCATCCAGGAGAAGTTCCGCGCCATCATCGAGGGTCGCGACGAAGAGTTCGGCCACTACATGGAGTACGCAAGGAGCTGAACTCTATGAACGAGCACAGTGTGCAGCTGTACGACACCACCCTGCGCGACGGCATGCAGCAAGAAGGCATGTCGGTCTCGGTGGACGAGAAGGTGCGCATCGCGCTCAAGCTGGACGAGCTCGGCATCCACTTCATCGAGGGCGGCTTCCCGGCCTCGAACCCCAAGGAGATCGAGTTCTTTCGGCGCATGGAGCGCGAGCGTCTCAGCAACGCCGAGCTCGTGGCCTTCGGCATGACCACGCGCAAAGGCGTGGCGGCGGAGGCCGACGAGAACCTGCGCGTGCTGGCCGACGGCCACGCGGGCACCGTCGCCGTCGTGGGCAAGACGTGGGGACTGCACCTTACCAAAGTGCTGCGCGTGAGCCGCGGCGAGAACCTGCGCATGATCGACGACTCGGTGCGGTTTCTGGTCGCTCAAGGCAAGACGGTGGTCTACGACGCGGAGCACTTCTTCGACGCCTGGCGCGACGACGCGGCCTACGCGCTGCGCTGCGTGACCGCCGCCGCCGCAGCGGGCGCGGCGGTGATCTGCCTGTGCGACACCAACGGCTCTTCGCTGCCGCCGTTCGTCGCCGCCGTGGTCGGCGAGGTCACGGCGGCTCTCGACGCTACCATCGGCGTCCACATCCACAACGACAGCGACTGCGCCGTGGCCAACAGCCTCATCGCCGTCGACGCCGGCGCCCGCCAGGTGCAGGGCACGATGAACGGCTACGGCGAGCGCTGCGGCAACGCCAACCTGGTCAGCATCATCCCGGCGCTCAAGCTCAAGATGGGCCTGCCGGTGATCAGCGACGAGCAGCTTGCGCGGCTCGGCGAAGCGGCCCACTTCGTGGCCGACGTCTGCAACGTGTCCATCGGGGCGCACGAGCCCTACGTGGGCAAGGCCGCCTTCGCGCACAAAGGCGGGCTGCACGTGGCCGCCGTGGAGCAGGCGCCGCAGACCTTCGAGCACGTCGACCCGGCGGCCGTGGGCAACTTGCAGCGCATCCTGGTCTCCGAGCTCTCGGGAAAGGGTGCCGTGCTGAGGCGCGCGCACGACATCGGCCTCGAGCTCGAGGGCGACGACGAGCGCGTCGCCACCGTGCTCAAGCGGCTCAAGGAGCGTGAGCACCGCGGCTATCACTACGAGGCCGCCGACGCATCCTTCGACCTTCTGCTCCGCGAGGAGCTGGCGCCGCACGAGCCGCTGTTCCGCCTCGAGAGCTTTCGCGTCCTCGTGGAGAAGCGCGAGGACGGCAAAGCCGTCGTGGAGGCGACCATCAAGGTGCATGTGGGCGGCGAGCGCATCATCAGCACCGCCGAAGGCAACGGCCCGGTCAACGCCCTCGACACCGCCCTGCGCCAGGCCATCGCGCGCAAGCATCCGCACCTCAGCGACATCGAGCTCGTGAACTACAAGGTGCGCATCCTCGACGAGAACAAGGGCACGGGCGCCGTCACCCGCGTGCTGCTCGACGCCAGCGACGGCGACGACACCTGGGGCAGCATCGGCGTCAGCGAGAACATCATCGAGGCCAGCTGGGAGGCTCTCGTCGACTCGATCGAGTACGGCATGGTGAGGAGCCGGCAGCTTTGAGGGGCGGCGACGCGCCGGGCCGGCCGCCGGCCGGCGCCTTCGGGCGGGTCGCGGTCGCCGGCGAGGAGCGGCACTGCCGCTTGGCCGGCGACGCCGTCGAACTGCTCGACCGGCCGGCCTACGAGGACGGCGCCCGCATCACCGGCGACGCGGGACTGGCCGCGATGCGGCTCCTCGCGCCGGTGCTGCCCGGCAAGATCGTCGCCGTGGGCCTCAACTACCGGGCGCACGCCGACGAGCTGCAGATGGCTGTCCAGGCCGAGCCTATTCTGTTCCTGAAACCGCCCACGGCGGTGATCGGGCCGGGGGAGACCATCGTCCGCCCGGCCCGATCCATCCAGGTCGACTACGAGGCCGAGCTGGTCGTCGTGGTGGGCCGGCGCTGCAAGGACGTCCCGCCGGCGGAGGCCGCCGACTACGTGGCCGGCTACACCTGCGGCAACGACGTCACGGCCCGCGACCTGCAGAAGGTGGACGGGCAGTGGACGCGCGCCAAGAGCTTCGACACCTTCTGCCCGCTGGGGCCGTGGATCGTGCCCGCGGCGCCGCCCGCGGAGACGCGCGTCAGCGCGCTGCTCGACGGCGAGGAGGTCCAGCACGGCTTCGTCGGCGACATGCTCGTGGCGCCGCTCGAGCTGCTCGCGTTCGCGAGCGGCATCATGACCCTGGAACCCGGCGACGTGCTCATGACCGGGACGCCGCCCGGGGTCGGCCCACTGGCCGCCGGCCAGACCGTCACGATCGTCGTCGAGGGCGTCGGGGAGCTGCACAACACCGTCGCCTGAGCGGCGACTCCCCGCGCATCCAGCGAGAAGAAAGGCAAACGCATGAGCACGACGATCACCGAGGTCCACGCCCGCATGATCCTCGACTGCCGGGGGTACCCCACGGTGCAGGTCGACGTCCGTGCGGGCGGGATGCTGGGCCGCGCCGACGTGCCGGCGGGGCGTTCCACAGGGAGCAACGAGGCAGTAGAGCTGCGCGACGGTGAGGCCGCCTACCGCGGCCAGGGGGTCACCCGGGCGATCGCCAACGTCAACGGGGTGATCGCCCCTGCTGTCCTCGGCCGCGACGCGACCGATCAACCGGCGCTCGACCGCTTCCTCCGCGAGCTCGACGGCACGCCCGCCAAGAGCCACCTCGGCGCCAACGCCATCCTCGGCGTGTCGCTGGCCGCCGCCCGCGTTGCAGCCGCGTGCGCGGGACTGCCGCTGCACCGCTACCTGCGCGCCGAGTCGCGGGTGCTGCCGGTGCCGTTCGTGAATCTCGTGAACGGCGGCAAGCTCACCTCCAACGACCTCGACTTCCAGGAGTTCATCTGCATGCCGGTCGGCGCGTCGACGTTCAGCGAGGCCATGCGCATGGCCAGCGAGTGCCACATGGCGCTCATGGAGATCGTGGTCGCGCGTTACGGCAAGCTCGCCGCCAACACGGGGGATGAGGGCGGCTTCGCCACGCCCATCGTGGACGTGCGCGAGGCGCTCTCGGTGCTGCACGAGGGCGTGGCGGCCGCGGGCTACGCCGACCAGATGGTGTACGCGCTGGACTGCGCCGCGACCCATTTGTGGGACGCGTCGCGGCGCATCTACACCGTGGCCGGCAAGGAGTACACGACGGACGAGCTCATCGCCTTCTACGGTGAGCTCGTGCGCGAGTTCGACATCGTCTCCATCGAGGACCCGCTCAGCGAGGACGACTGGGACGGGTGGGTCGAGATCACGCGGCAGCTCGGCGCCCAGGGCGTGCAGCTCATCGGCGACGACTTGTTCGTGACGAATCCCGACCTGGTGCGACGCGGCGCCGAGCTCGGCGCGGCGAATGCGATGCTGTGGAAGGTCAACCAGATCGGCACGCTCACCGAAGCACTGGTGGCCGCGGACACGGCGTTCCGGAGCGGCTTTGGCGTATGCGTGAGCGAGCGCTCGGGCGAGACCGAGGACCCGGTCATCGCCGACCTCGTGGTGGCGCTGAACGCCGGGCAGATCAAGACCGGCTCGCCGGTGCGCGGCGAGCGCACGGCCAAGTACAACCGGCTGTTCCAGATCGAGGAGTGGCTCGGCTCAGACGCCGTGTACGCCGGGCGCGACTTCCGCCGCCCCACCGCGCTGGCACGGTGAACGACCGCGCCGCCGAGGCGCGCTTCCTCAACCACGTCCAGCTTGTCGGACATGGGCGTCGCGAGCTCCGCGCCGACGCGCTGGCCATCGCGGCCGCGGCGCTCGCGGCGGTCGACCCAGCCGCCGCTCTGCGCCGCGCGCTGCGGCTCAAGGGCGACCTGCTCACCGTGGCCGACCCGCGCGGCGGCGACCCTCGGGTCTTCGACCTCAGCGGGCGCCGCCTCTTCGTACTCGGCGCCGGCAAGGCGACCATCGGCATGGCGGCGGTCCTCGACGAGCTGCTGGGGTCGCGGATCGCCGACGGCGCGGTGGTCGTGAAGCGCGGGCAGGCGGAGTCGCTCGCCCACATCGAGGTGCTCGAAGCGGCCCACCCGGTGCCCGACGAGGACAGCCTGCGCGGCGGCCTGCGACTGCTGGACATCGCGCAGGCCGCCGACCCTGACGACCTGCTTCTGGCGCTCGTCACCGGCGGCAGCTCGGCGCTCGCCGTGGCGCCCGCCGAGGGGATCTCACTGGCCGACAAGGCCGAGACCAACCGCGTCCTCCTTGCCTCCGGGGCCGGCATCGTCGCCATCAACGACGTGCGCAAGCACCTCTCGCGCATCAAGGGCGGGAGGCTGGCGCGCGTCGCAGGCTGCGAGATAGTCAACTTCACGGTGTCGGACGTCGTCGGCGATCCCCTTGACTACATCACCGACCTCACGGTGGCGGACCGCTCCACGTTCGCGGCGGCCCGAGCGGCGTGCGAGCGGTTCTGCCTGTGGGACAGGCTGCCCGCGGCGGTCGCCGAGCACCTGATGCGGGCCGACTCGGCGGAGGAGACTTGTCACCGGCTGGACGGCGTGACGTCGTTCATCCTCGCCGATGCAGGCGCCATGTGCCGGGCGGCGGCGCGGGCCGCCGGGGGGCTCGGGTATCGGTCGGAGGTTCTTCGGCTCGACCTCGAGGGCGAGAGCGCCGACGCCGGGCGGTGGTTCGCGGCGCAGGTGGCTGAGGCAGAGTCCGGCACGGCGCTCGTGGCCGGCGGCGAGGCGACCACGACCCTGCGGTCCGGCGCCGCGATGACCGCCGCCGGCGGCCCGAGCCAGGAGGGTGCCCTTGCCGGCGCCCTGGAGCTCGGCCTTGGCGGGCCTCGTGCCCATGCGTCGTGCCTGCTGTACCTGGACTCCGATGGAAGCGACGGACCCACGGATGCCGCCGGCGCTCTCGTCGACGACGCGACCGCCGCCGCGTTGGCCGCCACCGGGATGGATGCGCCCGCCGCGCTTGCGGCTCACGCCGCCGGCGCGGCGCTCGCGATGACTGCCGATCTCGTGGTCACCGGTCCCACCGGCACCAACGTCAACGATCTCAAGATCGGCTTGGTACCCGCCTGACGTTCCAACGGTTGCATGCGCTTGCCGGGCATCGGCCTTCGCTGTCAGGAAGTGTCGCTGAGTCCTCCGAGCTTGTCCGAGGCCGGTGATAGGGTTGACGAGTGCGCGCATCGTGCCATCTACGGCGTCAGCAAGGTTGGGGGCTTGTTCTGGTGATCCGCTTCGTTGCGACCGCGCCTCATCCGCGCTTGAACCTGGGGCGCAGGTGACTCCGGGCCCCGCTTCGGGCGCCCAGATCCCGCGTCCCGGCCTCTTCTGCACGGTCCGCAACCGCCGCGGCGTGGTGGCCGGCGTTGAGCCGTTCGACGGCGAGAGCGGCCGCCTGCACCTCGTCCACGTGGAGTACAAGGACGACCAGCTCCCGGTCGAGGAGCAGTTGCTGTGGGAGCTCGAGCCCCACAAGCTGCTGCTCGAGCCCACCGCCCTGCCCGACCCGTCGCGCTCCGGCCCCATGCCGGCCGACGACTTCGACGCCCTGCTCCGCGCCGCCCGCTGGACTGCCGCCATGCCGTTCCTCGACCCGGACGGCTCCGGCCCCTTGGAGCGCCTGCCCATCCGTAGCCCGTTCCACGGCGCCGTACAGCTGGAGGACTACCAGCTTGTGCCCCTGCTGAAGGCGCTGCGCATGCCGCGCGTGAACCTGCTGCTCGCCGACGACGTGGGCCTCGGCAAGACCATCGAGGCGGGGCTCATCCTCAGCGAGCTGCTCATCCGCCGCCGCATCCAGCGGGTGCTGATCCTGACGCCCGCCTCGCTGCGCCTGCAGTGGCGCGACGAGATGTGGGACAAGTTTTCGCTGCGCTTCAACCTTGTCGACCGCGACGAGACGGCGACGCTGCGCCGTCGCCTGGGCATGGACGCCAACCCCTGGCGCTCGTTCAGCCGCATCATCGCCTCGTACCACTACCTGCGTCAGGACGACGTGCTCGACCAGTTCATGGCCGCCTGCCAGACCCCGCCGGGCTCGCCGCATCTGCCCTGGGACCTGCTGATCGTGGACGAGTGCCACAACCTCATGCCGTCGCCGTTCGGCGAGGATAGCGACCTCTGCCGCATGGTGCGCCTGCTGGCGCCGCGCTTCGAGCACCGACTCTTCCTGAGCGCGACGCCGCACAACGGCCACACGCGTAGCTTCACCGGCCTGCTCGAGATCCTCGACCCGGTGCGCTTCAGCCAGACCGACGAGCTCAAGCCGGCGGAGCGCGGCCGCGTGCAGCAGGTAGTGGTGCGGCGCCTCAAGCGCGAGATCAACGCGCGCAGCGACCCGCCCAAGTTCTGCACGCGGCTCGAGCCGCAGGCGCTCATGCTCGCCCTCTCGCCGCAGGAGCTTCCCCTCACCCACGCCTTTGACGACTTCCGCACCGCGATGCGCGCCTACATCGCCGCCGGCGACCGCAAGCGCCGGCGCGCCGGCAGCTTCGCCGTGGAGATCCTGGGCAAGCGTCTGCTGAGCTGCCCGGTGGCCTTTGGCGAGTCGTGGAGCCGCTGTCGCGAGGGGCTCGACGACGCCGAGACGGCCAGTGAGACCGTTGGTGAGCGCGCCGGCCGGTCTGACCGTGCCGCCGGCGCTCTGCGCGTACCGGGTCGTGCGCTGGGCGCCGCGGGCGCCGCTGGTGGAGCGCGGGAGCCTCCCCGTGTGGAGCCCGACCACGCTCATCGCATTCATGGCGGCACGACCGTCGCTCTATCGCGACTGGCCCAACGCCGGCGAGTGGCTTGGCCCGGCAGCCGAAGCTGCCGACGGCGATCTGCTTCGCGCCGAGCTTGAGGGGCGCTCGCGAGCTGCTTGGGCTCGCGCGGCCTACGTGCTCGATATCGGCGGTCAGGCCGACTTGGCGGCGAGGCTCTCTGAGGACGCGCCCCCCGGCACAGGGCCCTACTACTTGGGCCCGCGTGATCGGGCCGGACGTCACTCCGGCGTCTTCGACGTCATCGACTTCACGGGCCTTGAGGTCGGCGCTCAGTGATCACCGAGGGCTACGTCGTCCGGCACTACCAGGGCCGAGCCGGACGTTGGCCGCTCGCTGCGCCCCGGGATGTTCGTCGCAAAGGTGGTGGGGCACTCGATGGAGCCTAGGATCCCCGACGGCTCGTTCTGCCTGTTCCAGGCGCCGGTGGCGGGGTCCAGGCAGGGCCGGATCGTGCTGGTCGAGTTACGCGATGCCGTCGATTCCGAGACAGCACAGCGATACACCGTCAAGCCGACAATGAAGCCGGCGCAGTCAAGCGGACGCAAGCGGTCGCCGGCCCCTGCGAGTGCGAGAAGGGAGGAATCACATGCAGTTCGACAGCGGCAAGTTCGACAGTGACAAGGTGGACGACGTGGTACTCGCCATGCTCCACCTCACCTCGTTCGCGGACCATGACATCACGCGCGCCTGGAAGAGCCTGGATTGGGACGCTCTCGACCGCTTGCACGCACGAGGGCTGATCTCTGAGCCGCGGTCGAAGGCGCGGTCGGTCGTGTTCAGCGACGAGGGCATGCGCCGGGCCGAAGAGTCGTTCCACGCGCTCTTCTCGGACGGGGAAGTGAAGTGAGCGGCCGGATCGGCGTCAGAGCTCGTCCAGGCGCCCGAAGAAGCGCTGGCGCTCCTCCTCGGGCCGCCCATTGAAGTCGGCGAGCCAGGCGTCGACGGCCTGCTGATCCGTCACGTCGACGCAGTCCGCCTGGAGGGCACGCATGATCGCCTTGGCCGGGCCGAATCTGTCGCTGTCGTTCACGGCCTCCCGGAACTCCTCTGAGAAGTCCTGCACGGCCTCCTCTGTCTCGACGATGAAACGCTCGTCGAGGCCGCGCTTGGTCAGGGCGAAGCGCACCCACGCGGTGAGCACCTCCGGAAGCGCTTCGATCTCCGCGGGGCTCAGGCTGACCTTGCGCGGCAGGTAGTCAAGCATGAAGAGCTCGACCACGGTCGGGCTCCAGCGCAGCGGATCGCCGTCGTCGAAGTCGCAGCGGGCGATGACGCAGTGATCGACGATGCGGAGCGTCTCCTCGCGCCGAGGGGCGAGGGCCGAGGTGAGGAACTCCTGGGTCAGCGCCTCCCTGGCCTCGTCGTCGGGCGGCTCCGGCGGAATCGGGAGCTCGACGGCGGGGAGCAGACGCATGCGAGCGAGCAGGAGGGCGCGCGTCTCTTTGAAGTCAGGCGTCCAGTCGTTGCCGACAAACAGGTCGCCGATGGCGATAGCGCGGCCGATGCGCGCCGCCGCCTCGGCAGGGTCGGCGTCCTGCACCGTGACGTCGGGATCGGTGCCCAGCACGGTGCGCGGGTCGACGTTCTCTCGCAGCTCAGCGACGAAGGCGTCCTTGATGATGCCGCCGAGGTTCTCGTCATAGAGGGCCATCACCATGTGCGGCTTGCGATCCGCGTAGCGGAAGATGAGGTAGTAGCCGATCTGGTCGCCGAAGGGATCGCTGACGCTGTAGCCGCCGACATAGTCGGGCGTACCGATGACGTCCGCCCAGCGGGGCCGTGGCACGCCTCGAGCCGCCATCCGCGCCGCGGCCTCGCGGGCGCCGAGCTCGTCGCCGGTCACTCCGGCCAGGGCATACAGCACGGCCAGGCCGGTCGCGTTGCGCTTGCGCTCGGCTCCCTGCACGAGCGCTGGCCCCAGAGAGCGCTCGAGCCGCTCGCGCACGTCGGAGGGGACGGGTAGCTGGTAGAACGCGCCGAGCACGCCGCTGGCCCAGTCTTCGGCTTCGAGCGGGTCGTCGATCGCGAGCAGCTCTCGAGCGCCGCTCAGCGCGGCGCGGACCAGACCGTCGACCCCCAGGGGGTCCTGCAGGCGGTCTGCGGCTGAGCGCGAGCCGCCACGTTTCGCGCCGCCGCGCGACCCCTTGCCCGACCCTCTCTGGTCGCTCTTCTTGGCCACGGGGCAACTCTCGCAGAATCTGGTAGGTGAGCGCCAGTCCTGAGCCGGGCGTAGGTGCTAGAATCGGAAGCCTCAATGGCCTCCGATTTCGTCCATCTTCACGTGCACAGCGAATACTCGCTGCTCGACGGCGCCTGCCGTGTGAAGAGCCTCGTCCAGAGAGCCAAGGAGCTGGGTATGTCGGCCGTGGCGCTCACCGACCACGGCACGCTGGGCGGCGTCGTCAAGTTCTACCGCGCCGCCCAGGATGAGGGCATCAAACCCATCATCGGCCTCGAGCTGTACGTGGCCACCGACCGCACCTCGCGCGCCGGCGTCAAAGAGAAGAACGCTCATCTCACCCTGCTGGCCCGCGACCAGACCGGCTACAAGAACCTCGTCAAGCTGAGCACGCGCGCCTACCTCGAGGGCTACTACTACAAGCCGCGCGCCGACTGGGACCTCCTGGCCGAGCACCACGAGGGGCTCATCGCGCTCACCGGCTGCATGAGCGGGCGCGCCGCCATGCTTCTCAAGGACGGCAACGACGCGGCCGCTCTCGCCGACGTGCGCCGCTTGGCTGATCTGCTCGGCGCGGAGAACGTCTACGTCGAGCTGCAGGACGCCGGCCTGCCCGAGCAGCGCGAGCTGCTGCCCAAGCTCGCGCAGCTCGCCGCAAAGGCCGGCCTGCGCACCGTGGCCACCAACGACGTGCACTATCTGTGCCACGACGACTCCTACGCCCACGACGCCCTGCTCTGCATCCAGACGCAGAGCAACATCGCCGACGAGGTCCGCATGCGCTACGGCACCGACGAGCTGTATCTCAAGTCCGCCGAGGAGATGCACGAGCGCTTCAAGGATTACCCGGGCGCCTGCGAGGCCACCGTCGAGATCGCCGCGCGCTGCGACGTGAGCCTCGACTTCGGCACCTACCTGCTGCCCTCGTATCCGGTGCCGGAAGGCACGACCGCGGGAGCGTATCTGCGCGAGCTCTGCGAGAAGGGCATCGTGCGCCGCTACGGCGCCGAGCCGTCCGCCGAGGCGCGGGAGCGCCTCGAGTTCGAGCTCGGCGTCATCGGCGACATGGGCTTCGACGCCTACTTCCTGATCGTCTGGGACTACGTCAAGTTCGCCAAAGACAACGGTATCGCCGTCGGGCCCGGCCGCGGTTCGGCCGCCGGCTCCATCGTGAGCTACTCCCTCAATATCACCGACATCGACCCCCTCAAGTACGACCTGCTCTTCGAGCGCTTCCTCAACCCGGGGCGCAAGAGCATGCCCGACATCGACATGGACTTCAGCGTCGCCCGCCGCGAGGAGGTCATCGACTACGTCGCCGACAAGTACGGCCGCGACCACGTGGCGCAGATCATCACCTTCGGTACCATGGCGGCGCGGGCGGCGGTGCGCGACGCCGCCCGCGTCATGGGCAAGGCCTACGCGGTCGGCGACAAGATCGCCAAGATGATCCCCGAGCAGGCGCCGCCGGCGACCTTCAGTCAGGCGCTGGTGCCGGGCGGCGAACTCAAGGTCGCCTACGACGCCGACCCGGAGGTCAAGGAGGTCGTCGACCTGGCTATGAGCCTCGAGGGCCTCATCCGCAACGACTCCATCCACGCCGCGGCGGTGGTGATCAGCGACAAGCCGCTCACCGAGTACCTGCCGCTGCAGCAGAAGGGCGACGCCGAGCTCGTCACCCAGTTCGATATGAACGACGTCGCCAAGCTCGGCCTCCTCAAGATGGACTTCCTCGGGCTGCGCAACCTGGACGTGATCGAGGACGCGCTCGCCATCATCGAGAGGACCGACGACGTCTGCATCGAGATCGACCGGCTGCCGCTCGACGACGAGAAGACGTACAAGATGCTGGCGCGCGGCGACTCCACGGGCGTGTTCCAGTTCGAGAGCCCGGGCATGCGCGAGGCGCTGCGCGACGTGCGGCCCACGCAGTTCGAGGACCTCATCGCCATCGTGGCGCTGTACAGGCCCGGGCCGATGCAATACATCCCCACCTATGCGCGCAACAAGAAGGACCCGGCCTCGGTCCTCTACGACCACGAGGCCTTGCGCCCGATCCTGGAGCCCACGTACGGCGTGACCATCTACCAGGAGCAGTACATGGCCATCGCCCGGCGCGTGGGCGGGTTCACGCCGGCGCAGGCCGACGACCTGCGCAAGGCCATCAGCAAGAAGGACCGGCAGCTGATGGCCACCCTCAAGGAGCCTCTCATGCAGGGCCTCGGCGCCAGCGGCGTGCCGCCGGCGGTGGCCCACAAGCTCTGGGCCAACTTCGAGGCCACCGGCGACTACTCGTTCAACAAGAGTCACGCCGCCTGCTACGCGCTCATCAGTTACCGCACGGCCTGGCTCAAGGCCAACTACCCCGTCGAGTACATGGCCGCCCTCATCAGCAGCGTGATGGACACGAAGGACAAAGTGCCCTTCTACGTGAACCAGTGCCACGAGCTCGGCATCGAAGTGCTGCCCCCGGACGTCAACGAGAGCGACGTGGGCTTCACCGTGGTCGAGGGCAAGATCCGCTTCGGGCTCAACGCCGTCAAGGGGGTGGGGCGCGGCGCCATCGAGGCGATCGTCGCGGCGCGCACTGCCGGCCCCTTCACCTCCATCTTCGACTTCTGCGCCCGGGTCGACGCGCAGATGGCCAACAAGCGCGTCCTCGAGGCCCTCATCCGCAGCGGCGCCTTCGACGGCGCCGGCGACCCTCGGCGCGGCATGCTCGAGGCCTTGCCGACAGCGATGGCCGACGGCGAGCGCCGCCGCAAGGACGCGGCCCAGGGACAGGGCGGCCTGTTCGACGCGGTCGGCGGATCGCACGGGGGCGCGCAGGCGCCGCGAGTGCCGCAGCGTGAGTTCGACCAGGCCACGCTGCTCAGGCAGGAGAAGGAGGCTCTGGGCCTCTACGTCTCCTCGCACCCGCTGAGGGATCTGCGCGAACAGCTGCGCGACGAGATCGAGGTGCCGGTGGGCGGACTCGATGACGCCGTCGACGGCGGTATGCTCTGGACGGGCGGCATCGTCGCGAACGCGCAGAAGAAGGTCAGCAAGAACGGCGGCGTGTGGCTGGCGTTCCGCCTCGAGGACATCGACGGCGGCGTCGAGTGTCGCGCCTGGCCGGCGACCTACGAGCAGTACCGGGACCTGCTCGTCGAAGACGGCATCGTCAAGGTGAAGGGACGCGTGGAGCGCAAGTCCGAGGGCGAGACCACGCTGATCGCTATCGAGGTGCTGCCCTTCAGCGGCGTCAGCGAGTACCGCCCGCTCACGGTCACCATCGACGCTCGCAGGGTGCGGCCCAGCGTGCTCGACGATCTCAAACGCATCCTCGGCGACTTCCCCGGCCAGGTGCCGGTGGTGCTGCAGATGGTGCGCGGCGACGAGCGCGCGAAGCTCCGCGTCGGCGATGGGCTGCGGGTCGAGCCCGTGGCAGGTCTGTACGCGGAGCTCAAGGCTCTGCTCGGCGAGAGCTGTGTCGGAGTCGGCTGAAGCCGGCTGCGCGGATCCGGGAGAGAGGCAGCCATGATCCCCGAAGGCATGCGTGACGTGCTCCCCCCCGAGTCGGGCCAGCTGCGGGCCATCGAGACCGCGCTCTGCCGCCGCTTCGAGGCCTACGGCTACGGCGAGGTGCGCACCCCGTGGCTCGAGTACGCCGAGACGCTCGAGACAGTGGAGGACGACACCCTGGAGGCCGGGTACAGGCTGCGCGATCAGCAGGGTCACGAGCTCATGGCACGCACCGACATGACGGTGCCGGTGGCGAGGCTGGCGGCCGCCCGCTTCCGCGACAGGCCGCTCCCGCTGCGCTTCTTCTACGTGGCGCCTTCCATCCGTCCTTGGGCGCCGCAGCGCAGCCAGGACGGGGAGTTCGAGCAGGCCGGCGCCGAGCTCCTGGGCCTGCATTCGGCGGCCGCCGACGCCGAGAGCGTGATCCTGCTCTGCGACTGCCTCGCCGCGCTTGGGTTGCGTGACTTCCGCGTGGCGCTGGGCACGGTGGCCTTCTATACGGCGCTGGTCGACTCGCTGGGCCTCGACGACGACCGCGAGAAGTTCCTGGAGGCGCTGGCCGACCGCGACTACCCGCTGCTCGAGAGCATCGCCGGCAACGCCGGCGTGGACCAAGACGCGCTCAAGGTGCTGTGGCGCACTCTGGAGCTCAGCGGTACCCGCGACGGGCTCAGCCAGGTGCGCAAGATGGCCAGCAGCGACGCCATGGACGACGCCATCCGGCGCCTCGTGGAGGTCAGGGACCTCATCGAGGACGCCGGCTTCGAGGACGCGGTCACCCTCGATTTCGGCCTCTACCAGGATCTCACGTATTACAGCGGCGTCATCTTTGAGGCTTACGCGCCGGGCGTCGGCCTGCCCATCGCCTCCGGCGGGCGCTACGACGGCCTCCTGCAGCGCTTCGAGTGGGACATCCCCGGAGTGGGCTTCGCCATCGCCCTGGACCGGCTGCACGAGGCGCTCGAGAAGGCTGGGGCCGTGCCTGCCGCCGCTCCGACCTGCATCGCCTTCGCCGGCGGCCTCGACGAGCCGGCGCGGGCCATGGAGCTGCGCCGCGCCGGCTGGGCGGTCGCCGCGCTTCCCGATGGCGCGCCGCCGCCGCCGCGCCCGCGCCTGCACCGCAGCGGCGGCTCGTACGTCTTCGAGCCGGCCGTCGGCGAGACGGTCAGCGGCAGCTGGCGCGACGTCCTGCGCGCCTTGGGGATCGCGTGAAGCTCGGCCTCGCCTGTGACGGCGGGCCGCCGCCCTTGCAGGTGCTCGACCTTCTTGAACGGGCCGGCCTGCCCGCAGGGTCTCTGCGCTTCGAGGCCGGCCCGGCGATCGTCGACGCCGGAGAGGTCACCTGGCTGCTGGCGCCGGGCGCCGACGTGCTCGAGGCCTGCAGCCGCGGAGCGCTCGACGGGGGGGTCGCCGGCAAGGACCTGCTGCTCGAGCTCGCGCCGCAGGTGCACGAGCTCCTCGATCTGCGGGTGTGCCGTGACGTCCTCGTGTACGCGACGCCGGAGCCGGGCGCCGGAGTCCTCGGCCGCGGCCGGCCGCGCGTCGCTACGCGCTACCCGCGGGTGACGCGGCGCCACTTCGCCGCCACTGGGCGGCAGGTCGAGCTCGTCGCCTTCGACGCGGCTCCTCTGGCGCCCGGCCTCGGCATCGCCGACGGCGTCGTCGAGCTACGCAGCCGGCTGGTTCTCGACGACGGGGGCGCCGGCGCCGGCCGGCCCGCCGCACTCCGCGTGCGCGAGGAGATCGCCTCGTGCAGCGCCCGTCTCGTCGCGGGGCGCGCCGCCCGTGCCCTCGGCGGCGAGCGCCTGGCTGATCTCGTGGGATCCATGAGGGCGTCGGTGGAGGAGATATGAGCGTCCCGGTGGACGATTCTCAAAGGCGGGCGCCTGTGGTAGAACTCGGGCCGCCGCCCGACCGTACTCCGCGTCCAGTCAGGAGCCCAGCATGAAGCCCCGCCGCGCAGAGGTGCATCGCGTCACCAGCGAGACCGACATCGCCGTGAAGCTCACGCTCGACGGTGCGGGCGCCGCCGAGGTGAGCAGCGGCATCGGCTTTCTGGACCACATGCTCGAACTCCTCGCCCATCACGGCAGCTTCGATCTGGTCGTCGCCGCGCGCGGCGATCTCGACGTCGACGGCCACCACACGGTAGAGGACATCGGGCTCGCCCTCGGCCAGGCGCTCAAGGAGGCGCTCGGCGACAAGCGCGGCATCCGCCGCTACGGCTCCTCTCTGCTGCCCATGGACGAGGCGCTGGCCATGGTCGCGCTCGATCTCTCCGGGCGCCCCTACTTCGTCGACGATCTCCAGCTGCCGGCGGGCGTGCGCATCGGCGCGTTCGACGGCGACCTGACGGCCCACTTCTTGCGCTCGCTGTCCACACAGGCCGGCATGACGCTGCACGTCCGCCTGCTGGCGGGCAGCGACGCCCATCACATCGTGGAGGCCGTGTTCAAGGGCGTGGCTCGGGCGCTCGCCCAGGCGTGCGAGCGCCACGGGCACGGCGACGCGGTGCCGTCCACGAAGGGCACGCTCTGACGGCGCCGGGGCCCAGTACGAAGCCGCGGATCGCGGTGGTCGACTACGGCATGGGCAATCTGGCCAGCGTGGCCAAGGCGCTCCAGCGCAGCGGCGCCGTCGTGCGCGTCACCGAAAGCGCCGCCGCGGTGCGCGACGCCGCGGCGGTGGTGCTTCCCGGGGTCGGCGCTTTCCGCGACGCGGCGGCGCGGCTCGAGCAGACCGGACTCGGGGCCGCCGTGCTCGAGCGCATCGCCGCCGGCACGCCGTTCCTGGGCGTGTGCCTCGGCCTCCAGCTCCTGTTCGAGAGCAGCGGGGAGGGCGGGAGGTGGCCCGGGCTCGGCGTCTTCGCCGGCACCGTCGAGCGCCTGCAGACCGAGTTGAAGGTGCCGCACATCGGCTGGAACGAGCTCGAGTGGGCGCCGGCCGGGGCGGGCATGGCCCGCGGGTTGCCCGCCCCGGCGGCCGTCTATTTCGTGCACTCGTACGCCGCGCTGCCCGCCGACCCTTCGATCGTCGCCGCCAGCACTGACTACGGCGGGAAGGTGGTCGCCGCCGTCGCCTGCGATACTGTATGGGCGATGCAGTTCCACCCCGAGAAGAGCTCCGTCGTGGGCCTGAGCCTCCTCGCGAACTTCGTGGACCGCGCCAAGAAGGAGGTACGTACCTCATGATCGTCTTCCCGGCCGTCGACATCCAGGGCGGCAAAGCCGTCCGCCTGCGGCGCGGCGACTTCGACGACGTCACCGTGTTCGGCGACGATCCCGTCGCGCTGGCGCGGGTCTGGCAGGACCAGGGCGCCGAGGCCCTTCACGTCATCGACCTCGATGCTGCGCGCACCGGAGAGCTCGTGAACTTCGACATCCTCGAGCGTATCGTCAAGTCCCTCGACATCCCCGTGCAGTACGGCGGCGGCATCCGCAGCGCCAAGAACCTCGCCCTGGTCGCGGGCATCGGCGTCCACTGGGTGGTCATGGGCACGGCTGCCGTGACGGCGTTCGACCTGCTCGACGATTCCCTCAAGTGGCTCGGCGAGCGCCTGGTCGTGGGCTTGGACGCTACCGACGGCATGGTGGCCACGCACGGCTGGCAACAACGCTCGCAGATGAGCGCCATCCACTTCTCCAAGATCCTCGCCGCACACGGCGTGACGCGCGTGGTGTACACCGACACGGCCCGCGACGGCATGCTCGGCGGGCCGAATCTCATCGGCCTGCGCGACCTCGCCGAGGTCACCGCGCTGGAGCTCGTGCTCTCGGGTGGCATCGGGCTGCTCGACGACCTCCGGCGTCTCAAGAAGCTCGAGCTGCCCAACGTGGTCGGAGTGATCCTCGGGCGCGCCCTGTACGAAAAGGCGTTCACGCTCGCCGACGCGCTGGCCGTCTTCGCCGGCTGACCACGCGGGCCAGGAGTAGCCGGTGCACATGAAACGCGTCATCCCGTGCCTCGACGTGTGCGACGGGCGCGTGGTCAAGGGCGTGAACTTCGTCGAGCTCCGCGACGCCGGCGATCCGGTCGAGCTCGCGTCGCGCTACGATGCCGAGGGGGCCGACGAGCTCGTCTTCCTCGACATCACGGCGTCGCACGAGCGCCGCGAGATCATCAGAGACCTCGCGGCGCGCTGCGCGGAAGAGGTGTTCATCCCGTTCACCATCGGCGGTGGCCTGGGCAGCGTGGACGATGTGCGCATGATCCTCGCGGCCGGCGCCGACAAGGTGACCATGAACACCGCCGCCGTGCAGGACCCTGAGCTCGTGCGTCGCTGCGCCGAGCGTTTCGGGGCGCAGTGCATCGTCGTCGCTATCGACGCCAAACGCGTGGCGGGGAGCGGGGAGGAGGGCCGGCCGCCGGCCTGGGAGGTCTACGTGCACGGCGGCCGTACCGCCACGGGCATCGACGCCCTGGCGTGGGCGGTGCGCGCCGCCGAGCTCGGCGCCGGAGAGTTCATGCTCACCAGCATGGACCGCGACGGCACCCGCGACGGCTACGATCTCGAGCTCACACGCGCCGTGGCCCGCGCCGTCGACATCCCGGTCATCGCCTCGGGCGGAGTAGGGACCCTCGAACACCTCGCCGACGGCCTCACCAGCGGCGAGGCTGACGCGGTGCTGGCGGCCAGTATCTTCCACTTCGGCACGTACTCCATCGCTGCGACCAAGGAGTACCTCGCGGCGAAGGGGATCCCGGTGCGCGTCGTCGCCGAGGCGCCGCCGGCCGCCGGGCCGGACGCCGCAGGCGACCCGGCCGCCGGGTGACGGCCGGCAGCGCCGTGGCCCGGCCCGCCTGGATCGATCTCGCGTCGCTCGGCACCGCCGAGGCGGCGGCCCTGGAGGACCGCATCAGCGCCGCGTGCCTCGTCTGCTTCCCCACCGACACGGTCTACGGCGTCGGCGGGGCACTTACGCGGGCGGTCGCCGGCGCGCTGGTGGCGGCCAAAGGTCGCGACCCCGATAAGCCGCTGCAGGTCGTGTTCGCGACCCTCGAGGCTCTCGAGGCTGGCCTCGCGCTGGTCCCGGAGCTGCGCAGCGCCTGTCGGCGCCTGCTCCCAGGGCCCGTGACGCTGCTGCTGCCATATCCCGCCGGCTGGGACTTCCCGCCGCCGGGGACGGCCGCCGACGCCTTCGGCCGGCCGGGCGTCCCGACGCTCGGCGTCCGCGTGCCGGCGTGGCCGCCGGCCGCGCGCGTCCTCGCGGGCCTGCGGCGGCCGCTGGTCGCCTCCAGCGCCAATTTCAGCGCCGCGCCGCCGCCTGCCTCTCTGCACGAGGTCGGCGCGGCGCTTCTTGCAAGCTGTGACCTGGCCCTGGACGCCGGCCCGGTGAGCGGCCTCGCTTCGTCCGTCGTAGACTTGAGCCGGTACGCCGAGACCGGCCGCTGGCGCCTCGTGCGCACCGGCGCGTGGGGGGGAGCCGAGGTCGCCGTCAGGCTGGCGGGTACGCGAGAGGAGCCGTCGCCACGATGAGGACGCTGCCGTTCTTCCAAGTGGACGTGTTCACCGAGCGGGCTTTCTCCAGCCACCCGCAAGGGGAGGCCAGCGGTCGCGCGAGCCTGCTCACCGTCGCCGTACAGCCTGTCCTGCGAGGGGAGCTGGCCCTCGGGGACTGATAGAATCGTGAGTCCAAAGCGGGGCCGCGGCGCTGCGCCGGCGGCCCTTGGCCGTGAGCGCAGCAACCACCGAGCGGAAGGGGGACTCATCGTGAAGATCGCCTCCGGCGCTGACCACGGCGGGTACGCCGTCAAGCAGGACCTCGTGCGTCGCCTGCGTGCGCAGGGCCACGAGGTCGTCGACGTCGGCACCGATTCGGCCGAGACATCCGTGGACTACCCCACCTTCGCGCACAGGGTCGCCGCCATGGTGGCGAGCGGCACGGTGGAGCGCGGCCTTCTCGTCTGCGGCACCGGCCTCGGCGTGTGCATGGCCGCCAACCGTCACCGCGGAGTACGCGCCGCGGACTGCCTCACGCCCCATCTCGCCGACATGGCGCGCCGGCACAACGACGCCAACGTACTGTGCCTCGGCGGCCGTCTTCTGAGCGAAGACGAAGCGTGGGCGATCACCGAGATCTGGCTGGCGACCCCGTTCGAGGGGGGACGCCACAGCAGGCGTGTCGCCCTCATCGACGAGGAGGGCGAACCCTCGTGAGCCCAGTCGGTCGGGAGTGGCGCCGCGAGCCACTCTATCACCTCGATCCCGAGCTCAACGAACTGCTGCGCAGCGAGCTCATCCGCCAGCAGGAGACGCTCGAGCTCATCGCCAGCGAGAACTTCGCCAGCCGCGCGGTCCTCGAGGCCACGGGCTCGGTGCTGACCAACAAGTACGCCGAGGGCCTCCCCGGGGCGCGGTACTACGGTGGCTGCGAGATCGTCGACCGCGTCGAGCAGCTGGCGATCGACCGCTGCAAGGCAGTGTTCGGGGCCGAGCACGTCAACGTCCAGCCCCATTCGGGCTCCTCAGCCAACCTGGCCGCCCTGTTCGCTCTGCTCGATCCGGGCGACACGCTCATGGGTATGGAGCTGGCGCACGGCGGTCACCTCACGCACGGGCTCGACATCAACTACTCAGGGCGCACCTACAACGTGGTCCCCTACCACGTCCGTCGAGACACCGAGACCATCGACTACGACGAAGTCAGAGAGCTCGCGCTCGCGCGTCACCCCAAGCTCATCATCTGCGGTTACAGCTCGTACCCCAGGACCGTCGACTGGGCCGCGTTCCGCGCGATCGCCGACGAGTGCGGCGCGCTGCTGCTCGCCGATATCGCCCACATCGCCGGCCTCATCGCGGCCGGGGTCCACCCGAGTCCGGTGCCCTACTGCGACGTCGTCACGAGCACCACTCACAAGACCCTCACCGGCCCGCGCGCCGGCCTCATCATGTGCCGCCGGGAGCACGCCAGGGCGATCGACCGGGCCGTCTTCCCCGGCATGCAGGGCGGGCCGCTCATGCACGTCATCGCCGCCAAGGCGGTCTGCCTCAAGATCGCCCAGAGCGAGCCGTTCCACCGCTTGCAGCGGCAGATCGTCGCCAACTGCGTCGCGCTCGCCGAGACGCTCGCCGACGGCGGTCTGCGTCTCGTGTCCGGGGGCACCGACGTGCACCTGGCGTTGCTCGACCTGCGCAGCACCGGCCTTACCGGACTGCAGTGTCAGGATCTCCTCGAGAGCGTCGGCATCACCGCCAACCGCAATGTCGTGCCGTTCGAGGAAGGTTCGTTCAACCTCGCCAGTGGTCTGCGCGTCGGCTCGCCGGCGGTCACGACCCGCGGGTTCATGGAACCCGAGATGCGGCAGACCGGCGAGCTCATGCTCCGGGCGCTGGCGGCGCGCGGCAACGACGCCGCCCTGGACGAGATCCATCGCGAGGTCCTCGACCTCCTCGAGCGCTTCCCGCTGTACGAGTTCCTGTGAGCGAGAGCGCCGCAGGCCGCCCCGGTCCCCCGCGCTCGCGGCCCAGCTGGCACGAGTACTTCCTGCAGCTCGCCCGGCAGGCGGCGACGCGCTCCACCTGCCTGCGCCGTCAGGTCGGCGCCGTGCTGGTGCGCGACAAGCGCGTGCTCGCCACCGGCTACAACGGCGCCCCGCGCGGTGTGAGCCACTGTCTCGACGTGGGCTGCCTGCGCGAACAGCTGGGCGTGCCCTCGGGTGAACGCCACGAGCTCTGCCGTGCTATCCACGCCGAGCAGAACGCCATCATCCAGGCCGCCGTGCACGGCGTCGGCGTCGACGGGGCCATCCTCTACTGCACCACCCAGCCCTGCATCCTGTGCGCCAAGATGCTGATCAACTGCGGGATCACTGAGATCCACTACCTCGAGGGCTATCCGGACGAGCTCTCCGCGGCGATGTTCGAGGAGGCCGGCGTCACCCTGCACAAGGAGACGCTCCCATAGACGGACCGCTCCTCCTGGAGAGCCCTGCGCGCACGGCGGTGCTGGGGTTTCTGATGGCCGCCGTCATGGTGTACCTGCTCACTCCGCTCATGGGGCGGCTGGCCCACCGTACCGGCGCCGTCGACACGCCCAGCGACGACCGCCGCATGCACGTGCTGGCCACGCCTCTGCTCGGCGGGCTGGGCATGTACCTGGGCTGGATGGTCCCGGTGATGCTCCTGGTCAAGGTGGACCGCGCGGTATGGGGCATCGTCGGCGGCACCACCATCGTGGTCGCCGTGGGCCTGTTCGACGACCTCTACGAGCTCGAACCGATCGTCAAGTTCGTCGGCCAGCTGCTGGCCATCGGCGTGGCCATCTTCTTCGACATCCGCATCAACCGCATGGGGGTGCCGTTCACCGACATCATGGTCCACTTCCCCACCATCGTCTCGATCCTCGTCACGGCGTTCTGGATGGCGATGATCATCAACATGGTGAACTTCATCGACGGCCTCGACGGCCTTGCCGCGGGCGTCTGCAGCATCTCCGCGCTCACGTTCTGCGTCATCTCGCTGAGTACCAACTTTCCGGCGGCGGGGGTGATCGCCGCGGTACTCGCCGGCGCGACGTTTGCCTTCCTGCGCTTCAACTTCCACCCGGCCAGCATCTTCATGGGCGACGCGGGGTCGATGCTGCTCGGCTTCGTGCTCGCCTGTCTGAGCGTGCAGAGCGTGATGAAAGGCACCGCGGCCATCGCCCTCGTACTGCCGCTGCTGGTGCTCGGCGTGCCGTTTATCGACCTGTCCCTCATCGTGTGGCGCCGCTGGCGCCGCGGCGTGCCGTTCTATTCGCCGGGGCAGGACCATGTGCACCATGACCTCGTGCTCGTGCACGGGTTCTCGCAGCGCAAGAGCGTCCTGCTGCTCTACAGCTGGTGCATCCTGCTCAGCGGTCTCGCGATCGCGGTCCAGCGCAACGACCTGCCGGCCATGGTCGTGCTCGGCGCCGCCGCCACGGTCGCCACGGTGTACATGACGCAGCTGCTCAGCCGCTACCGTTCGCGGCGTCGCGGGCCGCCCGATCCGCTGGCCGTGGGCGCGGACAATGACCCCGGGGGCCACGACGACGCCGACGACGCCGCGAAGAGATAGAGTGGCCGGGACGTCCCGGCGGCGTTCGCGCTGGAGGCCGCCGGCGCCCCCGGAGGAGTTCGAGGGCGGCGTTGCAGGTCCCCGAAACGGCAGGTAGAGTGTGACCTTGCGATCACCAGATGACAGGCGGGACGACGGCAAGAAAGGCTCGTCCACCTCGGCCGAGTCGGTCGCCTTCCTGCTGCTGGGCGGCGTCGTCACCGGCCTCGGCGTCGGAGCCGGCATCGACTGGCTCTTCAAGACCTTTCCGCTGTTCACGGTGATCGGCGTGTTCGCCGGTTTTGCCCTGGCGCTGTACGCTGTCTATCTGGAGACGAGATGAGCGCGCGAGGAGGAGAGGACCCATCCGCAAGCAGGCCATAGCACCCTTGGCTCTCGCGGCGGCGACCGTGGTCTGCGCCGCCGCCGCCGTGCTTTCCCACCGGCCGGTCTGGGCTGCCGCCTTGGGGGCCGGCCTCGTCCTCGCGTACTGGGCCATGGAGGCCCTCACGTGGCGCCGCGCCCGCGAGCGCCGCGACCTGGCGCTGGGCCTCGCGATCGGCGGCATGGCTTTGCGGCTGGCCGTCGTGCTCGCCGTGCTCATCATGGTCGGTGTGCTGGCGCGCTCGGACTTCGCCACGGCGGCACTTGCGTTCCTTGCCTCCTTCACCATCTATCTTGGTCTGAGGCCGCTCACCTATGCCGCGCCGGCGCGGCCCTCTCACGGAGTGGGGGTCAGATGAAGAAAGGCCTGAAGTGGGTCTGGCTCGTCGTCGTGCTCGTGGCGCTCGCCGGGCTCTTCCTCCTTCCCGGCGGCGCCAAGGAGACTGTCAACGTCGCCGGGGAGTTCGAGCTCACGCCCATCGTCAAACTGCCGGCGTTCGGCCCGGTCGACCTGTCCATCAACAAGGCCGTCATCTACCTGTGGCTGGCGACCACCGTCATCGTCATCATGGCCATCGTCATCGCCCGCAACCTCAAGCCGCAGCCGGGGCGCTTCCAGGCCGCCGTCGAGGGTCTCTACGGACTGGCCCGCGACGGTATCGCCCGGTCCGTGATGAAGAGCGGCGTCGACACGTGGTTCCCTTACATCGGCGCCGTGTTCTTCTTCGTCCTCATCAACAACATCATCGGGCTCATCCCGCTCCCGCTCGGCGAGCACCATCAGCTCAGCTTCTACACAGCGACGGCCAACCTCTACGTCACCGTGACGCTCGCCCTGTTCACGTTCGTGTTCACCCACTACGCGGGCATCAACAGGTACGGGGTGCGCAACTACGTGAGCAGCTGGATGCCCACCGGCGCGCCGCCCGTCCTCAAGCAGTTCATCTTCGTGATCCATGCGGTCAGCGAGATCTTCCGCCTGGTGTCGCTCTCCGTGCGACTCTTCGCCAACATGGTGGCCGGCCACGCCATCCTCGCGGTCTTCTTCGCCATGGCGCTCATCTTCCAGAGCTACCTCATCGCTGTCGCCCTTCAGGGCGCCTCGGTGCTGATCTACCTGTTCGAGATCTTCGTGGCCGTCATCCAGGCCTTCATCTTCGCCATCCTCTCCGCCGTGTACATCGGTGGGGCGCTGGACTCGGGACACTGACCCCCTCATGAAGCATCTCACCCCCCAGGAGGACACTGAATGAACCCCCACGCGTACGCGGAACTCGGTGCCGGCCTTGCCATGGGCCTCGGCGCCATCGGCCCAGGCATCGGCCTCGGCATCCTCATCGGCAAGGCGCTCGAGAGCATCGCTCGTCAGCCCGAAGTGGCGAGCGACATCCGTACCAACATGTTCATCGGCATCGGCGTCACCGAGGCCGTGGCTCTCTACGCGTTCGTCGTGGCGCTGATCCTCGTCTTCGTGGCCAAGTGACCCACTCGAGGCCTCATCGCATGGAAGGACCGAGAACGCCATGCTGAACACGCAGTGGGGTCTCATGGTCTGGACCCTCATCACCTTCACGATCGCCGTGTTCGTCCTTGTGCGCTTTGCTTTCGGACCGATCCAGCGACTCCTCGACGAGCGTCGCCAGACGGTGCAGGAGAGCCTGAACATGGCCGAGGAGACGCGCGCCGAGGCTCACCGCCTCCTCGAGGAGTACAAGGCCACGCTCGCCAAGGTGCGCGCGGAGGCCGAGGAGATCCTCGAGCGCTCGCGCACGACCGGCGAGCACGCCAAGGCTGAGATCATGGCCGAGGCAAAGGCCCAATCCGAGCGCGTGCTCACCCAGGCCCACAAGCAGATCGAGCGCGACACGCGCGCGGCCGTCCGCGAGCTCAAGGGCCAGATCGCCGAGCTCACCGCGCTCGCCACCGAGAAGGTCGCCGCCGGCAGCCTTACCGCCGCCGACCAGCAGCGCCTCATCGACGAGGCACTGGCGGAACTGAACGTCGATCAGCTGGGCATGGGGAACTAGCGTTGAGCGAAGAGAACGTCGCACGCGTGTATGCGCGGGCCCTGTTCGACGCGGCTCGGGAGGCCGGCGTGGTCGCGCCGGTGGGCCGCGACCTGGGCGACTTCGTCGCCGCCTTCGCGGCCTCGGCGTCGCTGCGCGACGTTCTCGCCGACCCCCAGGTCGACACCTCCGCGAAGCAGCGCATCCTTGTCGAGATAGCGCGCGAGGGCCAGCCGCTGGTGGCCAACACGCTCCAGCTCCTGCTGGAGCGTGGCCGC
>Ga0209048_10001251_pt1 | contig 26226 bp, 15 predicted proteins | sample FrelakmetCRP12CR_FD_187146 | JGI IMG/M metagenome (GOLD analysis project Ga0209048, IMG submission 187146) | Freshwater lake sediment microbial communities from the University of Notre Dame, USA, for methane emissions studies - CRP12 CR (SPAdes)... | ecosystem: Environmental > Aquatic >... | reverse complement strand
TCAACCCCGAGGGCATTACCCAGTACAACGTAGTGCCCGGCCTGATGGGGGTCATCCTCACACTCACCATGGTGATGATGACGGGGCTTGCCATGACGCGCGAGCGCGAGCGCGGCACCATGGAAAACCTGCTTGCCATGCCGTCCACGCCGATTGAGGTCATGACGGGCAAGTTGCTCCCGTATATCGGCATCGGGCTCATCCAATCGACCATTATTCTGCTGGCCGCACACTTTGTTTTTCACGTTCCCTTCTTCGGCAATATTGGCGCGGTTTACCTGGTTGCCCTGCTGTTTGTGGCGGCCAACCTGACCGTCGGCATAACCTTTTCGTCGCTTGCCGGCAATCAGCTGCAGGCGGTGCAACTCGCTGTCTTCTATTTCCTGCCCAACATCCTGTTGTCCGGCTTCATGTTTCCTTTCCAGGGTATGCCGAAGTGGGCCCAGGCACTCGGCAACCTGCTGCCTCTCACGTATTTCAATCGTCTGATTCGGGGCATCATGCTGAAAGGCAATGGCTGGGCTGACTCGTGGCCAAGCGTATGGCCGCTCATGGTCTTCACGCTGGTGGTAATGACGGTGGCCGTCAAGACATATCGCAGAACTCTTGATTGAGGTGAGGCAATGACGTTAACGAGGAAACCGCGACTGCTGGCAAGCGTGGCTGCTGCCGCCGTCGTCTCCGCTCTGCTGGCCGGGTGTACGGTCGGGCCGCACTACCGCCCACCTGCTCCACCGACCGTTGGAACTTTTACTCCGGCGCCGCAGCCATCGCAGACGGTGAGTTCCGTGGGACTTGGCGGCGCGGCGCAGCACCTCAATCCGGCGAAGGATGTTTCAGCCCAATGGTGGACGCTGTTCCATTCGCCGGAACTCGACAACCTGGTGCGCGAGGCCCTCGCGAACAGCCCTACCCTGGTGCAAGCTGCCGCGCGACTCAAGCAAGCACAGGAAGAATCCAACGCCCGCACCGGCGCGACCAAATACCCCACGGTAAACGCCAACGTCTCGGCACAGAGAGAACAAATCGATCTGGCAACTTTCGGAGTTCCGTTCCCCAGTCCACCGCCGTTCAGTTTGCTGAACGGATCCGTGGCCGTGTCGTATGCCCTGGACCTCTTCGGCGCCAATCGCCGCCTCATCGAAGGGCTCAATGCGCAGGTCGAGTATCAACGCTGGCAACTGCAGGCGGCGCGGCTCATGCTGGCAGGTAACGTGGTTTCCGCCGCTATCCGGCAAGCGCAGTTGGGTTCGCAGATTGAGATCACCCGCCAGATGCTTGAGTTGCAGCAGCAACAACTCAGCATCACCGAGGAGCGTGTCAGGGCCGGTGGACTGCCACAATACGAAATCAACCGCCAGCGCACCCTGGTAGAGCAAACTCGAGCAGCCATTCCTCCGCTGGAGCAGCAGGTCGCGTCGGTGAATCATCAACTCGCCGTGCTGATCGGCAAGCCACCAGCCGAAGCCCAGATACCCACCATCCGACTGGACAGTCTGCAGCTTCCCAACGAGCTGCCGTTGAGTCTGCCGTCGTCGCTGGTGCGCCAGCGTCCTGACATTCGCGCCTCGGAGTTGTTGCTACACCAGGCCAGTGCCAATGTTGGCGTCGCGACGGCAAGTTTGTACCCCCAGATTGTGCTTTCGGGCAGCGTCGGCGGCATCGGAACCAGCTTCACCAAGGGCGCAGACGTGTGGAACGTCGGAGCTTCCCTGGCACAACCCATCTTTAACGGAGGTGCGCTGCGGGCCGAGAAGCGCAAGTCGTTGGCGGCCTACGAAGAAGCGAGCAGCACGTACCAACAAACCGTATTGCAGTCATTTCGCGAGGTGGCAGACGCCCTGCGGGCCATTGAGAACGACGCCGAGACATTACAGGCGCGAACCGAAGCAGCGACCCAGGCCGAGGTTACCTATCAGATCGCGTCGCAACGCTACAGCGCCGGAGGCGTCAGTCAACTCGCGCTGCTTGATGCGCAGCGCCAGCATCTGCAAACGACGTTGGATCGAACAACCTCGGCGGCCAGCCGGTATACCGACTCAGCGACCTTGCTGCAGGCGCTGGGTGGAGGATGGTGGGAAAAACCTTGATACCGGCGACAGGTTCAAATCTTGCGAGCAGGTTGCCGTGGCGAGTCTCTCAGCTCGGTCGGAAAAACAATTCCCGGCTGAGGCCTACACCGGCTGCGAAACCTCCATACTGATTCCAACTATGGAAGGCAGTGATGGAACGAGGCGCTGCGTCAGGGCAAGTGTAAGTCATTGAATCAATGGTGGCCAGGGACGGAATCGAACCGCCGACGCCAGCCTTTTCAGGGCTGCGCTCTACCAGCTGAGCTACCTGGCCACGCGCGCGGATGCGCTGTGAAGGGTGCTGCGACAGTTTGCATTATAACAAGCGATAAGGAAGATTCGCCATTGGCGAACCTCAGCGCCGCCTTCGCACCGCGGCTCACCAAGATCTGCCGCTTGTCGTTAGGACGAGTTTTGCCGCGGCAAGGTCCTCCACTGCAAGTCCCAGCGATTTGAACACCGCGAACTCCGTTTGCGGTCTTGCCTTAGTTCCAGCGAGCAATTCGCCCAACTCAGCGTAAACGGTTGCGCCAGCCATCAGGATGTCCCCTGACTCAATCATCGCGGCTTCGCGAGAATCTACCACCACCGCGCTCTGCATCGCGGCATCGTCCAGCTCGCGGCGTGTTGGGCCTACCGCGCCCACTGCATTGACCAGGGCACCCGCCTTCAGCCACGCTCCTCGTAACACCGGCTGCGGCGAGTCAGTAGCGGTGACGACGACGTCGGCCCCCCGTACGGCGGCTTCGGCCGACTTGGCAATTGCGCCAATTTCCTCGGCGAATGCCTGCGCACGTTGGGGATTGCGACTCCAAACCCGAACCTCGGCGAACTCCCTCACCAAATTGAGCGCGCGAACGTGCGACCGCGCTTGAACTCCGCTACCCAGAATTGCAAGCACCCTCGATTCCGGCGCGGACAGCAGCTTGGTCGCGACTGCCGATACCGCGGCCGTGCGCAATTCCGTGATGAGGCGGCCGTCCATCACCGCGAGTGGCTCGCCGGTATCTGAACGAAACAACATGATCATCGCCTGATGCGTTGGCAAGCCGCGTTCGGCGTTGTCAGGGTAGACGTTCACCAGCTTCGCACCCATCACGTCGCCGTGGACCGCCGGCATGGTGCCCATTCGCCCGTTGTGCCGCTCGATGGAAAGCACGCTTCGCACAGGCTGCTGCACCCGCCCAGCGCTGAAGTCAATCAGCGCCTGCGTCATGGCGGGAATCAGATCTTCCAGGCGCAGCACTCGCTCGACAGCAGCTTCGTCGAAGAAGGGAACGGCAGGCTCGGCTTTGGATGGTCGGTTCATGCGAGCCTCCTACTGTAAATAACGCGGTTGACTTGCGTCGATGAGATTCCGCATGGACGTGGCACAATAAGAAACCCAATGCTAAAAGTGAAGAAGCTGTCGCCTGCCGCCACACTGCCAACCGTCGCCCACCCCGGAGAGGACATCGGTTACGATCTTTATTCCGCCGAAGACCTCACCATCGCCGCCCACGGTGCAGCGGGAGTGCCCACCGGGGTCGCCATCGAGTTTGTGCCCACCGCCGGCGGTATTGTGAAGACGCGCTCGGGAATGGCGAAAAAACGGCTTATGTGTAACGCGGGCGTGATTGACGCTGGTTATCGGGGCGAGATTATCGTGCTCATGGAAAACCTCGGCGACGAACCATACACAATCCATTGCGGCGACAAAATCGCCCAACTCCTGGAGCACCCGTCCCTTGCCACCGACGTTTTGGAAGGCGACCTTAGCGAAGCCGTCCGCGGGGTGAAGGGATTCGGGTCATCAGGAGATTGAGGTGGGACGTGCCGAATCCACCGCGCCCGGGTGTTTACGCCTCGGCTATAATCGCGGTCGATGGAGCGCAAAGCAGCTTCTGCTCGGACCAAATCCAGGAAGAAAACTCAAACCCGCGGCCCAGGAGAACTTTTGTCTTCGCCGGGGAGCCGGAAGGCGCTGCTTCTGGGGCTGGTGCTGGTGGTCGCGGCCATCGCTTTGTATCTCCCCGTCCACTCTTATCCATTCGTCAACTATGACGATGAGCTCTACGTAACTTACAACGACCACGTGAAGGCGGGGCTAACGCTTGAGACCGTCAAGTGGGCGTTTACCAGCTTCGATGCTTCCAATTGGCATCCGCTTACCTGGCTATCGCACGCGCTGGACTATCAGTTTTTCCAGCTGGACGCCGGCGGCCATCACGAAACCAATCTGCTGCTGCATGTGTTGAACGTTCTGGTGCTGTTCTACCTGTTGTGGCGGGCGACAGGTTTCGTGGGGCGCAGTTTCCTCGTCGCCGGACTTTTCGCTCTTCACCCGCTAAACGTGGAATCCGTGGCTTGGATCGCCGAGCGCAAGAACTTGCTTAGCATGTTGTTCTTTGTCCTGGCACTGGGCGCATACCAGTGGTATGCGCGACAGCCGCGAGTGCAGCGTTACGTCGTTGTTGCCATCTTGTTTGCGCTGGGACTGATGGCCAAGCCGCAGGTGATTACGTTGCCGTTTGTGCTTCTCCTGTGGGACTACTGGCCATTGTGCCGTGTGTCCGGGATTGGAGTTGGGTCGTCAGACCAGCAGACGGCGGCAGAGGCGCTGCCTCCTGCAAGAAGTTTTTCATGGCTCGTGTTGGAAAAAGTTCCGTTGTTCGCCCTTGCCGCGGGGAGTGCTGTGCTCACCATCAAGGCACAAAGGGCAGCCGGCGCGATGAGCGGCATCAGCTGGCAGCCGTTTTCCATCCGGCTGGAGAACGCTTTTGTAGCCTACGTGCGCTACCTCGGAAGAGCATTCTGGCCGGCGCATCTGGCCCTGCTGTACCCGCATCCCGGAGGCTCAATCAGGTTGTGGCAGGTGGGCGCATCGCTGCTCTTGATGCTCGCCATTACCGCCTGGGTCATCGTGAACCGCCGCCACCGGTATCTCATGGTGGGATGGTTTTGGTTTCTGGGGACCCTGGTGCCGATGATCGGTCTCATGCAGGTGGGAGTGCAGGCAATGGCTGATCGCTATGCCTATCTATCTTGCATTGGGCTGTTTCTCATGGTGGTCTGGGGAATAGCGGAATGGGCTGATCAACGCCATGTTTCTGTTGCCTGGCGAGCGGCATCGAGCGCGGCGGTCTTGCTGACACTGTTTGTGGTTGCTCGTACCCAGCTCGATTACTGGAGCGACAACGTGAAACTATGGACCCGCGTGCTCGAGGTCACCGGCAAAAATTGGGTGGCGCAGAACAATCTCGGCCACGCGTTGCTGAATCAGGACAAGGAAGACGAGGCTTTATCGCACTTCCAGGACGCGGTCGCCATCAACCCGTCCGATGCCGATAGCAATCTCAACATCGGGGCGTACGATCAACGGCACAAGAATATGCCGGCGGCACTCGAGCAATACGAGAAGGTGATTACTCTCACCCAGGACAATTTCCGCCTGACCCTGCCCATACGAGACCAGGCGTTCAGGAACATGGGTTACGTATACCTGTCTCAGGGAGATCTCGCCCGCGCGCGCGCGAGTTTCCAGCAGGCAGTGGACTTGAACCCGCAAGATGGCGAGGCCTGGATTGGACTGGGCGTGATGGAACAGAGGCTTGGAGAGCCGAACCGTGCGGTCGACGCCTACAACCACGCCTTGCGCATTCAGCCCTTCGATTTAGGGTATCTGCTGCTCTCCCGGGCGCTGCAACAAGCGGGACGCGAAGCCGAGGCGCAGACAGCGATGCAAAGGGCCCAGCAGCTCTCTCGAAACTTCCAGAAGGCACAGCTGGTTGCCGACCGCCTGCTCGCACAATAACTTATGACCTCCCCGCCTTGACGATTCCGCTGGGGCCGCAATACAGTCGGACTATCCGGAGACTCACGCCTTGGACACCCTGACTGGGAAGAACTTTCTTCACTACACTATCGTGCGAACGCTGGGCGCCGGTGGCATGGGTGTGGTGTATGAGGCGGAAGACACCCGGCTCTCGCGCCATGTCGCCCTAAAATTCTTGTCCAAAGACTTCGAGCAGGACACGTATGCTCTGGAGCGCTTCCAGCAGGAGGCACGGGCGGCCTCCGCACTGAACCATCCGAACATCTGCACCATTTACGCCATTGAGGAGTGTGAGGGTCAGCACTTCATCGCGATGGAATTGCTGGAGGGGCAGAGCCTCGGGGAGAAGATCAATGGCCACCCGCTTACCCAGGAGAGAATTCTTGACCTTGGGATCCAGTTGACCGACGCACTGGAGGCAGCGCACAGTCGGGGGATTGTCCACCGCGATTTGAAACCGGCCAACATATTTATTACGTCCCGCGGGCAGGCCAAGATCCTTGATTTCGGGCTGGCGAAGCTGGTTCGCGATCGCCGCGCCGCCTTGGAAACCGTGGCTGCCGATGCTGCAACCGTGGCGCCCCGTCAGTTGACGTCGCCCGGATCGGCTGTGGGCACAGTCGCCTATATGTCTCCCGAACAGGCTCGCGGGGAAGAGCTTGATGGGCGCAGCGACCTGTTCTCCATGGGCTCAATATTCTATGAAATGGCGACGGGGAAGCTACCCTTCGATGGCAACACCTCGGCCGTGATGTTCCAGGGCATTCTAGGCGGCAATCCGCGGCCCCCAGTCGAGTGGAACCCGGCCATTTCCCCCAGGTTGGAAGAAATCATCGGTAAGGCGTTGGAGAAAGATCCTGACCTGCGCTATCAGAGTGCAGCAGAGCTGCGGGCGGACCTGAAGCGGTTGAAGCGGGACAGCAGTGGGCACACCTCCCAGGTTGGAAGGGCGGCCGCTTCGTCGTCGTCCTTCTCCGCAGCCGGCGGATCCGATGTGCGAGAACGATCCTCCGGCGGCTCCGGCATTTTGGAGGCCGCCAAGCGGCATAAGAGTGGTGCAGGCTTGATTACCGTGCTCAGCATCGCCATGATTGCTGCGGGCCTGTACGGCTTCTACACGTGGTTCTCTCAGCGGCGTGCCGATTCCGGACCGGTGCCTTTCCAGAACATGAGCCTGCAAAAGCTCACGACCTCGGGAAAGGCGGTGCTGGCGACCATCTCCCCCGATGGCAAGTACGTGGTGAATGTGGTAGATGAGGGGCACGGGCAACAGGCACTTTGGATGCGCCATATTGCCACGGGAAGCAACGCGCAGATTATGCCTCCGGCGGAAGTTCGCTACACGGGGCTGACCTTCACTCCGAGTGGCGACTTTCTGTATTTCGTGCGCGGGGAGCCTGACAAACCTGGTTTGGGGTTTCTCTACGAGATCCCCGTTTTGGGAGGCACGCCTCGCAAGGTGGCCGAGGACGTAGATAGCGCGGTCAGCTTCTCCCCGGATGGGCAGCAGATGGTCTACCTGCGGCAGAGCAGCTCGGAAGGCAGCTCGAAGATCATCATCGCCCAAGCCGACGGCACTGGTGAACGGGCGTTGGCATCGCTTCCTCTGCCCGGCTATGCCAGTCCAGTTTGGTCTCCGGACGGCAAGTTGATCGCTGCGACAGTACTCGACCCCGGCAGCAAGGAACTGGGCAGGGTGGTCGTCCTCAATGTGAAGAGCGGAAAAGAGAAAACCGTCTATGCGGGCACGGCGAGCCTGCAAAAGCCGGTCTGGATGCCGGATGGACAGCACTTACTGCTGATTTTTCACGACATTTCCAGCGAGTGGAATGGTCAAGTGGGAGAAATCTCGCTTGCCAGCGGAAGACTCCACCGCATCACCAACGACCTCAGCAGCTATAGCAACAATACTTTAGCCGTCACTCGGGATGGGAAGCAGGTGATCGCCGTGCAAACCCTGCCTGAGGCCGGCGTATACACGATGAGTTCAGAGCCGAACAGCAGTGCCAATGCGGTACAGATTAATAACCACGGAGACATCAATGTCGGCTGGCTACCGTCGGGCGGGCTGGTGACACTGGACTATGACGGCCACATTTCTACCATGAACGCGGATGGTAGCAATCGAAACGTGATCTATCAGCAGACCCTGCCGCTGCAAGGGCTTAGCGTCTGCCCGGATGGATCTCACGCTCTCTTTCAGATGCCCAACAAAGACACGAAGGCCATTAATATCTGGCGTTTGGACCTGCAGAGCGATCGGGCCGACGTGCTCACCAGCGGCAAGGTGGACCAGAACCCTATGTGCTCGCCGGACAGCCAGTTCTTTATCTACACCAGTTTGCAAAATGGCAAACAGGTGCTGATGCGAATGCCGGTCGCCGGCGGTGCTGCCAAACAACTCTATGATAAGTACGTGGGCTTCGCCGCCATCTCTCCTGACGGAAAGCAGATAGCGGCATTTACCGCGGTCGGTTCAGGGGTCAATTTTAGGTCGATCGTAGAGATTATTCCCTCCGAGGGTGGGCTGGCGGTGAACAGCTTCTCTCCGAGCCGGGCGCTGGCTGGTCTGTTCCGCTATTCCGAAGACGGGCAAAGCCTGTATTACCCGGTTGCCGACAAGGGTGTGTTCAACCTGGCTGTCCAGTCGATGGCCGGCGGAGCGCCTAAACTCGTTACGAATTTTACCGATCTCTCGATCTACGGCTTTGATTATGATTGGAAGAACAAGCGGTTGGCGTTAACTCGCGGACGCACGAACTTTGATATCGTGCTGATATCCCAACAGCAAGCGCAATAGCCGTCAAACTCTGATGGCCGGGCGCGTCTGCGACAGCGGCCCTCGGATGGTTGAACCAAAAAGAGGTTTTCATTTGTTTGCAGTTGAATTATTCTTCTGTTCAACACGCACTTCTTCGTCATTGGCCCAGCCGGATCCGCAAGCCGCTGGGTGCCGCGCCAAACGGGACAGTCGGCCAGTCCTTGGGAGAGGCGTTTACATAACCAGCTCTAGGTCCATTAAGGAGATGCATGAAGGGGTTTAAGCCTTTTCTGATCCTCGGTTTGGCAGTCGTTCTGGCAACGTTTTTTGGCTGCGGTGGAAAAGTCCCACAAAACGGACCGGCACCCTTGAATTTTGTGGTTGTCAAACTGCCTGACGGCGCTGTTCCTGAGCCATACAAGAAGGTCATCGTCGTATCAGGAGGCCTGCAGCCATATACCTATTCCATCACCGCTGGCAGCCTGCCACCGGGGATAACCATGGACACATCTGGCGTGGTCAGCGGAACGCCAACCGCGGCTGGGGCGTATCCCTTCACCGTAAAAGTGGTTGATTCGCAAACGCCTGTTCAGGCGTATAACACTGAGGACATCACCTTAACCATCAACCCGCAACTGTCCATTCCTCCCACGCCTTTAGCCAATGCAACGGTGGCCGTCCCATACAGTGCCGCAATTACGGCTACCGGTGGAACTAAGCCGTACACCTACTCTGTGACCAGCGATCCCAATTGCGTGTTTAGCACTTCCCCAAACTGCAGCAGTAGTAACGAAGGCTTGACCTTTAGCGCGGGCGGCGCCATCGCAGGGACCCCGGTGGGCCCGACAGGAACCTTCAACTTCACGGTGCAGGTGGCCGACGGTGGCGCCGCGGTCGCAACCGCCAATGTATCCATCACCATCATCGGAAAATTGCAAGGGAACTACGCTTTCTCGTTCACCGGATATGACAATTCGTCGAACCCGGCGACATCTCTCTATTTGGTTGGAAGTCTGGTGGCCGACGGAAACGGGAACATCACCGGTGGCGTGTTGGATCGGAACGGAAACGACGCCGTTGGCCCGCTAACTTCCGTGCCCATTACCGGCGGGACGTACACGATTGGCAGCAATGAACTGGGCATTATGACCCTAATCACCGGAGCTCCGCTGGGCGCTACCTACCAGTTCAGTATTACGGTTTCCGTTCTGTCCGACTCGCGCTTCATCCTAGCCGATAAAAATTACCCCAATCTGTGGGGTTCCGGGGTGTTGAGACCGCAGCAAAACCTATCGGGCGTGACGCTCACCAGCAGTAACTTTGCATTCGGCTTGTCGGGCGTAGACGGCGCCGGCAGCCGGTATGGAGGCGCTGGCTACTTCAAGACGGATCTCAACGGGAATATTTCCGCCGGTATGTCGGATATCAACGATGCCGGGACGATGCAGAACAAGGCGCCTTTGACGGGGACCGTCTCAACAACCGATCCGACCACCGGCCGTGGAACTGCGACCTTTAACATCGGCAGCACGACCCTGCATTATGCGTTCTACGTGGTGCCACCTACCCCGCCGAGAATTGGCAATGAAGTCCTAGCCGTTCAAACCGACCCAATCTCCAAAACGGAGCCGGTGACCTTGGCGTCGTTCCTCCAGCGGGGGGCCGCGGCTGGCGGTAGTTTCAGTAACCTGTTCTTAAACACCAATTACCTAAGCAACCCAGCCCCTCCCTCCACTAATGCCGCCATTTTCGAGCTGAATGCTATTTCCAACTCGGCTCCTGACGTCTCCCTGGGACCCGGACAGTTCGATGGCGCGGGAAACATCAAGTCGTACGCGTTGGACGAGAACAGCGGGGGAACTCTAACTTCCCCAGCGCAGTATCCGTACACGAGCGGCAGCTATAACGTTGACGATCCAACCAGCGGACGTGTCACCGTGAATCTCGCCGGCGCACCGTATCAACCGGTGTGGTATCTGGTGAGCTTTAATTCTGGATTTGTGGTCGGGAGCGACCCCTCGGTTACCACGGGAAGTTTTGAACCGCAGAACACTCTGCCGCCGTATTACAACACCAATCTCTTTGGCACGTTTTACGGAGGCTCGATCGCGCCAGTCCTGTCCACCGTCACCAACGAAGTGGATTCAACTTCAATATTGCCGCCTCCGCCGCCCGGCGGTCTCACTGGAACAGTCACCTCAACCTATGACACCAGTGGAGGACTGACCGGCCTGCAATCCAATCAGACTCTTGCCGGAATCTACTGTATGGCGGACCAAACTAACGCCAACCCGTACCTCCCGAACTGCCAACCCTCGAACACTACGGGCAGGACGGCAATCTTGAACAGCAACAATGCCCCGGTCGAGATTCTGTACATTGTCGCCGCGGGAGCCTCCGGCGCCACCAATGCCGGCACCCGGGTGGTTTCATTAAATGTGGGCAAGACGGACGGAAGCCCGGAGACCAATCCGCGGCTGAACGTGCGCGTGCGGTAGCTAACTGATGAGTTCTTAGGGAGCAGTTCGACTGCTCCCCGGAACATTCCGTGGCCAGATAACCATCCCTTAGAGCGGGAAAGCACGCTATACTTTTGTAGTTACTTGGCTTCGGGTGGGAGGCTGTCTCCACACACCTTGGCCCGGCCGCGGAAAGTGGGGAAATGGCTGGGGAGAAAGACGGCGCAGCGCGTCGAACGCAGGAAGGCACGGCCGTGTCCAGCGGTGACAGTTCCGCTGCTAGGCCTAAGCCCGCGCTCGGCTCCGAAGGGATGACCCTTCCCGGGATTGACAGTGCTGATGTTACGTTGGCGGGCACGTCGGTGCCGCCAGTCAAGTCCCGCCCTGCAGCGACCCCGCCGAGCAATCCGTCCGACGCCATGACCATGGCGGAGTCCAGCGGTTCCGGCGGCAGCAGTCCGCTGCACCCGATTTTTTCGTCCATTGGCGCTACGATTTTCCGCGAAGGCGATGTCCTCGGCGGCCGCTATGAAATTCAAAAACTGCTTGGCATGGGCGGCATGGGGGCCGTTTACAAAGCGCGCGACATGGAAGTGGAGCGCGTGGTCGGACTTAAAGTCATTCGGCCTGACCTCGCCGGCGACCCCGCCATACTGGCACGCTTCAAGCAGGAACTGGTGCTGGCCCGTCAGGTCACCCACAAGAACATCATTCGCATTTACGACCTGAATGAAGCCGATGGCGTGAAGTTCATCACCATGGAGTTCATCGAAGGTGAGGACCTGCGCACCATCCTCACCCGTCAGGGCAAGTTGTCGGCGGAAGAATCCGTCTCCATCATCATCCAGGTGTGCGCCGGCTTGCAGGCGGCGCACAGCGAAGGCGTCATCCATCGCGATCTGAAACCCAGCAACATCATGCGCGACGGGCCGGGCCGTGTCGTCATCATGGACTTTGGTTTGGCCCGCACCGTCCAGGGTGATGGCATGACTCGCACCGGCATGATGATCGGCACCATGGAATACATGTCGCCGGAACAGGCCATGGGCAAGGAACTGGATGCGCGCTCGGACGAATTCGCTGTTGGCCTTATCCTGTATGAGCTGTTGAGCGGTTTCATCCCCTTCCAGGCGGACAGTGCGATTGCCAGTCTGGTCAAGCGCACGCAGGAGCAGGCAACCCCGCTCGCTGACGTTGATTCCAGCATCCCTCTGCCGTTGAGCAATATCGTCAGTAAGTGCCTGGAGCGGGACCCCAACGGGCGGTTCAACTCCGTCCAGGAACTGATCGACCAACTGGAGATTTGGCAAGGCAAGAAGATAGGTCAGACCGTAAGTGCTTCAATACTGGCATCGGCTGCGGCACCCGCGAAGCGGTTGCCTTGGAAGTGGATCGCGGTCGCGGCCGCGGCGCTCGTCCTGGCAGTTGGAGCAATTGTCGGAATTCGCTACAGGACAGGGTCTGGCGAGGGAGCCTCGGCCGTACAAGGTCCTGTGACCTCGCTGGCTATCATCCCGTTTCAGAATGGTTCAGGCGATCCCAGTCTCGACTGGCTCTCCTCGAGCCTCTCAGAAAACCTGAGCTCCGATATCGGGCAATCGGCGCACCTGCATCTGGTTTCTCCCGCACGGCTGCAGCAGGTGCTCCACGATCTCCACATCTCGCCGCAGTCACAACTGGATCTTTCACAACTGAAGCGTATCGCCGAGTTCACGAATGCCAACACGGTTGTGTTTGGGCAATACGCAAAGTTCGGCGATCAGATCCGGGTGAACGCCACGGTCAACGACTTAAAGAACGACCGTCAGTACCAGGTCGCGACTGACGTTGCCAGCGAGAAAGATCTGCTCGCTGGTTTGACCAAACTGGCGGACGAGGTGCGGCAGAAGCTGGCGTCATCGCCCGAGATATTGAAGGAGCTGCAATCGCAGGCACAGTTTGTGCTGACCAAATCGGTTCCCGCACTGCGTGCCTATGACGAGGGACTGCAACTCTCACGCTCCGGCAAAGAGCAGGAGGCTGCCAAGAAATTCGAGGAAGCCACGGAGGCGGATACCAACTTCGCGATGGCGTATTCGCAACTGGCGAAGAGCTATCACGCGCTGGGTTTCGATGACAAGGCTGAGCAGGCGTCACGCCGCGCCGTAACCCTGAGCGACAGCCTGCCCGCGCGCGAACGCTATCTGATCGACGCCAACCACGCCCGCATCATGAACCAGCCGGACAAGGCAATCGAAGCCTATCAGAACATCACCAAGGCGAATCCTGACGATGCGGATGCGCAATTCGCACTGGCCGGCTTGTATGAAGACGCCCACAACTTTGACGAAGCCCGCAAACACCTTGCGAAGGTGCGCACTGCCGATGGAAAGAACGTCTATGCGCTGCTGGCCAGCGGACGGGTTGAAGTCAAAGCCCAAAATCCCCAGGCGGGACTTGAATATCTGAACCCCGCGTACAGCCTTGCCACTCAACTCGACAACGAGGAAGTGAAGGCGTCGATCGAGCAGGCGATGGGGGTGGCGTACCTCCAAATGGGCAAGCTGGACGAAGCACTGCGCAATATGCAGGATGCGCTGGCCATCCGCAAGAAACTGGGACTGCAGCGCGACATGGCCAGCAGTCTCGACGCCATCGCTGACATCCAGGACACGCTGGGCAACAGTGTCGCAGCCTTTGCCAGCTACAAAGAGGCGCTTGCCGTTAGGCAGCAGATCGGCGACAAGGCTGGCATAGCAATGACGCTCATGAATCTGGGCGCCACCTATACCAACCATGCCCAATACGACCAGGCGCTCAAGAACCTGAACGATGCGCTCACCCGTTTTCGGGAACTGGGCGACGAGCGCTACCAGGCAACTGTGCTGAATAACATCGGGACCGTCCGCTTCAACATGGGCGAGTTCCAGGAAGCGCTGACCTATTTCCAGCAGGCGTACCAGTTGCGGGAGAAGCTCAAGCTCTCTGCTGACATGACCGAAAGTCTGCATAACCTGGCGGAAACCAATGTCAAACTTGGGCAGTACGACACCGCGCTCTCGCAATACCTGAAAGCGCTGGACAACGGCAGGACCAGCTCGGATCAGAGTGTCATCGCACAGGAGTCCAGCAGCCTGGGCGCACTGTTTGCCAGCCAGGGTAAATATGATGCTGCTCTCAAATCGATGCAAGAGGCGTTGAAGCAGTACCAACAGACCCATGATCGGACTTGGTTGATGGCCGAGACGCAGGCGCGCTATGGCGATGTTCTTTCGCAGGTTGGCCGCTTCGAGGAAGGCCAGAAACAATTAGAAGATGCGCTGAAGCTTGCCGCCGAGGTCAAGAACGATAACGTGACCGCCGAAGCGCTCAATTGGCTGGGCGACAGCTACTTCTACCGCGGCGATTATGCGGCTGCGCGCCAGCAGTACGATAAGGCGGCTGCCGTCGCTACGAAAGCGAAGATCCGGGAGCAGGTCGCGGTGTCAAAGTTCGGACTTGCGCGTCTCGACGTGGTGCAGGGGCGCAGTGCTGCCGCGGTGCCCGTGCTGCAGAAACTGGTCCAGGACACCGATGCCGTGGGTTTGAAGGCGCTTTCGGTCGAAGCTTCCACGTATTTCGCACAGGCGCTGGAGGCGACCGGCAAGGTTGACGCGGCTAGTCAAGAGCTGGATCGCGCGTTGAACCGCGCTGAGAAACTCGGGTTGCTGGTGGAGCAGGCCCGGGCTCATTACCTGCTGGGGCAGGCCCTCGACAAAGCAGGGAAGAGCAATCAAGCGGTCCCTCAGTACCGCGAAGTGGTTAGGTTATTGGAGTCCATCAGCAAAGAAGACGGAGCGGCCCGTATCTTGGAGCGGTCCGACCTGAAAGATATCTACCACCAAGCCGCCAAGTCCTATCAAGGCGCGGCGTAAGCCGGCATTCTCCGGAACAAGCAAAGAGCCCCGAATTGTTTTCGGGGCTCTTTCTCTTGCGTGATCCAATTGGGTTATGGTCTGTTGCGCTGGAAGGTGGCAACCAGGTCGGAGAAGCCCTGTCCCTTTCCTGAAACCACTCCGTCGTAGTCGTTGGGGTCGTAGTTTGTGAAGATGGTGAACCAGTTGTTGGAACCGATGGGCTCGCCCTCCAGGAAATCGGCATTGGTTGGCGAAATCGGGTCGGTTGTGGTGAACTTCGACTGGATCAATATCTTGTTGTCGGGAGGCTCAGTGGGGCACGTCACCGGGTTACCGTCCTGGTCCTGACAGGTAACCGAGTAAACCATGCAGTTGCCCCCAGTTTGCAGATAGGTCACGCAGGCTTCATTGGCGAATTGCGTTCCCAACAGGCGCTGCTTGAAGAAAGTCGCCTGGTTCCAGGGCGTCGCCAGCACATTCATGAAAATGCAGTTGGGATTGCAGTTCTGGAAGCCCGAAGGATAGGTGACATCTGTCTCGTGCCCGCCGAAGGGGAATGTCGTCGGTATTCCGCCATTCTGGATCTGCTTGGTGATTAGGGTCGCTACGTGCGGAGTGAATTCCCAGGCAAGGATGTCCTGGGTCGTGCCGTTGCTGGGTTGGTCCGCGGTAAAACCAACCCATCCCGCGCCGCAGTTCTTCTGGCCAGGCTGGCACTGGGAGGTGTCGAGAGCCAAACCGTAGCCAGGGTCGTTGATTGTGTACGCGATGGGCGGCACAACCGTGTGCGTTCCGGGCTTGGGAGTGTGCGTGCCTGGGATGAGGGGCGGATTGAGCCAGATGCTCAATGTACCCGAGGCTTGGTTCCCGGTGGGTGGGGCGTATTCGATCACGACTGTGTTCACCGGGCCGTTTTGGCAGATGCGAGAGCCTAAGCAAAGGCCCCCAAGCGTCGGAATCGTGGTGTTGATCGACTGCTGGCTTTGGAACAGCAGGCAGCTTTCTACGTGGTGGTTGTTCCCGATGGTGTAGTCGCCGGACAAGTGGACAGGAGTGTTGAAACTCTGGCCACAACTCTGTACGGCGACATGGTTCGAGTTCGGGTCCCAGGGATTTCCAAGAATATCGAACTCCACCACCAGGCTGTTGTTAATGCCCGCGTAGCCGATACCTCCGCCACCGGCACCGAGTGCGGTGAGACCCACGCCAGTGGCGCCCATAGTGCCATCCGTCGCGGTCGAGTTCTGGATGATAAATGCCACTCCATTGCCCGGGGCGCAACAGGAGGTTGGGTTGTGCATCTGGAACTCGAACCAGGTGGTGAATCCAGAGGCAATGGGCTGCTTGACCTGGAAGTAGCTGGACGCGACCTGTGGATTGCCACCGAACCCAAGCGGCCCGTCGGTAAGGCGAAGTACCTTCTGGGAGAGCCATGTGGCCTGATGCGAGCTGCCATTTAATTGCAGGTTGGCTACCGAGGAGAAGTCCTCAAAGCGGATTTGCTGCGCCGCCGATGACCCTGCAAGACACAAAAGGGTAACGACGAAAAGAACCAACGGAAACTTGATTGCCGATCGCATGGTGATTGCTTCCTCTTTGTGCCGGATTACCGGCGTACTTAGCTTTCTGCCTGATTACAGGCGGCAACAGTCGACGGGGCGTTCTCGCGCAATCGCCACGGGTGCCTACTGCACCAAGGATAGATGGCCGAATTTTGCGGTGGCGGAGGCTGGATGTCAAGCAAATCTCGAGAATTGACGGACTGGTTCCTCCGATAGACGATTGCCGGGCGCTTTCGGCGACGAAGGTGGGTCTCGCAATACACACCTTTAGGGTGAACGTTGCGCCATCTCGGCCTGCCGCATTTGGCCACGTGCGATACCGGACATCGTCGCTGTTCTTACTGCGCAGCATTAAAGTGTAACGGTATTCGCGGACTTGATGTATGATGATAGTGCGTTTGTACGAACGGCGTGTCCAGCGGACATCCCTCTCTGCGGTTTGAGCGATTCCTGCCTGCAACCTTCCGATTCTCCAGCGCAACATCAAGACTTAAGGATTAACAAGAATCAAATGGAACAAGGAACTGTAAAGTGGTTTAACGATGCCAAAGGTTTTGGCTTTATTTCACGTCAGAACGGCGAAGATGTTTTCGTCCATTTCTCCGCCATCCAGTCGAACGGCTTCCGTTCGCTGCAGGAAGGCCAGGCGGTGAGCTTCGACGTGAAGCGTGGAGCAAAAGGCTGGCAGGCTGAGAACGTTCAAGTTCTCTAAACAGAAGCAACGAGCGAGGGCGGCGTATGCTGCCCTCTGCTTTTTACGCGGCTATAAGTTCAGTTGAGTCTTTGGTCGTAATCACCCCAACCGGACGCCGTGCACGCTGATGCTGTTGGACAGCCGCGCGGCCCAAATCAGAAACGAGGAACTATGAAAAACATCTATGTGGGGAACTTAACCTTCGATGCGACTGAAGACCAAGTCCGCGGACTATTTGAAGCCTACGGCCCCGTCGACAAAGTGAGCATCGTAACCGATCGTGACACTGGACAGCCGCGAGGATTTGCCTTCGTCGAGATGTCGGACGACGACTCGGCTGGCAAGGCAATGGAAGCCCTGAACGGTACCAACCTCGGCGGCCGTAATCTGACGGTGAACGAAGCCCGTCCCAAGACTGACCGGCCACGTCGCGAAGGCGGCGGTGGCGGACGCGGCGGCTTCGGTCGCAGCGGCGGTGGCGGCGGCGGTGGCCGTGGCCGCTCGGGCGGCGGCGGTGGCGGCGGCGGCGGTTACGGACGCTACTAGGCGTTCGCTGGCCGAATAGCGAACTACCATTGGCGTACGAATTTGATGCCGGAGCTGATCTTGCGAGATCGGTTCCGGCATTTGTGTTTACGGTTGCTCCACGCGAAGAGAGTGATCGCGGCATGAGCGGCGATTCTGCTACGCTTGACCGTCTCGCAGTCTTCGGTTTGCTATGGATCAAGACTCCCGCATCGCCATCGAGTTCGCCGGTGTAGGCTTCCGCGTGGCCGATGGTCAGGTTCTGCTCGAAGGCGTGAACCTGCAGATCCGGCAGGGCGAAACCCTGATGCTGCTCGGCCGCAGTGGTTCCGGCAAGACGACCTCGCTGAAGATGATCAATCGCCTGCTCACTCCCACCGCGGGCGAGGTGCGCGTGGACGGAACTTCCACATCTCAGTGGGACGTGATCCAGCTGCGGCGGCGCATCGGCTACGCCATCCAGGACGTCGGCCTGTTTCCTCACTATTCCGTCCGCGAGAATGTCGCGCTGGTGCCCAAATTGGAGCAATGGGATCGCAGCAGAATCGACGCGCGCGTCGAAGAGGTGTTGGCGCTGGTTGGTCTTCCCAGCCGCGAATTCGCTGGACGATATCCTCATCAACTTTCCGGCGGGCAGCGCCAGCGTGTTGGGCTGGCCCGCGCTCTGGCGGCCAATCCGCCGTTCCTGCTCATGGATGAGCCCTTCGGCGCGCTCGATCCGATTACGCGTGCCGAACTCCAGATGGAATTCAGGAAGCTGCAGCAAAGCCTGGGGAAGACCATTGTTTTCGTGACCCACGATGTCGGCGAGGCGGTGCTGCTGGGTAGTCAAATCGGCCTGATGGAGGATGGCCGCCTGCGGGGCATTTATTCGCCTGAGGAGTTTCTGCAGGCGGGCGATTCCGCCATCAAGGCTTATGTGGATGTGTTCCGCGCAAGCCAGCAGATGTTTCGCAACTGAGCCATCGTGAACTTCCTTCTGACCCATAAACGCGAAGTGGCGACCCTGACTGCCGAACATCTGTGGTTGGTCGGTGTCTCGATGCTGCTGGCCATCGTCATTGGTGTGCCGCTGGGAATCCTGCTGACCCGCCGGCCGAAGTGGAAAGCGCTTGTGCTGGGCAGTACCAATGTCATCCAGACAATTCCCAGCCTCGCGCTCTTCGGGCTGCTGCTGCCGCTGCCGTGGCTGGGAGCGCGTGCCGATCGCCTGGCGATTATCGCTCTTGCTCTCTACGCATTGCTTCCAATTGTGCGAAACACTTACGTCGGCATTGCCGGCATCAGTGCACCGGTCCGCGAAGCAGCGGTCGGAATGGGACTTACATCGACTCAGATGCTGTGGCATGTCGAGCTTCCGCTGGCGCTGCCGGTGATGCTCTCCGGCATTCGCGTGGCCGCAGTCATCACCATTGGCGTCGCGACCATTGCGGCAGCCATCGGCGCAGGCGGCCTCGGCGAGTTCATCTTCCGCGGTATCGCCATGGTGGACAACGGCGTCATTCTCGCCGGCGCGATTCCGGCCGCGCTGATGGCGCTCGCGGCTGACTTGCTGCTGAGCGGCGTCGAGAAGCTGCTGGTCCGCAGGACGCATTAGATGGACCGCCGCACCTTCGTCTCCGGCATGATGCTGTTGTGCGCGGGATGCCTGCCGCGCAAACGGGCGATTACCGTTGGCTCCAAGAACTTCACCGAGCAACTCGTGCTCGGCGAACTGCTGGCGCAATACCTGGAGAGCGTTTGCCGTCAGCCGATCGAGCGCCGCTTCTATCTCGCCGGAACTTATATCTGCCACCAGGCAATCATGGCGGGACGCATCGACACTTATGTCGAGTACACGGGCACGGCGCTCACGGCCATCCTGAAGCAGCATCCGTCGGGCGACTCGCAGGCGATCTATCAGCAGGTCAAGGAGCAGTACCGGCAGAAGTTCAATCTTGAGGTAATGCCGCCGCTCGGCTTCAACAACAGCTTCGCCATGGTGATGCGCGGCGATGACGCGCGGCGTCTCAGCGTCAGTGCGCTCTCGCAGCTCGCGCGAGTTGCTCCGCAATTGCGGCTCGGCGTGGGCTACGAATTCCTCGAGCGTGAGGACGGTTACAAGGGCCTGGTCAACCTGTACGGGTTGAAGTTTGCGGAAGCGCCGCGGGTGATGGATCTCGGGTTGCTCTACCGCGCACTGGAGAACAAGTCGGTGGACATCGTCGCGGGCAACAACACCGATGGCTTGATCGCAGCGTTGGGGCTCGTCGTGCTTGAGGATGACAAACATTATTTTCCGCCCTACGACGCTGTGCCGATTGTGCGGCCGCAACTCTTCCAGATGTGTCCGTCGGCGCACGGGGCCTTCGAACAAGTTGCCGGGCGCATCAGCGCCGACGAAATGCGACAGATGAATTACGCCGTCGATGGCCAGAAAAAAGACGCAGCCGTCGTGGCGCGCGAATTTCTGGTGAGCCACCGCTTGCTGACCGTTTCGTCCTGAGCGTGGCCGCATGGCGTTTGCGGGCGAGTCGAAGTGTCCCCAGTTCCGCTGCAACCTCTCCCGGCAATCCCCGCATCTCTTTCTCGCCCAACCGTAGCTTCGGCCAAAATTGCCGGATGGGCGCGTAGTGACGATAATCGACTTGGATAAATAACCCGATGCTCATTCACTCCCGCACTCTTCGCTCCCTGCTGGCTTGCACACTCCTGAGCTTGCCGTTGCTGGCGCAAGTTCCCACCGAGACCATCACCATTGATGCCCACGCGCCGGCGCATCCCTTTCCGCACTTCTGGGAAGTGATGTTCGGCTCCGGGCGCGCCGCGCTCAGCCTGCACGCCGCCTATCGTGGCGACCTGCGCGCGGTGCGCCAGGTCACCGGGCTCCAATACGTGCGCTTTCACGGCATCTTTCTCGATGACGTCGGCGTGTACGACGAGGACAAGCAGGGCCGTCCGGTTTACAACTTTTCCTACGTTGACCAGATTTACGACGGCCTGCTGGCCAACAACGTGAAGCCCTTCGTCGAACTCAGTTTCATGCCCTACAAGCTGGCAGCGCGCCCGGACTTGCAATCCTCGTGGTATCGCCCCAACGTTTCGCCGCCCAAGGACTACGCCAAGTGGGACGACCTGGTCACCCAGTTCACCAGGCACCTGGTCGATCGCTATGGCATTGAGGAGGTCGCGAACTGGTACTTCGAGGTATGGACCGAGCCCAACCTCGACTTCTGGAGCGGCGCGCCCAGGCAAGAATCGTACTTCGAGCTCTACGACCACACGGCCCGCGACATTAAAGCGGTCAGTCCGAAGTTGCGTGTCGGCGGCCCATCGACCGCGCAAGCCGCGTGGATCCCGGCGATGATCCAGCACGCGGTGCAGAAAAATGTTCCGCTCGATTTCGTCTCCACCCACGTCTACGGCAACGACAAGGCCAGCGACGTCTTCCACGCCAGCGAGAACATTCCGCGCGACCAGATGCTTTGCCGCTCGGTAAAGATGGTGCATGACCAGATCACGACCTCGCCGCGACCCGATTTGCCGCTTATCTGGAACGAGTTCAACGCCGCCCATGACAACAACGTCGAGGTAACGGACTCCATCTACATGGGCCCGTGGCTGGCCACGACCATCAGTCAGTGCGACGGGCTCACCCAGATGATGTCCTACTGGACGTTCTCCGATGTCTTCGAAGAGCAGGGCATCGTCAAGGAGCCGTTCTACGGCGGCTTTGGACTGCTGGCCGCCGGCGGAATTCCCAAGCCGTCGTTCTACGCCTTTCAGACCCTGCACAAGCTGGGCGACCAGCGGATCGAGAACAGCAACCCGCATGTGCTGGTCACACGCTCTGCCGGCGGGCCGCTGACCGTCGCCGTGTGGAACATCGCCAATCCTGGTACGACCGGCGTTTCCAAAACGGTAAAGCTGGAGTTCAAGGGCGTGAAGCCGGACGCCCGAGTCGGTATCAGCCGGGTGGATGCCGACCACGGCAACTCACTCGGCCTCTACCAGAAGATGGGCAGTCCCCGTTATCCAACCGCGGACCAGATCCACGAACTACGGGAGCAGTCACAACTGCCGGACCCGGCTTACGACGACCTGACCGATGGCAACGTCACACTGCAATTGCCGGTGAATGGACTGGCGGTCATCCAAGTGCGTTGAGGAATCTTCAGCGCAGGGAACTCGGACAAGTCCCACCCACGGCCGGGATTGCGGAGGTGTCCAATCTCTCTGCATACCCCCCACCCATCGTGTATTGAAGTTGTTGAATATAAAATAGTTGTATGACTTTTAGTGGTGAGAGCTTGAAAATAAAAAGGTTATCGCATCATCTAGATTTAAAAAGACTTAGAGCCTGCATTTTTGGCGCTCGTCATTTCGGAACCCTCGGGACGTTGGCTCAATAGGAACTGCGAAACCACCGAATCTCGAATGTCAAAGACCGGTACTTAGCCTGTCCGACTAGTCGGCGGCCGCTGGGCACACAACTCCCAACTCGTCAGACTAGCGCTGATCCCGAGCTTGTCAAGTTACGAAGGTGCTGGGCATATTGGACTTTCGTAACCTGAAAAACTGGCGAGGGTAACTTGCGGTCGCGGACCGTTCAATGGAGGTAGCGAGCGGATCGCCTGCAAACCTTGCGCTTCGCTGTCGGTAGCTTTGCCAATCCTATACAAGCTGCGATACTTGAAGGGCAGGTGCGGTTCTAATTGCTGGGTATGCCGGGGCTGAAGCCCCGGGATGGGCAAGGGCTTGAACGCGGACATAAAGGTCCGCTCTTCCACCGAAAGAGCCTTCGAAATCCGCGCTGCCAGGTGCCAATGAGCGACTTCCTAAAGGCCGTGCAGGAGCGCGTCGTCATTTATGACGGCGCCATGGGGACGAACGTTCAGTTCCGCAACCCCACCGTGGACGATTTCTGGGGCAAAGAGGGCTGCAACGAGCTGCTGGTGCTGAGCCGGCCCGACATCATCAAGGACATCCACGCCGACTTCTACAAGGTCGGCTGCGACGTGGTCGAGACCGACACCTTCGGCGCCACCCGCGTGGTGCTGGTGGAATACGACCTTCAGGACAAAGTACACGAAATTAACTTCGGGGCGGCCAAAATCGCGCGCGAGGTGGCGTCGAGTTTCAACGGACGCAAGCGTTTTGTCGCCGGGTCCATGGGACCCACCACCAAGCTGCCTTCGCTGGGACATATCACCTTCGATGACATGGCCGATTCCTATACCGAGCAGGCCGTCGCGCTGATTGAAGGCGGAGTGGACGTGCTGCTGCTGGAAACCTGCCAGGACATTTTGCAGGCGAAAGCCGGGCTGGTCGGCATCTTCGACGCGCTGAAGAAGACCGGCAAGAACGTCCCCGTGCAGGTGCAGGTGACGCTGGAAGCCACCGGCACCATGCTGCTCGGAACCGAGATCGGCGCGGCGCTTACTACGCTGGAGATGTTCGACGTCGCCGCCATCGGCCTGAACTGCGCGACGGGACCGAAGGAGATGAACGACGCGGTCCGCTACCTGGGAGCGAACTCGCCCAAGCACGTCTCGGTGTTGCCGAACGCGGGCCTGCCGCAGAACGAAGGCGGACATGCAGTTTACAAGTTGCAGCCGCAGGAACTGGCGGACTATCACAAGCAGTTCGTCACCGAATACGGCGTGCGCATCGTGGGCGGCTGTTGCGGAACCACGCCTGAGCATCTGAAGGCGGTCGCCGACACTTGCGCCAATCTGGATCCCGCGAAACGTGACGTGAAGGTCACGGCCGCCGCGGCGAGTGCTTATTCGATGGTGCCGCTGGACCTCGATCCCAAGCCGCTGATCGTGGCTGAGGAGATGAACACCACGACGCGCGTCGAGCACTTTAAGAACATGGTGCGCTCGCAGAATTACGACGGGATCCTGACTCTGGCCAAGAAGCTGGTGAATGAAGGCTCGCACATGCTCGACCTGTGCTGCGCCATCGTGGGTGAAGACGAGAAGGCTTACATCAGCAACATCCTGGAGAAGATTGCCACGCGTGTGCCGGCGCCGATCACGGTGGATTCGACCGAGGCCGATGTGGTCGAAGAGGCGCTGAAGCGGATTCCCGGCAAGGCCATCATCAACTCGATCAACCTCGAGGATGGCGAGAAGCGCACGTCGAAAGTTCTGCCCATGGCCAAGCGCTACGGCGCAGCGGTCATCGCGCTGACGATCGACGAACAGGGCATGGCGCTGACCTGGCAGAAAAAGCTGGCCATCGCCAAGCGCATCTTCGATCTGGCGGTGAACCAGTACGGTATTCGTCCAGTGGACTTGATCTTCGACGCGCTTACGCTGCCCATCTCAACGGGGCAGGAGGACTACCGCACTGCCGGCATCGAAACACTGAAGGCGGTGCAGGCGATCAAGAGGGAACTGCCCGAGGTGAAGACCATCCTCGGGGTCAGCAATATCTCGTTCGGGTTGAATGCTTATTCGCGGCGCATTCTGAACAGCGTGTTCATGCACGAGGCGGTGGACCATGGCCTCGACATGGCCATCGTGAATTACAGCAAGATTTATCCACTGTACAAAATACCCGAGGCGGAAGTTGATCTGGCGCGCAAGCTGATCTACTACGACCAGTCGAACGGCGACCCGTTGCAGGCTTACATGGCGCACTTTGCCGGCACCAAGGGCAAAGAAGAGGCGACCACCGCGCACGTGGACACCTTGTCCATTGAGGACAAGCTGAAGTGGGCGATCATCAACGGCGAAAAGCAGGTGGGCGAGGGCGCGCACAAGAAGTCGCTCGACGAACTGCTGGAAGAGGCGCTGGGCAGCTACACGCCGCTCGATCTCATCAACAACATTCTGCTCGACGGCATGAGGACGGTGGGCGACCTGTTCGGCTCACGCAAGATGCAGTTGCCGTCGGTGCTCGATTCGGCCGGAGTGATGAAGGCCGCGGTCGCGTACCTTGAGCCGAAGATGGAGAAGAAGGAAGGCAGCCAGAAGGCGACCATCGTACTGGCGACGGTGAAGGGCGACGTCCACGACATTGGCAAGAACCTGGTGGACATCATCCTCACCAATAACGGCTACCGCGTGGTGAACCTCGGCATCAAGCAGCCCTCGGACAGCATCATTAAGGCTGCGTTGGCGGAGAAGGCGGATGCCATCGGATTGAGCGGGCTGCTGGTGAAGTCCACGCTGGAGATGAAGTACGTGGTGCAGGACCTGCACCACCAGAAGCTGGAGTTCCCGGTGATCTGCGGCGGCGCGGCGCTGACACGCAAGTACGTGGAAGATGATCTCCGCCGTGAGTACAGCGGCGGCGTGTTCTACGCGGACGATGCCTTCGCCGGGCTGCATCTGATGGAGCGGCTCGCATCGCCCAATGGCGAACGCGAGAAGTGTGTTGCAGAAGGCCGTGTCGTGAAGGAGTTCGCTCGCGCGGCTGTGGCGGGCGGCAACGGAGACGGCGCCACCGCTCCCAACATCGAAGTTGCGACGGCGCCGAACATCCCGCAGCCACCGTTCTGGGGCATCAAAGTGCTGAAGCCGCGGGACTTCGATTTGCGCGAAGTCTTTCAGTACATCAACCACACGGCGCTGTTCAAGAACCAGTGGCAGTTGAAGACCGCCTCGCAGGAAGATTACGGCCGCCTGGTTGAAACGAAGTACAAGCCGATCCTGGCGGAGCTCCAGGACGAGGTCATCGCAGCCGGCTGGTTCGAGCCGAAAGTTGTCTACGGCTATTTCGGTGTGCAAGGCGAGGGCAACGACGTCATCGTGTACGACTTGCGCGAAGGCTGGAAGCAGGGCGACGCGGTGCCGCCGGAGACATTGCGCTTCACCTTCCCGCGCCAGCGCGAAGGGCGTGGACTGTGCATCTCGGACTTCTTTCTGCCGAAGAGTAGCGGGAAGATGGACGTGCTCGGGATGTCGTGCGTGACCATCGGCGCGACGGCGTCGCACGAGACGCAGAAACTATTCGAGGGCGGCGAGTACACCAAGTATCTTTACTTGCACGGCCTCAGTGTGGAATCAGCCGAAGCTCTGGCCGAGCTGTCGCACAAACACATGCGCGAAGAGTTGGGGATTGCCGGCGAGGACTCGCCTCACATCCGCGATCTGTTCCATCAGAAATATCGAGGCTCGCGCTATTCGTTTGGATACCCGGCGTGTCCCAATCTTGAGGACCAGACCAAGCTGTTCGCGCTGTTGCATCCCGACGAGAACATTGGGGTGCATCTGACGACCGGATTTCTGCTCGACCCGGAGCAGAGCACGTCGGCAATCGTGGTGCACAATCCGGCTGCCAAGTATTTCGTGGTGTAGGCGCCTACTGAATCGCCACATGCTCCAGGACCGCGTTCTGGACACGCCTGACCTTGTTCTGCGAATGGGGTGGCGGGTCCTTGTGACGGTCCTTGTGCGCGACGAAGGCCCCAACGCCGTAGCCGATCACTGAGCCCGAGAACACATCCGAGGGGAAATGGACGCCGCCGGTC
>Ga0209048_10001250_pt1 | contig 26226 bp, 27 predicted proteins | sample FrelakmetCRP12CR_FD_187146 | JGI IMG/M metagenome (GOLD analysis project Ga0209048, IMG submission 187146) | Freshwater lake sediment microbial communities from the University of Notre Dame, USA, for methane emissions studies - CRP12 CR (SPAdes)... | ecosystem: Environmental > Aquatic >... | reverse complement strand
AGCGATTCGGAGCAAACCAATATCACCTATGGCCGCGCGGTGGCGCACCACCTCTCGCGCTTCGACATCGGGCAAACGGTCGTGATCGCGGAAGCCGCCTGCGTGGCCGTCGAGGCCATGGAAGGCACCGACGCAACCATCCTGCGCGCCGGACAGATCATGAAGTCGCCCGCTCTGGGACACGAGCCATCTACCCTGAGCCGCGCCCTGACCGTAGTCAAGGTGGCAAAGCCGAACCAGGACATGCGCTTCGACGTGCCGGTCGTCGGCCTGAAAACCATTGACACGATGAAGCAGGCGGGCGCGACTTGTTTGGCGCTTGACGCTCGACGATGCCTCATGCTGGACAAGGATGCGGTGCTGCGGGCCGCCGATGAAGCGGGTATCTGCATCGTCGCCGAGACGGCGGTCAGTCACATTCCGCACCACAGTGCCACGTAGCCTTTTGAACTCGATGAGCGACAAGCGAGTCATGCCGGGCAATGACACATTGCGGGTTGGAGTGGTCGGAACCGGAGCTTTCGGCCGCAACCACGTGCGCGTCTATCGCGATCTCCAATCGGACAGCGCGCAGCGTGTGCAGCTGGTTGGTGTCGTGGACGCTGATTTCGCCCGTGCCCAGGCCGTCGCCCGCGAATTCAGCACGCAGGCATTTCGATCGGTGGACGATCTGATCGCTGCCGGCGCACAGGCCGCTTCGGTGGCTGTCCCGACCCTTGCTCACCTCACTGTGGCCCGCCGACTGATGCAGAACGGCGTCGACATCCTCATCGAAAAGCCTCTGGCGCTGAGCGTTGCCGAGGCGGATGAGCTGATCGGCTTGGCTGCAAAGCATGGCCGCATTGCTCAGACTGGGCATCTGGAGCGGTTCAACCCGGCAGTCCGCGCCACGCTTCCACTCTTGACCCAACCCATGTTCTTCGAGGTGCACCGGCTTAGCGTGTTTACGCAGCGCTCCCTTGATGTGGATGTCATCCTGGACTTGATGATCCACGACATTGACATCGTGCTGACCTTCGCGAAATCGGCGGTGAAAGAGGTCCGCGCGGTTGGCCTGCCCATCCTTTCGGCCAAGACCGACATCGCCAACGTGCGCATGGAATTTGAATCGGGAGCAGTCGCCAACTTCACCGCCAGCCGGGTCAGCACCGAGCGCGTCCGCAAGCTGCGCTTCTTTCAGCCACGGCAATATATCTCGCTCGATTACTCGCGGCAGGATGTGCTGGTGTTGACCGTTGATGCCCTTGCACCCGATCAGGCGGACTTCGATCCATTCAATCCGGCGAGTGTGGCCGCCAGTGCGCTACCTGGCATCACTCCATTCAAGCCGGCGATCGAGCCACAGGAGCCGCTGCGGGCCGAATTGAGCAGCTTCTTGCAGGCCGTCCGCCAAGGTTCAACGCCGGAAGTAACGCTGGAGGATGGGCGCCGCGCGCTGGCCGTAGCCACGCAGATCGTGGAGGCCATAGACGAGCACAGCCGCCGGGTGCGGTTGCCGGAATTGACTCGCGCCGAAAGCTAGCCTAGGCTTTTCGAATCCGATGCCGGATGAAATGGTCACCATCGCGAACTTCGTCACCTTGGGCGAAGCCAAGCTGGCGCAAGGCAAGCTGGCCTCCGAGGGCATTTCCGCCTTTGTGTGTGACGAGCACATGCACGCCATCAACTGGCATATGGGCGGAGCTTTCGGCGGCATCCGCCTGCAAGTGCCTGACCGGCAGGTGGTGCGCGCCCTAGAAATCCTCGAGGGCTTTGACCCCGATGGCGCTGAGGAAGAGTCCGCGGCCGAAGGCGAAGAAGAGGATGAGGAGTTGGAAGCGGTCGCCTGCTGTCCCGAATGCGAATCGCTGGAGATCCGGGAAGTGGCGGCGCCCAATCCCCGCCAGATTTCGCTATGGTCGGCCGCTATTCCATTCCCCGAGCTTCCGACCCAGACCTCTCATCGCTGGAAGTGTTTGGCCTGCGGATACCAGTGGCAGGAAGAAGAGGAATAGAACTTCTTTCCCCCACCCGCTGGCCCATGCGACAATAGGACTTCCCTCCTCACCATGAACCCAGTTGAGAGCCAGCAAGCCGTCGCAAAGGAACCCGCCATCACTCCCGAGGTGCTGCGCGATCACGGCATTTCGCCGGAAGAATACGATCGCATTCTGGAATCGCTGGGGCGCGAGCCCACCTTCACCGAACTCGGCATCTTCAGCGTGATGTGGAGCGAGCATTGCTCCTACAAGTCGTCGCGGGTGCATCTGAAGCGGTTGCCAACGCACAGCCGCCGGGTATTGCAGGGCCCGGGCGAAAACGCAGGCATCATTGATATCGGCGATGGCTGGGCCTGTGCCTTCAAGATCGAGTCGCACAACCACCCGTCCTTCATTGAGCCGTTCCAGGGCGCGGCAACCGGCGTGGGCGGAATCCTGCGCGACATCTTCACCATGGGCGCTCGCCCGGTCGCGATCATGGACTCGCTACGCTTCGGGCCGACCACGCCGCAGCCGGGACTCGATCAGGCCACGCTGCACAGGAACCATTCCGTGCTGGAAGGCGTGGTAAGCGGCGTAGCCTCTTATGGGAATTGCTTCGGTGTGCCCAATGTCGGCGGCGAAGTGAAGTTCGAAAGCTGCTATTCGGGCAATCCACTGGTCAACGCCTTCGCGCTCGGACTCGTGCGTAGCGACCAGATCTTCTACGCTAAAGCCGCCGGCGAAGGCAATCCGGTCATCTATGTCGGCTCCAAGACCGGCCGTGACGGTATTCATGGCGCAACCATGGCGAGCGAGGAGTTCAGCGAGGAGTCGGAAGCGAAGCGTCCGAATGTTCAGGTGGGCGATCCCTTCCTCGAAAAATTGCTGCTGGAAGCCTGCCTGGAAGCCATGCAAACCGGCGCGGTCGTGGGCATTCAAGACATGGGCGCCGCGGGATTGACCTGTTCCACCTGCGAGATGGGCGGGCGTGGCGGCGTCGGTCTGGAGATCGAACTCGACCTCGTGCCCCAACGCGAGACCGGCATGACTCCCTACGAAATCATGCTGAGCGAATCGCAGGAGCGCATGTTGCTGGTTGCCGAACACGGCCGTGAGGACGAGGTCTTCCGCGTGTTCGAGAAGTGGGGCCTCGACGCCGTCACCATCGGCCGCGTAGTCGGCGAGCCCAAGATGCGCGTGCTGGAGCATGGCAAAGTCGTCGCCGAGATTCCCAACGCTGCGTTGACCGATGATGCGCCGCTGTACCGCCGTCCGTTGGAGCGCTGGGAGACGCCGGTTCCGCGTGAAGTTCCTGACGATGTGAGACTGGGAGAGAGGACGGACTTCTCCGTCGATCTGAAGCAGTTGCTGGCCAGCCCCAACATCTGCTCCAAGCGCTGGGTTTTCCAGCAGTACGACTCCATGGTGCAAACCAACACCGTCGAGGGCCCCGGCGGGGAGGGCGGCGTGATTCGCATCAAGGGAACGAACCGCGCGCTGGCGATGGCGCTCGACGGCAACGCCCGCTGGTGCTACCTGGATCCCAAGCTGGGGGCGATGCACGCCGTAGCGGAGTCAGCGCGCAACGTGGCTTGCACCGGGGCAACGCCTATCGCGGCGACCAACTGCCTGAACTTCGGCAATCCGGAGAAGCCGCACATCATGTGGCAGTTTTCGCAGACGATCGACGGCATAACCAAAGCTTGCGAAGAGCTCGAAACGCCCATCACCGGCGGCAACGTCAGCTTCTACAATGAGACGCTCGGCGAAGGAATCTGGCCCACGCCCGTCATTGGCATCGTAGGAATCCTGGAAGACGTGCACGAGGCAACTGGTCCGAATTTACGCGAGCCGGGACGCGCACTGGTGCTGGTTCGCGGCTCCGAACCCGGCGACGCATCCGACGCCGAGGCTGAATTCGGATCCTCGGAATATGCAAAGGAGATCCTCGGCCAGATTTGGGGATTTCCGCCCTCGTTGGAGATCGAGCGCGAGGCTGCATTGCAGAAGGCCATCATCGAGATGATCCATTCCGGTTTGCTGGAATCGGCCAAAGATTGCTCGGAAGGTGGTTTGGCAGTTACGTTGGCGGAATGTGGCTTCGCGAACGGAGTTGGCGCTGACGTCGACCTTGCATCGGGAGAAGTGGCGGCAGAATTCGTGCTCTTCGGCGAAGATGCCAGCCGGATTCTCATTTCCTGCGACCCCCTAAACGTGCCGCGAATCCAACAAATAGCGTTACAATTTGGCCTCTCGGCGGATCAGATAGGAAGCACGCTTCCCGATCAATTGGAAATCCGAGTGGACGGCAACCTTGCCGCCAAGGGAAGCGTCTCCGAGTTGCGCGAGGCATGGCAACACGCATTAGAGCGCGCGCTGCATGTGGAAACCGAAGAGCGCCTGGTGCCGGACACGCTACAGAAGAGCTAAGCGCCGCAAGTGGCGCATGGCCTGAACGCCGTAGGTAATGCAGTGCTTGGTTAACGGCTATGTGCGGGGCCGATAATCCGCACGATTCAGGTGAGCGATGCTGATTCAGTCCGACAAGCTGCGCGAAGAATGTGGCGTGGTGGCCATCTACGGTCATCCTGAGGCCTCCAAGCTCGCTTACCTCAGCCTGTATGCGCTGCAGCATCGTGGGCAGGAATCGGCCGGTATCGCCTCGTCCAACGGCGAGCAGATCCAGCTGAGGAAGTCCATGGGGCTGGTTTCCGACATCTTCACCGGCGACGTGCTCGCCCAGCTTCCCGGCTCTCTTGCCATTGGCCACACTCGGTACTCCACTGCGGGGGATTCAGCGCTGCTCAACGCACAACCCATCATGGTGGAGTGCAACAAGGGAAAGATCGCGCTCGCACACAACGGCAACATCACCAACGCACACGAAGTGCACGCCCAGCTTGAGCAGCAGGGTTCCATCTTCCAGACCAATAGCGATACCGAGGTCATTGTGCATCTCATCGCGCGGTCGCGCGAGCAAACGCTTCCCGACGCCGTGGCGGACTCGCTGCGCCGCATCGAAGGCGCGTTCTCTCTGGTGATGGTGACGCGTGACCGTGTCTTCGCGGCCCGCGATCCCCGCGGCTTCCGGCCCCTGGTCATGGGACGCATCCCCGGGCAATCCGCGCACCAGGCCGGTGCCGTCGTCTTCGCCTCCGAGACGTGCGCCTTCGACCTGATCGGCGCACTCTACGAGCGCGAAGTAAAACCGGGCGAGTTGGTTATCGTCGGACCGGAAGGCGTGCATTCGCGCTTCTATTCCGCGCAACAGCCGCAGTCAAGCTGCATCTTTGAGCACGTATACTTCTCGCGTCCCGACAGCATCGTCTTTGGCCGCGCCGTGCAGCAGACCCGCGATGCCATGGGCCGCCAGCTCGCGCTGGAATCGCCGGTGGAGGCCGACATCGTTGTCCCAGTGCCCGACTCGGGTGTGACCGCAGCCATGGGTTTCGCGCAGCAGAGCGGCATCCCGATTCAGTTTGGCCTGATCCGCAATCACTACGTCGGTCGCACCTTCATCGAACCTGAGCAGCGTGTGCGCGACTTCGGAGTAAAGCTCAAGCTCAATCCCGTGCGTCATGTGCTGGAGGGCAAGCGCGTGGTACTGATTGACGACTCCATTGTGCGCGGCACCACCAGCAAGAAGATCGTGCGCATGGTGCGTGATGCCGGCGCCAGCGAAGTCCACATGCGCATCTCCTGCCCGCCCACCATTTCGCCGTGCTACTACGGCGTGGACACGCCGTCGAAGAACCAGCTCATCGCAGCCAACAAATCGGTGGAGGAGATCCGCGAGTACATCAAGGCCGACTCGCTGGCCTATCTCTCGTTGGAGGGACTGCGCCACGCATCTGGCGAAGGCGAAGAGAAGTTCTATTGCACCGCTTGCTACACCGGCAAATATCCCACCAACATCGTGAACGTCGAAGACATCCCTCCCGCCATGGCGGCGGGCGACTGAGGCGGCGGCGTTACCTTAAACCTGGGTTGGGCCTCTGGTCGTCATCAGTTTCCGGCGCAGGTCCTCGACGTAATGGTCGGTCATGCCGGCAATGTAATCGCAGACCACGCGCGCCAGCGATTCGTTGACCGCCTTCTCGCGGTAGCTCTGCGGCAGCGCCTCCGGATGCGCCATCAGATGCTCGAAGACTTCCGTGACCACCTTCTCGGCTTTTCGCTTCTCCGGTTCCAGCGGCTTGCAAAGGTAAAGCGCTTCATACAGGAAGCTCTTGGCTTCGCGCCGCTCCTCTTCGACCTCAGCACTGAAACCTGCCAGCCGCTCGGGAAGACGACGAACATCATCAAGCGTGCGCACCTTCGCCCGCCGCACCTGCTGCCGCGTGTTCTCGATAAGATCGGTCACCAAATGGTTCAGAACGCTCTTGAGTGCTTCATTGAACTTCATCTTGTCGGGAGCGTCAGGATACTTGGCTTCCGCGTCGGTGTAGTAGCGCTGGAAAACGCGGACCCGTTCGCGGACGTGTGGCAGACGCAGCAGCCGCGCCTCGTATCCATCATCCAAGTCAGCCGTGGTGTAGGCGATCTCGTCGGTGAGGTCGATAAGTTGCGCCTCCAGCGGCGGCCGTTGATCGAGTAGATATTCGGCCAGCTCGGGGTGTTTCTCCGCACTGTAGTCGTGCGAGTGCTTGATGATGCCCTCGCGGACTTCGAAGGTCAGGTTCAGCCCGCGGAAGTTGGCATAGCGGAGTTCAAAGTCCTCGACCGTGCGCAGCGCCTGCAGGTTGTGATCGAAGAATTCGCCGTGCTGCCGCATCAAATCGTCCAGCGTGCGTTCGCCGGCATGTCCAAACGGAGGATGGCCGATGTCGTGCACCAGCGCCAGCGATTCGACCAGGTCAACATTGAGATCGAGAGCGGCCGCGATGGTACGCGAAATCTGCGCCACCTCGATGGTGTGCGTCAGCCGGGTACGAAAGTGGTCGGAATAGCGGCGGGTGAAGACCTGGGTCTTGTTTTCCAGCCGGCGGAAAGCTCGCGCGTGGATGACGCGGTCGCGATCGCGCTGAAAGGGATTGCGGTAAGGATGCGGTGGCTCCACATAGCGGCGCCCGCGGGAATCCTCCACGTGGACCGCGTAGCTGGCGAGCATAAAGAAAGTGTAGCAGCGAATGACGGAAGAGCAGAACGTAAGCCGGCGTCAGGCTCACCTTATTCCATGTGGGAACAAAAAAGGCGCTGCCGTGGCAGCGCCTTCGATATCCCGCGAGATTACTGTTTGGGAGCGGTGGTATTCTGCTTTGCCAGCTTTACTCGCGCGTTTTCCAGTTCCTTCTGCATCTTGGCCACCGCGTCCGTGTCGACTTCCGCGGGAACTGTCTTCTTCCACTCTTCGAGGGAACGTTCCCAATGCGTTGCCGCCAGCTTCAGCCGCCCGGTCTTCTGATACAGGTAGCCGAGATGCTCCTGGATGGTCGGGTCGCTGTTGATGCGCTCCGACGCGCGCCGCAGGTTCTCCTCCGCCAGTTCGTAGTTGCCCATCTTGAAGTACGCCCAACCGAGAGAGTCCAGATAAGCGCCGTTTTGCGGATCGAGCGCAATCGCGCGCCGAATATAGCCCAGCGCCTCTTCCAGCCGGATGCCGCGATCCGCCATCATATAGCCGAGATAGTTCAGCGCCATGGCGTTCTTGGGATCCGCAGCCAGCACTTTGTGAAAACATTCCTCCGCCTGCTCATACTTCTTTTGCCGCTCGTAAATGGACCCTTGGACGAAGATCGCGTAGGATTTGTCCTCTTTCGTGCTGGCAAGCTCGATGGCCTTATTGATGTTCTCTTCCGCCTTGTTCCAATCCTTGACCCGGCTGTACATCTGGGCTAACGCGACGTAGACCTTCTGATCGTCGGCACTGCCTTTGAGCATGGACTTCACTTGCCCGATGGCGGCATCCGCATTCCCCATGTCCGCCTGCTGCGAAGCTGACACCATTTGCAGATCGCGATCGCCGGGAAACTTCTTGGCCGCTTCCTGCGCTACATCGGTGGCCATTTGCCACTGTTTATTGTCGCGGTAAGTCTCAATGATCTGCTGATAGCCGCGGATGGCGTTATCATCACCGAGATCCAGCATCTTACGAAAGGTTTCTACCGCCAGCTGATGCTTGTTGTCTTCGCGATAAACCGTCCCAAGCCGCTCTAAAAAGACCGCGCGGTTGTTCTTATCGGCGGTGCTGTACTGACCGTCGGCGTGATCAGTTTTTAGCAGCAATTGATTCAGGGTCTGAATGGATTCGGCGTACTTGCCCTGGGCTTCCTGGATGACCGCGATGTTGTACTGAACTTCCAGCGAATCGGGCACCACGGAGCTGGCCTTCTTCAATACCTCCAGAGCCTGCTCAAACTTTCCGTTCCGGCGATCGATTTCGGCGATGCGCATGTAGGTCTGGGCGTCGGAAGGGTCGGAATCGACAATGACTTTGTACTGCTCGAGCGCGGCTTCGGTCTGGCCATCATTCATCAGGTTCTGCGCCAGGCCGCGCACCGAATCGAGGTTATCGTGGTCAAGTTCGGTTGAGCGCCGGTAGGCGGCAATCGCCGGTTTGTAGTCCTTCTGCTGCTCGTAGGTGAAACCCAGCGCAGAATACACTTTGGCGGTGCGCGAGCTCTCGGGTATGGCGTTCAACACCTGCAAAGCACGGGTGGAATCGCCTTCTTCGTTGTACAGATAGGCCAGGGTGGTCACCGCCTCTTCCGAGTCGGGATGGATCTTCACCGCCGTCTTGAACTCGTTCTCCGATTTCAGGAGCTCGTTGTTGAGCCGATACAGCCGGCCCAAAAGCAGGTGGTCCTCCACACTCTTGGGATCGAGCTTGACGATCTGTTCATATTGCTCGATGGCCAGCTTCAATATCTCCTGCGATTGCGTCCCTGCCTGCATGTCGCCCAGCGAGCGCAGGTAAATGCGGCCCAGCAAACGACGCGCCTCCAGATTGTTGCCATCGCGCTTCAGGATGTCCTGGGCCTCCAGAACCGCATCGCGAATACGGCCGGTACGCGCGTATAGCTCAGCCAAACCGGCATTCAGGTAATCCGAGGTGGGATCATTGTCGATTGCCAGCCGATACTCTTCGATGGCTTTGTTCGCATAATCGGCGCGGCCGTACATGGAGACCATCTCCTCGTACATGTGCGCCATGGTGAAGTGGTAGTAGGCCGCCGCTTTGTCGGGCTGAACCGGAGGAGCCGGCTGTTGCTGAGCGGGAGCAGGCTCCGGTGCTTCGGCCCCCTTCGGCTGCAAAACAATGTCCAGACGGTTCTGCCCAGGGGCGGTTGCGGGCGCGGTAGCCGGAGAACTCTGGGCCACGCCGCTCACACCGCCTGCCAGCAGCAGTGCTACGAAGGAGACACGAACATGATTTAGAGTCATCAGAAAAACCAGTCAGTCAGTTACCAGCGATTGGATGCAGCACACCCTGCCAGAGACTTCTATTTTAGTCGTTTGAGGGCGCCAAATGGGGAACTCCAATGGTTATTTCACCCGGGCAGGAGCTTCAGTTCCTTCTTAGTGCTGGTGTGCATGAACGACAAGTAGTTGGACGTGCTAACGCACCAAAAGTTAAGACTGTCGGCAGGAAAACGTGCGGTGGAACCAAGCCATGGCCGCGACCCGCAAGAGGCCTTTCTCGAATCCAGGCTCCAGTCGTCACAGCTCCGCCGGCGTAGCCCGGCCGGCAGACTACTAACTGCTTGGTGAGCTTCTGATCTACGACATACGATTCCGAGCGCTCCCGGGTCAGTATTCACCGCAACCCGAGCGACTTGTGACCGACTACCCCTCCCCCTCCCATGCTTCGAATCAGTTCCTTAAGCATCAATATGTTCGTAAGCACTTGTAAATAAATAACTTATAATTATGTAATAGATAAAAAAGGGGTTAATCGATTACACGCAATCCCGGCGCACATCCATAGCGAGTACCAGATCGCCAACTTCCGACGGCGCCGTACCGTTCAATTTTCAAAGATCAAGCATCGCATAACGCCTTGGCGTTCTTAGCGATAGAGACATCTATCCAACCCAATAGTCTGCTCCGGGCATCTCTCCAGATCAAGCAAAATCCGCCGACAAGACCTGCGAAAGTGACCTGCATCGGCGGCACTGGATCTCGCAGCCCAATCAGCAGTTGTCTGAACCATCATGGCGAAATTACCTGGCCGCGCCTGCTTCTACTCGGTGGGTACACAGTCGGTAAACCAGCGGGATTGAAAACAAACACCTTAATAACGTTTTTTGGCGGTAGAGTTTGGCAGTCCAGTTGTAGTTAGAAGTGGTGTTGCCCGCATGTCTGGCAGGCCATTGTTCCGCCCGCGTGCGCTCAAGATTCCGGAGGAAGATTCGCAATGAAGACCTACTTCTTGATGTTGCCGTTGGTGGCCGCCTTAACTTTGCCCGCCATAGCGCAACAGACCCCCGCTGACCAGTCTGACACCAAGTGGTCGTCCAGCAATCCAAAGGCAACCACAAGCAGCCAGACCACCACCAGTCAGGATTCGGCCGGTCCGAGATCGACAACGCCGTCCGACCAGAGCCTGAGTTCCGATGAGAACCTGTCGGCGCGGCAGCCGCTCGAGCCCGATTATCACCAGGGTTTCTGGGGCAAGATGAATCCGTTCGCCCGCAAAAAGTATGTGCAGAAGCAGCTGGCTCCGATCCGCAACCGGACCAACGAGCTTGACGACCTGACGGCCGCCAACGCCCGGCAGATCAAGGATGTTGACGCTCGCGCCCAGGAAGGAATACGCCAGGCCGATGCCAAGGCCACGCAAGCGGACCAGCACGCTCTTGAGGCTGGGAACCGCGCGCAGCAGGCCAACCAGACGGCGCTTCAGGCCAGCAACCGCCTGAACACGGTGGAACAGGTGGTCGGGAATATCGACCAGTACCAGCCGGCCACGCAAACTGAGATTCGCCTGCGGCCCGGACAAACCACGTTGAGCCCGAAGGCCAAAGAGGCCATCGACGACATGACGGCCAACCTGAAAGACCAGAAGGGCTACATCATCCAAGTGCAAGGGTTCTCCACGGCCGGCGGACAGGCCGGCATCCAGAGTTCGCGGGCCATTGCGAATTCCGTAGTGCGCTATCTCGTAGAGAAGAACGAGATCCCGGTCTACCGCATCTTCGTGATAGGAATGGGCAACGCCAAGGTCCCGGGGTCGGACGGCTCGGCCAAGCCCGCCCACGGCAATCGGGTTGAGGTCAGCCTGCTGAAGAACAACGTGAGCCAGCTTGCCCTGTCCAACCAGACTCCGGCGAACAACCATCCGCCCCAGTCGCAACAATAGTCGGATCAACCCTCCGTCCCGGCAGACCCCTCGCGCATAGCGAGGGGTCTGTCTTTTGGAGGAATCGCTGCCTTGACGTCCGGTTTCGTCCAAGCTGCACCGCCTGTCCGGTGGTAACCTTTCCCCCGTGGAAACCCTCTACTACTCGCGCATGAGTTCGCCCGTTGGGCCGTTGCTCATCGGCGTGTCTGCCTCTGCCCTGGTTGTGCTGGAATTTGATCGCGGGCTGCCGAAGAAAATGGGCGGCCTGCCCGTGCAATGGGAGCTGTCGGAGGAGCCTACCCGCAAGGTCCGCGAACAATTAGAAGAGTATTTTGCGGGAATGCGCCGCGAGTTCGATCTTGCCCTCGATTTGCGCGGGACCGATTTTCAGAAGCGCTGCTGGAACGAGCTTTTGCGCATCCCGTATGGTGAGAGCCGCTCCTATGCCGAGATCGCCCGCGCCGTGGGCAGTCCCAAGAGCTTCCGCGCCGTGGGGCAGGCCAACCATTACAACCCCATCGCCATTATTGTTCCCTGCCATCGCGTGCTCGCCGCCGGCTGCTTTCTCGGCGGCTACGGCGGCGGACTTCCTGCCAAGGCCTATCTGCTGCGGCTGGAGGGTGCAGCCTTCCGCGAAAAGCGCAATGCGTCCGAGAGTCAGCAGTTAGCCCTTACGGCGAGCTGAGTTCCATCTCCGGCGTGGCAGCTAGCAGCGTTCGCGTATAGGCGTGGCGCGGCGCGGTTGTCACCTGCTCGGTCGTCCCCACCTCCACCAGTTCGCCCTGCTGCATCACCGCGATACGGTTGGCCAGGTAACGCACGATGGGCATGGAGTGCGAGATGAAGAGGTAAGTCAGCGAGAAGTCCCGCTGCAGCTGCTTTAGCAGGTTGACGATCTGCGAACCCACACTGACATCCAGGGCGGAGACCGGCTCGTCAGCAACGATGAAGCGCGGCCGCAGAACCAGCGCGCGGGCAATGCCAATGCGCTGCCGCTGTCCTCCGCTGAACTCATGGGGATAGCGTCCCAGCGCGGATGAATCCAGGCCGACGGCACGCATGATCTCGCTGGTCGTGTTGCGGCGCGCTGCCGGGCTCTCGCTGCCGTGAATGGCCAGGGGCTCACCTACAATCTGTCCCACCGTCATGCGCGGATCGAGCGAGCCGAACGGGTCCTGGAAGATGATCTGCATGTCGCGCCGCAGGCGGCGCAGTTCGCTGCCGTTGGCACGTCGTACGTCGTGGCCGTCGAAGGTCACCTCGCCGGAATCAGGCTCGATCAGCCGTAGCAGCATCCGCCCCAAGGTGCTTTTGCCGGAGCCGGATTCCCCCACTAGTCCGAGCGTCTCACCGGGCTCAATGGTCAGCGACACATCGCTGACCGCACGAATCCGGCCCGCCGCGCGAGTCCCAAAAGCGGTTTGTCCCGAGTCGAAGGTCTTGCTGAGGCGACGCGCTTCCAGCAACGGCATGATGCGATCGTAGCAGTTTCGAGTTTCAAGTTTCGAGTTTCGAGACTCACGTTTCGAATTCGAGAGGGAGCCACACGAAAGCGAGAGTACTCTCTCTCCGCATGGCGGGCAGTTCTAGAAGAGCCTGGACGCGAAGACTTGAAACCAGAAACTCGAAACTTGAAACTGTTGTATCCGCCGAAACCCTCTCTGGGTAAGGTTTTTGCCGGATGTCCACAAACAGTACCGACGCATGGTGCCATGGGAACGAGCGCTTGCACTGCGAAATCGCCGCCTTCAGCAACGCTAAGAACGCACCCGCCCTGAACCGCATTTCGCAGTTGCACAAAATTTCGGCATACGCCTGTGGACGAGCTGCACTCGATTGAAAACACAAGAGATAAAGTTCCGTAAAAATCCTTGACTTCGAAAATAGAAGGAGTAAAAACACACTCGTTCTTTGACAATTTCGCTGGGTTCTTCGGAATCAGCAGGGAAGCTGAAACGGAATCGAGTCCGCTGCAGCGCGCGCTTCGGCGTGAGGCTCAGAGGTACTACGACGGGCCAGAAAGAACTGCCCAACTTCAGGGGAACAACAAGGCGGAATCTGTCGAAGGCGAGACGGAATCCCGAGGCGTTGAACGGATTTTCCGGTTCGCTGGGAGCGCGAAGTCCAGGCTGAAAAAATACACTGCATGCGCAAGCGTCGGTGGAAAAGGTCGGCAAGGGTTCTAGCGCAAACCACGGATCGAGAAAAACTGGACAACATCAACCTCGGGATTCTTCATTTCCCGTCATCTTTCGCCCTCGCCTGCCTTGAACCAGGGCGATTATTTCCCTACATCGCTCACGAGCCATTCCCCGGAGTAGAATCTCGCTATGGCTGAACGCTACTCATCTGGCAGCAAGTCGAACGGGCGCAACTGGACGCCAATCGTCATTGGCCTGGTGGCTGTGCTGATTGTGGTCGGCATTTTCGTAGTGCTGACGCGCCACAAAACCGCGGACACCACCGCCGAGGTCAATCCTTACGTAGAGCAATTGCGGCTTTCCAATCCGCGGATGAGCGCCGCGGAAAACTATGTCGGCGGATCAGTAACCTATCTGGATGTGAGCATTACCAACACCGGCGACATGACGGTGACGGGCGCTTCCATGAAGTTGGTGTTCAAGAACAGCATGGACCAGGTGGTGCAGACGGAAGTGGTGCCGATTCATGTGCTGGTGCAGAACCAGATGGGCGGGTATCCCGACGTGGCCGACCTCAGCCGCTCACCCATCACCCCGCGCACCACCAAGCTGGTGCGCATGAACATGGAACACATCTCGGCTGACTGGGACCACAGATATCCCGAGATGCAACTGGTGAACTTGCAGCTGAGATAGGGAATGCGCCCCTTTCGATGGGATGTGTCCAGTTTGCAAACCCTCGAGGGACGAAAGCACATTTTTGCAAGATAAACCGCACCCCGCGGAGTTGACCAAACGAATTCCAGCTTGCCTTTACCACCTGTAACCGGAGTATGATTCCAACACCGATTGCGCCTGACCTGGTCCTTGTAGGGAGAAGGCATATGCTACGTAAACTGTTCGCGCTTTTTGTTGTGCTGGTGGTTGCGGGGTCGCTTCCCTCCTCCGCCAAGGTGCGCGGTCCGTCGACCGCCGAAGAGCGAGCACGTGTGCTCGAATACACCCAAAGCCTCGAGCAGCACCCGCTCGCCAAGGACAGCCTGGAGAAACGTATGTGGCTGACCGAGTGGATTGTGCAGGTCCCCGACCTCACGGTCAATGTGTGCTGCAAGGAATTGAAGCAGCTGCAGTCGCTCGACCGGGTCAACGACACGTACTCGAACCAGCTGCGGATGCAGGCCGTGTATTCGCAGGCGGCGTTCGTGGTGCAGCACCCGGAGGAAAAGGACCAGGCCACAATCCAGGCCGCGGGACTGGCGGGCACGCTGCGCGCCTATCGCTCCATCCAGCAGTTCGATCCGACGGCCAAATACCCGCTGCTCGACAACCTGCTGGTGCTGGAGAAGAAGGGCAAGCTCAACAAGTATGTTGAGCACAAGAACAAGTGCACCAAGAGCTAGCTGATAGTTTCTGGATATTCTGAAGGGCGCGCGGGTCGCGCCCTTTTCCTTTTCCGAAACCCGAAACTCGAAACTCGAAACCTGAAACTGTTTTACCGCACCTTGGCGTACAGCACCTGGTCGAGCATGACGCCGTTCTTGATCGCGCTACGCCGCATCAGGCCCTCGCGCTCGAAACCGGCCTTCTCCAGCACCCGCATGGATGCCACGTTGTGGGCGAAAGCCATGGCGTAGATGCGCGTCAGCTTGTAGTGGTCGAAGGCCCAATCGGAGGCCGCCGTCACGGCGCGCGTGGTGAGGCCGCGCCCCCAGTACATCTCGCTCAGCCAGTAGCCCATCTCGGCGCTGAGCCGCGCAATGTCCAGGCCGAGTTTGAACCCGACTCCGCCGACGGCTTCGCCCTCGTACTCCAGGGCGAAAGAAGTTTCGACCTCGCAGCTTCGCACGTAGTTGAGGTAGTCAATGCCGTCGCGACGGGTGTAGGGATGGGGAAACTGGTCGCGCAGATTGGCAGCAATCTTGGGATTGTTGGCGTGTCGCAGCAGCGCGTCAAGGTCGTCCTTGCACCAGGAGCGCACGCGGAGATCGCGGAGGTCGAGCAGCATTACCTGTGATGTTGCTTCATTGCGAACGGGGAAGCAAGTCCTGCGGCAATGTCAGCTTGGATGCTTTGGCTCGTCGTAATACCAGCGGCGGAAACGCTGCAGGATGCCGTGGCCTTCCGATCTGGCATCCTGCCGGCCTGACGCGCCGGGATCGGAGCGCGTCCACCTTTCATGCACCACCAGGATCGACAGGCCTGCCACAATCGCGAGCCGCACGCATATCAGAAGCAGGTCTGCGTTCTTGGAATAAGGAGTGGTTGCGGCGAAGCTGAGGCCGAGGAGACAGAGCAGAAAGATGGCCCAACCTGTCACTTTTCCCCTCACGCCGCACTCCTGTGAAAGGTGCCGACCCCTAGATCGACATCACTTCCTTTTCCTTGCCCTTGGCAAGCTCTTCCATCTTCTTGATTTCGTCGTCGGTGAGCTTCTGGATCTGATCCAGCGCACCGTGCTCTTCGTCCTCGGTGATCTTCTTGTCCTTGAGCGCCTTCTTGATGAGCTCGTTGCCGTCGCGGCGGATGTTACGCACCGCGGTACGGTGCTCTTCCAGCACCTTGTGCAGGTGCTTCACCATGTCCTTGCGGCGCTCTTCGGTCAGAGCGGGCACGGGCACGCGAATCAGCTTGCCGTCGTTCATGGGGTTCAGGCCCAGATCGCCGCTGCGGATGGCTTTTTCGACGGCGCCGATCAGGCTAACGTCCCAGGCCTGCACGGTGATGAGTTGCGGCTCAGGCGCGCTGACGTTGGCAATCTGGTTCAGCGGCATCTGCGACCCGTAGGCATCGACGGTGACGCCGTCGAGCATGTGCACGGACGCGCGCCCGGTGCGGGTTGCGGCCATCTCCTGGCGGAAATCTTCCACCGCCTTGTCCATGCGGGTCTTGAGCTGGACAAAACTGTCCTTCAACGCGGGAATCAACGCCATCGAAACTTGTGCCATAAGTTAGCTCGCCTCGGAATGAAGTCAGAAACCCCTGATTATAAGCCGTCAGCTCACAGCCGTCAGCAAAGACTGACACACAATGAAGACCGTGATTGGACTGAAGCTTACCAGATGAGGACCGGCAGCTATCCCTCGTTCACCAGCGAGCCCACCCGTTCGCCCAGCACCACGCGGCGGATGTTGCCATGCTGGTTCAGGTTGAAGATCACGATAGGAAGGTTGTTCTCGCGGCAAAGCGCGATGGCGGTGGCGTCCATCACTCGCAGCCCGCGCTTCAGGATTTCCAGGTAGCTGATGGTGTCGAACATGGTGGCGTCTTTCACCATGACGGGATCGTCGGTGTAGATGCCGTCAACCTTGGTGGCTTTCAGAATCGCGTCGGCCTTGATTTCCATGGCGCGCAGCGACGCTGCGGTGTCGGTCGAGAAGTAGGGGTTGCCGGTGCCGCCGGCGAAGACCACGACCCGGCCCTTCTCCAGATGGCGAATGGCGCGGCGCCGGATGAACGGCTCGGCGACCTGGTTCATCTCGATGGCGCTCATCACGCGGGTAAACGCGCCGGAGCGCTCCAGCGCGTCCTGCAGCGCCAGGGCATTGATGACGGTGGCCAGCATGCCCATGTGGTCGGCGGAAACGCGGTCCATGGACTTGGCCTGCTCGGCGACGCCGCGGAAGAAGTTGCCGCCCCCCACCACGATGGCAATCTCTACCCCCAACTTGTGTACTTCGGCCACTTCGGCCGCGATCTCGTGAACGCGCTGGTTATCCACGCCGAAGCCCTGGCCCGCGGCCAGTGCCTCACCCGAAATCTTCAGCAGAATGCGTTTGTAAACCGGAGTGCTCATTTTCTCGCAGGTATCCCAGTGGAGAAGTGCTGATTCAGTTTAGCAAGAACCGGAGAGAGGGGCAGGAGGAAAAGAAAAGGGCCGGAATCGCTTCCGGCCCTCTGGTTACTCGGCGTTCGGCTCGGCCGCCTTGCTGACCGCGACGGTCTCGTTGACGTCGCCCACCTTGAAGCGGGCGAAACGCTTGACCGCGATGTTCTCGCCGAGCTTGCCAATCACGGTCGCGATGAGCTGCGACACGGAGATGGTCTGGTCCTTGATGAAGGGCTGCTCGTACAGGCAGACTTCCTCGTAAAATTTCGCCATCTTGCCTTCGACGATCTTCTCGATCACCGGGGCCGGCTTGCCGGTCTGGGCAGCCTGTGCGCGATAGATGTCCTTCTCCTTGTCGAAGGCTTCCGCCGTGACGTCTTCCTTGCGGACGAACTTCGGATCGGTGGCCGCGATGTGCATGGCGATGTCGTGCACCAGGCCCTTGAAATCGTCGGTGCGAGCAACGAAATCGCTCTCGCAATTCACTTCCACCAGCACGCCGATTTTGCCTCCGGCGTGGATGTAGCTGGCCACCGAGCCTTCACTGGTGGCGCGGGTCGCCTTCTTGGCGGCCGTGGCCACGCCCTTCTTGCGGAGGAGGACGATGGCGGCTTCCACATCGCCCTTGGCCTCGGTCAGCGCGGCCTTGCAGTCCATCATGGGAGCGCTGGTCTTGTCGCGAAGCTCTTTCACTTGTGCGGCAGTAATGTTCACAGTCGTGGTGCTCATCTTTCCGATTTTCCTGTTCTGCTTTAGTAGCAACTCTAGTATTAGATTCCGTTTGCTAGAAAACGACCCGCGGCAGGTTGCTGCGCGGGTCGCCAAAACCATTCGACAGCTCGATGACAAATCCCTGCAACCGGCAGGTTACGCGGTTGTGTTCTCGGCAGCGGCGCGACGTGTGCCCTTGCCCAGCACTTCTTCCATGCTGACCTCTTCGGCATCGCTTGTCTCTTCCGGCACGGCAACCGCTTCGCCTTCGACTTCTGCCGGACTGGCAGCTTCGGCCTCGGCCGACTCGCTGTACTGGACCGCAGAGGCGACGTCCGCCACATCCTTATCGTGGGCGGCTTGCGCGCCCTCGACCACCGAGTCCGCAATCTTGGAGGCAAAAAGCCGGATGGCGCGCAGCGCGTCGTCGTTGCCCGGAATGATGTAATCCACTTCGCTGGGATCGCAATTGGTGTCCACCACCGCGACCACCGGGATGCCCAGCTTACGGGCTTCCTTCACCGCGATCTGCTCCTTGTTGGAGTCGATCACGAACAGTGCGTCGGGCAGGCGGTTCAAATTCTTGATGCCGGCAAGGTTGGCCTGGAGGTGCTTGCGCTCGCGCTCCAGCTTGACCACTTCCTTCTTGGGGAGCAGCTCGTAGCGGCCGTCGGTCGCCATCTCGTCGAGCTCCTTCAGCCGCTTCACCGACTTCTGCACCGTGATCCAGTTGGTGAGCAGTCCGCCCAGCCAGCGCTGATTGACGTAGAACATGCCGCAGCGCGTCGCCTCTTCGGCGATGGCGTCCTGCGCCTGGCGCTTGGTGCCCACAAACAGCACCAGCTTGCCTTCCGATGCCATCTCCTGCACGAACTTGGACGCTTCCTTGAACATCTTCAGCGTCTTCTGCAGGTCAATGATGTAAATGCCGTTGCGTTCGCCAAAGATGAATTCCTTCATCTTGGGGTTCCAACGTTTCGTCTGGTGCCCGAAGTGAACGCCCGCTTCGAGCAACTCCTTCATCGTGATATTTGCCAAGCTACCTCCTCGGTTGGCTTGCATCCTCTGCGGTGACCTCGCGGCCAGAGCGCTCGGGATTGCTTTCCGTTACCCGCCCCTAAGCGGGTGCGGAAGATTTCGTTCCGGTTGAACTTTTTCACCTCGCCCCCGGAACCAAAAAGCGAGAGAAACCAAAATGGGTGCCCCACCCTTGTCGCCTGTTGTTGGCGACAGGGTGGGGGCGGAACTTTACCGCTTGCTGAACTGGAAGCGCTTACGGGCGCCCTTCTGTCCATACTTCTTGCGTTCCTTGCCACGCGCATCGCGGCGCAGGAAGCCTTCGGCCTTCAGCTTGGGACGCAGCTCAGGGTTGAACTCCTGGAGCGCGCGGGCAATTCCCATGCGCACCGCGCCCGCCTGGCCATTCACGCCGCCGCCGTCCACGGTGCAAGTCACGTTGAAGCTGGCGGTGGTCTCGGTGAGCACCAGGGCCGACTTCGCCATGATGCGTTGCGCTTCCGTCACGAAGTACACATCGAACGGCTTGCTGTTGACCTTGAATTCGCCGCTGCCGGGGCGAAGGAACACGCGGGCCACGCTCGACTTGCGACGACCCGTACCGTAATACTGAACCTGTTCTGCCATCTGTTGTCCGTCGGGAGCGTGCTCCCAAAATTCCTTCCCAAAAATTTAATCGGCGAAGCTTAACTTCGCCCTGCGCTGTTAGGCGCGCTTGGCGGCGACTGCGGCCACCGCTTCCGGCTTCTGGGCCGCGTGCGGATGCTTGTCGTCGCGGTAAACCTTGAGCTTGCTGGCCATGGCGCGGCCCAGCTTGGTGTGCGGCAGCATGCCGGTGATCGCCTCTTCCACGATCGCCTCCGGCTTGCGCGCCAGGCGCTTCTTGTACTCTTCGGCCTTCATGCCGCCTGGATAGCCCGAGTACTCGTAGTAGACCTTGCTGTCGGCCTTCAGGCCCGAGATGCGGATCTTGGCGGCATTGATCACGATGACGTGGTCGCCGGTGTCGATAAATGGCGTGTACTTGGGGCTGTCTTTGCCGCTGAGGATGCGCGCCACACGGCTGGCCAGCCGGCCGAGGGTCTGCCCTTCGGCATCAATGACGAACCACTTGCGCGCAATTTCCCCCTTGGGGAAATAGGTTGACATCTCTAAACTCTCCCAGAAAATGTGAAAAAACCGCGAAAGAGCCGCTGAGTTCTGGCGCTGGACGCGCAGGGACGTTCAGGCGGGCAAACGCAGGACTACCAAAGCGTTAAGAATAGCCTATTGGTGCGGCGACTGTCAACGAACTCGCGCCCGGGGGTAGTGGTGTTTTAGTGTGGAGATGAGAGTTTCAAACCCCATGCTTTCTCGAAGAAGTGGGGGAACCTGAAGGCGGCACTTGCGTTGCACCTCGCCTATTACAATTTCTGTCGTGTTCATGGCAAACTGCGGGTGACGCCAGCAATGGAAGCAGGCCTGAGCGATCATGTGTGGGACATTGGAGAACTTATCTCCACGATGTGATCCCGTAGAGGCATGATGCGCAACATCATAGAACTCATAGTTATATTCGTGGTGGCCGCCCTGTTGTTGTGGATTCGGATAAGGGATGCACGACGTTTCCGGTCTTATAAAGACGACGACTGAATCGTCTCGACGCTAAGACCCCACTACCCTCCTGTACAAGGGCTTGCGCTCGCCAAATCCCACCTAAAACTATGAGTATAGAGGGCCCCTTGAGTGCCGTCGTCAGGTTTCTGACGGGCCAGCATTCGGGAGCCTGAGTCTTTTTCTCCACTTGCCCCGTATATCCCGATAGTATGGTCGCCGCTGCATTCAGTTCGCTGCTTCCGATGGAAACCGAAGAGGCCCAAATCGCTCGCGGGCTTCGCCGCCGTGATCCTGAACTGCTCGACGCCTTGATTGAGCAGTATCAGCACCGGCTGCTGCGCTACCTGCTGCATCTGACGGGAAACCGCGCCGTGGCCGAAGACCTGTTCCAGGAAACCTGGCTGCGGGTGCTCGAGAAGGGCCACCAGTACGACGGCCGCAACCGGTTCGTGACCTGGCTGATGTCCATCGGGCACAACGTCGCCATCGACCACCTGCGCAAGCGCAGCCCCGCCAGCCTGGATGAAATGAAAGATCCGGAAGACGGAGCGCCGTTCGAGCCCGAGGCCGGCGGGCCATCGCCGCTGGATGTAGCGGTTGCGCACCAGCAGCACGAGAAATTCGACGAAGCGCTGGAACGGGTGCCGGCGGTATTCCGCGAAGTCATGGTGCTGCGCTTCCAGGAACAGATGAAGCTGGAGGAGATTGCCAAGTTGGTGCGCATCCCCGTTTCCACCGTCAAGACCCGGATCTATCGCGGCGTGATGGCGTTGCGCCCCGCGCTGAAAGGAAGCTTGCGATGACACTGCATTCGCATGATCGCGCCGCCGACCTCATAGCGCGCCGGGGTCTGGAAGACCTCGCCGCTGCCGATGCAGCCTGGCTGGAATTGCATTTGTCGGAGTGCCCGGAGTGCGCGGACTACGCCGCGGCCTTCGAGCAGACCGGACAACTGCTGCGCTCGTACACGATCACCGCCAGCTCCGCGCTGGTGACCCGCACGCAGTCGCTGGTGCGGGTGCGGGCCGAGCAGCTTCGCGAACAGCAGACGCGCATGGTGCTGGTGGCGGTGTCGTTCTGCATCGGCGTACTGTTCTCGACGGCGTCGGCCTGGCTGTGGTGGAAGGCAGGAGATTCCGTTGTGCGCTGGCTCGGCCTGCCGGAATCGATCGTCGCGCCGGGAGTGCTCTTGTTCTGGCTGCTGCCGGCCATCGCCGTCGCCGTGCTCATGGTTGTTGTCCCTCAAACCGTACTCACCAATCCCCTGATGCCTTCCCTGGCGCGGGAGCGGGAAGGAGAAATCCGATGAACGACCAGAAGTCCAGTTTCAAGAACGAGCTCAAAATCATTTCGCCGATTGCGGTTGGCATCGCCATCGCGGCCATTGCGGCAATGCTGATACTGTTCGCGGTCCTGCCGAAGGGGCCCCATGATCTGCCGCCATTTCCCGGTTGGTTCCTGCTGGGGCTTCTGGCGGGGTTGGTGCTCTCGGCCTGGGTGCTCCTCATCGGTTACATCAACGCCGACTCCGCACGCCGCGGCATGGGCCGGGTACTGTGGACCTTTATCGCGGTGCTGGTACCAAATTGCCTGGGCATTCTGGCTTACTTCCTGGTGCGCAAGCCCATTCTGCGGCCTTGTCCAGGCTGCGGGCTGGAAATCAGTCCCGATTTCCGCTTCTGCCCCAAGTGCGGATTCTCACTGGCGCCGTCGTGCAACCACTGCGGCCGCCGCATTGAACATGACTACGTGTGCTGCCCGTATTGCGGCAAAACCGTGGGAGCGGCGGCGCCGGAAGGAATTAGCAGCTAATGGCTTCAGCACTGGCGCGGCCACGCTCCAGCCGCGTCACGGCGACCAACGCAACATGTGCCGTGCTCTTCGGTCTTTCCGCACGTTGCTGAAGCGCTACACCGTACAACGCGATTTGACTAGTCGCTAGTCGCTAGCTGCTACCGTACTTCATTTAGAATCCCTCTCATGGCAGCAGTCACCTATCTGGAAGCCATCCGCCAGGGTATCTGGGAAGAGATGGAGCGCGACCCGGCGGTCTTCTGCATTGGCGAGGACATCGGCATCTACGGCGGCGCGTTCAAGGTCACGGAAGGGCTCATCGACCGCTTCGGCCCTGAGCGCGTGGTGGATACCCCTATCTCCGAGATGGCCATCGTCAACGCCAGCTTTGGCGCCGCGCTCACCGGCATGAGGCCAGTGGCCGAGTTCCAGTTCATGGACTTCATCAGTTGCGCCTTCAACCAGATCACCAACATGCTGGCCAAGGCCCACTTTCGCTGGGGCGCGCCGGTGCCGGTCGTGTTGCGCGGCCCTTCAGGCGGCGGCGTCCACGGCGGCCCGTTTCACTCGCAGAATCCCGAGACGTATTTCGCGCATACGCCCGGACTGAAGGTCGTGTGCCCCGCCAGCGCTTACGACGCGAAAGGGCTCATCAAGTCGGCCATACGCGACAATAATCCCGTGCTGTTCTTCGAGCACAAGTTTCTCTACCGCCGCATCAAGGAAGAGTTGCCGGCCGGGGACTACACCGTGCCCATCGGCAAGGCGCGGGTGGCGCGCGAAGGCCGCGACGTCAGCGTCATCACCTACGCGGCCATGGTCTACGTCGCGCTGGAAGCCGCCGAGATACTCGCCAAGGACGGCATCGAACTGGAGATCGTTGACCTGCGCACGGTGCTGCCGCTGGATCGCGACGCGATCCGTCAGACGGTGGAGAAGACCAATCGCGTGATTGTTCTGCACGAGGACACCAAGACCGGAGGCATCGCGGGCGAAGTCGCGGCCATTATCAACGAGGAGTGCTTTGACGCGCTCGACGCCCCCATTGTCCGCATTGCTTCCGCCGACAGCCCGGTACCGTTCTCGCCGCCGCTGGAAGAAGCCTTCCTGCCCAAGGTGGAGGACGTGGTGCGCGAGGCCAGGCGGCTGCGGAGGTACTGAGCCATCGCATGCGGACCTCGATTCGTCTATCCCATAAGCGTCCTTCGGCTCGCCGCTGCGCTCCTCGCTCAGGATGACAAGCAATCCGTAATAGAATGTTCTATCGCGATTCGGAAACGAGTTAGAGGAGATTCATGCGCGGATTCATCTTTGGAGCCATCGTCACGCTGCTGGTCTTGTTCGTCGGCGGGTACTTCTACGCCACCACCGGACACTTCGACATGCGGGCGGTGGGCAACACGCCCAGCACCTTCGAACGGCAGACCGCGAACAAGTCGTTGGACGAGTGGGTGGACGAGCACGCGCCGAAGCAGGCCAATCCCTTCCAGCCAACCATGGACAACATCATGGATGGCTCCATGACCTACGACAAGAACTGCGCCGGTTGCCACGGCAGTCTGAAGCAGCCCATCTCACCGATGAAAACCAAGTATTATCCGCACGTGCCGCAGTTGATGAGCCGCACGCCCGACGACCCGGACGGAAATCTCTTCTATGTCATCAAGTACGGCGTGCGCTATACGGCCATGCCGGGATGGGATGGCGTTCTGAGCGACGACGACATCTGGAAGACAGTCACATTCATCAAGAATTCCAGCCAGATGAAGGACAACTCGCAGCAGCAGAGCCCTCAGAACATGCAGAACATGGACAACTCCAAGTCGAAATCGTCGCCTAAATAGACGCGTTGAGGCCCGTCAAAGAATGAACATTGCGCTTTTCGGCGGCACATTCGACCCCATTCATCGCGGCCACGTGGTGGTCGCCCGCGCTGCCGCCGCGAAGTTCAAGCTCAAGCAGGTATGGTTCGTTCCCGCCGACCTTCCGCCGCACAAACAGAAGGCGCCGCTTACCTCGTTCTATCATCGCTATGCGATGGTTGCGCTGGCCCTGGCCGGGGAGAAGGATTTTGTGCCTTCGCTGCTCGAAGCCCCCGATTTCGATGCGGATGGCCGGAAGCGCAAGCCCAGCTACTCGATAGAGACGGTCCGCCGCGTGAAGGCCAACTTCGGCAAGAGCGACCACCTATACTTCCTTATCGGCATGGACGCGTTCAAAGACATTGCCAAGTGGTACAAGTCCGAGGAACTGCTGGGGGAATGTGATTTCATCGTCGCGGCGCGGCCGGGCTACTCGCTGGCCGATGTGGCTTCTTCCTTGCCGGAGCGGCTCCGCCCTGCTACCGCGGTGACGAAGCTGTTCCGCAAGCAGCAGATGGCCGGCCCCCTGGTGCTGCCGGGGGTAACGCTGCACATGCTGCCCGAGACCCACGAGACTGTCTCGGCTACGCAAATCCGCGCGGCGGTAGACCGCGGAGGCGCGCTGAAACGGCTGGTGCCCGATTCAGTCGCCGAGTACATCCAGAAAGAGCAGTTGTATCGCAGCCCCAAAGCGAAAAAGGGAGGACGTGCCAGTGACCCTGGCGGCTCATGAAGAAGAATGATGTGAAGGCCCAAGTCGCCATTGCCGTACACGCCTGCGAGGAAAAGAAAGCGGAGAACATCAGCGTCCTGCGGCTGGATGAACACGCCAGCGGGTTCACCGATTACTTCATCCTGTGCTCGGGCGCGAACCCGCGCCAGGTGCAGGCCATTGCCGACGAGATTGACCAGAAGCTCAGCGCCGCGGGCGTTGAACCCAAGCACATGGAGGGATACACCCAGGCCGAATGGCTGCTCATGGACTACGTGGATTTTGTGGTGCACATCTTCTCCGAGAATGCCCGCAGGTTCTACGACCTGGAGCGGCTTTGGAAGTCAGCCGCGCGCGTGCCGCTCTCCGACCTGGAAAAGCCGGCGCGCAAGCCAGCGAAAAAATCGGCGGCCAAGCGCACGGTCAAACCGAAAACGGTGGCCCAGGCGAAGAGCACGCCCCGCAAGCGCGCCGCCTCTCATCCGCGCAAGAGGACATAGGCGTGAAGCTTCGTATCGCCTGGATCGGACGCACCCGTAGCGCGCCCATCCAGTCCCTGACAGCGGAATACCTGAAGCGGCTGTCGCGCTACGCTGGGTGCGACGCAGCAGAACTGGCGTCGGAGGCCGCGCTCCTGAAGTTGGTAGAGAAGAGTACGGCGCGGACCCAGCCGGTCCTCGTGCTGCTGGACGCGCGCGGCAAACAGTTGACGTCGGAAGAGATCGCGAATTTCCTCGACTATCACCACTCGCACGATACCCAGGAGTTGCTGTTTGCCGTGGGGCCGGCCGACGGCTGGAGCGATGAAACCCGGGCCCAGGCGAAGCATATACTCTCCTTCGGGAAGGTCACGCTGCCGCATGAACTGGCGCGCGTAGTGCTGCTGGAGCAGCTTTATCGCGGATTCACCATCCTGAAAGGCCATCCGTATCACGGCGGCCATTAGCACCCAGTTTCAGAGTTGGAGTAGACCGGGTAGAGCCAGCCTTTAGGCTAGCGTCAAGGTTGCCCTACACTATAAGGCTTGAGCCGCAGCGGTCATTTCTCAATGACCGCAAGCGGCTCAAGCGGTCTGTCTCTCCGCAGCAAACGCGGCGCTGAAGCGCCGCTCTACCCGTGCTCGCCGGACTACACCAATTCTGAAAACGCTCCAGGGGCGGCCTCATAAGTGCCGCACCGGTGGAAACTCGATTCCTCTCAGGGGCTAAAGCCCAATGCCTTCCATGCCTGTTGCGGCACGGCTGAAGCCGTGACCTTTCAAAAACTCATTTGTGAGACCATCTCTAGCGCCATCTGGCTCGGCTATACTGCCTGAAGTCCAAC
>Ga0209048_10001249_pt1 | contig 26258 bp, 25 predicted proteins | sample FrelakmetCRP12CR_FD_187146 | JGI IMG/M metagenome (GOLD analysis project Ga0209048, IMG submission 187146) | Freshwater lake sediment microbial communities from the University of Notre Dame, USA, for methane emissions studies - CRP12 CR (SPAdes)... | ecosystem: Environmental > Aquatic >... | reverse complement strand
AGGATGTGGGTAACCGTAAAATCCTTTGTGGCCGTCACAACATCTGCAGCACGGTGGTGAACAACGATCCCGACCGGACCCGGAGGCAAATTCACCAGAACTTCCAGGAGCAGCGGACGATCGCCAGCATAGATAGAGGTCCCCGGAATGAGCGGCAAAAGGGACTTGTTTCCCGCATAGCCAACCATCCGAGTTCCTTTGCCTGCAGCTAAGACAACACTAACGGCCTTTGGTGCTTGTGAATCTGTCATGACAGCAGTAGCATCCTTCATTTCGCAGGAGATAGTGACCGGGGGTCAGTATAGAATTTGAACCCTTCAGTCTGTGCACGATTATCTTGGTCTCTGCGCCGTTGGTGAGAACGGGCAACCGCTTGATTGTGTTCCGCAAGGGTTTCCGAAAAGTGGTGGCTGCCATCGTGCTTGCTCACGAAATAACGATAGGAGACTCTTTCGGGATAGAGCGCCGCCTTGAGTGATTTTGCCCCGGGGTTACAGATGGGGCCGATGGGCAAGCCCAGATTCCGGTAAGTATTGTAAGGGCTTTGACGCCGCAGATGGTCCCCGGTGATTGGGCCTGAGAAATCGGCCAGATCATAGACAGCAGTGGGATCGCTCTGCAACGGCATTTTCTCCTTCAAACGATTATAAAAAACCCCGGCAATAATGGGACGTTCCGAATCCACCGCCGCTTCTTTTTCCACCATCGAAGCCATGATCACGATCTCATGGAGGCTGCGCCCGAGTTCCGCCGCGCGCTGTTCCCACGCCTCGGGAAGATGCCGCCGGAATTGACGGACCATCATTTTCAGCATGGCAGCCTCACCCTGGGTTTTCTGGAAAAAGTAGGTCTCCGGAAAAAGATAGCCATCCAGACTCGACACGCTCAACCCGTTGGACTTGATGAAGTCCCTGTCCACAACCAGCCGCATGATATCCCTTTCGGAAGCCAGTCCCTTCTCTTGCAGGGTCCTTGCGATATCACGCGCAGTGGAGCCTTCCGGAAAGGTAACCCGCTGGATGATGGCCTTGCCTGATACGATCTGATCGAGGATCTGCCCGGGTGTGGAAAGGGGCAGAAAGGCATATTCACCGGCCTTGAGTTTCTGATCAGCCTTGCGAAGCAAGCACAGCAAATAGAATTTGTCCGCATCGGCAATGATTCCTTCGGCTGAGAGAACCTGCGCGATAGCGGCCGCATTCATGCCCGACCTGATCACCGCCTGCCGAATTTCCAGATTGGGGCTGCCGGGGGATTTCAGGAACAGCCAGAACTTGAATCCAACCAAACCCAGAGCCATTCCCGCCAGGGCCAAAGCTGCGCATAGCACTGTTACGCTTGTCTTAAGGAATCTTGGGAGTCTTGGCATCGTTTTCTCTCCAGATGTTCATCCGATTTAACACGTACAGCAATGAGCAGCAACCACAACGAGGCCAATCAAAAGTGAGAGCGAGCTTCGTAGATTGGGTTTCGATCATAACTGCTGTCCGGCGGTCATATTCGTCTCACTTTTGATTACACCCTTTTTGATTGTTCCATTCCATAACCCATACGTGTTATAAGCTAAACTCCCAATTTGGTCTCGGGGGCCACACAACTGATCATCCTCGTCTGGTGGCAATGTTCGCCTAAATTCAAGTGTTTTTATACAGGAAGAGGTGATAAAGCATCCATGGAAGCGAACCGATATCGAGAAGCGGGGGTGGACCTGGACAAAGCCAACGAACTGGTGAAGCGTATTCAGCCGCTCGTCCGCAGCACTTTTAGCGGGGGCGTCATCACCGACATTGGTGGTTTTGGCGGACTCTACTCGTTCAACTGTACCGAATTGAAAAATCCCGTCCTGGTATCCACCACAGACGGCGTCGGAACCAAACTAAAAGTAGCGTTCTGGGCGAACCGGCACAACACTGTGGGTATCGATCTCGTCGCCATGAGCGTCAACGACATCATCGTTCAAGGCGCTCGACCACTCTTCTTTCTCGACTATCTTGCTCTTGGCAGGATCGATCTGGATCTCGTCGAACAGCTCATCAGAGGCATTGTCGCTGGATGCAAGGAAGCAAACTGCTCCCTGATCGGTGGAGAAACCGCGGAGATGCCGCACTTCTATAAAGAGAACGAGTACGACATGGCGGGATTTGCCGTGGGCCTGGTGGATAATGCCGAAATCATCGATGGATCTACCATCCACGTGGGCGATCAAATTATCGGTCTCGCCTCGAGCGGACTTCATTCCAACGGTTTCAGCCTGGTGCGTCGCATCGTGTTTGACCAACTTAAGCTGCAGCCGGACAGTTTCATCAGTGAATGCAACCGCACCGCCGCCGAGGAACTTCTCGAGCCGACCCGCATTTATGCTGATCCCGTTTTGAAGATTCTGAAGACTTTCCGCATCGCAGGTATGGCGCACATAACGGGAGGCGGATTGTACGATAATGTCCCAAGAATTCTTCCACGAGCATGCCAGGCAGTAATTTCCCGAAAGTCTTGGGAGCTTCCCCCCATTTTTCGTTTTCTTCAGGAACAGGGTGAAATCTCGGATGAGGAACTGTACCGTGTCTTCAATTGCGGAATAGGTTTCATACTGGTTGTCGATCCGGAAGAATCCGGAGATATCATTGGTTTCATGAATGCCATGGGACAGCGAGCATTTTTGATAGGCGAAATCGTCCCCAGAGCCAGGAACGATGTCCCTGTTCGCATTGTGAATTTCTAGGTAATTTTTAAGTCACTGATGGAAACAAATAATCGGAAAATAGAAGCTGCCATTGCTTTTCTGTCGCATTATCTCCACGGCAAAGACAAGGCGTTGAGGCTCGCTCTCACCTGTTTTTTCTCGCGAGGTCATCTTCTTATTGAGGACCTTCCCGGCCTCGGCAAGACCACTCTGGCTATCGCTATTGCAAAAATCCTTGGCCTGACCTTCGGGCGGGTGCAGTGCACCAGTGACCTCTTGCCAACCGACATCACAGGGCTCTACATCTTTAACAAGAATGCCAACGATTTCGAATTCCGGCCAGGCCCGATTTTCAATCATATTGTGCTGGTGGACGAGATTAATCGCGCTCCCCCGAAGACGCAGAGCGCTCTGCTCGAAGCCATGGGGGAAAAACAGGTCACCATTGAAGGGAAAACATGTGATCTTCCCAGACCTTTCTTCGTAATCGCCACCCAGAATCCTGCAGAGCCGTTCGGGACTTTCCCGCTTCCGGAATCGCAACTTGACCGTTTTATGATGAAAATCAATATCGGGTATCCGCTTCGTTCCGCGGAAAGAGAGATCCTGAAGGGTGGGAGTAAGCGGAGTGAACTCTACGGGATCGATCCTATCATGGATGGCGAGGAGATCATCAGAACCCAGGAGATGATCAGGAGTGAAATTTTCGTATCAAACAAGATCCTCGACTATATTCTGAACCTTGTCGAAGCGACCAGAAGAAGCGACTATTTTTCCGCCGGCCTGTCCACGAGGGGTGCTCTGGCCCTCATCGATGCCGCGAAGTCCCACGCCTACTTTACCGGGAAGGAATTCTTGGTTCCGGAACATATCAAAGAAGTCGCCGAATTTGTCATTCCTCACCGAGTCCTGGTTCGTGAGGAGTATGACGGCGTCAACAGGAGGGAGATCGTAAAATCGCTGCTCGCAGAACTACCAGTCCCAGTGTAATCAGAATCAACAAACCGGGATACATTTATATTGTTCTGACCATTCTCATCGGCTTCTCAGCTGTCAACACCGCCAACAACCTCCTCTACATTGTCACTTCGACCCTGTTGGCCTATATGCTTGTTTCAGGGATTTTCGGCAAAAAAAACCTCCATGGAATTGATGTTTCGCTGGAATTTCCCGAAGAACGATTTGCGGGTTCCGTGGTCCCGGTAGGGGTCAAATTGATTAACGAGAGAAGATTCATGCCGGCGTTTTTGATCAGGGTCCTGATAGCTGACCACGAGGTGCTCTTCCCGATCGTTGGCGCCCGGTCCTCGGCACTGCTTTACCTGAATATGGTTTTTGATGACAGAGGCCGCCACACTATAACCCATATTGTCATCGCCTCGGTGTTTCCATTCAATTTCTTCAACCGGTACCGAAAGATCCCGAAGAATCTGGAATTGATCGTTTTTCCCAGGCTGCAAAGATGCAACCCCTCACATCTCCTGGCGAGCCATACCAGATGGAAGGGCGATGTTTCCTCGGATGTTCCCGGCTACGATGCCGACATCCTGTCCATAAGAGACTACGTGTTCGGGGACCCAATGAAGTACATCAGCTGGAAGGCAACAGCTAAGACCGGCCGACTGAAGACAAAAGAACTCTCAGCCATTGAGTCACCGAATGTTTTGATCGATTTCAACAGACTGGAAAAGCAAGATCTGGAACAAACCATTTCCTGTGTTACGTATATGGTAGTGAAGTTAATGCAACTCGGCACTGCAGTGGGGCTCATGATAGATGGTGACACATACAAGCCGGATAGTTCTTCAGCTCACAGAGTAGTGGTCTTGACCAGGTTGGCGCTCTATGGTCAGAATTAAAAACATCATCCAAATTGTTACATACCTCTGCGTTGCCCTGAGCTTCTCATGTGTTCTGGAATATCTTGACACCTATCATGCGGTTTCCTTTCTCAGTCTGTCGCTGTGTTCCGTTTACTTCGATCAGCGAAGAATCATCAAGATACCACGCTGGTTGTTAAATGGCATCTCTCTGGTGATTCTGTTTCTGGCAACGTATCGGGTAACCCCCGAGTTTCTCATCGAACCCATTCTCGATGCCCTGATTATCCTGGTGGCCATAAAACTCCTCGAAGACAAAAAAATTCGAGATTATATGCAGATCTACACAATGTGCATCTTTCTGCTGATTGGCTTCAGTTTGATATCCATGAGCATCACCTTCCTATTTTACTTATCGCTGCTCCTGACGCTCGTGACTATATGCCTTATTCTTCTGGCATACTTTTCCCACAATCCTGAAATGACCATAAGCCGGGAAAACTTGAGTAAGGTCATCCACCTGTCCCTGTTGATATTCCTTTTATCCATTCCTCTCAGCATGATCCTTTTTGTGATTCTCCCTCGCACTACCTACCCTTTTCTCAATTTTCTAAACAGGGCCGCCATAACCAGATCGGGGTTCACCGACAGCATCTCTCTTGGACAGGTGGCTGACATTCAGGAGGACAATGCGGTCGTTTTTCGCGCCGAGATGGAGCGGATAGAAGACAATAAGCTCTATTGGAGAGGCGTGGTTCTGGATGAGTTCGATGGAACCAAATGGACCAGTACCGGGGAAGAAGATGGGGATGGATCCTTTTATGCCATGAAAGGCCAGGAGGTTGTGCAAATCATTTATCTGGAACCTTACGGAAATAAATACTTGTTTGCTCTCGATAAACCGGTTTCGTTTTCGATCTATAAAAACAAGTATTCCCGAACCAGAATACAGCCTTTCAAAACCATGATATTCGAGAGAATAAGATACCGTGCAACTTCTAGGATCGCAACCAACCTCCCTCAGCCGCCGGTTGATCGGAACCGCTATGTTCAGCTTCCTGACAACTTCTCCCCTAGGGTTAGAGAACTGGTCCTCGATCTCGTTTCGAAAGAATCGGAGGAAGAACAGATACAGAGCCTTGTCCGCTTTCTCCAGCGTGGGAATTATCAATATTCGCTGGAAAACCTCCCGGTCTCCGCGACTCCATTTGAAGATTTTCTTTTCGTTCACAAGCGTGGCAACTGTGAGTTTTTTGCGTCGTCACTCGCAGTGATGCTGAGAATGGCAAGGATTCCGGCCCGGCTTATCGGAGGATATAAAGGCGGATACTACAATAACACCGGTAAGTACTACCTGGTGACGCAGAGCAACGCTCATGTCTGGGTCGAGGCCTATACGCCGACTTACGGATGGCTGCGGCTTGATCCAACCCCACCTCTGCAGGAGATGCCCTGGCATAGAATTGGGGGGAGATTTCTTCTCCAGCTGAGATTGATCTTCGATACCTTTAACTACTACTGGTACAAAATCATAATCGATTACGATCTCACCAAGCAGATAGAGATACTGAATGCAGTCCGAGAACGCATGGCCCGGCCTGACATTAAACTACATATAGACCTGGCTTCAGTCCACAAGCACTTGATAATATTTGGTTTATCGATTGCCTTTCCAGTGTTGATCTACGCTCTCATCAAAAGCCATAAAGGACGTGAAAAACGGATCATTTCAAAGTTCCTAGCCAGGATGGCAGCTTATGGATATGAGAAGGGAAAACATGAAGGTCTGGAAGAATTCATCAGCCGAATAGATAAAGAGGAGATTAAAGATCGGGCACGAGTCTTCGTAGAAGATTTTGAACAAGTCTACTACCGGGATAGGAAATTTACGAGGGAGACGATCCGGCACCTGAGAACTCTGATCAGCCGCATATAGCCCTCGGTAAAGCAATCAAAAGGGCTTGCCCTTACAATGGCACTGTGTTACAAGAGCACCTTTGCCGGGGAGCACGTTATCGGAAGGGATATTCTTCGCCGTGGTGAACCGCTGGCGTTATTTTGCGATAGATTCGGAAGGAAAGGAAACTTTGTCATGAGCAGGATATGTGAATTCTGCGGGAAAACCCCTCAGGTTGGCAATAATGTAAGCCACGCCAATAACAAGACGAAGCGCCTGTGGTACCCCAATTTGCAGTCTGTTCGTCACGTTGGCAGAGACGGTCAGGTGCATCGGATTCGTGTTTGCACCCGTTGCATTCGCACTGGTTTGGTTGTGAAACCCGTCTAGCTGTTCGTTTGATAACAAGAACCATTGACCGCCTGACCGGCCCTTCATAAACCCATGCAATCGGATCAGCCGCCGAAGTCGGAAAGACCTCCGGTGCACCACATCGAACCTGGCACGGCTCCTTTTGGATTCCTTCGCGTCCCGGAAAACGAAAAAGTTGACTGGGTCCGCCGCCATTTCAACTCCGTCGCCGAGAAGTACGACTTCATGAACACTCTTCTCAGCTTCGGCATCCATTATCTCTGGAAAAGGATCGCCGTTGAGATGATGGCCCTGCAGGAGGGAGATCGTGTCCTCGATGTCTGCGGAGGCACCGCTGACCTCTCCCTGTTCGCAGCCCGGGACATCGGTGCATCCGGCCTCGTGACGCTGTGCGACATTAACTGGAAAATGATGGAGATCGGCAGGCCAAAGGTAGATTCTTCCCCATATGCTCAGCGCATCACCTACATTCAGGGCGACGCGGAAAAATTGCCCCTGGCGAGCAACACTTTCGACGCGGTGATGGTGGGATTTGGCATCAGAAATCTGACTCACATGGAAAAAGGCTTCGAAGAAATGTATCGTATCCTGAAGCCGCGCGGGAAATTGATGTGCCTTGAATTCTCCCAACCCATCACCCCTTGGTTCCGATCCCTTTACGACTGGTATTCCTTTTACTTTATGCCGGCAATCGGCAAGATCCTCGTTGGTTCACGGAGGGCTTACACCTACCTCCCCGAATCCATACGTCTTTTCCCCAGCCCCGGCGAACTCAAATTCATTCTTGAAAACATCGGTTTCTTACAGGTTACCTACCGGCGCTTCACCAATGGGATCGCCGTTGCCCACGTGGGACTAAAGCCATGAGTGCTTTGCCATGAAGCTCAATTGGGCTGAACGGTGGGTGGTGAACAATCCATCACGGGTCTTCCAGCAAGGGATGGAGCTTCGCTGGCTGCACAAGCGAATGGCATTGAAGCCCGGAGCTCTGGTCCTGGAGGTAGGATGTGGTCGTGGCGCCGGAGCCGGCCTGATCCTAAAGGAATTCCAACTGGATGCGATCCACGCCATGGACCTGGATTTGGAAATGATCAGGAGGGCCGAAAAATACCTGCCGTCCCGCCAAAGGAAGCGAGTGTTCATGCACACGGGGGATGTTACACACCTTCCCTTCCAGAGCGAAGTCTTCGACGCGGTTTTTGGCTTTGGGGTCCTGCATCACGTGCCGGATTGGCGGCGCGGCCTGGCTGAGATTTCGAGGGTTCTAAAAACTGGTGGCATCTACTTTATGGAGGAGCTCTACCCAACACTCTACCAGAACTTCATTACCAAACACATCCTCCTCCATCCGGAGCAGGATCGCTTCACCAGCAGCGATATCAAGGCTGCTCTACAGGCCCAACGTCTGTCCATCGAAGCTGCCATGGAAGTCAAGGTAATTGGCATCCTGGCCGTGACCGTAAAGACATGAAGAGATTATTTCTCACGGTGTTGACGCTTTTGCTTGCTGTGGGGCTTGCGGGCGGCCAGGAAGGCATTGCCGGGCAGCTGAAGAAAGAGGGGGGACCTGCCTCCTCTCAGGTTGGGCCGGAACCCGCAGCGCAAACGAATGAACCGGTTGGACCAATAGGGGAGACTCCGATGACGGATAAAACCGATTCCAGCAAAGAAAACGCCCGCGGTCAGTTGGACGTGGCTGTGGGTCAGGAGTTCAGCATCACGCTGGCATCAAATCCCACCACCGGATATCATTGGGAGTTGGCGGCACCGCTGGACGACGCTGTTGTGCAGCAGGTCGCCAGCGAATACAAGACCTCTGAAACCAGGATGCTTGGCACGGGTGGTCAGGAAATCTGGACCTTCAAGGCCGTGAGCACGGGGCAGACGGTTATCAGCCTCAAGTATGTGCGGCCGTGGGAGAAGGATGTGGCGCCCGTTAAGACCGCGTCCTATGCGGTTATCGTCCATTAAATCACTTCTTCAACCATCGAGACAGATCTGCCTCTTCCCCCTGAAGCAGTGGGTAAGTGCAAATATTTCCGAGATAATCCTTCAGTATCAGGCTGCCTTCATCAATGGCTTCCACGCAATCAGGAACCAGCGGAACCTTGCCGCATCCACCCGGAAGATCGATGACAAAATGGGGCATAGCCAATCCCGAGATACGGTTGCGCAGGGATTTGAGAATGCTCAGACCGGTGCTCAAAGGGGTTCGGAAATGCGCCGCGCCCATGGTCAGGTCCATCTGCATCAGGTAATACGGGCGCACCCTTAAGGTGAGCAGTTTTTGAAACAATGCTGCGAGAACCTCTGCCCGATCGTTTATGCCTCGAAGCAGCACCGTCTGGCTCCCGAGGGGAATGCCTGCATCTGCCAGTGTGGTGCATGCCCGCCTCGATTCCCGGGTGATTTCCCATGGATGGTTGAAATGGACGTTAATGAACACGGGGTGATGTCGCACCAGCATATGGGGAAGGTCCGCAGTGATTTTTCCAGGGAGTGTGCACGGGACGCGGGTACCGATTCGAATGACCTCGACATGGGGAATCTTTCTGAGGTTCGCAAGCATGGATTCGAGCCTTGGAAGCGGCAGCAGGAGCGGGTCGCCCCCGGAGAGGATCACATCACGCACTTCACGATGTGAATTGATATAGTCCAAAGCCCCATGAAAGTAATCCTCAGTCAATGGCAGAGGTTCTTTCCATCTTCGCTTCCTGGTACAGAAACGGCAATGAGCGGCGCATTCCCGGGATACCAGCCAGAGCACGCGGTTGGGGTAACGATGAACAAGATTGGGCACGGGCGAAAGATTTTCTTCAGCAAGCGGATCTTTCCAACCCGTCACGTCCTCCAACTCCATCACATCGGGAACCACCTGCCGCCAAATGGGATCGCCCGGAGACTGGATAAGGCCGGCAAAGTAGCGGCTGACACGAAACGGGTAGTGTTGAGCCACGCGTTCCAGATCGCGGACTGCAACGGGCCACTGTCGGCTGAAATCGTGAAGGGACGAAATGAATGGTTCCATGATTTCCGAGTAACTTATCTCCTTATATATAGGTTCGCATACTAACATATCCCTTTTCATTTGTAAGGCTCACCTTGATCGGCTAGATTGCACGTCCCGGGAGCTTGTCCGAGAACTCCTTTTCGGTCATTTCGAACGAAGCTTAGCAAAGTGAGAAATCTGAATAGTCAGCCACTTATGTCAACAAGATTTCCCGCCTTTGGCTCGAAATGACAATTCTCGGGCAGGCTCCCGGCGGGGATATTGATGCGAGGGAATCCGGCAACCTAATCAGGGAATCACCATGCACGACTGGCTAAAGGTTTACGGCAACCGGCGAGTACTCAGTCTGGTTGGACTCGGCTTCTCTTCGGGGCTTCCCCTCGCGCTTATCGCCACCACCCTTCAGGCCTGGATGACAGCCGAAAACGTTGACCTTCGGGTCATCGGCATCTTCTCTCTCGTAGGATTGCCTTATACATTAAAAGTTTTCTGGGCTCCGATCATGGATCGCTTCACCCCTCCTTGGCTCGGGCGGCGCAGGGGTTGGATCATCATCACCCAACTTCTCCTTGCTGTGTCTATCCTGGCTCTGGGGCTAACTTCTCCCAGCATCATGCCCTGGGTGGTGGCGTCTTTGGCTTTCGCTATCGCGTTTTGCAGTGCGAGCCAGGATATCGTTATCGATGCCTATCGGGCTGATGTCTTACACGAAAAGGAACTGGGAGCAGGCGCCGCGACAACGGTTGTGGGCTATCGCATTGCCCTCCTGACCTCGGGGGCAATTGCCCTGATTCTTTCCGATTACCTGCCATGGCGCATAATTTATCTCATCATGGCGGTTATAATGCTGATCAATACGCTCTTTACACTTACCGCCCCGGAACCCGCCGAGCGGGTCATCCCCCCAAAGACCCTAAAAGAAGCGGTGTGGGAGCCTCTTTTAAGTTACTTCCGCCGTTCGGGAGCCGTGGAGATGCTCCTCTTTATCATGGTCTATAAGCTCAGCGATGCCATGGCCGGGGCGATGACTACGCCATTCCTGCTCGACATGGGATTCAGCCGCACCGATGTCGGAACGGTGAACAAAGCCTTTGGATTGTTGAGCACGATTTTGGGGACCCTGGCGGGTGGCAGCATTATCGCGAAGATAGGAATCAACCGCTCCCTTTGGATTTTCGCCTTCCTTCAAGCCTTTTCCAATTTTGCTTTCACGGCGCTGGCTTTGATCGGCAAGAATTATGCTTCCATGGTGGTGGCCATTGGCCTCGAGAATATCTGCGGGGGCATGGGAACGGCTGCCTTCGTAGCTTTCATGATGCGTCTGTGCGACAAGCGTTTCACAGCGACCCAGTATGCCCTGTTGACGAGTTTCATGGCGGTCACCCGCGTTCTGGCAGGGGTTCCCACCGGCTTCATGGTAAGCTCTATGGGCTGGCCGATGTTTTTCGCAGTAAGCATGCTTGGGGCGCTACCCGGGATTATCCTCCTGCCACGTTTTGCGCCGTGGAAGACTAAGAATAGGGGGTGAGGAGTGAGGAGTAAGGAGTAAGGGGTGAGGAGTGAGTGTGAAGACAAGACTTTCCCCGCGTCTCCCCATCTCCGCCTCTCGGCGTCTCCGCGTCTAGCCTCTCGCTCCCACAAGATGGCGATTGCCCAGGTGCACCCGCTGCAAACCAGCTTGTTTCGCCGCCTCCAGGCAGGCTTCCACTTGTTCAAAAGAGCTTGTGGGAAAATCGTCCATGCAAAACTGAGGGGCGAAGGCCAGAAGCGCATACGGAATATCAGGATTGCATCTGGCGATGAACGAAGCAAGATGCCCTATCTCCTCCTCGCCCACATATCCCGGCACCAACAAAGTGCTGGCAATCAAGAGCGGCGGGTCCGGACGCAGGGCGGCATATTTCGCCAAAGTTGAAAAATTCTCGAGGACCTGCCGATTGTCACATCCGCATAAGGCTTTATGGATGTGAGGATTCCAGGCCTTGAGGTCCACTTTGATGCAGCCCCCGGAATCCAGGGAAAGCCGCACCATCTGTTTAAGCCAGGCACGGTGCATACTGCCATTGGTTTCCCAGCAAATTCTTAGGATCTGGTCGGGATTTTCTTCTCGAGCCCGCTGTGAAACTCGAATTGCAAAGGGGATTTGCGGAGTGGGATCGCCTCCAAAGTAACAAATGCAGCTCGTCTTATTATTTACTGCGCCGGTGAGGCTCTCGATCGTTTGCCATTCACGGTTGGGACCGCCGGTTTTCTTGAACGACCAATTCTGGCAGAAGAGACAGTTGAAATTGCAGGCCTCGAAAAACACCGCCAGGTTGTAGAACCCAACCTCGGGACCGCGCTCATGAGCATAGGCAGGGTGACCTGAACCGGTGCCGCCGGGGCACACCCAGTCGGCCACGCAATTGGTTGGGAGAGGATCGTAGTAATGGGAAACCCTGGCTCGCGACCGACCATCACGGCGCAAACTAGCTCCCGTTCCACGACGAATCCCGCAATAGCCGCACTCGGTCGGACTCATCCGACATTGATGTGAACAGAGATTGCAGAGGATGCCATCGGGTGTTGACGGTGGGTGCAGAGGAAGTCCAAAGGCTTGCCGTGATTCGGCATGAACGGCTTCAATGCGATGCAGGCACTCCTCCCAGCGTGCCATGATGCATTCGGGACAGACTCCCAGGCCACCCCCCATGTTTGCGGCCTTTCTACCGCAAACGAGGCAGATGAGATCGGTTCTGCCGCCCTCTTGCCAGTTTCTGATCAACATCTAGCAGATCCTTGGAAACTGTTCACCGCGAAGCATATCCACGAGGCGATGCCCGCCGATGCGGGTGCGGAGAAATACCCGCCCGGTGTCTGTAGCGACCACTCCCCCGATCTGACAGGCCCGCTTTCCAAGGGGATGGCTCTGCATGGCTTCAAGCACCAGTGCTGCCGAATCCGCGGGAACGCACGCCAGAACTTTTCCTTCGTTGGCGACATAGAGCGGGTCGAGGCCCAGCAGTTCACAGGCTCCGGCCACATCTTCGCGGATCGGCAGGGATTCATCGAACAACCTGATGCCGACCCCCGACTGCTGAGCGATTTCATTCAGAGTGGTTGCCACTCCTCCGCGCGTGGGATCGCGCAGCACGTGTATGTGCGGGCTTGCATCGAGCATCTTCGCCACCAGGTCATTCAGGGATGCCGAATCGCTTTGGATTTCATTTTCGAATGTCAGCCCTTCCCTTTTGCACAGGACCGCCATGCCGTGGTCGCCAATGGTCCCATTGATCAGCACTGCGTCTCCTGGTTGCGCGTAGTGGCCGCCAATCCTTACCCCCGGCGGCACAATACCGATGCCCGCAGTATTGATGAAAATCTTGTCGGCTTTCCCCCGCGGAACGACCTTCGTATCTCCCGCCACAATCAGGACCTTTGCTTCGCGGGCGGCTTCAGCCATGGAAGCGACAATCTGCCCCAGCAACTCCAGCGGCAGTCCCTCTTCCAGAATGAAACCGGCCGTCAGGTAAAGCGGCTTGGCCCCGCACATGGCGAGATCATTGACCGTGCCATGGACGGCAAGGCTGCCGATATTGCCGCCAGGAAAGAAAATGGGATCCACGACGTAGGAATCGGTGGTCACGGCAATTTGCCCACCTTGCACCTCCACCAGGGCGCTGTCGTTCATTTCTCGAAGGTATTCATTCTCAAGGAGATTGACGAAAAGATCCTGCACGAGTTCGTGGGTGGCTCTACCGCCGCTTCCCTGGTCAAGCTGTATGGTTCCCGAATTCATTCCGTTTTGCCTTCTTTATAGTCCTGAGTGCTGACGACATGGTAACGATAGTAAGCACCACAGGTTCCTTCACTGGATACCATGCATGGGCCCAAGGGATTCTGAGGAGTGCAGGCTTTACGGAATAGCCCGCATTCGGGCGGGGCCATCACCCCCCGAAGAACCTCCCCACAGCGGCAGCCCGGGTGTTCCTTCACTTGAATGTCCGGCATGGAGAAGCGTTTTGTGGCATCGTATTTTTCCCATTTTGTCCGTACTTTAAGGCCACTTTGAGGAATTGCTCCAAGGCCACGCCACGTTGAATCCGCCGGTTCGAAAATATCATTCATGAGATTCCTGGCAGCAACATTCCCCTCCCAACTCACCGCTCTCCGGTATTGATTGATGACTTCCGCCTTGCCGCTTTCCAGTTGATCTACGAGCAGGTAAATCCCCTGCAATAAATCCAGGGGTTCGAAGCCGGTGACGACACAGGGAATGTGATAACGGGTAACAACCTCCTCGTAGGCTGCCGCACCAATAATGGTGCTCACATGGCCGGGGCAGAGGAAACCGTCCAGGCGTAAATCTTCCGCCTCCAGGAGCGCCCGCATGGCCGGGGGAAGCAGCTTATGGGCCGAGAACACCGTGAAATTACCCAGGCCTTCCACCGCCGCCTGCTTGACCGCCGCGGCGACCGTGGGCGCCGTCGTTTCGAAACCGATCCCCAGAAAGACAACCTGACGGCCGGGATTGTCCCGAGCAATTTGCAACGCATCGAAGCTGGCATAAACAATCCGGACGTCAGCACCTTTACTGCGCTCTGCATTGAGCGACGAGTTAGAGCCCGGAACGCGCAGCAGATCCCCGAAGGTGGTGATGATCACCTGAGGCTGCCGGGCCAGCCAGATGGCGCGATCGATATCTTCGTTGGCGGTGACACAAACCGGGCAACCTGGCCCACTGATGAGCTGAATGGTTGGTGGCAAGAGCTGTCGCAGACCAAGGCGAAAGATGGCCACGGTATGCGTCCCGCAGATTTCCATGAGCTTGTAGGTCCGGTTGGTGTTACCGCGGCGTTTCAGCGTTTCAAGCATACTTTTAGCGAGTTCGGGGTCCCGGTATTCATCCAGGTATTTCAAATTGTTCACTCCTGATTGTGTGACTTCTCAATTTTTATTCCCTTTCATCAGCCAATGGGCAGCGACGTAGGCCTGGCCGAGCGCAATGCAGGCATCGTTGGCCGGCACCTCCACATGGCTGTAAACTTCGAAGCCCCGCTCCGTCAGTGCGCTTACCACATTCTCGAACAGGTACGCATTCTGGAACACACCCCCGCTCAAGGCAATACGCTTCAGTCCCGTTTCCTCGCTCGTCAACCGCGCAACTTCAGAAAGCAGCGAAACCACACCGTTATGAAAGCGCGCAGAGACGATTCCCGGCGAAACCCCGGTCCTTAGATCTCCGACCAGCTGCTTGATCATGGGAAGGGGGTCCAAAATCCACTTCCCCAGTTCTTTGAACGCTCTCCCGTCGTATCTTCCAGTGTCTTCTTCCATGGCCTGTTCGAGTTCGATAGCCGCCTGACCTTCATAGTTGATGGTATCACGCAAACCTGCCAGGCAAGAGACCGCATCAAAGACGCGGCCGCAGGATGACGTCAGTGGTGTATTGACATTCCGTTCGAGCATCTGAATGACAATGCCGACTTTCTCTTTAGTCCACCGGTCCAGAAAATCCTTGAATTCCTCGTGCAAATGCTCCGGATCGAGGCTCCAAAGGCAACTCAAGGCCATGCGCCAGGGTTCTTTGATCGCTTTGGCGCCACCGGGAAGCGGCATGGTGCGAAAATGCCCCAGGCGCTTAAACTGGTCGGCTTCCACCAGCAGGATTTCTCCTCCCCAGACTGTGCCGTCCGTGCCATAGCCTGTGCCGTCCATCGCAAGGCCGAGAACCGGACCCTCAAGCTTCTGTTCGGCCATAACCGAGGCAATATGGGCGTGATGGTGCTGTACCCCCAGTCTCGGTGCGCAATCCTGTGACATTGCCCATTGTGTGCTCAAATAGTCGGGGTGGAGATCATGGGCAATGCATTCGGGTTTGATCTCTAGAATTCTCTCGAGGTGTGTGATGGCATGCTCAAAGGAATGAAGCGTCTCAAGGTTTTCCAGATCGCCGATGTGCTGGCTCAGAAAGGCCTCGCTGCCCCTGGTCAGACAAACAGTATTTTTCAGCTCTGCTCCCACCGCCAGGATCGAGGGCATGGATTCGCCCATAAAGACGGGCACCGGAACGTAACCTCGAGCCCGCCGCAGCGGCCGGGGCGCCTGGTGGAGCACCCGGGTGACGGAATCATCGCAGCGCATATAGATGTCGCGGTTGTGCAGCAGGAGGAAGTCGGCAATGTGCCTCAGTTTTTCCCTGGCTTCCTCGTTGGACATAACGATAGGTTCATCGCTTTGATTGCCGCTGGTCATTACCAGGGCATCATAGGAACTCTTGTGAAACAGCAGAAAATGCAGAGGAGTGTAAGGCAGAAAGGCGCCGAGAAAACGGTTTCGAGGAGCAACGCTCGGCGCTACTACCCTTCCCTCTTCCTCGCGCTTCCTCTTGAGCAGCACAATGGGGCGCTTCAGGTCTTTCAGGAGGTCCGCTTCCATTGCACTTACTTTGCAGGTGCGCTCAATGGCATCGAGTTCGGAAAACATCACTGCGAAGGGTTTCTCTTCACGAATTTTGCGGTTCCTGAGTCGACTCACCGCCCTTTCATCCTTGGCCAGGACGGAAAGATGAAAACCTCCCAACCCTTTGATGGCGAGAATCGCCCCTTCCTGCAGGCGGGAGATGGCCCCCTCGATCGCCCGGTAGCCCACGGCGAGCATCCCGCCCTCGGAAGACTCCAGCCACACCTCCGGGCCGCACTCCCAACAGGCATTGGGCTGAGCATGGAACCGCCGGCTCATCGGGTCATCATACTCCGCATGACACGCCGGACACATGCTGAAGCGGGCCATGGTGGTCTTATCACGGTCATAGGGAATGTCTTTGATGATCGTATAGCGCGGCCCGCAATTGGTGCAGTTGATAAAGGGATAACGGTAGCGTCGGTCCAGGGGATTACAGAGTTCGCGCAGGCAATCGGAACAGGTGCATACATCGGGAGAAATCAACGTTGAGCGCGATTGCAGTGCACGGCTTTTGACAATATGGAAGCCCTCAAGTGGAGCAAAGGCTCGCTCGGAGACTTCCACCTTCACCACCCGGGCAAGGGGTGGGGCTTTGGCGGAGATGTTCCGGACAAACTCTTCGATCTCTCCTGAAGGTCCGGCTACCTCAATTTCAACCCCGTCCGACTGATTCCGTACCCAGCCGTTCAGCTTGTGTCGATGTGCCAGTTGGAAAATGAAGGGTCGAAAACCAACACCCTGGACAATGCCCCGAACCCTAATCAGGACACGCCGATTAATGGCGTTCGAATTGGTATCCAGACTGATATTCTGTTCCGCAGTCGATACGGTGCTCAATTTATCCACGAAGTCACACGAAGCCTTTTTTCATCCACGAATGAAAACGAAGAAACATACAGCAGTAAGGGTAGGTTGGGTTGAGCGGAGCGAAACCCAACACCAAATTGCCGGGTTTCGTAACTCAACCCGGCCTACGGAACTGTGCCTCTGCTAAAAACCGATGGAAATTCCTACGCTTTCAAAGTTATAGCCGTAGTAATGATTAGTTTTGTCGGGCTTGCTTCTTCTCTTGAACCTTCTCTTCCACCCAGGAGAACCAGGCCGGTATTCCCTCACCCGTGCGGCAGGAAATCTCGAAAATTTCCTGTCTGGCATTGATCTGGCGGGCTCGTTCACGGATTTTTTCCACATCGCAGTCGATGTAGGGCAGCAGATCCACTTTGTTTACCAAAAGGACGGAGGTGAGCTGAAACATCAAGGGATACTTGGATGGTTTGTCATCGCCCTCAGTGACGCTCAGGATCATGACCTTCTCGTGTTCTCCCAGATTGAACTCCGCGGGGCATACCAGATTCCCGACATTCTCGATGATCAGCAGGTCGAGGCCGTTCAAGTCCAGTGATTCAAGTGCGATCTGGATCATGTTGCCATCCAGGTGACACCCGCCGTCAGTATTGATCTGAATTGCCTGGACGCCTTTTCGCTGAATGCGCTCGGCGTCAAAGGAACATTGTAGATCTCCTTCAATCACCGCCATTTTGATACGATCGGCCAGACCTTCAACAGTCCTTTCCAGCAGGGATGTCTTGCCGGCCCCGGGAGAACTCATCAAGTTGAACACAAAAATACCAGCGTCATCAAAACGTTTGCGATTCGCCGCCGCCAATCGCTCATTGGCCTGCAAGATATTTCGCACCACAGGAACCTTAACTTCCGCCATCATCATCCCTCGTTTCACCTTCAAGATTCACCAGCGAGAGCTCTCTTCCGCTAACCAGTTTAACATCCGGTTTGCCACATCGAGTGCATAGAAACACCTGATTCTCAACGTCAAAACGCTGCCCACATGCAGAACACTGAGCTACAACCGGAAGGGTCTCGATTTCCAGAGCGGCTCCTGAGGCAATGGTATTCTGGCTCACCATTTCAAAAGAAAAGGTTAAAGCTTCAGGAATGACATTTGCCATAACTCCTATCTGGAGTCTGATAACGTTAATCTTTTGGAGATCGTGCCTGCGCCCTTCTTCTACCACGATCTCCAGGAGACTCTCCGCAATCGCCAACTCGTGCATGAAAAATCCTCACTTCCCAAGAATTGAATACGCGCATACATAACATCTGAAACAGGGATTGACAATCGGCATGCGGTTTCAAAAGGGTCAATGTGACTAGTGACTAGTGGCAGGTAATTATTGCTCAGGGAATCTGTAAGGCATACTTTTGCTTGTATGGAAATGACTTTAGCCTTAAATAGTCAGACAGGTTCTTCGAGGGCATGATATTCTGGTCTCATACGGTGGATAGGTCCAGTGGAAGCACCAGGAAAAGACTATTTCAGAAGTCGACTCAGAGCAATCAGTCTATCCCTGTCTGTGGGCACGCTGTTAATGCTGTCCAAATTTTATGTTTACTGGCTCACCCAATCTTCTGCAATTCTTTCAGACGCCCTGGAGTCAATCATCAACGTAGTGGCCAGCACCTTTGCCCTATGGAGCGTGATCCTCTCAGCCAAGCCGCCCGACCCCACCCACCCTTATGGACACGAGAAGATTGAATACTTCTCCGCGGGCTTCGAAGGGGCGCTCATCATCTTTGCGGCATTCGGTATCTGCTGGACCGCCTGGCCACAGATTTTGCAACCCCATGACCTCCCGCACCTCGGGAGCGGTCTCCTCATTCTTGCGGGCGCAAGTGCCGTCAATCTGGCTTTGGGTCTCGGACTCGTTCGCGTCGGCAAGCGCACCAACTCACTGGTACTGGTGGCTGATGGAAAACATGTGTTGACCGACGTCTACACCTCAGCAGGGGTGCTTTTAGGGCTTTTTCTGGTCCGGCAGACGGGGTGGTACTGGTTGGATGGCGGGCTGGCCTGCCTGGTGGCAATCAACATCCTGGTTATCGGCACAAAGCTCTTAGTTGAATCCTTCTCCGGATTGATGCATGCGTCTGATCCAGGGCTTCTAGAGGAGATCTCAGAACTCATTGCCAAACATCGGCGGCCCCCCTGGATCGAGGTTCACCGGCTCAGAGCCTGGCGCGCAGGGAATCGTATTCATGCGGACTTCCATTTGATCCTGCCGCGCGATCTGACGCTCGATGCGGCTCATAACGAGGCTTCGATCCTCCAGGATATACTCAAGACTCATCTGGAAGGGATGGTGGAAGCGCTCATCCATGTCGAACCCTGCATTGAACCGGAGTGTCCCATCTGCGGATATGACCCCTGTAGACTGCGGCAATCACCGATGCGCCAGCAGAACCTCTGGCATCTGGATTTGTTGACATCCGAGTCAGACGAAGAAGAGCGCGATCTTACGCCGGAAACCACTAACAACTAACCGCTGCTCGAATCAGGAGGGACAAAATGCGTATCGTGCTTATCGGCCAGGCGGCCTTTGGGGCCAAAACCCTAGAAGCTCTGTTATCCGGAGGAGAAAAGATCGTTGCTGTTTATAGCCGTCCGGACAAACCAGGAGCTAAACCTGATCCCCTTAGGGATTTGGCTCAGTCAAAAGGGATTCCGGTATTTCAGCCGCAGACCTATAAAGACGATCAAGTTTTTGCTCAATATAAGGAACTCCAACCGGATCTGACAATTCTGGCATTTGTTACCGACATCGTCCCTGCGCGCTACTTTGAGGCAGCCACCCGGGGAGCCATTTGCTACCATCCTTCGCTGCTGCCGCGTCACCGAGGCGGGAGTGCCATCAACTGGGCGGTCATTATGGGTGATACCCGCACCGGCCTCAGCATTTTCTGGTCGGATGGCGGCATTGATACCGGTCCCATCTTACTCCAAAAGGATATCGCCATTGGCCCGGATGACACAACCGGCTCCCTCTATTTCAATCATCTGTTCCCGATGGGGATTGAGGCCATCATTGAGTCAGTTCGGCTTATCAAAGAAAACCGCGCACCCGGGATTCCTCAGGACGAAGCTGGCGCAACCTATGAGCCTCTCTGTGATGATCGGGTGGCAGCCATAGATTGGAAAAAGCCGGCCCATGAGATCCATAATCTGGTGCGTGGCTGTGATCCTCAACCTGGAGCCTATACTTATTGGAAGGGGGAGAAAGTGCGGTTTTTCGGGGTGACGTTAAAGATTGAGTCCACCGCTGAAGCACCCGGCACTATCGTTGGGATCAGCCAGAAAGGTATCCATGTCGCACTCACTGGTGGCAAGTTGGTCGTGAGCAGCGTGCGGGGGGCAACCGGAGGCAAAGTCCCTGCATCCGCCTGGAGCGCCGAGAAGGGTCTGAAGGAAGGGGATGTCTTTTGATCAAAGAATTTTGGGGAAATGGACGTGTGGCTGTGCTAGTATCAGACAGGTTTCCAGCAACGATGAGCGGTGACTATACCTTGATTCGAGGCGAGCGGCACGCGGGGTATTTGAGCCAGACCTATAAGGACGGACGTATGTTTTGAGGAGCGTAATATGGATAAACCAATTGAGCACTATTGGCACAGGCGATTAAACGATCTCAAGAAGGCCCTGGAAGCGAACAATTTTGAGGTTTTTCTGGCGGAAAATACAACCGAAGCTCACAAAATCGTCACGGAGGAGATTCTTCCCAAGCTCGGAACCAAAAGCATAGCATGGGGTGGTTCTCTTACTTTTGGGGCCACCGGACTCTACGAAGTCCTTAAAAGCGATGCCGAACTGAAGGTGATCGACACCTATGATAGAAGCATCCCGATCGAGGACATGCTGGAACGCCGTAGAAGTGCGCTGTTGGTGGATCTGTTCATTACGGGGACCAATGCAGTCACCGAAACCGGGGAACTGGTCAATCTCGACATGATTGGCAATCGTGTTGCTGCGATCGTCTTCGGCCCCAAGAACGTCATTGTTCTCATCGGACGAAACAAGATCGTGCCCGACCTGGATGAGGCCATCTTCCGGGTGAAAAACTACTCGGCGCCGGTGAACGCGATGCGCCTGGATAAGAAAACCCCCTGCGCCGAGACCTCGTATTGCGAGGACTGCAAGAGTCCGGACCGCATCTGCAACGCGTGGTCTATTGTCGAGAAGTCATTTCCCAAGGGGCGGATCAAGGTCGTTCTCATCAATGAGAGCCTGGGGTTCTAATGACGGCCGCAGGGACCGCATTCTGAAGATGCGCAATGTCGCCTTTGCCCCAACCACGATAGTGTTCGACGCAATTGCAAAACGCTTCACCGTTCGTTATACGAATCGCGGGGGAAGCGGATTGGAACTGATCCAATCCACGCATTCAGAACTCCAGCTGAACGGCAACGTGGGCAACCGCAAGGGATGCGCGGCCCTGCTGCGCTTATGGCTGCAGGCTCAGGGTCGTCGACACCTTGTCCCGTGGATCGAGAAAATCAGCCTCGAGACGGGACTCACTATGAGAACCATCCGGGTTCGAGGCCAGAAAACCAGATGGGGCAGTTGTTCAAGCAGGGGAACGATTAGCCTGAACTACAAGCTGCTCTTTCTTCCGACACACCTGGTGCGATACATTATCATTCACGAGCTTTGCCACACGGTCCATCTCAACCATTCCTCGAACTTCTGGTTGTTCCTGGCCTCTCTGGAGCCCGCCTGTAGAGCGTTGGATGCGGAGATGAAGGGGGCAGGCCGGCTCGTCCCCCGTTGGGTAAACTGGCGCCAATGACCCGGATGACTTTAGCTTTCTTGCTTCTTCCTGGAGCTATGCAATTGGCAGAAGGGGTTCCTCACAAACAGAACGCAACGCGGTTCGACAACGCCCCCTGGCATATAAAAGAGCGGGGAGCGGAGCAGAGCCGGGATCGGTACAACAGCTTTGCGGAACTCAGCCGGCACGAAAAAGAGGAAGTCGACTTCCGTATCACTCTGAGGTCCGGCACTTCAGGCATTGCCGTGGTGGCTCCCCATGGCGGTGGGATCGAACCCGGTACAACTGAAATCGCTCAAGCCATTGCAACCGGTGAGTACACCTTTTATTGTTTCGAGGGTTTGAATGTGACCGGTAACACTAAACTCCACCTGACCAGCACCAAATTCGATGAGCCGATTGGAACGAACACCGTAAAGCGAGCAAACGCTGTGCTCGCCATACACGGTTGTGAAGAACAAAGAGCGGTCATCTATATCGGGGGCTTGGACCTGGAGTTCAGAAAGAGAATCTCTAAAGCCCTTGAGCTGGCAGGTTTCAATGTAGGAGAGCATGCAGGTCTGACGGGCAGCGACCCGCAGAATCTCTGCAACCGAGGAACCAGTGGGGGCGGGGTCCAGCTTGAAATCTCCTCGGGCTTGCGTCGTCTTATGTTTGCAGATCTCTCAAAGGACGGAAGAAGAAGTACAACGCCCGTCTTTCATAGATTTGTGACCGCCGTGCGACAGGCTATCGCAAACAACTGAAAGAGGCTGAGAAAAGCGGAAAGTTATATCGTTTCGGGGAAAAGGTCGGGAACGGGGATGAAATGCTAAGAAGCACCTTTTGCCACATACCCGGGGTTGGATTGCGAATAGAGCAGCAGCTATGGGATCTGGGAATACGCTCTTGGGAAGATTTCGGCGCCTTTGAGAATCCAAGCCTGCCAGTCGGCAAGCACCGGATCCGCCTTCTCAGCCATTACCTAAATCAGTCCACTGCCCGCCTTGAGAACCATGACCCCGGCTTCTTTGCGAACTTGCTGCCTGCCGATCAACTCTGGCGGCTTTTTCCCGATTTCCGGGATGGGATTGCCTACCTCGACATTGAAACGACGGGATTGGGCACACCGGAGGATCACATCACAACCATTGCCCTGTACGATGGCAAAACCATCTTTTGGTATGTTCACGGCGACAACCTTGAAGAGTTTGAAGACGACATCCGGAACTACCGGGTAATCGTTACTTACAATGGCAAATGCTTTGATGTCCCGTTCATCAGGAATTATCTGAGAGTACGAATGGACCAGGTGCATATCGATCTGCGCTACGTTTTGGCGAGCCTGGGGTATCGTGGCGGTCTGAAAGGTTGTGAGCGAAAACTGGGAATCGACAGGGAAGAACTGGACGGAGTTGACGGTTTTTTTGCGGTTTTGCTCTGGGATGAATATCGGAGAAACGGGAACTCAAAAGCGTTGGAAACCTTGTTGGCCTATAACATCGCAGACGCGGTTAACCTCGAAACCCTCATGGTCCTCTCCTACAATATGAAGCTGGCAAAAACTCCCTTTGCGCAAACGCACAGGCTGCCTTTGCCAACACCACCTCAAGGCCCCTTTACCCCGGATCGGGCAACCATCGAGGCGGTTAGAGCCAGGCTGCATCCAATGGGCCGTGAAAAAAACGAATATTGAATAACGAACAAAGAATCTCGAATGAGAAGACAGTAGTCAGAAATCAGGTGTCAGGTGTCAGGTGTCAAAAGGCAGAAGTCAGAAGGCAGAATGACACCGGCCCCTTGCCCATTCAGTCCTCTCCCTTAAGTATCGTGCAGATAGCGCCGATCCCTTCGGTGGCTCCCAGGGGCAGCGGGATGTGGGGCCCTATAGGAATCATGGAGTCGCGAGGGTTGATTCTAATCAGGACCCCATTGGTTCTCCTGGCTACCTGCTCCGATTTCCAGCGGACCGTTGGTACAGCCGTTCCCGCACCGATCTCCACGATAACCAACTGCATCCCGTCATTGGAAATAGACCTCAGCCAGTGCCCAAGCCGCTCGCCCTGCCTGTGGCTCCGACTGCCATTCCAGGACCAGTCGCCAAACATCAAAATATTAGGCCGTGCCATTCCACCACATTTAATACAGCGCGGCAGCGGTTCCAGAGCTTCGAAGACCTCTTCATCCACGGTCACCTTGATGTCACCCGCATCCCAGATGTCATGACCGCACGGGCGGGCGCACTGGAAATAATGAATGGAGCCGTGGCACTCCTCAACCCGATCGTCATCGTAGCCGGCCTTCTGAAATTGCCCATCGACATTGGATGTGAAGACATAATATCCACCCGCCTTTTCTCTGGCAATTTCGAGCAATTGCTGAAAACCGCTGTGCGGAACCGTCTTACGATAAAGGTTCAGGCGATGTCCGTAGAATGCCCAGGCCAACTTTGGGTTGGTGTAAAACCACTCCGGGTTTGCCATTTCCGCGAACGATTTGCCCAACCTGGCGATGGGCGGGTAGGCATTCCAGAACCCCTCGTTGCCTCTGAAATCGGGCAACCCCGAATCCACACCAATTCCAGCCCCTGCCGTGATGAGAACGGCATCAGCAGAGTTAAGCGCTCCGGCCGAGCGTCTGACACTTTCAGCAACCACCACGATGCGCCTTGCCCCCGACTGTTATCTTAACCTCCTCCTGATCGCCTTCACATTTTCTCATAAGCGTACTACGCCACGAATCATTAAATTTGACCTTGAAGATCAACTCCGCGCCCGGCACTCAGGACTCAGCACTCAGGACTTCTCTTCAACCACAGGATTGGTCAATACTCCTATACGCTCGACCTCAATGGAGACAACATCGCCGGGCTTAAGAAAGACAGGCGGCTGCCTTACGAAGCCCACCCCACTCGGGGTTCCGGTGAGGATAACCGTCCCGGGGAGAAGTGTGGTCCCTTGCGACAGGAACTCAATGAGTTCAGCTACGGAAAAGATCATGTCGGAGGTATGCCCGTCCTGCATCACCTCATTGTTCAGGATACACCTGAGGCGCAGGTCTTGCGGATCGGGTATTTCGTCGGCAGTAATCAGTTCGGGTCCAAGAGGGCAGAAAGTGTCGAAGCTTTTGCCGCGAATCCACTGCGATGCACCGGCGTTTTGCTGCCACCATCTGGCCGAAACGTCATTGGCTGCGGTGTAGCCCAGGACACAGTCCAGCGCCTTGGCCGCGGATAAGTTCCTGGCAGGTTTCCCGATGACTGCCGCCAATTCGGCCTCGTAGTCAACCTGAGGCCGGTTCATGCAGGCACAGGGCAGGATGATCGGGTCACCCGGGTGGGCAATGGCTGCAGGGTTTTTCATAAAGAGCACGGGATACTCAGGGATCTTTATTCCCGTCTCAGTGGCGTGCTGCCGGTAGTTGAGCCCGATACAGAGAATGGCCACCGGCTGAAGAGGAGCGAGAAGTTTCTTAACGGAAACCTGTGTTCCCTTATCCTGCAATCCAGAAAACGAATCCCCTTTGAGAAGCGTGGCATGACCTTCTCGGAAATCATACCCGTAACACTCATTGCCGTCTTCATCCAAGAACCGAACTATACGCATGAATAAGCCCTCACTTTTGAAGTTATTGACCTTCGGTCACCAAACACCAAGGCAAAATGAAGTGGTCCCTATGCCATCGAGGGGATAACCGAGTAAAAAACGCGAAGACAATGAAACACACTCCCAGCAAGAACAAAAACATGCCAGATGGCGTGATGATAAGGCAACCGATGCCGGAAATAAAAGCCCATTCCGGCTGCCTAAGCAATTCCCTCACCGACTCATGGCGTCAAGCTGTCTTCTGACCGCTGATTTCTGTCTCCTGTCTCCTTAAAATATATATACACCAAATCGGCCCATTATGGCACCTCGTTTTGGCATTGCCTTAATGTTGACGGCTTGAATGTCGAGGTATTATAATCCTTGCGATTCGACTTTGTTCCTTTTAACCCCTTCCTGCGAGAATGACATGGGCAAACGTCAAGGTTTAAGATTGCGATGCTTATGGGTATTCCTACCGCTTTTAGCGGTTATGGTGTGCCTGTGGACAAGTGTTCAGACTTCAGCCGCGACGGGTGATAGCAGCGCATCTGCCGAAAAGATTCGCGAATCGGTTCTGGCCGGGTCGTGGTATCCTGCTTCACCCGAGGAACTGCGCATAAAGATCGAGAGTTTCCTCAGCCGCGTTCCGCCGACTGACCTGTCTGGCCAATTGACCGCTCTTATCTCGCCCCACGCCGGTTACGTCTACTCCGGCCAGGTGGCTGCTTACGCTTACAAGCTCCTCGAAAAGCAGAAATTTGCCAGCGTCATTGTCATTGCCCCAAGCCACCATGTTCGCTTCTCCGGAGTCTCCGTCTATGATCGGGGAGGCTTTCGCACCCCTTTGG
>Ga0209048_10001248_pt1 | contig 26264 bp, 21 predicted proteins | sample FrelakmetCRP12CR_FD_187146 | JGI IMG/M metagenome (GOLD analysis project Ga0209048, IMG submission 187146) | Freshwater lake sediment microbial communities from the University of Notre Dame, USA, for methane emissions studies - CRP12 CR (SPAdes)... | ecosystem: Environmental > Aquatic >... | reverse complement strand
AGGGCCTCTGGGAGGAGGCAATTGCGGCTTTCCAGAAGGTCCTTGAAGTGAAGCAAGACGATGCACCCGCGAAACTGTATATTGACAGATGTGAGGATCTAAAAAAGAACACGCCTGAAGGTCCATGGGACGGCGTATTCACCATGACGAGAAAATGATTCCCCAAGAGGGGAATGTCATTCCGAACGAATGTGAGGAATCCAAGATCCCTCGCTCTGCTCGGGACAAAGATTTCTCAGTCGCTACGCTCCTTCGAAATGACACGGGGTGGCTGGCTTCCTCGAAATGACAAGGTCATGGTTTTTAGTTGCTGTCATATCGACCGAGGGGAGATATCTTTTCCCCCGTTTGTAAAGGGGGAGACAGGGGGATTTCGTATCGTGGAATAAATCCCCCATAGCCCCCTTTGTCAAAGGGGGCGAAAAAGAACTGGATTCCCGATCAAGTCGGGAATGACAGTGAAGTGGTGGGAATGACGAGATGTAATGTGCCGTACCGGCAGGACTAAAGTCCTGCACTACTTACTACTGTGAATACCCCTTTTGCAAAGGGGGATAATTTTATGAGCAATAATGGCGCTAAAAGAAGATCAGAAATATAGAAGCTGGGTAGAGGTCGACCTCGACAATTTCACCAAAAACTGGAATGAGATGAAACGACTGGTCGGCCCTGACGTAAGAATTCTTCAGGTAGTCAAGGCGGACGCTTACGGCCACGGCGCAATTGAGATTTCCAACGTCGCCCTGAAGAATGGCGCCGCTCTTCTGGGTATTGCCAACGCAGACGAAGGCGTGCAGCTGCGCGTCAGCGGCATAATAACTCCCATCCTAATCCTGAGTCCCTCCACTGGCTCTGAAATTGATGAAATCATCAAATACAATATGATACCATCTGTCTCGGATATCAACTTCGCCGGGGAACTTCAGAAAAAAAGTAAAAAGGCAGATATAAGGACACCTATCCACATAGAGGTGGATACGGGCATGGGGAGAGGTGGAACAATCCATTATGAGGCATTCAAGATGATCGAAGAAGTCCTCGGATTTCCCAATATCGCAATCGAGGGCATATTCACTCACCTGTCGTCCAGTGAAACTATGGATGCATATAACACAATGCAATGGAAGCTCTTTAAAGAGCTTCTGGATAAACTTGAGAAACACGAGATCCGGATTCCCGTAAAACATATGGCAAACAGTGGAGCCATACTGAACTTTCCCCTGTTTCACCTGGATATGGTGCGGCCCGGCATCATGTCTTATGGCATCTATCCCGGACCGGAAACAAAAGGAAAGGCAGATCTGGCGCCTGTCATGAGTTTTAAAACGAGGGTGGTCCTCATTAAGGAATTCCCTAAAGGATACAGCATCGGATATAGCCGGTCTTATATAACGGGCAAGCCGACAAAGATAGCGACTATACCGGTGGGATATGGCGACGGATACGGACGCATCCTTTCCAATCAAAGCGAAGCTCTTGTCAGGGGAGAGCGTGCCCCCATAGTCGGGAATATCTCCATGGACATGTGCACCATCGATGTCAGCCACATAGATAATTGCCGGATCGGTGATGAGGTCGTCCTGTTGGGCAGTCAGGGCCATGAATACATATCTGCCGATGAGATCGCAGGAAAAGTGAAGACCATCAGCTATGAAGTTCTATGCGCTTTAGGCAAACGGGCACCACGGGTTTTCTTGCACAAGGGAAAAACTAATACCGTAGAGCCCAGATTGCGGAGAATTTACATTCCCGGCGAAGAAAAGTCGATCGCCAGAATCGACGGTATTATTCGCCACTGCTTTCAGGCAAGGGCCCACGATGAAGAACTGGGAGATGCCATATATTATGAGATGTTTGAAACCTTCTTTGGTAAAGAAGACCGTCAGTTGGAGCTAAGGACCAATTTCAAGTATGATATTTCCGTAAATGAGTTTTCAAAGGAAGAGAGGTTGTCAGACGATAAGGCGGCAGAGTACTTCAAAGTCACGACCCACGTCGAATATATGAAGACCATAAAGAATCCATTCTTTATGATAGGCTGCGCCTTAAACGATGAACAATTGGCCTCTTTCTTTAATGACAAGAAATGCGAGTACCGGTGGCTCCTAAACAGGGGTAATGATCCGGTTACGGAGAAGGATTTCAAGGTCGCCGGGGTGCGCATCGACAGTGAAGACGTGCCCATAATAAGGACGGAAAATACCGAGAGAGGTTATGAGGTATGGTGCGGCGATGATAAGCTAAAAAAGAAGTTGAATAAGCAGGCCAGGGTAGAAATCGAGATTGTCACGAAAAAATCCAAGAGCAGCAATACCTTCTCTGTCTATATCGTATACCCCACCAGGGGTCTTGATATTTCGTTCAATTACGAGGGAGTAAAATTCAAATATGTGAAAGAAGTGAGCTTCTTTGCAGGGAAGCAACCGTATCCGGAGATCATCCGGAAACAGGGAAAATCTATCAGGCTTCGAATCAGCGACAATGAATGGATATTCCCCAACAGTGGCGTGACTTTTTTCTGGGATTTTTGATTTTATGAAAAAGCTAAGAGTAGGCATCATATCAGGCGGCATGTCCTCGGAAAGGGAAGTTTCACTAAATAGCGGCAGGAATGTCTATGATAACCTTGATACTGAACTCTACGAAGGCAAACCGATATTCATGGATGAGCATGGAGGCCTGTGGGTCATCACGTGGCAACTCGTTTCTCAAAACACCACCGTTGACATATCGGAACGTTTGGCAAGGGAGGCGCGTAAGATATCATACGAGGACCTCAAGAAGGAGATTGATTTTGCCTTCATATCCCTGCACGGAAAGTATGGAGATGACGGATGCATCCAGGGTCTTCTGGAACTTTTAGAAATACCCTACACAGGCCCGGGAATACTGGCATCAGCCTTGGGCATGGACAAACATATGCAGCAGACGCTCCTGAAGGCGGAAGGGTTGAGTGTCCCCGAAAGCATGATCGTCCACGAAAGGGAGTGGCTGGAAAATAAAGAAGATATCAAGAGAAGAATCACGAAACATTTTACATTCCCTGTTTTTACAAAGCCTACCAGGGAAGGTTCAAGTGTAGGCGTTACAGGCGTCAAAGATGAAAATTTCCTAGAGAAGGGGATCGAAGACGCCCTTAGATATGACAATGCAGTTCTGGTAGAGGAATATCTTCAGGGGATAGAATTTTCCTGCATCGTTTTGGAAGAGGAGGGCGTTGCGAGGCCGCTTGATCTCACGGAGATTTACCCTCAAAGCGAATATTATACCTATGACGACAAGTATATGCCGGGGAGGTGCAGGAAGTTCACCCCGCCCAAAAATATCCCCTCGGATGTTGTAGAAAAAATCAAAGCGGAAGTCCTCAAAGCTTACCATGCATTGGGGTTCAGATCGTACGGACGCATTGATGGCTTTCTGACAAGAGACGGACGGATACTCATTACGGACCCCAATTCCTCATCCGGTATGGCGCCTTCATCATTCTTCTTTGAACAGGCCGCCTCTATGGGGATGCTTCCCACAATGGTCATATCCAGGCTGATACAGAACGCAATCAAAATCCACCAGGAAAAGAAAGGCCCCTTATAAAGGTCTCGCAACATGATCATCGCTCCGTGCAGGCAAGCTAATAATTAGGTTGCAACAGCGCCGTAAATAACTTTACAAAAAAACAAAATATCATTATAGTCCGGAGTCGTAGGTTTTATATGCCCTTACCTGCGTCGAGAAATTGATAAAGGTACTCCAGACAAACATACCAAAGAATTAATAGGTGATTACTATGAAGAAAAGTGCATTGGCAGTTTTTTGTGTATTTGCCGGATTTTTTCTACTTCTTGGTCCTGTGACATCGGCAAACGCCCTTGAATTTGGAGCGAGAGCCTATTACTGGTATCCTGAACTGAAATCGACCTTGAGACTGGATGGAAATGGCGTTACCGGTACCGAGTTTGATCTCAAGGATACCTTTGATATCTCCAAAGAGGGGGTCCCTTCGGTGGAAGCCTTCGCGGGCGTCGGGAAACATCACTTCAGCTTTATGTATACCGGAGTCGATTACTCAGGAACGGGTGCGCTTTCGTCGCCGATCATTTTCGGAGGTAAGTCATACAGCGGCAATGTTTCGGGGGACTTCAATTTCAGAATGATCGATGCAGAATACCAGTATGATGTTTTGGATCTGAAGAACATCCTTGCAGGCTTTGCCATAGGAGTCATCGGCAAGGTCAAGTATATCGAAGGTGAAGCAAAATTGAACAATTCGGCAAACGGGGAAACGTCTCAGACATTTCGACTTCCGATCCCCATGATCGGAATCGGAGCAAATCTGGGGATCCTTGCCAATATTATAGAGGCAAGGGCTAAAGTAGCAGGCATGGGGTATTCCGGAGATTATGTTTACGAGGCTTTGGCTGACATATCTGTCACCCCTTTTCCTTTTGTAGATATACACGGTGGATATAGGATAATAAAGTTCAAGGTTGACAGCATCAGTGACGTAACGACGGACACGACGCTTCAAGGACCTTTCATAGCGCTGACAATCGGCTGGTAATAATGGGAGAAAAACAGTTGACGTCTTCGAATAGAACGGGCAGCGAGAGGCTAAAGGTCGGGATTGTAATGGGAGGGGTATCTTCTGAAAGAGAGGTTTCTCTTGAGAGCGGCAGAAATATCTTTAATAAGATTGATCGCAAAAAGTACGATCCCATTGCCATATTCATGGATAGCAAGGCCGCCTTCTGGGAAATACCGATAAAGCTCTTGATGCGAAACAGCACGAAAGATATTGAGGAGGATCTATCGGAAGAAGCGAAATATATCCCTTATGAGATGTTGAAGACCCGGACAGATTTTATTTACATCGGCCTGCACGGCAAGTACGGTGAAGATGGATGCTTGCAGGGCCTGCTGGAGCTTCTCAACATCCCCTATACGGGCTCAGGGGTGCTGGGATCTGCTTTAGGGATGGATAAATATGTGTGCAGAAAGATCCTCGCCGCAAGCGGAATCGATGTGCCGAAGACATTGCCTGTTTTCAAACGGGAATGGCAATCCGAAAAGAATAAGGAGATCCTTGACGCCATTGAAAAGGAGATCCGGTTCCCTTGCGTCATAAAGCCGACGCGCGAGGGATGCAGTACGGCTGTGAAAAAGGTAGTTTCACGAGAAGGCATAGCGTCTGCCGTGGAAGAAGCATTCCATTGGGATAACACGGCATTGGTTGAGGAATTCATCGACGGCATGGAGGTAACGTGCGGCGTCATCGAGGATGAACAGCCCTTGGCACTGACTCCCTCTGAAACCATTCCTACGGATGACGTACTTTCCCTGGAAGACAAGTTTCTCTATGGTCAGGGCGAAAATAAGACACCGGCCAGAGTCCCGGATAATGTACTGCAGAAGATTAGGGACGTGGCAGTTGCGACCTTCTCTGCCCTCGACCTAAGGGGGTATGCGAGAATCGATATGTTCGTGAGGAAGGACGGTAAAGTCGCTGTCCTCGAGCCTAATACCCTCCCCGGAATGACGCCCTCCACAGTCCTTTTCCACCAGGCAGCGGCCTCCGGAATTACCCAGACAGAGTTCATTGACCGGGTGATTGCTTCATCCCGGAAGGCCCATGAAAGGAAAAGAGGGCCCCTATAAATGAACAGGATCATACAGCCCCGATAAATTAATTGATAAATGACCGAAAACGTTTAGTAAATGGATAAGATGCCCTGAATATCTTAAGACATCTGCACCAAGTCCCAAATAAGAAAAACTCTCTTCACAAAGACATTGACAGAACCCGAAAGATTACTATATTAAGGCCGTCTTTTGATGGTTAGTCGACTAAGCAGATGGGGTAGCCATGCACTTCAATCCGGCACAAAGGTCGCTCGCAAGTAATGTGTTTCAACAGGCGGAAACCCTGGCGAGACAGTATTTCCGTCTTAGCCGCGAAAAGATGAAGAAATACCGGTACGATGTAAAGACCCTCGCTGATCTTGAAAAACACGAAGTGAGAGATGGGGCATTTGCCCATTTATGCAGGTACCATTTCAATAAAGATCAAGACCTGGATGAATCAGATGATTTTTATTTTTACAGAGTCTGTCTTCAGGATAAACAGATTCTCAATGCCGTTGAAAGGGGACATTCTTTCATCAGACTAAACCCCTTGCTGTTATATATTGCCGCACATGAACTTGTCCATATTATACGGTTCGAGGGGAGAGAAATTGATTTCGATGCATCGCGGGAAGAAAAAGAGCGGGAAGAAGATAAAGTCCATACGATAACGAAGGATTTGCTTCAGTCCTGCATCTCTCCCGATCTTAGACTCATTTTTGATTGCTTCAGCGATCGATACAAAATAGGAGATATTTTTCATTGAGAAAATGTTCATTGTTGGAGGGTTTGTATGCCGATTTATGAATATAAGTGCAGGAAGTGTGGAAAGCAGTATGAGCTCTTTCAGCACATGACTGATCCTATCGCCAAGACGTGCAAATTCTGTAAAGGTCCCGTCAGTAAACTGATTTCTATGTCATCCTTCCATTTGAAGGGTTCGGGTTGGTACGTTACAGACTACGGCGGAAATAGGGCGCCCGCAAGTGAGACGAAAAAAGACGATGCTGCAAAATCCGAAACAACAGACACCGTAAAGGCGGACTCGACCGCGAAAACAAGCACAGAAGATTAAAAAACCCCCCAAACCTTCTCAAAAAGAGGCGGCTTCCGAAATGGATGCCGCCTCTTTTTCAGACATTTATTCTCTTCAACTTCAAGATGACCTTTGGAAAATTCGTCTCCTCAGGTTGGCGGGCTAAGTTATCTCACCTGGTTCTTTTGATTGCGCTTTCCGCGGAGACGCTGCATGAGAAAGCGGTCCACAGCCTCCTGGGAAATGTCATTGCCTATTACTTCTCTGATCGTATCAATGGGAATCTCAACCCGCGCCGCGCTTCTGTGGCCGCCGGCATTCCCATAGTTTGCAAAAGCCTTTGCGGCAATTGCCCCGCAATCCTGGCGGTACCCATCCCCCCTGAAAATAATGACGAGCCTTTCTTTAACGATTCCGGCGATAATAACGTAAGAAATATCAACAATGCGCAGAAAAAAGTCCGCCACTTGAACACATGCATCGACACTTTCCACCCTGCCCAGAAAACTCATCATCCTGTCGCGGTAGCGCCGCCTGTTGCGATATGCGTAATCGTAATACTTGAGAAAGCGTTCGGGGATTTGATTCAGTTCGATGCGGCGAATAAGCTGTCGATTAGCGCGGGCAAAATTCAGGTAGTATGCACTGATGTCTTCAAGAATGACGTCGCGCTCGAAATTGTTTGTATCGGCCTTGATTCCGTAAAGCAGCGCCGTGTGAAGTTTCTTGGGAATTTTGACCTTTGCAGCAAGGAGGTACTCCGTCATCATCGTTGATAAGGCGCCGTAATTCTCCCGTATGTCCGCCAGCTCCGCGTGCCATACTGTTGTACAGGGATGATGATCAAAGACAATCTGTGGTTGAACGTCTCTGAGGGCATCGCCGAAAAAGGTAGGCTGGGCGTCTACAATGGCAACCACCCGGTATGGACGGATATCTGTTTTATTCAGGAGTTGAATGTCCACTTTCATTGCCCGGATGAACTCAATATTCTGCTGGCGAACGACGGGTTCAGTGGCAACGAAGTCACACTTCGTTAAACCAACTGTCTGCCGGAGGAGTTCCTGAAGGGCCATGCATGATGCAACAGAGTCCGGGTCAGGACTGCCAAACATGAGAACCGCAAGGGCATAATCCCTTTTGAACATGGTTTTGAGTTTCATTACATTGTGTAATGTCTCTTCTTTAATGAGGAATGATTCAATGCGTTTCATAAGCGTCGTTAAACGGGACCTCCGCTCCCGACGATCAGATGATTACGGGCAGAGAACCCGTATTTTCCCCTTCGGTTCCGAAATGATTTCCCCCACGATGGCCGCCTCAACAATCCCATCAGCATGCAGCCGGCCAATTAACGTTTCTGCCTGACTTTCCGGCAAAACAATAAGCAGTCCACCGGCAGTCTGCGGATCAAACATGATATCCACCATCCAGTCAGGACAAGCCGGAGCAACCTCGATGAACTTAGAACGATACTGACGATTCCGTTCCAGCCCCCCGGGCACAATTTCTTTCTCAACAAATTCTTTTATTTCCGGGAAGAATGGAACAGATGACGCATGAATAAGCATGCCCACATCGGAGTCTTCAACCATTTCACAGGCATGTCCTAAAAGTCCAAATCCTGTAATGTCCGTGCAGGCGTGAATATCGGACATTTCCAGCATTAGGTCCGCTGCCTTCTTATTCAGGGTGGTCATGTTCCTTGTCGACTTTGCCACAAGCGCCTCATCGGCCAACCCGGCCTTAAGCGCCGTGCTGACAATGCCGGTACCCAGGGGCTTGGTGAGAATCAACTTGTCCCCTACCCTGCCACCTCTATTGAGCAGGACTCTGTCCGGATGAACCACGCCGATAACGGAAATTCCGTATTTCGGTTCGCCGTCTTCAACGCTGTGTCCTCCAATGAGAAGGACGCCAGCCTCCCGCATTTTATCGAGCCCTCCCTGAAGAATCTGTCGGAGTATCGACATATCCATTGTTTGTGCAGGGAAGCAGACGATGTTCACTGCCGTAAGCGGCCTTCCGCCCATGGCATATACATCGCTCAAGGCATTCGTGACGGCGATTTGCCCGAATGTGTAAGGATCGTCCACGATAGGCGTAAAAAAATCAACCGTCTGGATAATGGCCAGATCATCACGGAGTTTATAAACTCCGGCGTCTTCCGCGTGTTCCATCCCGACGATCAGATGCGGATCGGAAATCAACGGCAAATCTCGCAATGCTTCACTCAGGTCGCCCGGACCGATCTTGCAGGCTCAACCGGCCCCGCGGACAGTCTCGGTAAGGCGAATCTTTCTTTTATCGTCCATGCGGCGCATATTACAGTAATCGGCAAAATGCGTCAATATTTTGTGTTGAGGCAATAAATAAGGGTTTTAGAAATATTATAAAGACTCCCTCTTTGATTGTGGCGCGTAATTGTGGTAACTTACTTGGTATGAGCCGGGACAAATTTATGGATATAACCATCCAGCAATTGGAAGTTCTCATAGCATTGATCGAAGCAGGCAGTTTTACGAGAGCCGCTGTCAAACTTTCCCTTTCCCAGCCGTCTCTCACCAAGCAGATCCAAAACCTGGAAGAAGCGGTAGGATCACGATTGGTCAACCGTGGAGCCACAGGAATTTCTCTTACACCAGAAGGTCAGATTATCTATGGTTATGCAAAACGGACCATCCGATCAAGGGAGGATGCCAAAGAACGCGTCGTAAGACACAAGGCGCAGGAATCAGGGCATATCTATGTGTCCGCCAGTACCATACCGGCCACATACATTCTTCCCCGCTTACTAAGCCGTCTGAAACATACAAACCCTGATATACGGGTACGCATGCAGATGCATGACAGCGAGGAAACGCTGCAAATTGTCCTGAACGACCAGGCAGAAATGGGTTTCATCGGTAAAGAGCCTATAAACAAGAAACTGGTTGTGCAGCGCCTGTGGAAGGATCATCTGGTTCTTGCTGTCCCCGTTAGCCACCCTCTTTCGAACCGAAGAGCTGTGAAAGTAGAAGAACTGAAAGAGATACCCTTCATCATTCGGGAAAAAGGGTCGGCGACACGTGACATTATCGAGGAATGCCTGGAAAAGCAGCGACGTACAAGCCTGTCTCGTTTCAATGTGATTTGTGAGATGGGAAGTTCCGAGGCCGTGAAAGAGGCCATCCTCGCGGGCTTAGGTGTTTCGATTCTCTCTTCTCTTGCGATTAAACGAGAGCTGACGCAGGGTTTACTGACCCTTGTCAATATTAGTAACTTGAACCTGGAAAGAAATTTTTACCTTGTCTATAAGAAGCAATTCCCTCTTATGATGTACCACAGGCACTTTCTAGACTTTGTAAAAGGATATTCCCCATTTGATTAATGAACAAGCGGCCTGCCTTTGACTCCTTCGTAAAAAGTTCCTCCTCTATTTTTCCGCAGAAACAAAAAAACCAGATACCTCGTTTCGACACATCAAAACATTTAGAGCCTTCCTATAACCAATAAGCATAAACAGCGTAGCATTATAGTTTATCGGAATTTGACTTATTCAGATAAGCTATATAATCTATTCACATAATTTTGTGCAGCCCACATGATTGCAAGAAAGATAATATAAGAAAAGGGGGTAGTTGAAGCAGATGAAGAAAAGTGGATTGTCAGCATTTATAATTTGCGTTATTTTCGTTTTCGGATTTGCCGGCACCGGCCTTGCTGCCTGGGGCACCAAGGAACTTGAAAATGAGAAGAACGCCGTAACATTTGCGCGGGAAGTGGAAAGAGGCGGCTATAAGGTTGTGACAACTCAGGAATTGAAGAAATGGATCGACGCGAAGAAAGATGTGCTGATTGTCGATAATAATCCTTATGATAGCTTTAAGAAGCAGCATTACCCCGGTGCAGTGCATTTCGAACTCCCAAGGCCGGAAATGACAACGCTCGATGACAAAACGAAAGCGGCATTGGAAAATCTCCTTGGACCCGATAAGAACCGCATTATTGTTTTTTACTGCGGATTTGTGGAATGCACCCGGAGCCATAATGGCGCGATGTGGGCGACGAGAATGGGCTACAAGAACGCTTATCGCCAGCCCGGCGGGACCAAAGCGTGGAACGAAGCAGAATATCCGGTCGAAAAGGTGCAATAGGAATATAAGGGCATCTCGGTATTTCACAACACCTGCAAAGGATGTGGCACGAATGCCACATCCTGGCTCTGCCCGATCTTAACCATTGATTAGACTTTAGGGAGAGTTTGAGGTAACCTCAGGCATGAAACTCTGGAAGGTTATCCTCATATTCCTGATCGCCCTGACGGCAACTCCGGCCCTTTGCGACAGCAGACAGGTCCTTTTCCGTGAGGATTTCAAAAATCTTTCCAACTGGGAACCCCTCTATTTTCCAAAAATCAAAGAGCATTCAACGTACACAGTCGTAAGCGAGAAAGGACACTTTTTTCTGAAAACCGAAAGCCATAGCTCTGCATCGGCTATCGTCTATCGGAGAACATTCAATGTGTACGAGTACCAGCGTATGCGCTGGAGATGGAAGATAGACAATGTCTACAAGAAAGGGGACATCCGGGAGAAATCGGGAGATGACTATCCCATCAGGGTCTATGTCACGTTTCAGTATGACCCGGAACGGGCCAGTGTCGGAGAGCGTCTCGAGTATGGCATTGCGAAAGCCCTCTACGGAAAATATCCTCCTGACAGTACGTTAAATTACGTCTGGACGGGTCAGGATATTGCGGAGAGAATCATCACAAGCCCATACACGGACAGGGCAAAGATCATCATCCTTGAAAATGGTGCAAGCAGAATTGGAACATGGGTCGAGGAGACGGTGAACATCCTGGATGACTACAGGGCGGCCTTCGGCAAAGAACCTCCACAGACGGCAGGCATCGCCATCATGAATGACTCTGACAATACGGGAGAAGCGGCTGTCTCATACGTTGATTATATCGAGGTGTTCAAGTGACCTTATTCCCTGGCGGCATTCTTTGCTCATAATCCCGGATAGCCGCAAAGAGGGCATTGATGCCGGAAAGAATACAGGTGCCGTCACGGCCGGGAATGCCTTCCAGAGCACAAATGACATCAGCATCTGTTATACGCTTTGCCTCTTCGATGGTCTTGCCTCTGGCAAGCACCGTTGTCATGCTGCTCGTCGCCACCGCGCCGGCGCAGCCCGACGATAGAAATTTGATATCAGCGATTCGACCATCGTCTACCTTGATCCACAGCTGCATGGAATCACCGCAGGAAGGATCGCCGATGTCTGCAAACCCGTCCTCATCAGTTATTCTCCCCACATTTCTGGGATTAGTACTGTGGTCCGCTACCAGTTCATTATAAAAAAGTACGGGGCCATGAGGGAGCTCCATGCCCAGTTGCATTTCCTCTTCCTCAGATCTGTTTTTCTTGTAGAGATCCTTCCAGTTATCAGATCTTCTCTTAATATCCCTGTGCCTCATCCTGTCACCTGCCGGTCAAAGATATTACATTGTATCGCACGGAATCCGTCGCCGCGAGCGCTGCCGAAAAAAGCCTTTTGATGGGCGTTCGGTGTGCGACTATAAAAGATGTGTCCGTGTGTGTCAACGAAAAATTGGTGATGTGAATGTCCCTTGTGTGAATTCTATGGTTTGCTTAAGCGCAAGACCATGACTAAGCAGGGCAAGGAAGTTCTTATGAAAAAAATTTATTGCAAAAAAAGAATGCTTGTGCAAAATTACTACCATAGGGCGTGAAGGCCCGACAAGCCCTTTCTGCATTTTTTTATACAAACCGCATCAGCATATTGACGCCAACGGAGAATACCATGGGCCGATTCAATAAGTGGATTATTGGCACTGTCGTCTTTTTCGTTTTCTTCACGGTCATCGGCTTTTTTGTAATTCCGCCGATCCTGAAACCCTACCTGCTCGAAACTCTCTCGAAGACCCTCAACCGCCAGGTGAGTCTCTCCGACATCAGCCTGAACCCGTACACGCTCACACTCACCCTGCGTGGAATCGAGATCAAGGAGCCGAAAAGCCCCGAGACCTTTGTGTCCCTTGAGGAGCTGGTAATTAACATAGATATCCGTTCGGTGTTCAAGCGGGCGCCCATCATCGAGGAATTCATCGTACGCAAACCTTATGTTCACCTGGTACGGAACAAGGATAAGACCTACAACTTCGCTGATCTGCTCGCACTGAAAAAGGATGAGCCGAAGGACGAAAAGAAAGAACCGTTTCTCTTCTCGGTCAACAAAATCGTCATCGAAAATGGGGGCATCGATTTCGTCGACGGTCCTTTCGACACGAAACACACCGTCCGCGACATGCACATCGCCATCCCCTTCATATCCAACATCCCCGAGTACGTGGACACTTCAGTGCAGCCTCGGTTCGCCGCGAAGATCAACGGCAACCCATACTCCCTGGAGGGGAAAACGAAAATCTTCAAGGAAAGCCACGAGACGACCTTTAACATCATCATCGAAGGTCTGGACATACCCTTCTATCTGGCATACATCCCGCACGAGCTAAATATTTCCGTGCCCTCGGGAAAGCTGGATGTGCAGACGACGATCACATACTCCGTGGCGCCCGATAAGCACCCCGTCATCTCGATTGCCGGCAACGCGGCGTTGAGGAACTTCGTCCTCCAGGACCGGAAAAAGAATGCCGTCGCGGGGCTCAAGCGCATCGACGTAGTAATGACTGCCGTCGAGCCCCTCCAGTCGAAATTCCACTTCGCGAAGATAGTTATCGACTCCCCCGAGGTGAATGTACGCCGTGACAAAAACGGGGCGATCAATCTGCTGACCATGGCGCCACCAAAAAAGGATGAGGCAAAGCAAGTTCAGCCGGAGCCTAAGGCCAAAGAAACATCCCTGACAACCATGATCATCGATGACTTCGATCTGAAAGGTGGGAAGATCACCTATCGGGACGAGGTGCCGCTGGAACCGATCAAATCGCTGATCCAGGACATCACCATAAAGGGCGACAAGATCTCCACGGTAAAGGACAGCCAGGGGAATCTTTTCATTTCTATGGACCTCAACAAAGGTATGGGATCCGTCGCCGTCAACGGCCCTGTGGGTCTCAACCCGGTGTTCGCAAATCTTGATATCGACCTGAAGAAGATACGGGTTCGGCCTTTCCAGGAGTACTTCACGAAATATTTCCGCGTTAATTACACCAATGGTGACATCTCTGCCAAGGGAAAGGTATTGGCGAGCAAAGCCCCAGAGAAGGACCTGTCGATCAAATACGACGGAAACTTTCATCTTGCCAACGTTGCAACGGTGGATAAGGTCAATGGCGAAGATTTACTGAAATTCAAATCCCTGTATGTGAACGGCCTTAGTGCCGGCTATAATCCCCTCTTTGTCCGGATCACGGAAATCTCGTTCACCGATTTCTACATACGAATCATTGTCAACGACGACGGCACTCTGAACCTGCAGAACGTGGCCAAGCCGGAAGCGACCGCCCAGGAGGAATCCCCCGAACCGAAACCCGCACCGCCGAAAAAAGAAGACAAGGCAAAGCCGGAGGAGAAAAAGGAATACATAGGCGACATCCTAGCTAAGAACATCGAGATCAACCGGATCTCTCTCCAGAACGGCACCATCGCTATTGACGACCGTCACATCAAACCCAACTATTCGTCGACGCTCACGGAACTCACGGGGCGGATGACCGGTGTCACCTCGATCACAACCAAAGCCGCCGACGTGGACATCCGAGGGAAAATCGGACGGCACATCCCCATAAATATAAGCGGGAAGGTCCACCCTTTCATATCCAATCTTTTCGTGGATCTCACGGCATCGCTGAGAGACTTCAACCTCAGCCCCCTCACCCCCTATTCAGGCACTTACGCGGGGTATAAGATCGAGAAAGGGTCTCTCTCCTTCGACCTGAAGTACCTGATTGCCGATAAGAAACTCGATGCGGAAAACAAGGTGGTCATCGACCAGCTCACTCTGGGCGACCGGGTGGAAAGCCCCAACGCTACAAAGCTTCCCGTGGGTCTGGCCATCACACTTCTACGGGACAGCGACGGCAAGATCAACCTGGATATCCCTGTGAAGGGCAGTATCGATGACCCAGAATTCAGCGTCTGGCGCATCGTCATGCAAGTCATCGTCAACCTTCTCACGAAGGTGGCCAAGGCTCCCTTTGCCCTGCTGGGGTCCCTCTTCGGCGGTGGTGAGGAGCTAAGCTACATCGAATTCGATTACGGCTCGTCCGAAATCTCGGAACAAAACATGAAAAAGATCGAGACCCTGGTGAAAGCCTTGAAGGCAAAGCCGGCCCTCAAGCTCGACATTGGCGGCGGCGTGGATATGGAGCGGGACCGCGAAGGGCTCATCCGCGATCAGTTCCACAGGAAACTCAATGCCCAAAAAATGAACGACCTGATCCGGAAAGGCGAGAAGGTGGAGTCCGTTGACGAGATCACCATTGAACCGAAGGAATACGATCGATACCTGAAGAGGGCTTACAGCGCTGAAAAGTTCCCGAAGCCGAGGAACATCACCGGGATGGAGAAAAGCTTGCCCAACGAGGAGATGGAGAAGCTCATGATGACCAACATCGTTGTTAGGGAGGATGACCTCCGCCTCCTGGCGACAAAGCGTGCTGAAACGGTAGCGGATGCCCTATTGGAAGAGGGAGAATTCGATTCGGGAAGGGTTTTTGTTGTCGAGCCGAAGACGCTTGAGCCCGAGGTAAAAAAGGATGTGAAGAAGAGCCGCGTTGATTTCAAGCTCAAATGAAGGGGCGGGACGACCCGCCTAGACGCCTTTGGCCGCCTTTCGCTGTACTCTTTGCCTTGATGAAGATCACAATGCCGAAAAGTCTTAATCTTTCGACAAGCCACGACTCCGCCAGATCATATAGATGGCAGGATAGATGATCAATTCAAGGATTGTAGACGTAATCACGCCGCCTACCATGGGCGCAGCAATTCGTTTCATCACATCCGCGCCCGTGCCATGGCTGAACATGATGGGGATAAGCCCCGCAAGAATAACGCTTACCGTCATGATCTTGGGGCGTATCCTCTTCACAGCTCCATACATGATGGAGTCTTTTAGATCCACCGTATTTCTCAGCTTCCCTTCTTTCATCCATTTCTCATAGGCCAGGTCAAGATAGAGGAGCATCACCACGCCTGTTTCCGCATCGAGCCCCGCCAGGGCGATGATGCCAACCCACACGGCAATACTCATGTTGTAATTCAGGATATAGAGAAGCCAGAACGACCCCACGAGGGAAAAGGGAACGGCAAGAAGGACGATAGCCGTTTTCACGACCGATTTCGTGTTGAAGTAAATCAGGACAAAAATTATAAAGAGCGTGAGGGGAATGACGAGCTTTAGCCTCTCATGGGTCTTAATCAGGTATTCATATTCACCACTCCAGGAAAGACGGTACCCATCTGGGATTTTCAGAGAAGCAACCTTCTTCCGCGCCTCATCAACATAACCGCCTATGTTCCCGCCTGAGTAATCTATATAGACATAGGCGGTCAGGAGCCCTTCCTCGCTTTTTATTGCCGTGGGTCCTTTGACAATCTTTATATCAGCAAGTTCCCCCAGGGGTATGCGCAGGGGACCCTTTGAACCTGACGACGAGGACATCCCTGGGGCGGATGTAGCAACAGCACGGCTTGCCATCATGACAGGGACAAGCACGCGTCTTAGTTTCTCCACATCATTTCTGAGGTCCCGCGCATAGCGAACGTTCACAGGGTAGCGCGCCCTTCCTTCTATGGCAGTAGTCAGGTTCATGCCTCCGATGGCCGCCTGGATTACTTCCCCCACATCATCCACAGTAAGGCCGTATCGCGCAATCTCGTCCTTGCGCACGACGACGTCCAGGAAATAGCCCGTCGTGACCCTTTCCGCATAGACGCTACGGGTGCCCGGAATTTCCCTGATGTGATGCTCTAAGGCGAGCCCTATTTTTTCTATCTCTTCAAGGTTGGGTCCGAGAATCTTAATCCCCACAGGAGTCCTTATCCCCGTGGCAAGCATGTCAATGCGGGCCTTAATCGGCATAGTAAAAGAATTCGCCACACCCGGTATTGCCAATGCGTCATTCATCTCGTTCTTGAGCTTCTCCACTGTCATACCTTTGCGCCACTCCGATTCGGGCTTCAGGTTGATCACCGTCTCGAACATCTCCAGGGGCGCCGGGTCCGTTGCAGTCTCGGCCCGGCCGGCTTTTCCGAAGACCTGGGCAACTTCGGGTATCTTCATGAGTATTTTATCCTGCATCTGCAACAATCTGGAGACCTCGGAGATAGACGCCCCTGGCATTGTCACAGGCATATAAAAAAGGGCCCCTTCGTAAAGAGGTGGCATGAATTCTGAACCCAGTTTCATAAAAGGATAAATAGTAACAATAAGAATAACGGCGGCAATTATAATAACTGTCTTCTTGAACCTGAGGGCGAGCCCAGCAATAGGCTCATAAAGCTTGTGAAGCATGATGCTGATGGGATTTCTGTCTTCATGTCTTATTTTCCCGCGAACAAAGATCGTCATCAATACGGGCGTCAGTGTGATCGCGAGAAATGATGAGAAGAGCATGGCAAATGTTTTCGTGTAGGCAAGCGGTTTGAAGAGCCTCCCTGCCTGCGCCTGCAAGGTGAAGACAGGCAGGAACCCTACGGTGATAACGAGGAGAGAGAAGAAGAGCGACGGCCCGACTTCCTTGGCCGCCTCGATAATCACGCCTATCCTATCTCCGGGTCTGCCCTGTGCTTCCCATTCTTCCAGTCTCTTGTGGGAGTTTTCCACCATGATGATCGAGGCATCAACCATGGCGCCGATGGCGATGGCGATACCGCTGAGACTCATAATATTTGATGTGACTCCCAGATAGTACATGCAGATAAATGACATGAGGATAGCCACAGGCAAGGTGAGGATCACCACTAGGGCGCTTGGCAAGTGGAAAAGGAAGATGAGACAGACGACGCTGACTGCGACGGTCAGCTTTATGATCTCATCTTTCAGGGTATCTATGGAGCGCTTGATCAGGTCTGATCTGTCATAGGTGGTGATAATCTTAACCCCCTTGGGGAGACTGGGTGTGATGTCTTTCTCTATCTTCTCCTTGACCCGTTCTATGACATTAAGGACATTCTCGCCGAAGCGGACAACCACAATACCGCCTGCGACCTCTCCCCTGCCGTCCAGTTCTGCAAGACCCCTCCTGATTTCCGGTCCAAACTGAACGCTGGCGACATTCTTCAAAAAGATCGGCGTTCCCGAATTATCTGTACCCAGAGAAACGTCTTCCAGGTCCTTAAGGTTCTTGATGTATCCACGGCCTCTCACCATATATTCGACACCGGACATCTCCAGAACCCTGCCTTCCACGTCCCGGTTGCTCTTCCGTACTACCTCCATCACCTTGGTGATGGGGATGTTGTAGGCAAGGAGGCGGTTAGGATCGATGGTCACCTGGTACTGCTTCACAAATCCGCCGACGCTCGCCACCTGTGAAACGCCGGGAACGCTTTCCAGCGCCAGTTTGAGCGAATAATCCTGGATCGAGCGGAGTTCGGAAAGATCATGCCCGCCTGTCTCATCTACGACGGCATAGGAAAAACCCCATCCCAGACTCGTCGCATCAGGACCAAGGACAGGATTCACATCAGCGGGAATCTTGTTTTTGACGGCCTGAAGATACTCCAGCACGCGGCTTCTCGCCCAGTAGATATCTGTCCCCTCTTTGAAAATGACATAGATGAACGAACTGCCAAGATAGGAAAAACCCCTGACGGCCTGTACCTGAGGTGCAGCGAGAAGGGTGGATGAAATCGGATAGGTGATCTGATCTTCCACAAGGTCGGGGCTACGGCCTGTCCATTCCGTATAGATGATGACCTGGGTGTCGCTCAGGTCCGGGATGGCGTCAAGCGGCGCATTTTTCAGCGCCCAGTAACCCCAGGCAATGGAAATCAACATAATGAGAAAGATGATAAACTTATTGCGGGCGCTGTATTCAATGATTCTGGCAATCATATGATACTTTCAATTCTGATCTATGGCTTGCGTAAGGGTTTAACGCCTTTTAGCTGGGCTTCGGAATCAATTAGAAAATTGGCCGAGGACACAACTTTCTCGCCGCCTTTCAAGCCCCGCAGGACTTCCACTGCGCCGTCAGCACGGAGGCCGACCTGTACAACCCGGGGTTCGTAAATGCCATTTCCACGGTCCACATAGACAACTTGCTCGACGCCTGTATCGATGACCGCCGATTCCGGGATGACAAGCTTTTTACCCAGACCGATCCTGATTTCCACATTCGTAAACATCTGGGGTTTAAGGTCGCCCTTCGGATTTTGCAGAGTCAGTCGGACCTTCGCCGTCCTCGTATCCGCTGAGATGGTAGGATAGATATAATCAATCCGTGATGCCATTTCCCTGCCCGGAAAATAACTGAGGGTGATGCGGGCCTCCTGGCCTACCCGTATAAATGGCAACTCGTATTCGTAAATATCAGCGACTATCCAGAGTGTGGAGAGGTCGGCTATGTCAAAGAGTTTTTCTCCCGGCATAACCTTCATCCCTTGAATGGCCGCTTTCTGTGTAACGAACCCGCTTACCGGGCTATAAAGGATTAACGTGCGGACGGGCTTCCCTGTCTTCTCAATTCTATTGATCTGTTCCTCGGAGATATCCCAGAGCCGCAACCTCTCTCTGGCCGCCGCCAGCGTGGCCCTGGCATCCTTTGCAATCATGTCCCGTAATTCGGAAACGGGTTCAGGGGTCGCTTGTGTCTTTGTCTGATCGCGCCCCGATTGGGCGGAGTCGGGTTGATCCGCCGGGGCGTTTTGCTTAACCGTCCATTTCAATATGCTGAGGTACTCCTGCTGGGTCGCCAGGAGTTCCGGAGAGTAAATCTCCGCCAGTGGCTCCCCTTTCCTGACGTAACGGCCCGTATAATCCACGTAGAGCTTCTCAATCCACCCTTCGATCTTGGTATTGATGGTGGCCAGTTTCTGTTCGTCGGCCTCTATCCTTCCCACCGTGCGTATTATTTTCTGCATGGGCTTTGCGACAACCTTGACCGTCTTTACGCCGATGAGTTGTTGCTGTTCGGGAGAAAGCTCAACCTGGGGAACCTCCTCTGCCGCCGTTTCTTCCTGCTGGGCATCGGGCTTGACCGTCTTAGTTTTATCGCTGGCTGCGGGTTTCTGAGCAGTATGTCCCGCATGGCCCTGTGCCAAGAGCGGTGTTGCAAAGATGATCCCCAGAAGAAACATACCTGCCGCCGCACTGGCGACCATCAACATTATGAAGGTATTTCTCTCTCTCATTTGCTCTCACCTCCTGGAGATGAAGCCGTACCTTGCGTGATGGCATGGAGTCGCGCAATAGCTTTTTCTCTTTCCACAAACTGGCTCCAGTAAAGGATTTCGTAATCAAGCAGGGTTTTAAGCCTCGTAATCACCACTATTGCTTCTGTCCTCCCGGTGGCATATCCGGACAGGGCCAACTCGACGTCCTGAGAGTTCTTGGGGATTAAACCGTTCCTGTAAAGGTCCATGAGCTTTTCCGATGATCTGATCATAGAAAAATTATCCTGTATGGCTGCTGCTATCATCAGTTTAACGGCCTCAAGTTCCTGTTTCACCTGCGCAAGAGACGCCTTTGCCTCAAGGACTGCTGGTTCCTGCTTCGTTTTGTAATACAGAGGTATGTTCACTGTCGCCAGCGCACTCCACATGTCCTTGTAGTCACCAGATCGGTTGAAATAGCCCGCGGTAATGCTGAAGTCCGGGTAGTATTCCTTTTGGGCAATCAGAATTTTGGTGTCTGCCACTTCGACCATTTTTGTTCTGGACTTGATCTCCGGCGAGTTCTGATCGGCCATTTTCAATGCCTCATCGAGGGTAATTGTAAATGGTTTGTAGACGGGTTCGATGGGCCTACCCAAAGGCGGCCCCTTCTCACGTCCTATCGTGGCCCGTAGCATGGCCTCCTGAGATCGTATCTTCTGATTCAACATCTCCTCTTTTTCGAGAAGCATGTATTTCTCTGTCTGCGCCATGAGGACCTCTTGCTGCATCGCCTTACCGGCCGCGTAGCGGGCAAGTGTGAGATCCTCAGTCCGGACAAAGAGGTCTCGCTTGTCTTTCAGAAGGTCGATATTCTTGTAGGCCAGAAAGAGATCGTAGTATAGTTCTTTGACCCGCGCTGCCGTCTTGAGCTTCAGGAGTTCATGCATAGCCTCCAGGCTTTGGCTGTCACGCTCTGCCATATCCCCTTTCAGCGCACGCTTGCCTGGGAAGAGAAATTGCTGCGACGCTGAAAACATCCACTGGGAACCCTGTTCCTCACCATAGCTGTACCGGTTAAAGCCCTCGTTCTGATAACCGAAAGAAACTAGCGGATCAGGGAGGCTCTTCGACTGGGGGATGCGGTATTTGGCAGCTTCGATCTTCGCCTGTGAAGCCCTGACGTCCGGATTGTTTTTCAATGCTTCATCAATAAGGTCGGAGAGCTTGAGGTCCTGGGCCGTTGCGGAAGTCCCCAGCAGTAACATCGCCACGGCAAGGAGGGCCGTTTTACATGCATCAGTTGACGTCAACATTAAATTTTACCGACTGCGTCTTTCCGGCGCGCGTGATTTTGATATTGATGTTCCATGCACCTGACATTGAAAAATCAACGGTTGCCATGTATTTTTTGTTTTTTATCTCTGTTTTAGTCTTGTAGTTCATCGCCGGCATCCCGGGCATGGCAGGCATGGAGTATTCTACAATAACCCTGGCATCGGGCACTTCCGCACCGGCGGCATCCTGTATACCTATTTCTATATTATTCTTGCCCGTAATCGGAGGATTCTTGTCCATTCTTACCTGAACCATGTAATTACCCGCCTTCTTAGTAACCGCATAATCCTTCGCATAGGCCAGGCCGAATGCTAAGAACAGAATAGCCAAAATTACTGTGAACCTTTTCATAAATCCCTCCCTCTTCGTTCAGTTTGTTTTTTTACACTCTTGTCTTTCCATACACATGCGCGTCACCAAAAATTTTACGATAACATTATTTTTTACCTTGGAGCGAATTGCGATAAGGAATATCCTGATTTATGGCTTCGAAAATCCTTATTGAAAGAAAACGGCCAGTTTTAATGACCAATCATCACCTTCTCAATAATTATAATCATCCGCCTACTTGGTAAACGCGATCCGATCTCCCACCTGGATCTCACCGCCAACCAGTACTTTAGCAAAGATACCTTCCCGCGGCATGACGCAGTCGCCTACCGTGTAAAAGATGTTGCACCGGTCATGACAGACCTTGCCAATTTGCGTAACTTCCAGAAGAACTCTACTCCCTACTTTCAGACGTGTGCCAATGGGAAGCGCCGGCAGATCAATGCCCTCTGTAGTTAGATTTTCTGCGAAATCTCCATACTGGACGTCGAGACCCTTCTCTCTTATCTTTTCGATGCTTTCCTTAGCCAGCAGGCTGACCTGCCGGATATCGGAGTCAGCATGGGCATCATCCTTTAGACCAGAATTCTCTATTAATAGGCCGCAGCCGATATTCTGCTTTTTCTCTCCTTTTCTTTCAGAAATATTGACAGCCAAAACTGTCCCATACGCATTTTTCACTTTGTTATCCTTTCGCTCTTTCCGAGATTTTCTTTTCTTATTCTATCAGGAAATTCTCCAAGTGTTCAATAGTAAATCGCTCGGTGACGAAAAATTTCCTATATCTCACCTTTCATGTAATCGTGGTATGAAACGGCAATTAATTATGGCAGTGATTAATGGGGGAGCGGGAATTCATGAGAGGCTGGATGCCGCAACGGTTCCGGCATAACCTGTGTTTTATTGCCGTGTCAGTGCAATAAATAAGTCTATCAGACGATTCTCTCTTCGCCGCTGAAGATAGACATTATGCTTCCCCGGGCGAGACCGACAACAGTCAGATTAACGTTTCTTGCCAGTTTCACGGTCTGGTTGGTCGGAGCTCCCGCGGCCACAATTATCGGTATCCGGCACCGCAGCATCTTGGATAAGATTTCCGAAGACACGCGGCCGCTGGTTAAGATCATTTTATTTTCAAATTCAAGTCCCCGGCACAGAGCTTCCCCGATAACCTTATCGATCGCATTGTGCCTGCCTATATCGTCACGGAAGATAAGAATATCCTTCCCGTCCGCAAGGGCACCGCTATGAACGCCCCGCGTCTCCTTATGCTCGGAAGACGCCGTTTGGAATATCCCCACGAACTCTTCAACCTTCTTGTGGTCCACAGTGAATCCATCGGACATCCTCACCCGATGGGAAACGTCGAGGGGATTATGTAAGATGACTCCCTTGCCGGCCGACGCATGTATTCTCTTGAAAAGCATATCCTCGGTTAAGCCTTCACGGACGAGTTCAGCAGCGGCTTTCCACCGGTCCCGGTCTATTACCAAACTCTTCACATCAGAGGCCTTCCCGATGAATCCGGAGTTATACAGACACCCGTACACGAGGTTTTCCAGATCGCAGGGACTGGCGAGCAATGTGACCACCTCGTTCCCGTTCACGTCTATGATAAGGGATATCTCTTCGGAGACACGGCGCGAGGTTTTTTCTCGTAAACCATTTTTTATAACCGTAACGTCGAATGTTTCCATGTTCACATCCTAATTTTATAAAATAATCCGTCTAATGCTCAAGCATTATCCGGAGACTCTTTCTTGCTCTTGTTATTATGTCCGCAGGCACGGTGACTTCATGCTGCATCTCCTCAAGGGCCCAGAGGACCTTCTCCAATGTCGTCATTTTCATGTTCGGACAGACGGCATGCTCCGATACGGGGTAGAAAGATTTTTGGGGATTATCCTTTTTCAGACGGTGGAGAATGCCAATTTCCGTCCCTATAATAAATGTCCTCGTCTTCGCTTCTCTGGCGTACCTTATCATGCCCTCCGTCGAGAGAACCTTGTCAGCAAGCCTGGTGACCACCGGCGTACATTCGGGATGGACAAGAACCTCAGCATCAGGATACAGAGCCCTTGTCCTGACTATATCTTCAGGCAAGATTTTCACGTGTATCGGGCAGTAGCCCTTCCAGTAAATAAAATCTCTGCCGATCTTTGTCGATATGTAATGGGCTAAATACTGATCGGGGGCAAAAATTATCTCGTCATCGCTCTGAAACGCCTCTCGTACTATCCGCTCCGCGTTCCCCGACGTACAGCACACGTCACACTCGGCCTTGACCTCAGCCGTTGTGTTCACATAACAGAGGACCTTCGCCCGGGGATGTTCTTTCTTCAACTTCCGGAGTTGGTCAGCAGTAATCATATCCGCCATGGGACAGCCCGCTTTGGCGTCTGGAATGAGAACTGTCTTTCCCGGCGAGAGGATCTTCGCCGTTTCCGCCATGAAATATACTCCGCAGAACACGATGACATCCGCGCCGGTATTTGATGCCTGGATGCTCAGTCCCAGGGAATCTCCCACATAGTCGGCAATATCCTGTACCTCGGGCAGCTGATAATTATGCACAAGGATGACGGCGTTTCTCTTTTTTCTCAAACGGTCGATCTTTTCAACAAGTTCCATGCAACACCTCTTCAATGATTCCCCCTCCGAGAACCCTGTCATTCGCATAGAGGACTACCGACTGCCCGGGGGTAATCGCCTCCTGTTCTTCCTCAAATACTACCCTGAGTTTGTCGCCTTCGCGGGTTGCCGCGCAGGCCGCCTCCCGCTTCCTGTACCTGATCTTGGCTGAAACCTCGCAGGGCAAGTTTTCAGCAAACAGATTCAAATCTCCTGCGACAAGCCCCTTCGCCTTCAAATCCTTCTTTTCGCCTACGACAATCCTGTTATCCCCACGATCTATGGAGATTACATAAAGAGGCGTTCTGCTGCTGATGCCGAGACCGCCCCGCTGGCCTATTGTGTAATACATGATGCCCCTATGTTTACCCAGGACATTTCCCATCCTATCAACGATGAACCCGGGCCATGGAGACTGCACCCGCTCCCGGAGAAAGTCTTCATAATTCTTCTGGGTCACAAAACATATATCCTGGCTCTCATCTTTCTCCGTAACAGGCAAGGCAGCTTCCGCCGCCATCCTCCTAACTTCCTCCTTCGTCAGGGATGCCAGGGGAAACAGTATGGAACTCAAAACACCGCTGGGAATGGCATAGAGGAAATATGTCTGATCCTTTCTCCTGTCCCGGGGCCTTGTGAGATAGTAAGCCCCATCATTGCACTCAATCGCAGCATAATGTCCCGTAGCAAGAAAATCGAACCCAATAATCTTTGCCCTTTCCAGGAGACTACCGAATTTAAGGTGACGGTTACAATCAACGCAGGGGTTAGGGGTCCTTCCTCTCAGATATTCACTGACAAATCTCGCGATTACCTTTTCCTCAAGCTCTTCGGAATAATCGAAGACATAGTGAGGAATTTTGAGCCTGTTACAGACCCTTTTCGCATCATCGACGGCGGCGGGGCCGCAGCACCTAACACGATCCCCTCCATCTCTGATGCCGAGACACATGGTAACCCCGGATACGTCGTATCCTTCATTTTTCATAATCATGGCCGCAACGGACGAATCGACCCCGCCGCTCATAGCCACTAGGACCTTCTTATCCATCTTATGCCGTTACTTCATCCCGTCTAAGACCCTTTTTGTCTGTCGGGATTCTTGCGGCGTTATCGAGATATATATTTTTCACTGCAAATCCTCACATCTGATTATTCAATCCCACGCTCACCCGAAAGAAATCCCTTGTCAAGAAAAAATTTAGGTGTTTGCTTGATTATGCGGATTATGATACTTACAATCCACGCATTAGCCGCTGCATGGCGGAATATATTAAAGGATATCTTTGCCTTATCATGTCGAAGAGAATTTCTTACTACAGCACGAACAGAAATCTTGAAAATATCCCCGGCCTGGTTCCATGGAAGACGACCGTTTCTTTCAGGGAAGCCCTCCTCCGAGGTCAGGCGCCAGACGAGGGACTTTTCATGCCGGATCCCATCCCGGTCATTCCCATGCAGAGTATCATGGCCCTTAAGGGCATATCCTACGCGAGAGCGGCCATGCTTGTTTCGACAGCCTTTCTCGCAGATGAAATCCCTCGCAAGATTCTGGAAAAGATTGTAGCGGACTCTTACAACTACCCCGTCCCGCTCGAAAGAGTGGTGGACCGCAAATACATCATGAGGCTGGATCAGGGACCCACAGCTTCGTTCAAGGATTTTGCTGCCAGGATGATGGCCCGCTTGATGAGCTATTTCCGTGATCCGGGCAAGAGACTGAATGTCCTGGTTGCCACATCGGGAGACACGGGAAGCGCTGTTGGTGAGGCCTTCAAGGGTGTCGACGGTACTGACGTCTACATACTTTATCCGAAAGGCGAAGTAAGCGGCAGGCAGAAGAAACAACTCGATACGATCGGCGAAAATGTTCAGGCCATCTCCGTACTGGGCAAGTTTGACGATTGTCAGAACCTTGTCAAACAGGCCTTCTCGGACCCGTCTCTCACCGCCTTCAATCTGACCTCGGCAAATTCCATAAATTTCGGAAGGATACTCCCCCAGATTATTTATTATTT
>Ga0209048_10001247_pt1 | contig 26294 bp, 16 predicted proteins | sample FrelakmetCRP12CR_FD_187146 | JGI IMG/M metagenome (GOLD analysis project Ga0209048, IMG submission 187146) | Freshwater lake sediment microbial communities from the University of Notre Dame, USA, for methane emissions studies - CRP12 CR (SPAdes)... | ecosystem: Environmental > Aquatic >... | reverse complement strand
CGGCAGGCAGAATTGAATCAGAGCGCTCAGCGGATCTCGAGGGACTGCGCAGTCGATCACGAAGTGCTGGTCCTCGGGCGCAGCCCCGTGCTCGGCCTGTCGGTGTAGCCCAGCCTTTCGACCTTCGGCCGAACCGCGCGGAAATATGAGATCAATTAGTCTCTTCAAGTCAAAGACTTACTTCATGCTTTGGAGATTCTTTCCAGAAACTCGGACAACCTTCGGGCCTGCAACGAAGAAGTCCCGCCGAAACTGCGCTTTCGCGGCGCGGTGCCGTTCCGGCCTCGCGCCGACGCGAGAGGCCGAACGAGCACGTGCGCTTCAGCTAGGCGGTACGAACGATGGCGACCCGCACTCACGCAACGGAGAATCGTCGTGCTCGAAACGCGCGTGCTCGGAGCCCACCAAGCACAACGTGTCGGCGCCGATCGGGTCGAGAGGGAGTCGCCGCATGTCCATCAGCACGCCGGAGCGAAAGCACGCCTCGTTTGCCACGTTGTTCCTTGCCGCCGCGCTGCTGAACTGCAACGGCGACACGACGCAAATCGTTCCGCCCGCTGCGGCACCGACCCCGGCACCAACGCCAGCCCCCGCGCCGGCGCCTGCTCCCGCGCCAACACCCTCGCCGCCGCCACCAACCCCCGCGCCGGCCGGCAAAGCCGATGTCGTCTCGTATCACAAGGACAACGCGCGCACCGGTCAGTACAACGACGAGACGGTGCTGACGCCAGCGAACGTGAACTCGACCACCTTCGGCAAGGTCGCGTTCTTCACGACCGACGGCAAGGTCGACGCACAGCCGCTCTACTTGTCGGCTGTGAACATGCCGGGTGTCGGCACGCGCGACGTGCTGTACGTCGTCACCGAACACGCGAGCGCGTACGCCTTCGACGCGGCCAGCGGCGCGCAGCTGTGGAAGACCTCGGCGCTTGGCGCGGGCGAGACACCGAGCGACACGCTCGGCTGCAGCCAGGTCACGCCCGAGATCGGCATCACGGCGACGCCGGTCATCGACCGCGCGCGCGGCGCGATCTATTTCGTGGCGATGTCGAAGAGCGCATCGGGCACGTATTTCCAGCGCTTGCATGCGCTCGACCTCGCGACCGGCGCGGAACTCTTCGGCGGGCCACGCGCAGTGACGGCGTCGTATCCCGGCACCGGCGCCAATTCACAGAACGGCCGAGTCGTGTTCGATCCGATGCGCTATGAAGAACGCGCCGGGCTGCTGTTGCTCAACGACACCGTCTACACCGCGTGGACTTCGCACTGCGACCAGGATCCGTACACCGGATGGATCATGGGCTTCGACGCCACGACTTTGCAGCAGACCGGCGTGCTCAACGTCACGCCGAACGGCTCGCGCGGCGCGTTCTGGATGGCGGGCGCGGGAATCGCCGCCGACAGCGCCGGCGCGATCTACCTCATCTCCGGCAACGGCACGTTCGGCGAAACGCTCAATGCGAACGGGTTCCCGGCGAACGGCAACTTCGGCAACGGCTTCCTGAAGGTGTCGACCTCCGGCGGGCTGGCCGTCGCCGACTACTTCGCCACGTTCGATACGACCTCGCTTTCCAACGCCGACGCCGACTTCGGCTCAGGCGGGCTGGCCGTGCTTCCCGATCTCGTCGACGCCGGCGGCCGCACGCGCCGCCTTGCGGTCGGAGCAGGCAAGGACGCCACGATCTACGTCGTCGATCGCGACGCGATGGGGAAGTTCAGCAACAGCGCCAATAACAACTACCAGACGATCTCCGGCGCACTTGGCGGCGGCGTCTTCGCGAAGCCCGCGTGGTTCAACGGCACGCTCTACTACGGCGCCGTGGGGGACCGGATCAAGGCGTTCCCGGTCACGAACGCGCGCTTTGCGACGACGCCGAGCAGCCAGACCACAACGTCGTTCACCTATCCGGGCGCGACGCCGAGCATCTCGTCCATCGGCAACGCCAACGGCATCGTCTGGGCGGTGGAGAACGCCGGCACCGCGGTGCTGCACGCCTACGACGCGACCAACCTCGCGCGCGAGCTCTACAACAGCAACCAGGCCGCCAACGGACGCGATCACTTCGGCGCGGGCAACAAGTTCATCGCGCCGTTGATCGTCAACGGGCGCGTTTATGTCGGCACGCCGACGGGAGTGGCTGCGTTCGGGCTGCTCTGAGGGGAAGGAAGCTGGCAGGGACAGACTCTGCCCGGGGCCGCTTCATTGCTGGGCCGGGAGAGAATGTCTCGTATGTCCGCTGCCGCATCCGCCACCGTGTTGCCGCCGGCGCAGGAATGACCCAGCGCGCCGAAGTGGGAATTGACCCGGCCAGGTCTTCGTATGTTGTGAAGCGATCAAGGATTTTGCCGACCCGCCTGGAGCATTAACCGCGTCGGTAGACTGGATCAATCAGGTCCTGGCAGCAACACTCATACACATGCGGGCTCACACGGGATTCGAAATCATGAGGCCATGGCTCACCAGTGATGCAAACCCGCTGCGTATCGATGCGGTGGCGGCGCCTGGCGCGCCGGGCCTGATCGGCATGACGCTGTGCCCCGGCAAGAAGGATCCTTACGCGTCCTATGGCGCATGGGACCGCGACCTGCACGCCGACCTGCTGGCGATTCGCGCGTGGGGCGCCTCGACGATCGTCAGCCTGCTGGAGGACCACGAGTTCGAACTGCTGGGACTGACGGACTTCGAAGCACGGGTGACGCAGGAGTTTCGCTGGCACTGGCTGCCGATCCCCGATGGCGGCGTGCCGGACGAATCCTTCGAAGAGATGTGGACGGTGGACGGCCCGGACCTGCGCGGCCGCCTCGCGGCAGGCGATCGGGTGCTGATTCATTGCCGCGCCGGACTCGGCCGCACGGGGCTCGTCGCGTCGCGGCTGCTGGTCGAGTTCGGCATGGCGCCCGCCGAGGCGATCAGCGCGGTGCGCCGAGCGCGTCCGGGCGCGGTCGAAACAACGGTGCAGGAGCGTTACGTGCTGCAGCTCAAGCGGCGCGCCAAGATTTCCGGCAACCAAGGACTGGCACGTTGACCGACCGCCGACGCGGACGGCCGCCAGGGCTTATGTGCTGAGCCCGACCTACCGAAGCATTGCCGACCCGGCAATGGAAACACAGCAGTAACCTCGGCTGCGCGGCGGTGAGCAGGCAAACACAAGGGCCACAGTGAAGCGCAGCGGAAAACGCAAGAACGCAGGCCTGAGCAAGTCCCGCCTGCTCGACTGGCTGCAATGCCCGAAGCGACTGTGGCTCGACGTGAATCTGGCCGTGAAGCCGCCGATCGACGCCGGCACCGAGCTCCTGTTCCGGCAGGGACACGAAGTCGGCGCAGCCGCGCGGACGCGGTTTGACCGCGGCGTGCTGATCTCCCCGGAGAACGACCTCAGGACGGCGCTCACGCAGACCGCAGAAGCCCTGCGTGGCCGTTCGCGCCGGCCACTCTTCGAGTCCGCCTTCGAGCGCGATGGCGTCCTGGTGCGCGTCGACGTGCTGGAGCCCGCGCGTGGCGGCGCGTGGTCGTTGCACGAGGTGAAGTCGACCGGCAGCGTCAAGGAGAACCACGTCGAGGATGTCGCCGTGCAACGCTGGGTGCTGCAGGCGAGCGGCTTGAAGATGAACGAGCACACGCTGATGCATCTCGACACCGCCTGGGTGTACCCCGGCAACGGTGAATACGACGGGCTCTTTGTGAAGCAGGAACTCTCTGCGGAGACCGCCTCCCTTTACAAGGAGGTGGAGGGTTGGGTGGCCGGCGCGCGCGAGACGCTGGCGCAGGACGAGCCCGACATCGAGATGGGCGAGCAGTGCAGCGACCCGTTTCCGTGTCCGTACCAGGACCACTGTGCAAATCAGGCCGGGGTCGTGGAGTACCCGGTCATGCTGCTGCCGGGTGTGGGTGGAAAGTCGCTGGCGCGACGGCTGGCGGAGCAGGGCTTCACCGACCTGCGCCAGGTGCCGGAGGATCTCATCGTCGATCCCCAGCTTTCACTCGTGCATCGGGTCACCCAGACCGGGACCACGTACCTCGACCGCCGGGCACAGGCCGAGATCGATCATCTGCCCTGGCCGCGCGCGTATCTGGATTTCGAAACGATGAACTTCGCCGTGCCCCGCTGGGCCGGCACGAAGCCCTATCAGCAGGTGCCGTTCCAGTGGTCCTGTCACGTCGAGTCCGCGCGCGGGCACTTCACGCACTGGGAGTTCGTCGACGTCAGCGGTGGCGACCCGCGGCGCGCATGTGCCGAGCAGCTGGTCGAAGCGCTGCGAGGCGTAAAGGTCGTCCTCGTCTACAGCGCCACGTTCGAGCGCGGCCGGATGCTGGAACTTGCAGAGGCATACCCCGATCTGGCGGACGCACTGAACGAGGGAATGGAGAAGATCTTCGATCTCTTGCCGCTCGTGCGCGCGTGCTACTACCACCGCGACATGCGCGGCTCGCGTTCGCTCAAGGCAGTGCTGCCGACCATCCTCGACGCGAATCCGTACGCGGCAATCGAGAGGGTGCGCGACGGGTCGACCGCGCAGCTCGCGTACGTCGAAGCCATCGACGCGGCGACGCCCGCGGAGCGTCGAGAATCGATCGAGCGGCAACTGCGCGCCTACTGTCGAGTGGACTCGTGGGCGATGATCGCGATCGCTCGATTCCTGGAGGGGAAGCCGCTGCCTGCTTTGCCTTCGGCCTGAACGGCCGTGGAACTTCGCGGTCGCCGTTCCGCGGTTCAGCGCGATATTGGGCGTGCAATCAATGGTCGGATCCGGCCGGCGCGGCGAGTGATCGGGGCCGAATGCCCCGCTCGTCTTTCGGCCCCGGGGTGCATCGATCAGCGTGGGCTGGCGAGCGAATGAAGATCTCTTCCGTGCCAGGCTCAGGCAAACCGCTGCAACCCGTATAATCACATCAATTACATCAATCCATTGACCTAGAGATCGCCATGGTCCGTGAAGCGCCTGCGATGACCGTCCGCCAGAACCTGGGCGAGTTGCTCAATGAAGTGCAGTACCGCGGCGATTCGGTGCTGATCACCAAAGGGGGCAAACCGGTCGCCGCCATTGTCGACATCGCCCTTTACGAAAACATCCGACGCATGCGCGAGGACTTCGATCGCCTCTGCGTGGAACTGGCCGAGGCGGGCAAGTCATTGACCGACGCCGACATCGATGCGGCGGTGAAGGTTTCGCGCCGGCGCGTCCGCGCCGCACGAGCGCAACGACGCCACACAGCAAAAGGCTGAACCGCAGGGGCGCGCCGACCGTGTTGCGCGTGGTCTTGGACACCAGCGCCATCCTGTCCGGCCTGCTCAAGCCGGACGGCATGCCGGGCCGCATCCTGACAGCCTGGCGGGGCGCGCACTTCCGGCTGGTTATGTCCGAATTCATGCTGGCCGAGATCGGGGAGGTGCTGGGTCGGGGAAAGATCGGCCGCGCGCTCGGCTGGTCGCAGGAGAAAGTTGGTCGCTTCATGGTCGAACTGCGCGCTTTCTGCGAAGTCGTTGAGCCTGCGGACGTCGCGATCGACTATCCCCGCGATCCCGACGACATTCCGGTGCTGGGAACCCTGATCGGGTCCGGAGCCGACGTGCTGGTCACGGGCGATCGGGATCTGTTGGCCCTGGGTGCGCAGTATCCGATCCAGACGCCTGCCGAATTCGCGCAGCGGATCTAGCGTCGCGCCCGAACGGCAACGATGGCCCGCATCATCCCCTCTGGCTGGCGCGAACTCGAAGTCACGGGTTCGGCGCTGCGCGAGATCGAGACACTTGGGACCCTTGAATCCGGTCTTCCCGACGAGCTGACCGTCTTCCACGGCGTGCACTGGACGCGCCTGGACAGGGGCCATGCGGTGTTCGGCGAGATCGACTTCGTCGTCGTCACGCCGTCGGCGCGCATCGTGCTGATCGAGCAGAAGTCGGGCTTCCTGTCCGAGACCGCCGACGGCCTGATCAAGAAGTACGAGGGCAAGGAGAAAAGCGTCAGCGCGCAGCTCGATCGCACGCTCGAGGCGCTGCGCAAGCGCCTGGCGCCCGTTGCGCAGGGCGAGCCGGTGGCGATCGACTGTTTTCTCTATTGCCCCGACTACACCATCAGGCAGCCGGGCACGGCGGGCCTGCCGCCGGAACGCCTTGTCGATGCGAACGGCCGGGCGCAGTTCTGCGCGCGGCTGCTGTCGGCGATGCCGGATGAGTCGCCGCGCGACCTCCTGGCGCACAAGCTGCGCCGCTTCTTCGAGAACGAACTGCAGCTGGTGCCCGATGTCAGCGCGCTGCTCGGCCATGCGGAGCGCATCGTCACGCGGCTTGCGGAGGGGCTCGCCACCTGGGCGCGGCGGCTCGAGTTCGATCCGTTCCGATTGCGCGTGATCGGCACGGCCGGCTCGGGCAAGACGCAGCTTGCGCTTGCGGTCCTCAACGATGCCGCGGCCTCGGGACGCAAAGCGCTCTTCGTCTGTTTCAACCGCCCGCTGGCCGATCACCTGTCGCGCGTCGCGCCGGAGTTGGCGGAGGTGGCCACGTTCCATCAACTGTGCGATCGCCGCCTGCGGGCAGCGGGCCAACGGGTCGATTACGCGGCCCCGAATGCGTTCCAGGGGATGGAGGAACGCTTTGCGCACCTGGGGGTGGACGCTGCCGAGAAAGTCGATGAACTGATCATCGACGAGGGCCAGGACTTCCGTGCCGAGTGGGTTGCGCCACTCTCGGCCCGGCTCAAGCCGGCCGGCCGCGCGTGGTGGCTGGAAGATCCGATGCAGAACCTGTACGGCCGCGATCCGGTGGCCTTGCCGGGATGGACCGTGCTGCGTGCGGAAACCAATTACCGCAGCCCGCGCGATGTACTGGCCTACGTGAACCGTCTGCTCGCGCCGGAGCGGCCAATCGAGGCGGCCAGCCCCGTGGCCGGGGGCGAGGTGGAGTTTCTCGACTACGCCGACACGGCGGACCTGATCGAGAAGACAAAGCACGCGGTGACGCTCGCATTGCGGGCAGGATTCCGCAAGCAGGACATCGCGCTTGTCACGTTCAGCGGACGGGAGCGATCGAAGCTGATGCCGTTCGATACGCTGGGCGCCCATCGCCTGACGAGCTTTACGGGCCGCTACGACCTGTTTGGCAATCCGCAGTACAGCGAGGGCGACCTGCTGATCGAAACCGTCTATCGCTTCAAGGGCCAGGCCGCGCCCTGCGTGATCCTGACCGAGGTCGATTTCGAAACGCTGGACGAAATCTCGCGACGCAAGCTCTTCGTCGGCATGACGCGCGCGTCGATGAAGCTGATCGTGGTGCTGTCGGGGCGGGCGGCACAACTGCTGCTCGCACGGGCGGAATAGTTGGGCGTGAAGGTCTGAGCACTGACCCTTCAGTAAGCTGACTTCCGTCCGTTTCCGCTCCGTCGTTTCTCGGGGTCAGGCTCGAAGTCCGCCGTTCAGAGCCGCGGCGCTTCTGCAGCCTCAGGTTCGTGCAGATCCGTTTCGTCGTCCCGCAACTTCCGGTGCGGCTTTCGCCGCTTCGATCGCACTGCCTGCGCCTGAGAAACACAGGGTGCTGCGCCATCACCACCAGTATCGAACCGAATAGCGCACGACGGTTTCGCCTTCGGCGGGCACGGTGACGGGAAAGTACACGTTGCGCGCATCGTCCTTCCTGAACTCATGGGTAGGCTGGGTGATTTCCCAGTTGACCCAGCGGTACAGCGTTTCCTTGACCTGAACCGTGACCGGCTCCTTCTTCGCGCTGCGCAGCCTGATCTCGATGTCCTCCGTCAGCGTCTTGCGGCTGGTGTCGACCTTGAAGTTCGTCTGGCGTCGTTCGCCGATGACATCGAAGGCGCTTCCAAGCTTCAGCAGCACCTTCTCATTCCTAGGCGTGTGGTCGATCCAGTTCTCTCCGACGAATTCGAGCGTTTTGTCCGCCGGATCCAGCTTCGATACGCGGATGCGCCCGCCCGGCAGCGGAATGCCCAGGTTGGAGGCCTCGGCGTTGCGGAACTGCAGGTAAATGTCGACCTGGCTGTTGCTTTGGACGCCGTAGTCGCGGTCCGTGATGGGATTCGGAATGACGCTGTAATCGACATCGGAGCGCCCGTAGTAAACGAGCGTGCGTTCGCAGGGAACGCTTCGGGCCACCGGGAAGAGTTCGATCTGCTTGGTTGAGTTGTTCGGCAGATTGGTGAGGCGACCGAGGGTGTACAGGTGGTACTCGAAGAAGGCCTTCTCGGCGAAGCCCTCCGAGACAGCCACTTTTGCCTGTTGAGCTTGCAAGGACGATGCCATTATTCGGTCCCCGAGCATGCGCGCGCGATTGATGTTGCCCGCGACGAGTTTGAGCCTGGCGTCCGCGTAGGCGCTGCCCGATGTATTGACGATGCTCACCCATGCGCCCAGGTCGAGCTTGCAGGCGCCTTGGCCGCTTGCCTCAGACAATATGGCGTTGTAGTCCGTCCACCAGCCGATGCCTTTCGTCTGATATGAGACGCGCGTGCGGTGTCTTCCGGCGGTCCTGGCGTCCACATTCCATACGAGTGTCGGCCGCGCGAGGAGCCCGCCCGGCAGCGCCGGCAGCTTGACGCCGGCGTTGTCCGGCACGATCTGCACCGTGCCATCGTCGCGCTTCAGGACGATGCCGCCCTGCGTTGACAGCAGTGTGCCGGTAAACGACTGTGTCGCCTGGCCGCGGATCTGGTCGACGGTCACCTCGCGGTCGAGGAAGCGGCTCAGGAGTTTCTCGGTGCTCACGAGGTCGAACTGGAAGTTCTGCTCCTGCACCGAGGTGCCCTTCGGATCGGTGAGCGATTCGAAGGAAACCGTGGTCGGATCGATCAGCGCGGCGACGTCGCTGAACCGGATCTCGTTACGGCCCCGGGCCAAATCGATGTCGCGCTCCTGTCGCACCATCGCGTAGCCCCTCGCAGAACCAGGGTCCGGGTACGCGCCCAGGCCTTCACCCGAATAGATCGTCAGTGCGGTTCCGCCGTCGGGCGGCGGCGCCGCCAGCAGCGGGGCGGGACCGGTTGCGCCGGTGACGGCGGCCGAGAGAACAAAGATGCGGGCGAGACGCATTCGCAGGACTCTTCTTAGGTCTGGGGAAACGCTGAAAAGGCAGCGTGAATGACGTGTTGGTCGCGACGAGTCACGTTTTGAGGTCGACGTTGCGTCGCGCTCCGCAAAGCGTTGTCGACTACGACAGGCAAGGCAGAGACTTGTTCAGAGGTTTCCCCAAAATCCGCTACGTCGAGCCCGAAAGACGGCTCGGGCGGATCTACACGTCCTCGATGCTGAGGCGTGCAAGCAAGTGCAAGGCCTAAGCCCAGTATTGCCACCCCGACAAGTGGCCTTGCAACTTCTGGCTCCCGACCTGGACTCGAACCAGGGACCTGCGGAGTTAGAGTCGCAGGTCGCGTATGAACGGCCGCGATCGTCCTGCGTTCCGGTCGGACGTGCGGCATTGAAGTTGCCGCATTGGTTTGCGACCTGTTCCGCGCGTGCTCCGGTGCATTGCAGGCGCCGCGAAATTTGCCGGCGTCACTCGCGATATCGGCCCGGACATAGCTGGCGGACAGACTGGTGGATTTGCAGAGGAGGGCCCCGCAAAGCCAATGCGGGAGAGGGTCTTGACAGCCACCCCTCTGCCTAATTGTTCCGCACCACCTCCAGCAGCCGCAGCGACGGTTCGTCCTGCAAAGAGAGTCCGTGCATGCGAATGAATGCGGGCGCAGCGGCGCGTGGGCAGGGGCCGACGATGCCGTCGAGGGCTGCAACGTCGAACCCCTCCTGCTTGAGCAGCAGTTGAAGCTTGTGGGCCTCATCTCGCGGCAGCCGCCGACATTGGATTGAGGAACGGCACGACGCCAGGAAAGGGAGCGGTTCGCAAGCGTCGGCGCTCACCGGCCGGTCAGGAGATGTCTTTCGGGAACCGTGCGGGCGGCCCCTTCGCCAATGCCGCCGCATCCGGCGCGGGCAGGTCGCACGTCCGGCCCCGGCGTTGATGGTTGTCAATTCGAGGCCGGCGCAGTCGGCGCGTAATGCAAGTACTGACGAGGCACGAGGGGAAATCCCATGGCCCTGGGGAGTTGTTCACGCGCGGGATGCGAATGAAGCCGCTCGCCACACTTCTCCTCGCGCCGCTGCTCGCCATCGCCGTCGCTGTGCCAATAGAGGCCGCTTGGGCGAACAAATCGACGTCGGCAAGTCATTCGTCCGGCAGTCACAGCAGCAGCCACGCGTCAAGCTCGCACTCCGCGAGCGGCTCAAAATCGCCCGCCAGTTCCGCGAAGTCGTCTTCGCACACGTCGACCGCCGCGAGTTCCGGCAAGTCGCACGCAAGTTCTTCGCACGCGGCAAGCAGCGGCCATCACACGAGCCGCTACGCGACTGGGGCGCCACGTGACTCGCACGGCAAGATCGAACGATCCCCGGAGGCCCGGTCGTCGTTTCAGAAATCGCATCCCTGCCCGTCGACTGGGAAGGCGAGCGGTTCTTGCCCCGGCTACGTGGTGGATCACGTCGTGCCGCTGAAACGAGGCGGTGCGGATGCGCCATCGAATATGCAGTGGCAAACGACAGAGGCGGCAAAGGCGAAGGACAAGGTCGAATAGAAGCGCCGCGCTGCCTTCTGCGAGATCAACACCGTAATACGCTGGTCGATGAGGGAGCGATTGGCGGATAGGGAATCGCCGCCGACGGGGAGGCAGACACTGCAATGAGATTGGCAGACAGGAAGTCCGTCGAACGCAGAGCGGACCTTCGAACTTCAGCTGCCATATGGCGCATCGGGCGCAGATCGTAGCCTCCGGGTCGGCGCAGGCCGCATCGGCCTTCCCTCGCGGCAGGGACGGCACTCAAGCCTTGAGTCGGTACCCCGTCTTGAAGATCCAGGCCACGATGGCCACTGACACCGCCAGGAACACGAAGGTCATGGCGAGACTCGTCGAGACGCTCACGTCGGCCATTCCGTAGAAACTCCAGCGAAAGCCGCTCACCAGATAGACCACGGGATTGAACAACGCGACCGTCTGCCAGAACGCCGGCAACATGTCGATGGAATAGAAGCTGCCTCCGAGAAACGTCAGCGGTGTGATGATCAGCAACGGCACCACTTGCAGTTTTTCGAAGCCGTCGGCCCAGATGCCGATGATGAATCCGATGAGACTGAAGGTCACCGCCGTGAGCACGAGGAACAGGATCATCCAAAAGGGATGGGCGACGTGCAGCGGCACGAACAGGCGCGCCGTGGCCAGAATGATGAGACCGAGGATGATCGACTTCGTGGCCGCCGCGCCGACATAGCTCAGCACGACCTCGAGATAGGAGATCGGCGCCGACAGCAGCTCGTAGATCGTGCCGGTGAACTTGGGAAAATAGATGCCAAACGAGGCGTTCGAAATGCTCTGCGTCAACAGCGACAACATGACCAGCCCCGGCACGATGAAGGCACCATAGCTGACGCCGTGGACCTCCGGGATACGCGAGCCGATGGCGGCGCCGAAGACGACGAAATACAGGGAAGTCGAGAGCACCGGAGAGATGATGCTTTGCATCAGCGTGCGCCAGGTGCGCGCCATCTCGAATCGGTAGATCGCTTGGACTGCATGGAGATTCACGGTTCTTTGCTCCCGTCTCTGAGCAGATTGACGAAGATGTCTTCAAGCGAACTCTGCGTCGTGTGCAGGTCCTTGAAGTGGATCCCCGCGTCGCCAAGGCCTTTCAGGAGCTCGACGATGCCGATCCGCGCGCCTTGCGCGTCATAGCTGTACGTCAGTTCACTGCCGTCCTTCGACAGCTCCAAGCGGAAGTCTGACAACGCGGGCGGCACATGCTCCAACGAATTCTGCAGTTGCAGCGTGAGTTGCTTGCGGCCGAGCTTGCGCATCAGCTCCGCCTTTTCTTCCACGAGGATGAGCTCGCCGTTGTTGATGACACCGATCCGGTCGGACATCTCCTCGGCCTCGTCGATGTAGTGGGTGGTCAGGATGATCGTCACGCCAGTGTCTCGCAGCCCGCGCACGAGCTGCCACATGTCGCGCCTGAGCTCGACGTCGACGCCTGCGGTCGGCTCGTCCAGGAACAGAATCCGCGGCTCATGCGACAAGGCCTTGGCAATGAGCAGGCGACGCTTCATGCCCCCCGACAAGGTGATGATCTTGTTGTCCTTCTTGTCCCACAGGGACAAGTCCTTGAGCAGCCTTTCGATGAACGGCGAATTCGCGGGCTTGCCAAAGAGTCCACGACTGAAACTGACATTCGCCCACACCGTCGCGAATGCGTCAGTGGTCAGCTCTTGCGGCACCAAGCCGATCAGGGAACGGGCCGCGCGGTAATCGCGGATGATGTCGTGGCCGTCAACGAGGACCGTCCCCGCGGTCGGATTGACGATGCCGCAGATGATGCTGATCAGCGTGGTCTTTCCTGCACCGTTCGGGCCCAGCAGCGCGAAGATCTCGCCACGGCGGATGGTCAGGCTGATGGCCTTGAGTGCCTGAAACCCGGACGCATAGGTCTTGCAAAGATTCGCTATCGAGAGAATGTCCTGCATGAGCGTGAGGATAGCCGCCTGAGGATGATCGCTGTTCGCGCCGGTGTTGGATTGAGCCACTTCGGCACTGTCTGCCGACTTTCCTGTGAGCCGGCAGCACTGCCCCTGAAGCCGCGCTGCTTCTGGCGATCGGGTCTCTGCAGGCGGCTCACTGGATCGTCGGCGCGGTAGCTCATTTTGAGGTCGGCGGCAACACGCACGGAGGCAGGGGCAGCCAAATGCCCTGCCGCAGAAGTGGCGTCGATCGCGTCGTGGGGCGATCAAGTCAGGAAATCGGCACAGGCACCGTGTGACAGGCGCCGACTTGATGGGCGTCATCTGCCGCCGAGCCTGCGGGTCGACAATGTCGTGAGAGTCCAGCGGCATCGACGCGAGCGGACACCGCGAGCAATCCAGCTCAAAGGACAATGTGCTCGTGGTCGCAATCGCGTCAGGATGCCGGGAAACTTGCCCCTTCTAGCAGGATCGGAAGCCGGGTGTGCCCGCACGCGAGGGATCCATGCATTCGGTCAGCCTGAGCCAGGTGGCCAAGACCTACCACCTTGATGCGGTCGATGTGCCCGCACTCGTTGATGTCAACGTCGACATTCGTTCGAGCTGCTTCACCGTGGTCGCCGGTCCGTCGGGCAGCGGCAAGACCACGCTGCTCAATGTGATCGGTTGTATCGACCAGCCCGATCGGGGTGAAGTGATCGTTGCCGGCCAGCGCGTGCGGCAGCTGTCCGACGATGCCTTGTCCGACTTCCGCGCGCGGCACATCGGGTTCATTTTTCAGAACTTCAATCTTCTTCCGGTCCTGACCGTCTTCGAGAACGTCGAGTACCCGTTGCTGCTCGCGCGTGTCAAAGCGACGGAGCGACGTCGTCGCGTCGGGGCGTTGCTGGAAGCCGTCGGCATTGCCGACAAGGCGACCAACCTTCCCGGGCAGCTCTCGGGAGGGCAACGTCAGCGCGTTGCGATTGCGCGCGCGCTGGCCCCGTCACCACAGCTGGTGCTGGCCGATGAGCCCACGGCAAACCTCGACAGCCACACCGGTGCCGCGATCATCGCATTGATGCGACAGATGCAGCGCGAACACCAGGTTTCGTTCGTGTTCAGCTCGCACGATGCCCAGGTTCTCGCTGCCGCGGACGACGCGATCATGATCCGCGACGGCCGCATCGAAAAGGTCGAAAGACGCGTGCCGCAAGGGGGCTCCGCCGCATGAGGACGTTGTCGCTCGCCCTGCGCAACCTGCTGCGCAATCGCCGCCGCTCGCTCACGACACTGGCGGCCATGACGATCGGTGCCGTCACCATTCTGATCTTCGGCGGTTACAGCCGCAACATCACGTACGGCCTGGAAACGCAGACAGTGCAGCACATCGGCCATCTGCAGATTCAGCACAAGGACTATTTCCTTTACGGGACGGGCAATCCCGGTGCCTACGGCATTGCCGACTACCAGCATGTCATCGACGTCGTTGCCCACGACACGGCGCTTGCGCCCATGCTGAAGGTGGTTACGCCGACGCTGTCCTTGGGCGGCATCGCCGGCAACTTCGCCGCCGGCGTGTCGCGCACCGTCTTCGGCGGCGGTGCCGTGGTCGAAGACCAGAACCGGCTGCGGCAGTGGAACGACTACGGTTTGCCGTTCCCGAGCCGCCAGCTGGCGCTCACCGGAACGCGAGATGACGCGGCGATCATCGGCACGGGCGTCGCACGGGTTCTGCAGCTTTGCGGTCCGCTCGACGTGCCCGATTGCCCTCAGCCGACCAGGCAAAGCGCGAAGGGCGCCGCGGCGCCAGAAGACATCATGTCTCTTGCAACAGAGGAAGCGCGTCGATCGACGTCTTCGCCCGCAGGTACCGGAGGCGCCGATCGGGTGCGCATCGAGCTGCTTGCATCCAGCGTGCACGGCGCACCCAATGTTGCGTCGCTCGACGTCGTCAAGGCCGAGAGCCAGGGTGTCAAGGAGCTGGACGACATGTACGTCGGGATGCACCTCGCCCAGGCGCAGCATCTCGTGTACGGCAGCGCTACGCCGCAGGTGACCGCGATCGTTGTCCAGCTCGCGCACACCGCACAGATACCGGCGGCGAAGAAGCGCCTCGAAGAGCTTGCCTCGACGACGCTTGCTGGCCAGCCGCTGCAGATTCATGATTTCGTCACGCTCAATCCGTTTTACGGCCAGGCCGTTGCGATGTTCGCCGCGATCTTCGGCTTTATGGCCGTGCTCATCGGGGCAATCGTGCTGTTCACGGTCGGCAACACGATGACCATGGCCGTGGTGGAGCGCACGACGGAGATCGGAACGTTGCGCGCGATCGGACTGCGCCGCGGCGGCATCCGCCGGCTGTTCGTGCTCGAGGGCGTGTTGCTGGGCCTGATCGGCGCGGTTGTCGGGGTTGTGGTCGCGTTCATCCTGGCGTGGATGATCAACCATTCCGGCTTGACCTGGACGCCGCCGGGGCAGGCCAATCCGATTCCGCTCGCGGTGCGCCTCTGGGGCGAAACGGCGCTCGTCGTCGGTACGGCGTTGTTGCTCATCGCGGTTGCGGCACTGTCCGCGTGGTGGCCGTCGCGCCGCGCCGCCAGAATGAACATCGTGGATGCGCTGCGCCATGTGTGAGGTGCCTGCCCGGTCAAAGGTCACTGGGGCATGGGCTTCGTTGGCTTGCATTGCGCTGATCGGGCTGGCAGCGGCGGTTCAGGCCGCTCCTTCCGCGCAGGCCATCCTCGCTGCGAGCGATGCGGTACGCAATCCGGACCGGCCCTTCGGTCTCACCGTGGCGCTGGTCGATTACCGCAATGGCAAGCAGACCGACAGCAACACGCTCGCTGTCTACTCGAAGGCGAATACGGCGAGCGGTCAGTTCCGCACCCTGGTCAGGTTCGTTGCGCCGCCGCGTGATGCCGACAAGCTGATGTTGAAGAACGGCAATGACCTGTGGTTCTACGACCCGTCAAGCAAGGCCAGCATTCGCCTGTCCCCGCAGCAGCGGCTCTTGGGGCAGGCCGCCAACGGCGATGTGGTGACGGTCAACCTGGCCAAGGACTACCAGGCCCAGCTGATGGCCGAGGAGGAGATCCAGGACGGCGAACGCCAGGTGCGTCGCTGCTACCGGCTCGCGCTCGCTGCAACATCTTCCGACGTAACCTATCACCACATCGAGATGTGGATCGATTCGGCCAACAACCGTCCGGTCAAGGCCCGCTTTTATTCAGAGAGCGACCGGCTGCTCAAGACGGCGTACTACCGCCATTTTCAGCTCGAGCTGGGTGTGGAACGGCCCACCGAGACCGTCATCATCGACGGACTGGATCCGCAGTGGGTCACCGTGATGCGGTACACGGACTACGCTTGGCGCGACGTGCCGGAGGCCTGGCTGCAGCGCGACTATCTTCCGCGCTTCAGGCCGCAGTAAGACGTGCGTGCCCTGGCGCTCCTGTTGATCGTAACGACGGCGCCCGCGTTCGCAGCCGACAACGACGATTCGCGGGCCTTGTCCCTTGCCGATTCAACCCTCGCGAAGGCGGAACGTGCCAGCGACTGGCGCGTGTTCACGGAGGCGGCCTGGAGCCAGTCGACGCTGCGAGGCAGCGACTCGTTGCAGCAAGGCGCGCGCTGGTCGCTCGACGCACGCTTCGACAAGAACCTGGCCGCTGACTGGCGGGTTGTGCTCGCTGACCGGTTCGACGTGAATTGGCGGGACTCCTTGTGGCAGGCGCGCGAGGTCAACACGCCGAAGGACGCGTACGTCAGCTGGCAGGCGCGGCCGGATCGGATCGGGGATCTCGGGCGGATCAACGCCCTGTACGGCGTGGCGTATGCCTACAACCCGACGGACTATTTCCGCGCGAACGCGGTGCGATCCGTGGTCTCGATCGACCCGGCGAGCCTGCGCGAGAACCGACTGGGTAGCGTGATGCTGAGGGGCCAGATGCTCTGGCCCGGTGGCTCGTTCACCGCGCTTTACTCTCCCAAGCTGGCGGATCAACCCAGTGACAGCCCACTGAGCCTCGATCTCGGCGCCACGAACGATCGCAACCGCTGGCTTCTGGCCGCAAGCCAGAAGATCTCCGAAAACCTCAATCCCCAGGAGATGCTGTACGGCGTGGCCGGCGAGGCGCCGCAGATGGGCGTGAATCTGACGAGCCTGCTCAATGACGCGACCGTGACGTATCTGGAGTGGTCCGGAGGGCGCAGCGCCTCGCTCCTTGCCCAGGCACTGCAGATACCCGAAGACGTCGCCTTTCGCTCGCGCCTGGCGGCCGGGCTGACCTACACCGCGCCAATCAAACTCTCGATGACGGTGGAGTACCAGTACAACGGCGCTGGCCTGGACCAGGCGGGCTGGGAGGCACTCAGACAGGGGCCGCCGGCGGCGTATGTCAGGTACCGCACGTTCGTCGCCGGCCAGCAGGACCCTCCGACACAACAAAAGGTGTTTCTGCGTGCGAGCTGGCAGGATTCACTCGCCAATCATCTGGACCTGACGACCAACTTCTTCCTGAGCGTCGTCGATTCCAGCCGGCAGTGGTGGGTCGAAGTGCGTTACCACTGGACCCACGTCGACATCGCGCTACAGTGGCAGGTCAACAGTGGGTCACCGGGAAGCGAGTACGGAGCGATCGGGGAGCGGCAGGTCTGGCAGGCGCTGGCAACCTACTTCTTCTGACGAGCTGCTGCCCGTGCCGTGTTGCCGCCGGCGCAGGAATGACCCAGCGCGCCGACGTGGGAATGGACCCGGCCAGGTCTTCGTATGTTGTGAAGCGATCCAGGATCTTGCCGACCCGCCTGGAGCATCAACCGCGTCGGCAGACCGGGTCAATCAGGTCCTGGCAGCAACACACGACGAACGAATGGATGCTGATACACAGCGGCTCATTCCGCTGCGGAAGATCTACCGGCCGGGTTGACTTTGGGCGTTGCCTGTCGGCACGCGCTCGCGGCTGCTTCACCTGCACGTACTTTCAAGGCGCGACGACAGGTCGGGTGCCAGGGCAAGCGTGTCTGCCTGGCGTGCACGTCGTCATTGGGCATCGCAGCTCCCGGTCCTGCCGCGAAGCGCGCGGCGCGTCGAAGCTCAAGGCGGGGTGCGATCCTGAGATTCGATTTGCAGCGAATCGCGCGTCGCCAGACGCTGCAGCTGAGCGTCGAGGTCTCGCTGCGTGGCGGTGTGCACCAGCATCTTCACCCGTTCCGTGTCGCTCAGCTCCCAGTTCAGGCTGAGCATGCCGAACTGCACGATGGCCGCGATGTCATCGCGTCTCGCACCTGACTTGACCCAGGCAATGGCCTGCTGCACCCATTCGGCGACGAGGGGGTCGTCCGGCCGCTGGTCCAACGCCGATTTGTCGCCGAAGGGGCCCTGCTCGATCCACGCGCTCGCAGCGCCGGGGACTGCGCCTCGGGCCGCCTTCTCCACCAGGCCGATGCGGGCGACGAGCTGGGCCATCGAGAGGTCGCCGCAAGCCTCACGCAGAAAGCGCCGACCGTCGCCGTAGTTGGACCGTTGCGCGTCGAGCCCGCGCTCGATCGGCAGCGACTTCAGGTAAGCGTCGAACTCGTGCGCGCGCACGCAGCGCGCCAGCAGCCCAAATGCCGCGAAGGCATCGAGCGGCGTCTCGCGGCGCCCCAATCGCTCGACCCTGCTGGCCAGGCTGTCGAGGGACTCGGGTGTGTCGCTCGGCGGTGCATGCGGCGCCTGGATCCCGCGGCCCGGCTGCACGGTGGCCATGCGCGACTCGTCGACAGCCACGAGGGGCCATGCCGTAGCCCGAGCGCCTGTGCGGGGTGGGTCCGACCCCAAGACCAGGCCGATCGCAAGCGCGGCCGATGCGGCCGTGCCGACCATCGCCCCGTTCAGCCCCGGGTTCATGCCTCTGCGCCTCGCATCATTGGCGTCCGACATCCACTCGTCCGTTGTGGCTCAGCGATCAGCGTCGGCTCACTGCGACCGAGCCAGTTTGAGTCCGGACCAGACTTCACTCAAGGCGCAGACTCTACATCGACCAGGCCGAGCGTCGGGCACCGGTCACGGACCGCGCTCCCCTTGATCGGCGGACTGGGCCTGCAATTTCGGGAGCATGCGCTCGGGTCTCTCACCAGGGGCTCGACAGGAGCCCCGCCGAACCGGGTTCACTTTGGGGTCATCGCGGGTTCAGAAGACTCGCGTCGGAACGAACTGCCAGGTTGGGACCGACGCTGCCTTAGTTCTCTGCGGCGGAACGGTTCTTACCGCGCGCGCAACGGCCGTGTCATCTCCCCATCGCCTCGCGTCGCCGGACCGCGCCGTGCGCGCGGCCGGATCACGGTTCGATTCGCGCAGCCGGCTGCGTCGGAATGATGCTCCGTTCGAGGTGCACGGGGCTCTGCGCCCCCCCGACCAGCCATCGGGAAGAATCAGAAAGACAAAGACTCCGCCTCGCGCCTTCGCCGCCACCTGTGCGCGGATCCCGACAACCATTCACAGCCCCGGTCAAGCAAGGGCGCATTGATCCGGCCGAGGCACTTCGCGACTGATCTGCGTCAGTCTGCGCAACGTCGTCGCCGACTAATTTCGAAACCGGGCAGCGCGACACAGGAGGCGCCGGATGCCTGATTCCAGCGTGACCGGACATTTGGGCGGGGTGGGTCTCGAAACGGCCGATCTCACGATGATGCTTGATGCGCTGGGCGAATTCGTCGGCCACGCGCTCACGCCGCAGCGCCAGCTCGAGCTGGATCACGACGACGTCTGCCCGGAGGACACCGTGCGGGCGATGAGCGATCCCGGCCAGCTCGGCGTGCAGCTGCTCTTCGTTCCTGCCGCGTATGGCGGCATGGACGGCGGGGCATTCGACGCGTACCGCGTGTGCGAGGTGATGGCGCGCCATGACATCGGACTGGCCACCGCGGTGTTTGCCACCTTCCTCGGCAGCGACCCGATCCTGGTCGGCGCCACCGAGGAGCAGAAGCGGCGCTGGCTGGGCGCAATCGCCGAGAAGGGCGTGGTATTCGCCTACGGCGCGACCGAGCCCGACGCCGGCAGTGATCTGGGCGCACTGAAGACCACCGCCGAACGCGTCCTCAGGGACGGTGTCCTCACCGGTTACCGGATCAACGGCCGCAAGCAGTGGATCTCCAACGGCTCGATCGCCGACATGACCACGATCCTCGCGCGCACGCCCGAGGGCCCGTCGTGGTTCGTCGTGCCCAAGGGCGCGCGCGGCTTCACCACCGGCCGCCCCGAGGACAAGCACGGGCTGCGGCTGTCGAACACGGCGGCCCTGTTCCTCGACAACGTCGAGGTGCCGGCCGAGAACCTGATCGGCGGCGTCGAGGGCCGGGGGCTGGTGCAGGCGCAGCAGGTGTTCGGCTACACGCGTGTGATGGTCGCCGCCTTTGGTCTTGGCGGCGGGTGGGAGGCGCTGGACCGCGCGATCGCCTATTCGCTCGAGCGCCAGCAGGGCGGCTCTGCGCTGGCCGAAAAGCAGGGCTACACGCACAAGCTGATCGTGCCGCACGCGGTGCGGCTGGAGGCCGCGCGCAGCTACATCGAGGACACGGCAGACAGGATCGACCGCGGGCTTGGCGCCAACGGCGCGATGAACACCGAAGGCGCGATTGCCAAGCTGATGGCCACCGAAGCGGGCAACGCGGCGGCGGATGCCGCGATCCAGGCCCACGGCGGCTACGGCTATACGCGCGAGTACGTGGTGGAGAAGGTCAAGCGCGATGTCCGCATCACCACCATCTACGAAGGCACCTCCGAGATCATGGAGATGACGATTGCGCGGGATCGCTGGCAGCTGCACCTGAAATCCGGCGGCGCCTACTACCGGGACCGCGCCGCGGCCCTGGCTGCGCTGCATCGCACGCATCCCACGGTCGGCGCCGACCGCGCGGCGCTCGCCGTGCAGGCGCTGGGCGCCGTGCTGGAAGCGTGCCGCGTCGCGCGCCTGACGCGCAACCAGCATGTGCTGCTGCGCCTCGGTGAACTGATCGCGTTCGCCGAGTGCGCGGAAGCGTTCGCCAACCGCGCGGCGCGCGCGCTCGACGGCAGGCCCCACGCAAAGAGCCCGACCCGTTTCGGGGCCGAAGCGCTCGCGACGATGAGCCGCGTGTTCACGCGCGACGCCGCGCAGAAGGTCGGTCAGGAAGGCGTGCGCTGGGTGGCCGGCGCCGTCGAGTCCGGCAGCGCCGATGTGGCGCCCCTGCTCGCCACCGTCCCGCACGAGGCGATTCGCGCCGCGCAGGCCGGACTGCTGTCCGACATGGATCGCGTGGCCGACGTGCTCTATGACCGCGCCGGCTGAACCCCCATCGCGCCCGCCCTCGACCGGCGGGCGCCACTCGGCCCACTTGAAAGCGTGACGATGTCCACCCTTGCCGCCCCCAATTCGCCCGTCGCCGTCGTCGGCATCGCGGCCATCATGCCGCAGGCGCCGGACGCCGAGACCTTCTGGTCCAACATCAGGCAGGGCCGCTACTCGATCACCGAGGTGCCCCCCGGGCGCTGGGATCCGACGCTGTACTACTCGCCCGACCACGCCGAGCCGGACAAGACCTATTCGAAGATCGGCGGCTGGGTGCGTGAATTCCCGTGGGACCCGATGCGCTGGAAGCTGCCGGTGCCGCCGAAGGTGGCCGAGCAGATGGACGAAGGGCAGCGCTGGGCGGTGAGCGCCGCGCGCTCCGCGCTGCTGGACGCCGGCTGGCCCGGCTGGAACGTCGATTCCGACCGCGTCGCGGTGATCCTCGGCAACGCGATCGGCGGCGAGAAGCACTACCGCTCGAGCATGCGCATCGAACTGCCGGAAATCCTGCGCGGTCTGGCCGAGGCGCCGAGCTGCGCGGCGCTGCCGGCCGCGCAGCGCGACAGGATCGTTGCCGAGACGCGCGCCGCCTTCCTCGCTCACTGCGCCGAGATCAACGAAGACACGATGCCGGGCGAGCTGTCCAACGTGATGGCGGGCCGGGTGGCGAATCTCTTCAACCTGCGCGGTCCCAACTTCACCACCGATGCGGCCTGCGCCTCGGGGCTGGCCGCCATGAGCGCGGCGGTCGAGGGCCTGGTCGATCACCGCTTCGACGCGGTGGTGACCGGCGGTGTGGACCGCAACATGAGCGTGGCCGGCTTCGTGAAGTTCTGCAAGATCGGTGCGCTGTCGGCCACCGGCACTCGCCCGTTCGATGCCGGCGCCGACGGCTTCGTGATGGGCGAGGGGGCCGCGCTCTTCGTGCTCAAGCGCCTGGAGGACGCCGAGCGCGACGGCGACCGGATCTACGCCGTCATCCTCGGCATCGCGGGCTCCAGCGACGGCAAGGGCAAGGGCATCACCGCGCCCAATCCGATCGGCCAGAAGCTCGCCGTCGAGCGCGCGTGGGAACTGGCGGGCGTGGACGTGGCCACCGTCTCGGCCATCGAGGCGCATGGCACCTCGACGCGTGTGGGCGACGCGACGGAACTGGAAAGTCTCACCGCGGTGTTCGGCGCCGCCGGTGCGCCGGTGCATGGCATTGCGCTCGGCTCGGTGAAGTCGAACATCGGGCATCTGAAGGCCGCCGCGGGAACCGCGGGCCTCTTCAAGATGGTGAAGAGCCTGCACGACAAGGTGCTCGCACCGAGCCTGAATTTCCGCGACCCGAACCCGAACGTCGACTGGGAGCGCTCGCCGTTCCAGGTGACCACGCAGCTGCGCGAATGGCCCACGCCGCCCGGTGGCGTGCGTCGCGGCGGAGTGAGCGCCTTCGGCTTCGGCGGCACCAACTTCCACATCGTGCTCGAAGAGCACATCGCCGGCCGCCACAAGCCCGCGCCGCGCGTGTTTGCCCCCGCAGCCGTGACGTCGACCGGCGGTGCCGGGTCGGCCCACCGCGCCGCGATGGAAGTGGCCGTCGATCCGCACAAGCCGCCGCTGCGCGGTGCGCTCGTGCTCGGTGGTCGCGACGACGCCGACCTGCTGGCGCAGCTGAACCGCGCGCTGGCCGAGGCGCGCGCCGGCCGTGCGCCGGCGCCCGTGCGCCCCGACCCGGCGGTCGGCGCTGCCGCGGTGCGCGCCGCGATCGATTTTGCCGACGCGGCCGAACTCGCGGGCAAGCTCGAAAGGCTCGCCCAGGCGTTCAAGGCCAACAACCCGGCGATCTTCCGCATGCTGCGCCAGCAGGGCGTGTTCGTGGGCCGCGGCCCGGCGCCGAAGGTGGCGTTCCTGTACACCGGCCAGGGCTCCCAGTACGTGAACATGCTGGCCGATCTGCGCGAGGCCGAGCCGATCGTCGCCGGCACCTTCAGGCAGGCCGACGCGGTGATGACGCCGCTGCTCGGGCGTGCGCTCACGTCTTTCATCTTCATCGACGGCAACGACCCGGACGCGGTCGCCAGGCTCGAGAAGGAACTGCGGCAGACCGAGATCACGCAGCCCGCGCTGCTCGCCACCGACGCCAGTCTGCATCGCCTGCTCGGCGCCTACGGCATGAAGCCGGACATGGTGATGGGCCACAGCCTCGGCGAATACGGCGCGCTGATCGCTGCCGGTTCGCTCACCTTCGAGGCGGCGCTCGAGGCGGTGAGCGCGCGCGGGCGCGAGATGGCGCACCTCTCGGTCGCGGACAACGGCGCGATGGCGGCGGTGTTCGGCCCGCTCGAGCAGATCCGGGGTGTCGTGGACAAGAGCGACGGCTATGTCGTGATCGCCAACATCAACTCGACCACGCAGGCCGTGATCGGCGGCGCCACCGCGGCCGTCGACGCCGCGATCGAAAGATTCACCGCGCTCGGCATCCAGGCCACGCGCATTCCGGTCAGTCACGCCTTTCACACGTCGATCGTGGCCCCGGCGGCGGTGCCCTTGCGGGCCACGCTCGAGCGGCTGAACGTGCAGGCGCCGCGCATCCCGCTGGTGGCCAACGTGACCGGCGAGTTCTATCCGTCCGACGCGAGCCCCGAGACGATGCTCGAGTTCCTCGGCAGGCAGGTCGCTTCGCCCGTGCAGTTCGTCAAAGGACTGCAGACGCTGTACGAGGCCGGCGCGCGTGTCTTCGTCGAGGTGGGCCCCAAGCGTGCGCTGCACGGCTTTGTCGAGGACGTGCTCGGCGGCCACGACGACGTGCTGGCGCTTTTCACGAACCACCCGAAGCAGGGCGACACCGCCGCGTTCAACCAGGCGCTGTGCGGGCTGTGGGCCTGCGGTCTCGGCTTCGAGCGGCTGCGTGCGGCCGATGCGCCCGTGGCTCGACCGGCCAGCGCGTCCGTGGCGGCGACGACGATGACGCCGGCGGTCGCGCCCATGGCGGCCGCCACGGCTGCGCCGGCCGCGATGCCGCCCGCAGGCGCCATCCCGGGCGGCACCGTGACAGACGACCGCATCATGCAGCTCGGCCGGCTCTTCGCCGGCGTGATCGAGCAGGGACTGCGCGTCTACGGCGTGGCCGCGGCGCCGGCGGCACCGGAGCCGGCCGCGACCTCGGCCACCGTCGTCGCCGCCGCGGTCGAACCGGGCGCGGACGAACCGGTGGTCATCACCGGCGCGGCTCTCGGCCTGCCCGGTGTGGAGCGCGTGTTCGACGATGAGAACATCGGCCGCATCCTCGCCGGAGAGCAGCTGATCACGGCCGTGCCCGATGCCGTGCGCCGGCGCATGGTCGACATGCACATCACGCGCCTGGTCAAGAACGACATCGGCGGCGCGACCTTCGAGGCGATCGACGATCCGTCGGAAGTCGTCAAGCTGGCCGGGCGGCATGCGCCCTTTGACGTCGTCCGGGAGTTCGCGGTCGACAGCGCGCGCGACGAAGCGCTCGACGTGACGACGCGCCTGGCCATTGGTGCCGGCATCGATGCGCTGCGCGACGCGGGCATTCCGCTCGTGATGCGCTACAAGACCACCACACTCGGTACGCAGCTGCCGGACCGCTGGGGCCTGCCCGACGCCCTGCGCGACGACACCGGCGTGATCTTCGCCAGCGCGTTTCCCGGCTACGACCGCTTCGGCCAGGAAATCGAGGCGTACGCGGCCGACCGCGCGCGGCGCGAGCATCTGCTCGCCCTCGAAGGCGTGCTTGCGCGCCTGAACGCCGATGCGACCGCACGCGCCGAAGTCGAGCGCCTGATCGGGCAGTTGCGCGCCGAACTGAAGGCGCATCCTTACCAGTTCGACCGCCGCTTCCTGTTCCGCGCGCTGTCGATGGGCCATGCGCAGTTCGCCGAGATCATCGGCGCGCGCGGCCCCAACACGCAGGTCAACGCCGCGTGCGCCTCGACGACGCAGGCGCTGTCGATCGCCGAGGACTGGATCCGCGCCGGACGCTGCCGGCGCGTGGTCGTCGTCTCGGCCGACGATGCCACCAGCGACGTGCTGCTGCCGTGGGTCGCCAGCGGCTTCCTCGCCAGCGGCGCGGCCGCGACCGACGCCAAGGTGGAAGACGCGGCCACGCCGTTCGACCGCCGCCGCCACGGCATGATCGTCGGCATGGGCGCGGCCGCCTTCGTGGTCGAGTCCGCCGAGTCCGCGCGCGAACGGGGGCTGCAGCCGATCTGCGAAGTGCTCGGCGCGGTCATCGCCAACTCCGCCTACCACGGCACGCGCCTGGATGTCGAACACATCGGCGCGACGATGGAAGCCGTGGTGCAGCAGGCCGAGGCGCGCGGCGTGCAGCGCGCAGCCATCGCCGAGGCCACGATGTTCGTCTCGCACGAGACTTACACGCCGGCCCGCGGCGGGTCGGCCTCCGCCGAGGTGAGCGCGCTGCGCCGCGTGTTCGGCGCGAACGCCGACCGGATCGTGATCACCAACACCAAGGGCTTCACCGGCCATGCGATGGGCGCCGGCATCGAGGACGTGGTGGCGGTCAAGGCGCTGGAGACCGGCATCGTGCCGCCGGTGCCGAACTTCCGCGAGCCCGATCCCGAACTGGGACCGCTGAACCTGTCGCGCGGTGGCCCGCATCCCGTGCACTACGCACTGCGGCTGGCGGCGGGTTTCGGCTCCCAGATCGCCATGGCACTGCTGCGCTGGACTCCCGTGCCGGACGGCAAACACCGCGCCCCGCAGCAACTGGGACATGCCTATCGCGTGGTCGATGCGGCCGCATGGCAACGCTGGCTCGACGCGATCTCCGGGCAAAGCGGCGCGCGACTCGAAGTCGATCATCGTCGCCTGCGCATCGTCGACCGCGGTGCGCCTGCGACCGCGCACCCCGCGTCCGCCGTGCGGGTGCCCTACGCGGGCCGGATCAGGGCGGTGCCGGCCGCGCCGGCACGCACGCCCGCGCCGGTGGCGCTCGCCCCCGCAACCGAGCCCGCCACCGCGGCGAAGGCGGCAGCGGCCGTGGCAGCGCCCGCGCCGGCGGCAACGGTCCCGGCAATCGCCGACGCCGTGCTCGCGCAGGTGACGACGATCGTGTCACAGATGACGGGCTATCCGTCGGATCTGCTCGACCCCGACCTCGATCTCGAGGCCGATCTGGGCGTCGACACGGTCAAGCAGGCCGAAGTGTTCGCCGCGGTGCGCGGCCACTACCACGTCGAACGCGATCCGAATCTCAAGCTGCGCGACTTCCCGACGTTGCGCCACGTGGCGAAGTGGGTGCGCGAGCGCGCCGGATTCGGCGCTGCGCCCGCCAGCGCGGCGGCGGCGGCGCCCGCGCCCGCGGGCGACGACGTGATCGCGCAGGTGACGGCGATCGTCTCGCAGATGACGGGTTACCCGGCCGATCTGCTCGAACCCGACCTCGATCTCGAGGCCGATCTGGGCGTCGACACGGTGAAGCAGGCCGAAGTGTTCGCCGCGGTGCGCGGCCACTACCACGTCGAAC
>Ga0209048_10001246_pt1 | contig 26297 bp, 27 predicted proteins | sample FrelakmetCRP12CR_FD_187146 | JGI IMG/M metagenome (GOLD analysis project Ga0209048, IMG submission 187146) | Freshwater lake sediment microbial communities from the University of Notre Dame, USA, for methane emissions studies - CRP12 CR (SPAdes)... | ecosystem: Environmental > Aquatic >... | reverse complement strand
AGCTCAGGCCGCAGTGACGCGGTTCTTCCCCGCCTGCTTGGCCTGGTAGAGCGCCCGATCCGCACGCGCGATCAGCTCCTCCTCGTTCTCGCCGACGTACCGCTGTGCGACGCCGGCGGAGAACGTGATCAGCACGCGCTCGTTGTTGTGGAGGAAGAAGCGCCGCGTCAATTCGCGCTGGACGCGAGTCATCACGGAGACCGCTTCGCTCTGCACGGTCTCGGGCAGCAGGATCACGAATTCCTCGCCGCCGTAGCGCGAGATCACGTCGGAGGGCCGGATCGACTGGCGGACGATCCGGGCGAGGTGCACGAGCGCGAGATCTCCGGCCTGATGACCGAACCGGTCGTTCAGCGCCTTGAAATTGTCGATGTCGAGCATCGCGAGCGACATCGGCCGCTCGTACCGGTCGGCCCGTGAGGCCTCGCCCTCGAACGCGCGCTTCAGGCCGCGCCGGTTGAGCACCTGCGTCAGGTGGTCCTCGTGCAGCCGGTCGGAAAGCGTCGAGAGCTCGCGTTCGAGGCGGACCGTGCGCTCCTGCATTTCCTCAGCCGCCCGATGGGCGGCGACGAGCTCGTCGCGTGAGCGCCCGAGGTCGGTCTGGATGTGGCGCGTGTCCTGCATGACGTCGACGATCAGCGACGACAGCTGCCCGATGTCGTCGGCCTTCTCGATCCGGACGGCATAGCCTGCGAGCTTGTCGTGGTACTCGCCCGTGTCCGCGGCCAGCGTGCCGACCCGATCGATGAAGGTCGTCATCATGTTCTTCATCGCCTCTTTGGCGTGGTCGAGGCTCTGCTTCAACGCCCCTTGCTGCAGCGTGATCTCGCGCAGCCCTCGTTCCAGCGCCGTGATCGTCTCGAGGTCGACGGGACCGTTGGCGAGCGAAGCCATCGCCTGCAGCTGCCCGCGCATCCAGGTGGCGTCGCCTGCCAGCTCGGCAAGGTTGGCGGCGAGGAGGTGCAACAGGCGGAACAGACCTTTCTGAATCTCGCGCTGGTCCTCCCCGCTGATCTCGAGCGTCAGCCAGAACCGCTGGAGCCGAGCGGCGAACGCACCCGCCGCGGCGGCATCGGGAACCGCTCGCGCCTCCGCCGCCAGCATCGCCGCTTCCTGTGCGAGCTCCGGCGAGTACCCCAGACGCTCGACGATGCCGAGCGTCAACGTCTGCGCCACCAATTCGCGCCACAGCGTCAGCACCGGTTCGACCAGTGCCGCTGCATCGGCGCCATTCGCTGCCGACAAGGCCGCCGCCGGCGCGGTCACCGCCGCCGCCGACGCGCCCGCCGGGGAGCCGATGGCAGGCGGCACGAGGTCGAACAACGCGATCGCTGCGGGTGCCGCCGCGGCGGCATCGGTCCATGCCCGCACGAGGCCGCGCAGGCGCGCATAAAGGTTTTCGGGCGAGGCCGCGAACGCCGTCAAGACATGCTCGAGCGCCTCGCGCTTCCTGGCGTGGGTGATTCCCGGCGTCCGGGCTTCCCATTGGGCAACGAGGTCGCGGATGACAGGGGCCCAGGTAGGGATCACGGGTGGCGCCGCCGCCGCCACGCACATCTTTTTCAACAGCGTTTTCGCTTGCGGCCAGTCGCCGGCCTCGCCGGCGCGCCGAAGCGCCACCGCCTCGGGCGCGCTGTCGTCCAGCACCTTGGTGAGCTCGTCGGCGAGTTCGCGCAGCATCGCCGCCGGCCCACCCGGCACGCCGACGCCCGGGGTCGCGATCTCGTGGTAGAAACGTGCGTAGTTGTCGGGCGTCGGCGGCAGTCGGCGTGCCGCGAGTTGCCGCAGCGTTTCACGCGCGACCATCGATGGATTCGTTTGCATGCGCTCCGTCCGTTTGTCTTCTTGGTCGGGTGGAGTGGAGAAGTCGGTGACCTTCATGGTCGTCCACGACCTACTTGAGGTAGTCGAACAGCGAGAGGCCCGCGATCTTGGCGAACGACTGCTGCGCCGCCTGGAGCGCGAGCTGCTGCTTGGCGAATTCGGAGAGCGCTCGGTTGTAGTCGAGGTCGCGCAGCGACGACAGCGTCTGGTCGTAGCGAAGCTGCCGATCGTCGTTCCCGGTCGCGAGGCTGTCGAGTTCGCGCAGGCGGGCGCCAACGTCGGCGCGCACCGTGAGCACGTGGTCGAGTGCCTGGTCGATGTCCGAAAGCGCAGCCGTCACGTCGTTCGAGACGCGCGCGCTGCCACTACCGCCGGTCGCGGGTGTCTGCAGCGCCGTCACAAGCTTCGCCAGCGTGGCGAAAACGCTGCTGGCGGTGCTGGGCGCAAGCGTGAACCGGTCCCCTGCCGCGGGCGCCCCGCCGATCGTCGTCTGCATGCCCGCCACGGTGATTGCAGTGCCCGGGTTGTAGGCGTTGCCGGCCGATACCGTCGCGCCGGCCGTGACGTCGAACACGCTGTACGTCGTCAGACCGGCCGCGACGCTGAACTGAAGCTCGTATTGGTGGCCGGTCATCGCCGCGGGATCGGCCACCTGCCCGGCCCCGATGACGCCGGTGCCTGTATTCGTTGTCGCGGCGCTCGCCGCAAACGAGCCGTTGCCGTTGCGAATCTGCTGGAACAGTGCGGCCCCGTTTTCGGTGATCGCCAGCGATCGCGCCGGTGCGACCTCCAGCACGCGCTGGCCCTGGTCGCCGGTGTACGCGACGCCGGTGGGCGTCGCGACGAAAGGTTGGCCGGCCGTCTCGAAACCACCGTACATGTACGAACCGTCGCCATCCTTGCTGTTCGCAAGGCCGATCAGCTGTTGGAGGCGGCCCGCGACGTCCGTGCCGATCGCCGCCCGGTCGCTGTTGGCGAGCGTGCCGTTGCCGGCGTTCACGGCGAGTGTGCGGACGTCCTGCAGCAGGCTCGTGATCTGGTCGAGCACCGATTCGTGCATGGCAAGCGAGTCCTTCGCCGCGCCGATGTTGGTCGTGTACTGGCCGACACGGCCCTTTGCCTGGTCGATCGCAAGTGCCTGCGCCGCCGCGACCGGATCGTCGGCGGGCGTCGACACCCGGCGGCCCGTGGCGATCTGCTGCTGCGTGCGCAGCAGCGCCTCCTGCGCCTTGGCGATGCCGTCGACGCCGAACGTGTACGTAAGCGCGGTGCTGAGGCGCATGTCAGTGCCTGCCCGGCCGCCCGAAGGGCACTGAGCGCGGCCTCCGCGGGGTTGTGCCGGATGCGTTGCGTCGTGGGGTCGGCCGCCGCCCGTGCTCGCAGACGCGCCCTTCGAGCCTTGGCTTCGCCCTGCTCGCGCGGTCGTCCCCCGGGGGGCAGCAAATGGAATGAGCGTGGGGGCGTTTCATCCTAGCCCCTCGCGATATTCAGAATCGTGTCGAACATCGTATTGGCGATGGCAATCACGCGTCCCGCGGCCTGGTAGGCCTGCTGAAAGCGCTGCAGATTCGCCGCCTCCTCGTCGAGATTGACGCCCGACACCGATTGCTGCGCCTGTTGGGCCTGCGTGAGCAGATGCGCCTGCGCGTCGTTCTCGGCACCCGCCGCGTTGGCCGCTGTGCCAACGTACGTCGTCAATTTGCCATAGGCTCCCGCAATCGTCATCGACGCGTTGCCGATCAGGTTGCGGTCAGCGATTCCGCCGAGCAATTGTGCGTTACGGTTGTCGCCGACCCCGCCGGTGTTCGGGCCGACCGTGAAGGTGTCGCCGTCCGCCGGTGCGCCGGACAGCGTCAGCTTGACGCCGCCGAAGGCAATCGTGGCGCCATCCGCATAAGGCACCGATGCGCCGGCCGGGTAGACGGTCGTGGTGCCGCCAACCGTGACGCTCACCGGCTGCGCCGGCGGAAATCCGGACAGCGACGCGGTTCCGCTTGCGTAGGTTATCGTCACCGGCGCGGCAAGCGGTGTGGCGAGATAGCTGGCGTCGATGCTGCCCGCCGAGATCGTCGCGCTCCCGGCATTGCCGACGGACGCGCCGGTGCGGATGGGCGCCGCAGCCGCGATCCCGGCGGGGTTGCTTATCGCCACGGCGATATCGCGCGCCGCGAAGCGCGTCGGCTGGATGAAGAAGCTGTCGCCCGCCGCCGGGCTGCCGGTCGCAAGTCCGAATGTGAGTCCGTCCACGATCTGCGGCAGCGACGCGAACACCCGCTGCACGCTGTCGGACAGACGCGTCAGCGTGTAGTTGGTTCCATCGAATTGCATCTGGTAGTCACTCGCCGTCAACCCGTTCGCACTGGCAACGCCGACCGCGAGTGTCGCGTTCCCCGTGTTCCCTAGCGCGTTTTGCACCGACGCCGTCGGCACGCGAAAGTAGTCGGCCCCTTGCTGCCCGGTGAGGCTCACGCCCAGCGCGTGCTGTTCGTTGAACGCCTGGGCCAGCACGACGGCGATGCGTCCGAGCTGATTTTGGGCGTCCGCCAGCAACGTGTCGCGGTAGGCGAGCACACCGCCCAGCGCGCCCCCTTCCAGATCCGAGCTCTGAAAGCCGACAACCGCGCCTCCCGTGGCGAGACCGACGCGCAGATTCTGCGGGTCAGCGGGATCGGAAGCGGCGGTGAGCGTATACGGTATCTGGCCGACGACCAGCGCCTGGCCGTTGGCAAGGAAGACGTTGTAGCTCCCGTCCTTTTGCGCAACGACCCGGGCCGACGTGAGCTCGTTCAGCTGCTGGACCAGCGAGTCGCGATGGTCGAGCAGATCGTTCGGAATCACGGCGGCACCGCCCCCTGCGGTTGCATCGGCGATACGCCGGTTGGCGTCCGCGATCTGCCCGGCGAGGCCGTTGATCGACGTGACGGTGCCGGCGATCCGGGTGTTCGCCGCCGTGCGCATTCCATCGAGTTCATCGGCGAGCTGGTGGAATCGGCTTACCAGAGCGTTCGACGACGACAACATGGCCTGCCGCGACGGGATGTCGGCCGGATGCGCTGCCACGCCGTTGACGCTGTCGAAGAAGTCCGCGAGCGCCGGGGAAAGGCCGTTTGCCGGGTCTCCGAGCATGTTGTCGAGTTGCGCGAGCTGCGTGTGGTAGGCGTCGATATGGCTGGCGTCTGCCTGCGTCTGGCGCAGCTGGACGACCAGGAAATCGCTGTAAACGCGGCGGACAGCCGCCACGTCGACGCCCTGGCCGAGGTAGCCGGCGCCCGTGAACAACGCCATCCGGTTCTGCAGCAGGACTTCCTGCCGGTTGAACCCGGGCGTGTTGACGTTGGCGATGTTATGGCCGGCCGTGGAGAGGCCGGCCTGGGCCGCCGCCAGTCCGCTTAAACCGATTCCGTAGATGCTGTTGGCCATGGCCCGGGCTGATCGCGATCAGTGACTCGTCACGTGCGGACTTGTTGGATATCGGCGGCCGCCGCCATAACTTGAGGCGGCGCGGACGGGGTGCCGCCGGTATGCCGGGTGACGAGCTGGATGGCCCGCGTCAGCTTGTCGGCGTAGGCCGGGTCGGTGGCATATCCCGCCCGTTGCAGCGAGGCGGCGTACGTCTGCGGATCCTGCGCATTCGCCAGCGCGGCCGAGTAGCGAGGATTGTCGCGCAGCAGGCGCGCGAAGTCCTGGAACGATTCGGCGTCCGAGCCGTACGCCCGGAAGCGCTCGGCAGTGCGCACGGCACGCCCCTGGACGTGCTCGGTGGTGGACGCGACGGCCACCCCACCTGCCCAGCGGGACCCGGCCTTGATGCCGAACAGGTTGTGGCTGGTCGCGCCGTCCGCGGTTCGCGGTTGGCTGCGGCCCCATCCGGTTTCGAGCCCGGCCTGTGCGAGCAGCAGCGCCGCCGGCACGCCGATCGCCTTGGCCGCCGTTTCCGCGTGTGCGCGGAACTTGTCGATGAAATCCTGGACGGCCTGCGGCAGCATGCCGGTACCCGTGGGGCGACCCGGTTCGGTCGCCGGGCGTGCCGGTTCGGTCGCCGCGGGCAGCGCCGATGGCGCCGGGGGGGGCTCCGTCCGGATCCGGAACGCCGTCGGCGCCTTGACCGGAGGAATCGCGAGTCCGGAGGGCATCGGCATCGCGGCCGGGGCGGGCGCGGCGCCTGGTCCGGGGAAGGTTGTCGGGGCAGCGTTCGTTGCGGGATCCGGCGACGCCCCGCCCGGCAGGGCGCGCGCCAGTTGCCGTTCGAGCGCCTTGCGAAGTCCGACACCACGCTCCGCGAGCTTCTGGGCAAGCTGCTGGTCGAGCATCGACGTGTACGCTTTGGCCGAGTCGCTTGCGAGCGGCCCGTCCTGCGGCAGCGCATCGCGCATGCTCTTCAGCACCATTTGCAGAAAGAGCGCCTCGAACTGGCCGGCCGCCTTCGACAGCGCCTCGGCGGGCGCGGTCTTCGCCTGCTGCCGCAATGCGTTGAGCGCGCTCGTGTCCAGCGCCAGTGTGCCGCCCATGTCACCGGTGGGACTGCGCAGGGCCATGGCCTGGATCCTTTGCCGGGTCCGGGGCTAGATGATCTCGAGCTCGGCCTTGAGCGCACCGGCCGACTTCATCGCCTGCAGGATCGCAAGCAGGTCCTGCGGAGAAGCGCCCAACATGTTCAGACCGCGCACGACGTCGGCGAGCTTGGTGCCCGCCGGGATCCCGATGAGTCCCTTGCCGTCCTGCTTGAGATCGATGGTCGCGACCTCGGACTCGACAGTTCGGCCGCGCGAGTAAGGCAGCGGCTGGCTGATCACCGGTTCGCTGTTGATCGTCACGGTCAGGTTGCCGTGCGCCACCGCGCAGGCGTCGATGACGACCGCCTGGTTCATCACGACCGATCCCGAGCGGGCATTGATGATGACCTTCGCCGGCGGAATGCTCGCCTCGACATTGACGTCCTCGAGCCGGGAGAGAAAGGCGACCCGTTCGTCGGGGACCTCGGGCGCGCGCACGCGGATCGTCCGTCCGTCCTGCGCCGCGGCGAGCGGCGCGCCGAACCGCCGGTTGATCGCGTCGACCATCTGCCGGGCGACGCTGAAATCGGTGTCGCGCAGCTCCAGATTGACGAACTCGCCCTGACCCAGCGGCGCGGGGACCGCACGCTCGACAGTCGCGCCGCCGGGAATCCGGCCGGCATTGAGCTGATTCACCGTCGTCGAGCTGCCACCGGCCGACGCGCCGGCGCCCGCGATGGCGACGTTCCCCTGCGCGATCGCGTAGATCTGGCCGTTCGCGCCCTTGAGCGGCGTCAGCAGCAGCGTCCCGCCGCGCAGGCTCTTTGCGTTGCCGAGCGAGGACACCGTCACGTCGATCAGCTGACCGGGCTGCGCGTAGGCAGGAAGCTGCGCAGTGATCATCACCGCTGCCACGTTCTTGAGCTGCAGGTTCGTCCCGATCGGGATGTTCGCGCCGAGTTGCGAGAGCATCGCGAGCATGCTCTGAACCGTGAACGGAGTCTGCGTGGTCTGATCGCCGGTGCCGTCCAGGCCGACGACGAGACCGTAGCCGACCAGCTGGTTGGGGCGCACGCCCTGGATGTTGGCGAGATCCTTCACCCGTTCCGCATGCACGGGCGCGAAGACGGCCAGCAGTGCCGCCAGCAGCCACAGCCGGCCGGACGCCGCAACCCGCGCCAGCTTCCTGCGCACCGCCACGATCTGCTCGCTGCTCGCGATCACACACATTCGATGGTGCACGATAGGGCTCCTTGCTCGGGTGAGTGCGTCGGCATCAGAACGGGCTGATCGACTGCAGGATGCGCGCGGCCCAGCCCATCGTCTGCGCCTCGTCGATGTAGCCCGTGCCGCGGTACTCGAGCCGCACGTCGGCGATCTGTGCCGAGGACACGATGTTGCCGGCGAAGATGAAGGCCGGGTTGACCACGCCCGAGAGGCGGATGAACTCCGAGCCCTGGTTGATTCCGATCTGCTTCTCCCCGGCAACGACCAGGTTGCCGTTCGGGAGCACCTCGATCACGGTGACCGTGATCGTGCCGGTGACGACATTGTCGGCGGCGGAATCGCCCTTGCCCTCGAACTCGTTCTTCGACTCGCCGGCCACCGCACCGCCCTTCATGCTGTAGCCGCTCGGCGTGGTGATCTCTGTGATCGCAAGCTTCGCGCCGCCGGTGCGATTGGCCGTCGTCGCCGCGGTCTTGCTCGCGTGGATCATCTCGTTGATCTTGACCGTGAGCGTGTCGCCGACCGCGTGGGCACGCCGATCCTCGAACAGCGGCACGTAAACGGACCGCCCGACCGTCGGCGCCTGGAAGATCGCACCGTTGGCTGCGACAGGCTCGGCCACGGGGGTCGGACGCGCCGTCAGCGGCTGGTGGAGCTCGACCGTGCGCAGCGCCGGATTGTTCTGGCAGCCGCCGGCGATGAGTCCGGCGAGGACGACAGCGCACAGACGCAAGCGTGAATGGTCGGTCACAGTCGACTCCGCGGGATCACAGCTGGCTCAGCCGCTGCAGCATCTGGTCCGATGTCTGGACGGCCTTGGAGTTGATCTCGTAGGCGCGCTGCGTCTGGATCATGTTGACGAGCTCTTCGACGACGTTGACGTTCGACGTTTCGACGTACCCCTGACTCAGCACGCCGACCCCGTTGGATCCGGGGGTGTTCGTCGTCGGGCTGCCGGAGGCGGAGGTTTCGACGTACAGATTCTCGCCCTGGCTCTGCAGGCCGGCCGGGTTGATGAAGTTCGCCAGCTGCAGCGTGCCGACCTGCGTGCCCGACGCCTGCCCTTGCTGGGTCACCGTGACCGTGCCGTCGCGCCCGATCGTGACCGTCTGCGCGTTCGCGGGAATCGTGATCGCCGGCGACACTGCGTAGCCGGACGACGTCACGAGCTGCCCCTGCGCGTCGAGATGGAACGAGCCGTCACGCGTGTACGCGAGCGTGCCGTCGGGCTGCGAAACCTGGAAGAAGCCCTGGCCATTGACGGCAATGTCGAACGGGTTGCTGGTCTGTTGCAGGTTTCCCTGCGTGAACACGCGTTCCGATGCGACCGGACGCACGCCCGTGCCGAGCTGCAGCCCGGTCGGCAGCTGGGTCTGCTGCGACGACTGGGCGCCCGGCTGCCGCAATGTCTGGTGCAGCAGATCCTCGAACACGGCACGCCCGCGCTTGAAGCCGGCCGTGTTGACGTTGGCGAGGTTGTTCGAGATGACGTCGAGCTGCGTCTGCTGCGCGTCGAGGCCGGTCTTGGCTATCCAGAGCGAGCGGATCATGGTGTCCTCAGGGAGGTCGTGGAGTGCGGTTGGCGATCGGAGGCGCGGGGCGTCAGCCCGCGCTCGTGGAGAGCAGTCCGGTGGCGCGCTGCGCGTTCGATTCGGCGTTCTGCAACAGCTTCATCTGCATCTCGAACTGCCGTGCCAGATTGATCATGTCGACCATCGCCGCCACGCTGTTGACATTGCTCGTCTCGAGCGAGCCGGCAGTGACAGTGACGTTGCTGTCGGCATCGGCGGGCCCGCCCCCGCGCATCCGGAACAGTCCGTCGCCGCCCTTGACCACGTCGCGGCCCGCGGGGTTCACGAGCTTGAGCTTGCCTACGCTCGTGACGTTCGTCGCGGATTGTCCGTAGGTGACCACCGATACGGTGCCGTCGCGGCCGATCGACACCTTGCTGTCCTGCGGCACGACGATCGGCCCGCCGTCGCCGAGCACGGCGAGCCCGCTGCGGGTTCGGAGCTCGCCTTCGGGGCTCAAGGCGAGGCTGCCGCTTCGCGTGTACGCCTCGTTGCCGTCGGTTGCCTGCACCGTCAGGAAACCGTCGCCCTCTATCGCGACGTCCAGATCGCGGCCGGTGGGCTGGATCGCTCCGGCGGTCAGGTCCGCGCCGATCGTCGTGTCGACGGCGTACGCGCGCGTGGGCTGTCCGGGTCCCTCGACTGGCGCCGCGCGAAACGCGGCCATTTCCGCCTTGTAGCCGGTCGTCGCCGCATTGGCGAGATTGTTCGCGCTGGCCGCCTGCTGCTGCAGGAGCTGCTGCGCGCCCGTCATCGCGATATAGATCAGACGGTCCATTGCAGGGGTCGCTGGTCAGTGGTCATCGGTCATCGGAGATTGACGATCGTGTTGAGCACCTGGTCCTGCGTCTTGATCGTCTGCGCATTCGCCTGATAGACGCGTTGCGCCGTGATCATGTTGACCAGTTCCTGCGTGAGGTCGACGTTAGACTCCTCGACGGCGCCAGACTGCAGCACGCCGAGGCTGCCGGAACCGGGCGTACCGGGCAACGGCTGCCCCGATTCGGCGGACTCGCCGAATGCGTTGTTCCCCATCGGGTCGAGGCCGTTCGGGTTCTTGAAATTGGACAGCACGATTTGGCCCAGCGTGCGCGTCTGCCCGTTCGAGTATCGGCCGAGGATCTTGCCGTCATCGGACAGGCCGTACCCGGCGAGCAGGCCGGACGCGAAGCCATCCTGCGTCAGGGTGTCCACGCTGAACGAGCTCCCGTACTGGGTCGCCTTTGGATAGTCGAGCGTGAACACGAGCGGCGTCGTCGGTCCGGGCGGCAGCGCGACCGACATCGGGAACGGCAGTGCCGGCGCGGCGGACGCGAGCGTGCCGTCGGTCTTGAAGTTGAGCGTCCCGACGGCGGCGGGGAGCGCCGTGCCGTCGACGGACGCGTGGACCGACCACGTGTTGGCGGCGGTCTTCGTGTAATAGGTCGACAGCGCATGCGAATTGCCGAGGCTGTCGTAGATCGTGAGCGACGTGGCCTTGTTGTACGTCGTCGCATTCGCGATGTCGAACGGCAGCGTGATGACGGGATCCCGCGCGTCCAGATTGAGGCCGATCTCGGCCTTCGACGTCGGCGTGGCGTTGAGCTGGCTCGAGGACACCTGCAGCGGGACCGGATTGGCGACCAGGATGTTGCCCGCTTGGTCGACGCCGTACCCGGTCACCTTCGAGCCGCCCGAATTGACGATGTAGCCGTCCTTGTCGAGGTGGAACTGTCCGTTGCGCGAGTAGTTGATCGTGCCGTTGTTGTCCAGCCGGAAGAAGCCCTGGCCGTTGATCGCGATGTCGAGCGGATTGCTGGTGGTCGTGAGGTTGCCCTGGCCGAAGTTCGACCGCACCTCGGCGACCGCGGTCCCGATGCCGACGCTCAGCCCCGTGGACGCCCCGAGCGAGTTGGCATAGGCGTCGGCAAAGACGGCGCCCGACGACTTGAATCCCACCGTGGTGGCGTTGGCGACGTTGTTGCCGATCACGTCGAGATTGCGCGCCGCCGCGAACAGGCCGGAGAGTCCCTGCTGAAAGCTCATCGTGTGCTCCTCAGTTGATTTGCAGAAGTTGTGTCAGGTCGGCGAGACCGAGGTTGCCCAACCGCAGCAGCGTGCCGCTGGAGCCGGGCACGATGCCCGTCACGCGGCTCACCGTGAGCGGGTCGGCGGAAACTGCATTGGCACCGGCCGCGGCCTTCACGCTGACGGTGTAGGTGCCGTCCGCACAGGCCGCGCCCGCGTTGTTCTTGCCATCCCATGACAGCGTGTTGACACCACCCGGCTGCGCGCCCAGGTCGATCGTGCGCACGACGTTGCCCGCGGCATCCGCGATGCTGACCGTTACCGTGGTGGCGGGTGCGGCGAGCGCGATCCCGTAGGTCGCCTTGCCCTCGGCGAGCGCGATCTTGCCGCCGGTCGGCACGACGACTTCGTGGCCGACGAGGGCGGTGGCCTGCAGGTACTGGCTTGCCGCGAACGATGCCGAAAGCGCCGCGACCGAGTCGTTCAGCTTGTTGATGCCGCTCACCGTCGAAAGCTGCGCGAGCTGCGTCGTGACCTGCGCGTTGTCGAGCGGATTCAGTGGATCCTGATTGCGCAATTGCGTCACCAGCAGCTTCAGAAAGCGGTCCGCGGCCGCGTCCGTGGCGCCCGCGGCCGTCGTGCTGCTCTTGGTGGCCGTCGTCGCCGCGGCCGCGGTCGCGGCACTCGCCGACGTTGCGGTGCCGGTGGCCGCGACGGATGTCTGCAGGGTCGTCATCGAGGGGATCCTTTGCGTAGGGTTATTGGCCGAGTGTCAGGGTCTTCAGCAGGAGGTTCTTCGCCGTGTTCATGACCTCGACGCTGGACTGGTAGGAACGGGAGGCGGAAAGCATGTTGACCATTTCATCGACGACGCTGACGTTCGGAAGCCGCACGTAACCCTGGGCGTCGGCCAGCGGGTGTTTCGGGTCGTAGACCTGGCGGGGGGCCGAGGGATCCTCGACCACACCGACAACGCCGACTTTCGCGGGACCCTGGCCTGATGCCGGCGCCATCGCCTGGAACACGACCTGCCGCGCCCGGTACGGCTTCCCGTCCGGGCCGGCTACGCTGTCGGCGTTGGCGATGTTGCTCGCCGTGACGTTGAGCCGCTCGGATTGCGCGGTCATGGCCGAGCCGGCGATGTCGAAGACGTTGAACAAGGACATGGTCATCACCCCTGGATAGCGGTCAGCATCATCTTGAGTTGCGCGTTGAGAAACCGCAGCGTCGCCTCGTAGCGGACCGTGTTGTCGGCGAACTGGGCCCGCTCGGCATCCATTTCGACGCTGTTCCCGTCGAGGCTCGCCTGCCCCGGCTGCCGATAGAGCAGCGTCGGTTTGGTGTCCGCCGCGGACGCGGAATTCGACTTCGGCGCGGCCGCCTCCTGCAGCGCCCGGGCGAAATCGAAGTCCACCGCCTTGTAATTCGGCGTGTCCGCGTTCGCGATGTTGGCGGCGAGCAGCTCCTGCCGCTGGCTGCGCAAGCGCAGCGCCTGGGTCTGGAAACCGAGCATCTCGTCCAAGCGGTCGACCATGGCCTTCACCTCGTCACTGATGGCACCGATTATCGACACCGGCGCGGCGCGCGATCGGTCGAGCAGACGTGGATTTCCGTTGCAATTCGAGGTGCCGGATGCTCGCGCGAGCGCGTAGGCTGCGATCGTTGTCCGGGGAATCGACGCCTCCGAGGCGCCTGCCCGACCCCGTCAGATGGAGCGATATCGCCATGAGCACTTCCGCCCTGCCGCTGCACGCGCAAGACCGCCGCGGGTGGCGTCTGCCGGTCGCATTCGTCATCGGCCTCGCCACGTTGCTGCTGGCAGCACCCTCGCCCGCCCGCGGCGCTTCCGACTTGGCCGAGCGCGTGCGGATCTACCTCGACCAGCAGACGCTGCCGGGCGGTGGCGAGGTCGAGATCGTCGTCGGCGAACCCGACGCCCGGCTGCAGCTCGCCGAATGCCGGCGCTACGAACCGTTCATCCCCCCGGGCGCGCGCCTGTGGGGCCGGTCCACGCTCGGCGTGCGCTGCGTCGACGGCGCGTCCTGGACCGCTTACGTACCCGTGCAGGTCAAAGTTTTCGCGTCGGCGCTGGTCGCCGCCAGGGCGTTGCCGCGCGGCGCGACGGTGACCACGGCCGATGTCCGGCCGGAACGCCTGGACATCACGCAGTTTTCCGCCGGCGTCTACGGTGCCGACGACCTGATCGAGGGTCGGACCACGGTGCGCGCCATTGCGCCGGGCGAGCCGCTGCGGCGCGACGTCCTGCGTGCCCCGCTGGTGGTCCACGCCGGCGACCCGGTAAAGGTGGTTTTCGATGGTACGGGCTTTGCTTTGGAGATCGATGGCAAGGCCCTCACGGCAGCCGGGGACGGCGAGACAGCCAGGGTAACCGCGGCCACGGGGCGGGTATTGACGGGCATCGCCCGGCCGGGCAGAGTCATTCAGATGCGATGACCGCGAAAAGATCGCGACGGCGTATGGGCTGGCCTTCAGAATTCGGCGCCATGGCCGATAAACCGGGCAAGGGCCTATGCCGGCCGGCGAACTCGGCGCCATGCCGAACGCCGACGGCTGCCGGGAGACAACCATGAAGATCACGCGTCCGATCGACCTCGTAGACGGTAGCAAGCCGGCAGCCAATGCCGGAACCGGACGCGCCAACGGGAGCGCGGCGCCGGTCGCGGGGACCCCCATCGGGACCCGGGACAGCGTTCGACTGAGTGCCCTGTCGACGCATATGCACGCGCTCGAAACGAGCCTCGCCGCCGGTGGCGAATTCGACCGTATGCGGGTCGAGGCGATCAAGCAGGCGATTCGCGACGGCAAGCTATCGGTCAATGCGGACGTCATTGCCGATCGGATGCTCGCGGGCGACCTCGCACTCCTGACCGGGAAATCCGCCTGATGGCCGAGCGCAAGCCGGCGCCGGCCGACTGTGTCGCGGCCCTCCGTGCCGAGACCATCGGGTACCGCGCGCTGCTCGAGGTTCTCGAAGCCGAATGCCGGGCCTTGTGCGCCGCCGATGGCGACGCGCTGCAGGCGCTCACCCCCGCCAAGCTCGATCACGTCGCGAAGCTGCAATCCCTGGCCGGCGCACGCAGCGACTGGCTCGCGGCCAGCGGCTGCAGCGACGTGGAAAGCGCGCTCGATGCCACGTTCGACCGCCCGCCGGAACGTCAGGCGGCGCGCGCCGAATGGGACACGCTGCTGGTGCTGGCGCGGCAAGCCCGACGGCTCAACGACGTGAACGGCCGCCTGGTCGCGCGCCAGCGTCAACATTTCGCCGCCGCCCTGGCGGCGCTGCTGCAGGCCGCCGGCTCCCCGCCCGTATACGGCGCAGACGGGCGCCCGCAGCACGGCAATGTCGCGCGCACGCTCGCGGCGATCTGACCCCACCGCGCCTCTCTTTCGCTGTTCCAGGACTCCTGTTGCGGTTGCGGTGGCGACGCACCGCCGCGGGTCGTTACGCGGACACCGTCTCGTTGAGCTGCAGCCAATAGCGAACCACGTCGCCCAGCTTGGCGACGATCTCGGCGTATTCGATCGGCTTCACGATGTAGCTGTTGGCGCCGGCGGTGTAGGCCTCGTTCACGTCGTGCTGCTCGCGCGATGAAGTGAGCACGACGATCGGCAGCGTGCGCGTCCGGGGATCGGCCTTGATCCGGCGCAGGACCTCGAGACCACCCACTTTCGGAAGCTTGAGGTCGAGCAGCACGACCCTGGGCAGCGCCGATGGCGCTCGCTGCGCGTAGGCACCCGTGCAAAAGACGAACTCGAGCGCGGCGACGCCATCCTCGACCAGCGCCACGCTGAGCGCGACGTTCGCCTTGCGCAACGCGCGGAGCGTGAACTCGGCGTCGTCGAGATTGTCCTCGACGAGCAGAACGTCGACCGTCGCGCCCGTGTTCATCGCGGAAACACGCAGGCGCGATCCTGCCGGATCGGCGACACCCAGACCTGCTCGGCAGGGACCATGATCGAGCTCCACCACGAAACCGCGTGTTCAATGGACGTGCCGGCCGCCGCGAGGCCTGCCGCCACCCGTTATCAAAACGCTACGGCTGCCGGGAGAAAAACTTGAGCCGGAGGGGTCGCCGCGATCGGGTGGGTTCCGACCCGGCCCTAGCTCTCCGCGGGCGAGGCGTCGTCCTCGAGGATCATCAGCGTGACGCGGCGATTGCGGGCCCGGCCCTCGGGCGTGTCGTTGGATTCCACCGGGCGATTGTCGGCGTAGCCCGTCGCGGTGAGTCGCGACGCGGCGATTCCGCTCGCGACGAACACCCGAACCACCGAGCTCGCGCGCGCGCTCGAGAGTTCCCAGTTCGACGGGTACTGCAAGTTCGCGATGGGCAGGGGATCCGTATGACCCTCGACCTTGATCGGATTGTCGGATTCCTGCAGCACGCTCGCGGCGGCCTGCAGCGCGACGATCGAGTCGGTCTGCAGGACAGCCTGGCCGGGCGCGAAAAGGACGCTCGCGTTGATCTCGATCGCGATGCCGTGGGGGAGCTGCGTCAGCCGCACGGCGCCTGATTGCAGGAGGGGCTGGAGCGCGTCGCCGAGCCGCGACGCCATGGTGCGCAGTTTCTGCTGCTTGGCGCGCTGCGCGGTGGCCGACGCGGGACTCGCTTTTGGCGCCAGCTGCGGCTGGATCCGGTTGATCGGAGCGAGCCCGGCCGTCTGGGCGGTGACCACCCGCTCGTGCCGGAACGCCTGCAGCAGCGAATCGGAAATGACGCGGTACTTGCTCTCGTTGAGCGTGGAGATCGCGTACATGACGACGAAGAACGCGAACAGCAGCGTGATGAAGTCGGCGTACGAGACGATCCAGCGATCGGAGTGCTCGTTGGGCTCGCGCCGCGAGCGCCGCCGCTGCGTCGCCGCGTCGCGCTTACGCGAGATAGCCGCCAAGTCGGGCCTCGATCAGTTTCGGGTTCTCGCCATGAGCAATGCCGAGCAGTCCGTCGAGAATCAGTTCGCGGTGCACGACCTGCGCCTCGATCAGGACCTTGAGCTTGTTGGCGATGGGCAGCAGCACGAGGTTGGCGGCACCGACTCCGTACACGGTGGCGACGAAGGCGACGGCAATGCCGCCGCCGAGTTTGCTCGGGTCGGTCAGGTTCTCCATGACATGGATCAGCCCGAGCACCGCCCCGAGGATGCCGAGCGTCGGGGCGTAGCCGCCCGCGGCCTCCCAGATACGCGCCGCCGCGCGATGCCGCTCTTCGTAGGTGTTAATCTCGACCTCCAGCGCCTCGCGGATCCGATCCGGTTCGAAGCCATCGACCAGCATCTGCAGGCCGTTGCGCATGAAGCCGCGCTCGGTGGCCGGGATGCGGTTCTCGAGCGCCAGGATCCCCTCGCGGCGCGCGACCTGCGCCCAATCGACGATGCGGCGGATTCCGGCGGCGTGGTCCACCCTCGGCGGGCGCACGATCCAGCGGGTGAGCTTCAGCCCCGCGACGAAGGTCGGCAACGGATTTTGCAGCATCACCGCGCCGATGGTGCCGCCGAGGACGATGAGGGCAGCGGCCACCTGGAGCAGCGACGCGATATTGCCGCCCTCGAGCCATTGGCCGCCGACGATGGCGACAACGGCTAGCGCCAATCCCGCGATACTGAGCTTGTCCATGGCCAACGGAGTGAGGTCCTCTGGTTGTTATCGACAGAACACGTTGTTTCCGGAGGGGGTCGGCGAACGCAGTGAGCGTGGGCGCAGTTCATCGCCAGTCGCGCAGCTTGGCGCGCAGCCGGACGACCGCCTGGCCATGCAGCTGGCAGACGCGGGATTCGCTGACTTCCAGCACCGCCGCGATCTCCTTGAAGTTGAGGTCCTGCTCGTAGTAGAGCGAAAGCAGCAGTTTCTCGCGTTCCGGAAGCAGGTCGATGGCTGCGACGAGCGCCTCGCGGAAGCGGGCATCCTGAAAGCGCTCGAACGGGTTCTCGCGATTGTCGGGACAGTGGCGCTCGAGATATCCGTCGTCGTCCGCTCCGCCGAAGTCGTCGAGGTGCAGCAGCGTGTAGCCGCGCGCTTCCTGGAGCAACGTCTGGTATTCGGCGAGCGGGAGCTTCAGTTCCGCCGCGATCTCGCCCTCGGTCGGCGCCCGGCCCCAGCGCTGCTCGAGCTTCGTCACCGAGCTCTCGATCCGGCGCAGCGCCTGCCGGACGCTGCGGGGAAGCCAGTCGTTCTGGCGCAGCTCGTCCAGCATGGCACCGCGAATGCGCTGCGACGCATAGGTCTCGAACTGCGTGCCCTGCGTCTCCTCGAAGCGCGCTGCCGCGTCCATGAGGCCGAGCATGCCGGCCTGGATGATGTCGTCGACTTGCACGGACGCAGGAAGCTTGGCGGCCAGGTGATGCGCCATCCGTCGCACCAGCGATGCGTGGTCGGCAACGCGCTGCTCGACGTCGAGGGTTCCGGTCGCGGTATACATCGGTTGACTGCGTCAGAGGGCTGCCGGCTGCGGGACCGCCGCGGCGGCGATCGATTCCGCGAGGCGAAGGAACGCGTGGCCGCGCGGCGATCGGGCATCCGCGACGCCGCGGCGAGCAGTGCGCGAGGCCGGGCCCTCGTTGGGGATGGTTCCGCAGAAGTCGAGGCGTGCCGACAAGTACCGCTGCGCGGTTTCGGCAAAGCTGCGGTAGGCGTCGAGCGCGGCGGCTTCGGATTGCGCGCGATGGACGACGACCCGGAAATCGCGGCGCCCATGGTCGAGCGCCAGTCTCTTGATCTGCGCGTAGGCACCGGTGATCGCCGTCGCCGTGGGGGTGATCGGCAGCAGCACGTCGGCGTGCGCGCCGCGCACGGCGGGCGGACCGTTGAGCAGCCAGACGTCGAACTGTTGCCCGGCGGCAAGCGCCAGGCCGGTGATGGCCGCCTGCCAGTCGCGGCCATCACGATCGAGCGCGTCGAGCGCTCGGGCCGCCGGCATGATCGCGATCCCGTCGGGCCCGCCCAGAACGACGTCGCGCCAGGCTTTGTCGCCGGCGATCACGTGCGCGAGCTCGTAGCGGACCGCAAGACCGCACGCACTCGCGGCCTCGCCGCGCGAGCGATCGAGCAACAGCACGCGCCGACCCAGACGGGCAAGCGCCGCAGCGAGATCGACCGTGACCGGTGTCACACCCGGGCCGGCGACGCTCAGCAGACACGGCGTCGGGGCGCCGAACAGGCGGCGCAGGCCGTTCGCCTGATCGTCATGCATGCTGCGCTTCCCCGGCGACGCCGAGCTTCAGCGCGAACTCGTCGTCGTCGAACGTGAACGCCGTCGCCTTCCCCGTCGTCCGCAGCGAACGGCGCACGAGGTAGTCGGCATTGGCGGCGTACAGATCCTCGGGCACGCGCTGGCCGTTGGCGACGAAGTGGATCGGCAGCCGATGGCGGATCACGGCGTCGAGCACGATGCCCGTCTTCGCCGTCTCGTCGATCTTGGTCAGGATGCAGCCGGCGAGGCCGCCATTGGCATCCGCCCCCTCGCGCCCGCCGTAGGCGACGACGACTTCGTCCTGCGTCTCGCCCTGCGCCACCGCGTTGAGCAGGAGCAGCCGCTGGATTCCAGGCTGGGCGAGCAGCGTCGCCTGCTCCGGGACGCGCGGATCGCGCTGCCCCATCCCGACGGTGTCGATGAGCACCATGTGGCGGCCGCGAACGGCAGCGAGCGCCTGCTCGAGATCATGGCGATCGGAAACGGTGTGCACCGCCACGCCGAGGATCTTGGCGTAGACGCGCAACTGGTCCTGCGCACCGACCCGGTAGGTGTCGGTGGTGATGAGCGCAATCTTGCCGGCACCGTAGCGCACGGCGCAGCGCGCTGCGAGCTTCGCCGTCGTCGTCGTCTTGCCCACGCCGGTCGGACCCACCAGTGCGTAGATGCCGCCGCGGGTCACGATGTCGTCCGCGGCCTCGATGCACCGCAGATTGCGGGTGAGCACTCCGATGAGCCACGATTGCGCCTGCGTGCGGCTGTAGTCGTCCGGCAGTCGCTGCGTGATTTCGCGCGCGAGTTGCGGGCTGTAGCCGGCGGCAAGCAGATCGCGCGTGAACCGCGAGCGCAAGGGGGACCGGCGCAGGGACTCGCTCCAAGCGAGCTGGCTCATCTGCTCCTCGATCAGGGTGCGCATCGCGGCCACCTCCTCCATCAGCCGGGCGCCGATACCGGAATCCAGCGGATCCCTGGGCGGCGCGCTCACGGTGTCGGCGTCGCGCTGGATCGTGGGCGTGACGGATGCCTGGGCGGCCACGGATGGTGTCGACGGTGTCGTTGCCGGTTCCGTTGCGGCGGCCGTCGCGGCCGTTGTCGCGGCTGCCGTTGCGGCGGGAACTGGCGGAGGCGCATCCGAAGCGTCCGGCTCGGGGGCGGCTTCGCGCGCCCTGCGGTCTGCGCCGCGCCGCGGCGCGGGGGCGTCGCCGAGAAGCTCGTTCATCGCGTTCGCAGGGAGCGCGGAGACCTCGACGCCGTCGGCCGTCGGCCGATTGGCCACGATCATTGCGTCCGGGCCCAGTTCGGTCCGTACCTGCTCCAGCACCGAGCGCGACGTCAATCCGAAAAAGGTTCGCAGCTTCATCGTTTTCCTCCGACCGTAACGTGGACGCGGATCGTCCGCGCCTCCGGAATTTCGCTATGCGCAAGGACCTTGAGCGCCGGGGCAGTCCGGCGCAGCAGCCGCGCCATCGGCACGCGCAGCCGATCGGCGACGAGCAGCACCGTCGGGTGTGCCTGCGCTTCCTGTTCGCGCATCGCATTGCCGACCTCGCGCACGAGCGTCGCCGCGAGCTCCGGCTCGAGGCCACCGCCGTCCGCACCCGTCGTGCCGAGCACCTGCAGCAGGACCCGCTCGAGTTCGGGGTCGAGCCCGATCACTGCCAGCTCCTGCACGGTGCCGAAATGCTGCTGAACGATCGTCTGTCCGAGCGCGACGCGCACCGCCGCGGTCAGCTCGTTCGCGTCCTGCGTGCGCGGCGCGTGATCGACCAGCGTCTCGAGTATCGTCCGCAGGTCGCGGATGTGAACGCCTTCGTCCAGCAGGTTCTGCAATACGCGTTGGACGACTCCGAGCGATAGGAGCTTCGGCGTCAGGTCCTCGACCAGCTTGCCGGCGAACTTGCCGGCCTGATCGAGCAGCGCCTGCACTTCCTGGCGCCCGAGCAGTGCGCTCGCCTGCGCATTGACGATGGTGGACAGGTGCGTCGCGACCACCGTGCCCGCATCGACGACGGTGAATCCCTGTGCCTGCGCGTTCTCACGTTCCGCCGGGTCGATCCAATGCGCGGGCAGGCCGAACGCCGGATCGTGGGTGGCGACACCGCGCAGTGTGCCCGTAGCGCGACCCGGATCGATCGCGAGCAACGTGCCGACCCTGGCCTCGCCGCGCGCGATCGCGACACCCTTCAGCGTGATCTGGTAGGCGTTCGGGGCGAGTTCCAGGTTGTCGCGGATGTGCACTGCGGGCGGCAGGAAACCGATGTCCTGGGCGAACTTGCGGCGGATGGCCTTGATCCGGCGCAGGAGCTCGCCGTCCTGGCCCTGATCGACGAGCGGAATCAGCCGGTAGCCGACTTCGAGCCCGAGCACATCGACCGGCACGACGTCCTCCCAGCTCACGTCGACGGACTCCGGCGCCTTCGGAGCTGCGGCCGCCGCGGCCGCCGGCGCCGCCTGCGCGCGCTGCATGAGCCAGCGCGATCCGGCGGCGAGGATGGCCGCCAGCAGCAGGAACGCGAAATGCGGCATCCCCGGCACCAATCCCAGCACGGCGAGCGTGACCGCCGCGATGACGAGTGCCTGCGGCTGCCGGAAGATCTGCGCGAGCAACTGGCGACCGGTCGCCTCGCCCTTACCGACGCGGCTCACGATGAGACCCGCGGCCGTCGAGATGACGAGCGCCGGCACCTGCGCGACGAGCCCGTCGCCGATGGCCAGGATCACGTAGTTGTCGGCGGCGGCGACGAGCGACAGGTCGTGCTGGAGCATCCCGATGGCGAGGCCGCCGAGGATGTTGATGAACAGAATGAGGATGCCGGCGATCGCGTCGCCGCGGACGAACTTCGAGGCGCCGTCCATCGCGCCGAAAAAGTCGGACTCCGACGAGATTTCCGCCCGCCGCCGGCGCGCCTCGTCCTCGCCGATCAGCCCGGCGTTGAGATCGGCGTCGATCGCCATCTGCTTGCCGGGCATCGCGTCCAGCGTGAACCGCGCCGTGACCTCGGCGATGCGGCCCGCGCCCTTGGTGATGACGACGAAGTTGATCACGACGAGGATCGCGAAGACGACGAGACCCACCGCGAAATTGCCGCCGACCAGGAACTGGCCGAACGCCTCGATCACCTTGCCTGCGGCGTCGGGGCCGGTGTGGCCGTTCAGCAGGACAACCCGGGTCGACGCGACGTTGAGCGACAGGCGAAGCAGCGTCGTCAGCAGCAGGACCGTCGGGAATACGGCGAAGTCGAGCGGCTTCTCGGTGTACATCGCGCCCAGCAACACGATCATCGCGAGCGCGATGTTGAACGTGAACAGCAGATCGAGGAGCAGCGGCGGCAGCGGCAGGACCATCATGCCGAGAATGAGTACGATCAATACCGGGCCCGCGAGCCCGACCAGCGAATCGCGGGTGACGCCGAGCTTCAGCGCGAAATCGGTCATGGGGTCGCCCCGGCGTCAGCGGCGAGCGGATCGAGTCCGGGCGGCACCGCGAGATCGGTCGGTTCGACCGGCGCCGCCCCACCCTGGGTGCGATGGCGCCGAACCTGGTACACGTAGGCGAGCACCTGCGCGACGACGGTGTACAACGCGGGCGGGATCTCGCTGTCGAGTTCGGCGTGCTTGAACAGCGCGCGCGCGAGCGGCGGCGCCTCGAGCACCGGAATGCCGTGGGCCGCGCCGATCTCGCGGATGCGTTGGGCGACCAGCTCCATCCCCTTGGCGACGACCCGCGGCGCGCGCATCTCGCCCTCGCGGTATTCGAGCGCCACCGCATAGTGCGTAGGGTTGGTGACGATGACGGAGGCCTTCGGAACCTGGGCCATCATCCGCTTGCGCGCCGCCGCGCGCTGCAGGCCACGGATGCGTGCCTTCAGCTGCGGGTCGCCCTCCAGTTCGCGCAATTCCTGGCGCAGCTCTTCGCGCGTCATCCGCAGCTGATCGTGGTGCCGCCACAGCTGCCACGGCACGTCGACGACGGCAATCAGCGCGAGACCCGCGGTCAGCGCGTAGAAGCCGACGCCGACCATTCCGCCGACGTGCGCGATCGCGCCGCCGAGATCCTGCTGCGCGAGCCCGCGCATCTCGGCCCACGCGTGGACGATCGCCCAGGCGCCGATCCCGCCCAGCAGCGCCGACTTGAACAGCGCCTTCAGGAGCTCGGCGAGTCCGTTCTTCGAAAAAATGTTCGAAAGCCCCGACATCGGATTGAGCCGCTTGAAGTCGGGCGCGAGCGCCTGCACCGAGAAGACCCAGCCGGACAGGAGCAGCGGCGCAGCGAGCGTGGCGACGAGAATGAGGCCGAGCAGCGGGACGAGCGCGACGAGCGTCGTGCCGGACGCCGTCGCGAGCGCCGTCTGCATCCGGTCGTCGCCGAAGGCCGCAGCGCGATCGAGCGTGAGGCCGCTGCGGAACAGCTCGAGGCAATGGCGATAGACGCCCGGACCCGCCGTCGACAATGCGACGGCGCCCGCGAGCGCGACGGCAGCGGTCGTCAGCTCGCGGGAGCGCGCGACCTGGCCGCGCTCGCGCGCTTGCTCGAGGCGCCTTGCGGTTGCCGGGTAATTTCGCTCAACGTCGTCGTGGTCGGCCATCGTGCCGTTCCTGCTGGATTGACGCCATTATTGCGGCGCCACGGCGTGACGATGGGGAGATAAGCGGCCGCTTTGGGCCGCATTTCGGAACCGAAGCGCCGTCCGGGCGGGCGCGTCAGCGAGGCGAGGTCGGGACCGGCGGCCCCGGCGACGTGGCGTTGGCCGGCTCCGCTTGCACGCCAGAGGGCGCCGCCTGCGGATCAACCGTACCGCCCGGCACGGCAGGCTCCGTCATGCCCTCGCCCATGATTCGTTCTTCGGCCTTCTGGTTCAGCACGATGATGCTGATCCGGCGGTTGATCGGGTTGAACGGATCGCCCTTGTCGAGCATCGATGCCGAGCCGACGCCCATCACCCGCAGGATCTTGTCGTCGGCGATGCCGCCGGCGATGAGTTCGCGGCGCGACGCATTGGCACGATCGGCGGAGAGTTCCCAGTTGCTGTAGCCGCGCTCGCCGCCGGCATATTTCGCGGCGTCGGTGTGCCCCGACAGCGAGATCCGGTTGGGAATCGTGTTGATGACCGTGGCGATCTCGCGCAGGATCTCGCTCGTGTAGCTCTTGAGCGTCGCGCTGCCGCTGGCGAACATCGGCCGGTTCTGCTCGTCGACGATCTGCACGCGGAGCCCGTCCGGTACGAGGTCGATCTTCAGCTGGTGGCGGAAGCTGCGCAACGTCGCGTTGGCCTCGATGGCCGCCTCCAGCCGTCCCTTGAGGTCGCGCAGCCGGACCTGCTCCTGCCGCTCGAGCTCGGCCTGCGCCGCCTGCAGATTGATCGTCCGCTTCTCGTTTGGCCGCTCGCCGAGCTTCTTCTGGCCTGTCGCGCGGGTGAGGTCGGTGCCGCCGCCCTGGATGACCGACGAGCTGTCGCCGCTGCCGGAGCCGCCCTGCATGGCCACCTTGAGCGGGGTCTTGAAATATTCGGCGATGCCCTCGAGGTCGCCCTTTGCCGTCGACCCGATCAGCCACATGAGGAGGAAGAACGCCATCATCGCCGTCACGAAGTCGGCGTAGGCGATCTTCCAGGCACCGCCGTGCGCGGCCTCGCTCTTGCGCTTGATGCGCTTGACGATGATCGGTGGCTTCTCTTCCCCGCTCATGGACCGGTCGATCCGCGGCTCGGCCTAGCCGCGCGCTCCCTTGATGTGGACTTCGAGCTCGCTGAAGCTCGGGCGCTCGGTCGAATAGAGCACCTTGCGGCCGAACTCGATGGCGATCGCCGGTGCGTAGCCGTTGAGCGACGCGAGCAGCGTGACCTTGATGCACTGAAGCATCTTGCTCGACTCGTTGGCCCGGGCCCCGAGCAGCGTCGCCAGCGGCCCGACCACGCCGTATGCGAGCAGAATGCCGAGGAACGTGCCCACGAGCGCCTGCGCGATCAGCTTTCCGAGCTCCGCCGGCGGGATCCCCACCGACTCCATCGTGTGCACGACGCCCATCACCGCGGCGACGATCCCGAACGCCGGCAGCCCGTCGGCCACCCGCTGCAGCGTGTGGCTGGGCAGCTCCGCTTCGTGGTGGTGCGTCTCGATTTCGTTGTCCATCAGGTTTTCGATCTCGAACGCGTTCATGTTGCCGCTGACCATCAGCCGCAGGTAATCGGTCATGAACTCGATCAGGTGGTGGTCGCCGGCGACGCGCGGATACTTGCCGAACAGCGCGCTCTCGCCCGGGTTCTCGACGTCGCGCTCGATCGACATCAGGCCTTCCTTGCGCACCTTGTTAAGCAACTCGTACAGGAGGCTCATCAGCTCCATGTACAGCGCCTTGTCGTAGGTCGAGGTCTTGAGGCAGCCGGGAAGCGCGGCAAAGGTCGCCTTGAGCGCCTTGCCCGAATTGCCGACGATCAGCGCGCCCAGCGCAGCCCCGCCGATCATGAGCAGTTCGACCGGTTGCAGCATCGCGCCGAGATGTCCACCCGCCAATGCGAAGCCGCCGAAGACGGCGCCCAGCACAATCACGTATCCGATGATTACCAGCATGGTCGCGTATAGCCCTTCGCCGAGAGGGTTGTCCGCCGGACGCCGGACGCCGAGGATCGGCGGCAGCTTCGTGAGCGGTCAACAACAGATGTCGGCAGCCGCGACGCAATCTTTAACGGATCTCTGCGCCAGACCGTGGTTCAGGCGCGGGCCCGACCGTGGACGCGGCGAAACCCGCATCGACCAGTCGTGCGGGTTCCGTGTCGCCGGGGTCAGCCGGCGCGAGGTTGAAGCGAGGCCGGAATCAGTTGGCGGCGAGTGCCGCGGCCCGGGTGCGGCCCGCGCGCGCCGGCGGCCGGCAGAGGCCGCAGACGAAATGCCGGGTGAGGTCGTGGTCGCGGACGACGAACGACCCATGACAGCGCGTGCACGGGGCAAGCCGCAGCATCCCGGCATCGGTGAACCGGACGAGGCGCCACGCGCGCGTGAGCGACAACACCGGATCGAGCCCGTTGGTCGCGCACTGTTCGAGATAGAGCCGGTACGCCTTGACCATCGCCTCCACGGGTTCGAGCGCCGACAGCTTCTCGAGGTTGCGGTGCACCGCCATATACAAGGATGCGTGAATGTTGGGCATCCACGTCACGAACCAGTCGGTGGAGAACGGCAGCATCCCCTTCGGCGGCGATTTGCCACGCAGCTCCTTGTACAGACGGAGCAGACGTTCACGCGACAGGCAGGTCTCGGATTCCAGCACCTGCAGCCGGGCACCGAGATTGATCAGCTCGGCGGCCCGGCGTACCTCCCGTGCATCGTCGACCACGCTGCGGCCGCGCATCTCAGGCTGCCTCGGGCAGGGCGGCGGCCATCAGGATCGCGGCATGGGCGCCGGCGACCCCGCGCTCGCGGCTGTGGCTCGTCAGCAGGTTCCAGACGAGCTGGTCGTCGAAGCGGAAGCGGCACATCAGCATGTTGGATCCGGCGATCTTCAGGATCTGCGCGGTGGAAAGGCGTTCGAGGATGTCCGCCACCTCCTCGCTGATGCCTAGGCGGAACAGGGCTTCCGCCTTGTCGCGCCGGATCAGGTGCTGGGCAAGGACCAGGTACGACAGGTTGGCTTCGCGGATTTCTTCCAGCAACTGGTCGGTTTGCACGTCATCTCTCCCCAAGGCGGGAACTCCCCGCGACGCCATCATCGGCCGCGCGCCCATGCCGCTGAATCGGCGGAACGCGCGAAATCGCGTCGGTGCCCGGCGCGTCAGCGTGTAGGCGCAATTCCTACACGCGGCGGGCGTCGGGGCACGGGCACCCGCGCGTCCGGACCCCGGCGCCCCCGGCCGACGGCCGGCTGGAAAGGCGTGGAATTGAGCGGGTTTGCGCGCCCAGATCGACCCATCGGAGCTCCGGGAAGGCGCCTATTCTCGACCCCCTGAGACAGGAGATCCCGGACGACCCGACCCACC
>Ga0209048_10001245_pt1 | contig 26301 bp, 26 predicted proteins | sample FrelakmetCRP12CR_FD_187146 | JGI IMG/M metagenome (GOLD analysis project Ga0209048, IMG submission 187146) | Freshwater lake sediment microbial communities from the University of Notre Dame, USA, for methane emissions studies - CRP12 CR (SPAdes)... | ecosystem: Environmental > Aquatic >... | reverse complement strand
GTACGAGGGGCTGATGTCGGTGCTGCTGCCGGTGCCAACAGCCCCGTCGGAGAAGGCGTCGCCGTAGCAATCCGGCGGGTCGCGCCGCCAGCGATGCGGATGCGACGTTCTGCGGCCAGCTACTCCACCGGCGTCAATTTGGCGATGGACAGCGCCAGCCACTTCGTGCCGTGGCGACCGAAACTGACCTGCGCCCGCGCATCGGCACCGCTGCCTTCGAGCGTGACGATCACGCCCTCGCCGAACTTGTTGTGGAACACGTTCTGCCCAGCGCGAAAACCGTGGCCCGCTACCTTGGGAGCGAATGGCGCCGGCGGCGCGACCACGTTGCCCGCGCCGACGATGCCCGACAGGCCCGAGCCGCGCGCCCACGCCGCCTGGTATTCGCGTGCATAGCCCGAGCCGAAGCCCTGCTGGCGCGGCGTGATCCACTTCATCGTCGCTTCGGGCAGTTCGTCGAAGAAGCGGCTCTTGACGTTGTAGCGTGTCTGGCCGTGCAGCATGCGCGTCTGGCTGAAGCTCAGGTACAGCCGTTTGCGGGCGCGCGTGATGGCCACGTACATCAGCCGGCGCTCTTCTTCCAGCCCGTCGAGCTCGGCAGCCGAATTCTCGTGCGGGAACAGGCCTTCCTCGAGCCCGGTGATGAACACGCAATCGAACTCGAGCCCCTTGGCCGAATGCACGGTCATCAACTGGATCGCGTCCTGCCCGGCTTCGGCCTGGTTGTCCCCCGCTTCCAGTGCGGCGTGGGTCAGGAACGCCGCCAGCGGCGACATGATCTCGCCCGATCCCGGGTCGGGCGAGACGCCCGCAATGGCGCCCCCGCCCGCCGCCCCTCCCCCCTGGGCGGGGGGACCGGAAAGCTCGTCGACGTACAGCGCCACGGCGTCCTTGCCGAAGCCCTCGATGGTGACGAAGGCCTCGGCCGCGTTGACGAGCTCGGCCAGGTTCTCGAGCCGGTCCTGGCCGTCGCGGTCGTTGCGGTAGAACGCTTCGAGGCCGCTCGCCTCGAGCACGTGTTCGATGATCTTGCGCAGCGTGAGGCCCTGCGTCGCGCTGCGCATCGCATCGATCAGCGCGACGAACGCGGCGAGGTTGCCGCCGCCCTTGCCCGAAACGGCCCCGACGCTCTGCATCAGGCTGCGTCCGGTGGCACGCGCCGCGTCCTGCAGCAGCTCGATCGTGCGCGCGCCGATGCCGCGCGTCGGGAAGTTCACGACACGCAGGAAGCTCGTATCGTCATTCGGGTTCTCGATCAGCCGCAGGTAGGCGAGCGCGTGCTTGATCTCGGCGCGTTCGAAGAAGCGCAGCCCGCCGTAGACGCGGTACGGGATGCCGGCATTGAACAGCGCCGACTCGAGCACCCGCGACTGCGCGTTGCTGCGGTAGAGCAATGCGATCTCGGCCCGTGGCGTGCCCTCGCGGTGCAGTTGCCGCGCCTCTTCGACGAACCACTGCGCCTCGGCGAAATCGCTTGTCGCCTCGAACACACGCACCGGTTCGCCGGCGCCGACGTCGGTGCGCAGGTTCTTGCCGAGGCGGCGCGTATTGCGCGAGATCAGCGCGTTGGCGGTGTCGAGGATGTTGCTGTGGCTGCGGTAGTTCTGCTCCAGCTTGATGACGCGCGCGACCCTGAACTCGCGTTCGAAATCGGCCATGTTGCCGACCAGCGCGCCGCGAAAGGCGTAGATGCTCTGGTCGTCGTCGCCGACCGCGAGCACGCCGCAACCCGGCCCGGCAAACAGCTTCAGCCACTGGTACTGCAGCTTGTTGGTGTCCTGGAACTCGTCGACCAGGATGTGACGGAAGCGCCGCTGGTAGTGCTCGCGCAGCGCCGCGTTGCCGCGCATCAGTTCGACGGTGCGCAGCATCAGCTCGGCGAAATCGACGCTGCCTTCGCGCCGGCACTGCTCTTCGTAGGCCTGGTAGATCCGGGCCAGCTGGCGCGTATGTTCGTCGCGCAGCGCGATATCGCCAGGTCGCAGCCCGTCGTCCTTGGCGCCGGCGATGAACGCACTGACCTGCTTCGGCACGAAGCGCTCTTCGTCGAGGTTCATCGCCTTGATCACGCGCTTGACCGACGACAGCTGGTCCTGCATGTCGAGAATCTGGAAGCTCTGCGGCAGCGCGGCGAGTTTCCAGTGCGCGCGCAGGAAGCGGTTGCACAGGCCGTGGAAGGTGCCGACCCACATGCCGCGCACCGGGATCGGCAGCAGAGCGCCCAATCGGGCGAGCATCTCCTTCGCCGCCTTGTTGGTGAAGGTCACCGCCATCACGCCGCCGGGCGAGACCTGGCCGGTGGTGATCAGCCAGGCGATGCGTGTCGTCAGCACGCGCGTCTTGCCCGAGCCCGCACCGGCCAGGATCAGCGCCGGCTCGGCGGGCAGCGTGACGGCGGCGAGTTGCTCCGCGTTGAGGCCACGCAGCAGGTTGCCGCTGTGCGCGTCAGGGCCTTGTCCGCGCGCGCGAGCACGAACTTCATCAGAATGCGGACTCATTCGAGGATTCTAGGAGCCGCCTTGTCGTTGATCTTGCGTCGCATCGCAGGCCGGCTACTCGCCTCGGCGCTGACGCTGGCGACAGCCGCGCATGCACAATGCCCGGCGCCGATCGCGACAGCGCTCGTCGAGCGCTTCATCTCCGCCGATTGCGAGGCCTGCTGGGCCACCGGCAGCGCGCCGAAGGGCGCTCCGTTCGTGCTCGACTGGATCGTACCGAGCGCGCGCGGCGACGACGCGCCGCTTTCCGCCGCTGAGCTCGTCGAAGCGACGGCACGCGCCGGCACGCTGCCGCCGGAGGGCAGCCTGCAGCGCCGGCACGCGCTGCCAGCGAGGCGCGGCCTGCGCGTCGGCGTGCAGCACGGCCCGGCCTGGAACGGCTACATCGCCCTGCAGTTGCACGTGCAGCGCGAGGGCGCTGCGCTGCCCGCCGGCGCCATGGGCTACCTGGCGCTGGTGGAAAGCGTGCCCGCCGGCGAGGAAGGCACGCCGGTCGAGCGCCGCCTGGTGCGCGTCCTCGCCGGGCCGCTCACGCTGGACAACGCGCAGAAAAGCACCAAGCATCTGGTCGCGCTGCGCATTCCGTTCGGCGCGAAGGTCGAGCGGCTCGGCTCGGCTGGTTGGGTACAAGACCTGTCGGGCCATGTCATCGCTGTGGCTCGCGCAGACACAGGGCATTGCGCGCGAGCGAAGTAGCCCGGGCGCGTAGAATTCGCCACCGGGCCCAAATTTTGGCGCCCGGTTTGCGTTTCCGGCTCCCGTGCGCACGCACGGCCTCCAGCCGGCAGCGGCCGGGCCCCAGGTCAAGCGCTCTCACCCGCTCTGGAGCCTGATGCACATGGAAATCTTCGACTACGAGAACATCCTTCTGCTGCCGCGCAAGTGTCGCGTCGAGAGCCGCAGCGAATGCGACCCTTCGGCCGAGCTCGGCGGGCGCAGCTTCAAGCTGCCGGTCGTGCCGGCCAACATGAAGACGGTGATCGACGAGCCGATCAGCGAGTGGCTCGCGGCAAACGGCTACTTCTACGTGATGCACCGGTTCGACCTCGACAACGTGGCCTATGCGCGGCGGATGCGCGACAGGGGCCTGTACGTCTCGATCAGCTCGGGCGTGAAGCAGGCCGATGTCGAGGTGATCGACCGCCTCGCTGCCGAGGGCGTGGGCGCCGACTACGTCACGATCGACATCGCGCACGGCCACGCCGAGGGCGTGCGCAAGATGATCGAGCACATCAAGCAAAGGCTTCCAGGCAGCTTCGTGATCGCCGGCAACGTGGCGACGCCCGAGGCGGTGATCGACCTCGAGAACTGGGGCGCCGACGCGACCAAGGTCGGCGTCGGGCCTGGCAAGGTCTGCATCACCAAGCTGAAGACCGGCTTCGGCACAGGCGGCTGGCAGCTGAGTGCGTTGAAGTGGTGCGCCCGCGTCGCGACCAAGCCGATCATTGCCGACGGTGGCATCCGCGACCACGGCGACATCGCCAAGAGCGTGCGCTTCGGCGCTGCGATGGTGATGATCGGCTCGCTGTTCGCCGGCCACGAGGAGTCTCCCGGCAAGACGGTGGAAGTCGACGGCAAGTTGTTCAAGGAGTACTACGGCTCGGCGAGCGACTTCAACAAGGGCGAGTACAAGCACGTCGAGGGCAAGCGCATCCTGGAGCCGATCAAGGGCAGGCTCGCCGACACGCTGCGCGAGATGCGCGAGGACGTGCAGAGCTCGATCTCGTACGCGGGCGGCACCAAGCTGGCCGACCTGCGCAAGGTGAACTACGTGATCCTCGGCGGCGAGAACGCCGGCGAGCACCTGCTCATGTAGCCCTCTGCGGCCGGGGGCGCCACCTACAATCCGAGCCTCCTCGAAGACACCCGGCCACCGTGTGCGCGACGCGCCGGCGGCAAGCCTGCCATGACCGAACTCGCCAAGTCCTTCGAACCCGCCGCGATCGAGGCGCGCTGGGCGACGCTGTGGGAGCGGAGCGGCCTCTACGCGCCGTCGATGGACACGAGCCGGCCGTCGTTCTGCATCCAGTTGCCGCCGCCGAACGTGACCGGCACGCTGCACATGGGCCACGCGTTCAACCAGACGATCATGGACGCGCTGACGCGCTACCACCGCATGTGCGGCTTCAACACGCTGTGGGTGCCCGGTACCGACCATGCCGGCATCGCCACGCAGATCGTCGTCGAGCGCCAGCTGCAGGAACAAGGCCAGTCGCGGCACGACCTGGGGCGCAGGAACTTCGTCGCCCGCGTCTGGGAGTGGAAGGAGCGCAGCGGCTCGATCATCACGCAGCAGATGCGCCGCCTCGGCGCCAGCGTGAGCTGGGCGCACGAGTACTTCACGATGGACGAGGGCCTCTCGACCACCGTGACCGAGACCTTCGTGCGCCTGCACGAGCAGGGCCTGATCTACCGCGGCAAGCGCCTGGTGAGCTGGGACCCAGTGCTCAAGTCCGCCGTGTCCGATCTCGAAGTCGAGAGCGAGGAGGAAGACGGCTTCCTGTGGCACATCCGTTACCCGCTCGCGGACGGCTCCGGCTCGGTCGTCGTCGCGACGACGCGCCCGGAGACGATGCTCGGCGACACCGCGGTGATGGTGCACCCCGACGACGAGCGCTACACGGCGCTGCACGGCAAGCAGGTGCAGCTGCCGTTGGCCGGTCGAAGCATTCCCGTCATCGTCGACGACTACGTCGACCGCGAGTTCGGCACCGGCGTCGTCAAGGTCACGCCGGCGCACGACGCCAACGACTACGCGGTGGGCCTGCGGCACGGCCTGCCAATGATCGGCATCCTGGCGCTGGACGCCAGCGTCAACGACAACGCGCCCGCGGCCTACCGCGGGCTCGACCGCTTCGTCGCCCGCAAGCGCGTGGTGGCCGACCTCGAGGCGCAGGGCCTGCTCGTCGAGGTGAAGAAGCACAGGCTCATGGTGCCGCGCTGCGCACGCACCGGGCAGATCGTCGAGCCGATGCTGACCGACCAGTGGTTCGTCGCCGTCAGCAAGCCCGGGCCGGACGGCAGGAGCGTGGCGCAGAAGGCGATCGATGCGGTGAGTTCGGGCCGGGTGAAGTTCGTCCCCGAACAGTGGGTCAGCACCTACGATCAGTGGATGAACAACATTCAGGACTGGTGCATCAGCCGCCAGCTCTGGTGGGGTCATCAGATCCCGGCCTGGTACGGCAGCGGCGGCGAGGTCTTCGTCGCCCGCGACGAGGCCGAGGCGCGCGCGAAGGCGCAGGCCGCCGGCTACATGGGCGAACTCGCGCGCGACGAGGACGTGCTCGACACCTGGTACTCGTCGGCGCTGGTGCCCTTCTCGACGCTGGGCTGGCCGCGCGACACGCCGGAGCTGAAGGCCTTCCTGCCGTCGAGCGTGCTCGTGACGGGCTACGAAATCATCTTCTTCTGGGTCGCCCGGATGATCATGATGACGACCCATTTCACCGGCAAGGTGCCCTTCGAGACGGTCTACATCCATGGCATGGTGCGCGACTCCGAAGGCCACAAGATGAGCAAGTCGGAGGGCAACGTCATCGACCCGGTGGACCTGATCGCGGGCGTGGACTTGCCGACGCTGGTGCACAAGTCCACCGTCGGCCTGCGCAAGCCAGAGACGGCGCCCAAGGTCGCCCGGCGGGTCGAGAAGGAGTTCCCGAACGGCATGCCCGCGTACGGAGCCGATGCGTTGCGCTTCACGATGGCGAGCTATGCAAGCCTCGGTCGCAACATCAACTTCGATGCCAAGCGATGCGAGGGCTACCGCAACTTCTGCAACAAGCTCTGGAACGCGACGCGCTTCGTGCTGATGAACTGCGAAGCCCAGGACTGCGGGTTGAAGGAGCACACGAAGGCCGAGTGCGCGCCGGGCGAGCCTTTCCACGCCTACCTGAGCTTCTCGCATGCCGACCGCTGGATTACCGGCGAGCTGCAGCGCGTCGAGGCTGCCGTCGAGAAGGGCTTCGCCGACTACCGGATCGACAACGTTGCCGCAGCGCTGTACTCCTTCGTCTGGGACGAGTACTGCGACTGGTACCTCGAGATCGCGAAGACGCAGTTGCAGGGCGGGAGCGAGGCGCAGCAACGGGCCACGCGGCGCACGTTGCTGCGCGTGCTGGAGACGGTGCTTCGCCTGCTGCACCCCATCACTCCCTTCGTCACGGCCGAGCTGTGGGAAACGGTCGCCGTGGTCGCCGGGCGCAAGGCGTTGGGGAGCGGTGAGGCGATCGTCGTGGCGCCTTATCCGCGGCCACGGCTCGAGCGCGTCGACCCCGAGGCCGACGCCTGGGTGGCGCGGCTCAAGAGCGTCGTGGGCGTCTGTCGCGCGCTGCGCAGCGAGATGCTGCTCTCGCCCGCCGCGCGGGTGCCGCTCTACGTGCAGGGTGACGCCGAGTTCGTGGCCGAAGCCACGCCCTTGCTGAAGGCACTGGCCAGGCTGTCCGAGGTGACGCTCTTCGCGGACGAGGCCAGGTACGGCGAGGCGACTCGCAATTCGCCGGTCGTCGTGTCCGACGACGCCCGCCTCGCCTTGCATGTCGAAGTCGACCTCGACGCAGAACGTGAACGCCTGGGCAAGGAAATCGCGCGCCTCGAAGGCGAGATCGCGAAGGCGAACGCGAAGCTCGCCAATGCGAGTTTCGTCGAACGCGCTCCGGCGGCCGTGGTGGCACAGGAGACGCAGCGCCTCGCCGGGTTCGCCGCCACACTGGGTCGACTGCGTGAACAGTCGGAGCGATTGGGCTAAGGCCTTTCGTCCGTGCGCCCGGGATGCGCGCTACGACAGCGGCTCGAGCCTGATCAGTTCGTCGATGCGCTTGGCCACGGCCCAGGCGCTGCGCTGGTGCGACTCGCGCGTGGTGCTGGCCACGCGGGGCGAGACCTGAAGCGTGTCGATGCCGTGCAGCGGGCGGCCCGGTTCGAGTGCCCCCGGTTCCAGGCTGTCGAGCCACACGGCCGCCAACCTGTCGCTGGCCAGCGCGTCCGCAAGCCACACCTCGTCGAACAGTGCCGAGTGCGAGATGCTGACGATCACCTGGTCCGGCTTGCAGAAGGGCAGGAAGCGTTCCCCGAGCAGGCCGCGATAGCGGCTGAAGTACGGCAGCTGCACGCACACGGCGTCGGCCTCCTGCAGCAGCTCGCGCAGGCCCAGCGGCCGCACGCGCCAGCGCTCCCAGACGTCATCCGTCGGGTGCAGCGCGGGGTCGTAACCGACCAGCCGCGTATCGAAGCCGGTGAGCATCTGTGCCATCGAACGCGCCGCGGGCGCCATGCCGATCAGGCCGACGGTGCACGAACCGAGCTCGCGTCCGACGAGGTTGCCGTCCGGCCCGACGACTGGAAAGCGCCGCAGCAGCGACAGCAGCGCATGAATCATGAACTCGGCCTCGGCCTGGGCCGACGCGGTCAGGCTGCGCACGACCTCGACGCCGGCGCGTGCGCAGGCTTCGAGGTCGATGTTCTCGGCGCCCGCGCTCACGCGACCGACGGCGCGCAGCAGCGGCGCCTGCTGCAGCGTCTGCGCATCGATTGCCAGACCCGAAGGAACGATCAGCGCCCGCACGTCGTGCAGGCCCTGCCGGAAGCCGCGCGGGTCGCTTGCCAACTGCGGCGCGTAGCGCACCGAGTGGCGCGACTCGAGCCAGCTGACCACGTCGGGCTCCAGCGGTTCGGCGATCAGCAGGTCCATGTGCAGCGAACGAAGTCGGTGCCGCGACGCCGCCAACGGGCGTGCCACAATGAACCGAACCTCACTTCGAGTGGTACGTACATGCTAGTCAACAAGGCGATCTTTCCCGTTGGCGGACTGGGCACCCGCTTCCTTCCAGCCACCAAGGCGCAGCCGAAGGAAATGCTTCCCGTGGTGGACAAACCCTTGATCCAATACGCTGTCGAAGAGGCCTATGCCGCCGGTATTCGCGAGATGATCTTCGTGACCGGTCGACACAAGCGACCGATCGAAGACCACTTTGACATGACTTTCGAGCTGGAGATAGCCCTCGAACAGGCGGGTAAGCAGGATCTGCTCGATGTGGTACGCGGTGTCAAGCCCGAAGATATGGAGTGCATCTACGTGCGCCAGGCGCAGGCTCTGGGCCTCGGCCACGCGGTGTTGTGCGCGCGGCGGCTGGTCGGCGACCAGCCCTTCGCGGTGCTGCTGGCCGACGACCTGATGGTCGGCACGCCGCCGGTGCTCAAGCAGATGGTCGAGCAGTTCGCCGAGTGGCGGACCTCGATCCTGGCGGTGCAGGAAGTGCCTGCCGAACAGACGCAGCGCTACGGCATCGTGGCCGGCACGCCGGTCAGCGACCGCATGCTCGACATCACCCGCATCGTCGAGAAGCCCGCGCCCGCGGACGCCCCGTCGCGCCTGGGTGTGGCCGGGCGCTACATCCTGACGCCGGGAGTCTTTCACGAGATCGCCAACCAGCCGCGCGGCGTTGGCGGCGAGATCCAGCTCACCGACGGCATCTCGGGCCTGTTGCGGCGCGAAAAGGTGTTCGCGTACCGCTATGAGGGCAAACGATACGACTGCGGCAGCAAGGAAGGCTTCCTGCAGGCCAACGTCGAGCTGGCGCTGACGCATCCGCAGCTCGGACCCGGCTTTCGCGAGTTCCTCCGCGGGCTGGCGCTCTGAGTCCCCCACCCGAGGGGGTCCTGCACGCGCATCCGCTGCCTCGCGGGTTCAGCGCCGCCGCAGCAGGTGCACGAACTCGTCGCCCAGCGCGATCTGCTCGACCAGCTCGTTGCCTGTCTGCCGTGCGAACGCCTGGAAGTCGCGCATCGATCCGGGGTCGGTCGCGATCACTTTCAGCACCTCGCCGGTGTGCATGTCGGCCAGCGCTTTCTTCGCCTTGAGGATCGGCAGCGGGCAGTTCAGGCCGCGGGTGTCGAGTTCTTTCTGGGCGTCCATCATCGGCGGGTCCTTGCGAGTCGCCCCCTGATTCTAGGGCGCAGCCGTTCAACCCGCGCGACCGGGCAGTTCCATCCACTGTGGCGTGTGCCCGCGCGCGGTCAGCCAGTCGGCCAGTGCGTAGCCCGTCCCGGCACGCCAGCAGCGCACCGACTCGGGCCTGAAGAGTCGGTACTCGGCGAGTTCGGGCGACAGCACGATCTCACCGCGCGCCACGGCGTGATACGCGATGATCACCTGGTTCATGCGCTGGAAGTCGTAGGCGCCGATGATCGCCAGCGAGTCGATCGCGAGCGACGTCTCCTCGGCGACCTCGCGCGCGACGCCCTCCTGCGGCGACTCGCCCGCTTCCATGAAGCCGGTGACGAGACCGAACATCCTGCCCTTCCAGACGGCGTTGCGCGCCAGCAGCAGCTGGCCGTCGCGATCGGCCAGTTCGATCACCGCGGCCAGCACCGGCGTCGGGTTGTTCCAGTGCGTGTAGCTGCAGGCCGGGCAGCGCAGGCGCGTCTTCGTGCCGCTGTCTTCCTCGGCGGCGAGTGGCATCAGCGCGGTGGCGCAATGCGGGCAGAAGCGGAACCCGTCGTTCATCGGGGTGCGTTCAGGCCGGGAAGACGCCCGTCGAAAGATAGCGGTCGCCGCGGTCGCAGACGATGAAGACGATGGTCGCGTTGTCGACCTGGCGCGCGATCCGCAACGCTGCCCAGCACGCGCCGCCGGCCGAGATGCCGGCGAAGATCCCCTCTTCGCACGCCATGCGCCGCGCCGTGTCCTCGGCGTCGGCCTGGCTCACCGAGACCAACTCGTCGATCCAGGTCGGGTCGTAGATCTTGGGCAGGTAGGCCTCGGGCCATTTGCGAATGCCCGGGATGCGCGAGCCCTCGGCCGGCTGGGCGCCGACGACCCGCAGTGCCGGGCTCTGCTGCTTCAGGTAGCGCGATGCGCCGGTGATGGTGCCCGTGGTGCCCATCGCACTGACGAAGTGCGTGACTCGTCCGCCGGTGTCGCGCCAGATCTCGGGACCGGTGGTCTCGAAGTGAATGCGCGGGTTGTCGGCGTTGGCGAACTGGTCGAGCACGCGGCCCTTGCCATCGCGCTGCATCTGCTCGGCGAGGTCTCGCGCGTACTCCATGCCGCCCGATCGCGGCGTCAGGATCAGCTCGGCGCCGAAGGCCTTCATCGTCAGCGCCCGTTCGATCGACAAGTCCTCGGGCATCACGAGCAGCATGCGGTAGCCGCGGATCGCCGCGGCCATTGCCAGCGCGATGCCGGTGTTGCCCGAGGTGGCCTCGATCAGCGTGTCGCCGGGCTTGATTTCGCCGCGCTCCTCGGCGCGGCGGATCATGCTGATCGCCGGACGGTCCTTCACCGAACCAGCCGGGTTGTTGCCCTCGAGCTTGCCCAGGATCACGTTGCCGCGGCGTTCGCTCTCCGCGCCCGGCAGGCGCTGCAGGCGCACCAGCGGCGTGCTGCCGATCACGTCTTCGATGGTCTTGTAGGCGGTCATCATTGCTCCTCGGCGCATTGTCTCAGGCATCGCTTCGGCAGGTGGCGTGCATGCCATAATTCCGCGCACTTGTTGCGCAGTTCAGCACCCGGCCTCGGTGGCGAAATTGGTAGACGCGCGGGACTCAAAATCCCGTTCCGCGAGGAGTGTCGGTTCGATTCCGACCCGAGGCACCAGGAAGGCCGCGCTCCCCTGCATTGAGCTCCCGGAAACCGCGCATGCCCCCTCTGTCCCCCGTCACCCGGACGCTGCTGATCGTCAACGTGGCGGTGTTCTTTCTCGACCAGCTCCTGCTGCACGGCCTGCTGAGCCAGTGGTTCGCGTTATGGCCGCTCGGCGGCGGCTTCATGCCGTGGCAGGTGGCCAGCTATGCCTTCCTGCACGGCAGCATGATGCATCTGTTCTTCAACATGCTCGGGCTGTGGATGTTCGGCTCGGAGCTCGAGCGCGTGTGGGGGCAGAAGCGTTTCCTGCAGTTCTATGCCGCGAGCGTGCTCGCCGCCGCTGGAATGCAGTTGCTCGTGAACATGCTTCTCGGCTCACCCTACCCGACCGTCGGCGCCTCGGGCGGGCTGTTCGGGCTGCTGCTGGCATTCGGGATGATGTTTCCGAATCGCACGATCATGCCGCTGTTCCCTCCGATCCCGATGAAGGCCAAGACTTTCGTCGCGGTGTACGGCGGGCTGGAACTCGTGCTCGGCGTGACCGGCACCCAGTCCGGCGTGGCGCACTTCGCGCACCTGGGCGGCATGCTCGGCGGCTACCTGATGATCCGCTACTGGCGCGGCCAGTCGCCGTTCGGGCGGCGCTGACCGCCGCTGCGCACTCAGTCGCGGGCATCGAGCCCGCTCCTTCGCCGATCGCTGCGCTGGTCGATCCCCGTTCCGGGGTCCCTCGCCCTTCGCTTCGCGCTCTCAGGCGAGAAGCCCGTCGCGCACGGTCGGGTAGCGCAGCGCAAGTCGCAGTTCGCGCTTCATGCGGCGGTTGTCGAGCCGGCGCGACTCGCTCATGAACGACATCAACAGCGGCGACAGTGTGTCTGCAGCCTCGGCGCGGGTGATCCGCGGTGGACGCGGCAGGCCGCACAGGTCGGCCGCCAGGTCGAAATAGTCGCCCATCTTCAGATCGGTGTCGTCGCAGACGTGCAGCACGCGTTGCGGCAGGCCGCGCCGCAGCGCCGCAACGCAGGCGCGCGCCAGGTCGTCGGCGTGGATGTGGTTGGTGTAGGCATCGTCCTCGGCCGTCAGCACGGGCGTGGTGCGCGCCAGGCGCTCGCGCGGATGGCCTCCCGGGCGGTCTGCAGCATAGATGCCGGGAATGCGCAGCACCGTCACGCAGGCGCCGAAGGCCCGGCCGAACCAGCGCACGCGCCGCTCGGCGTCGACGCGGCGTTGCGCACGCTCGGTCGCGGGGCGCACGGCTCGTGTTTCGTCGAAGCGCTCGCCACAGGCATCGCCGTAGACGCCGCTGGTGCTCGCGTAGACGAGCCGCCGCACACGGCCCTGGCGTGCCAGCGCCTGCAGCAGGTGTGCCGTGCGCTCGTCGGTGGCACCGGCGGGGGCCGGAGGCGCCAGGTGCAGCACCGTGTCCGCAAGGCCGGCCAGGCGCGCCAGGGTCGCGGGCTCGTCCAGGTTGCCGAGCAACGGCACGACGCCCAGCGCGCGAAGCTCGTCGCGACGAGACGCAGTCGACGTCAGCGCGAGCACGACATACCGGCCCCGCAGCAACCGCGCGACCCGCACGCCGATGTCGCCGCAGCCGACAATCAGCAGGCGCGGGCGGCGCAGACGCTGCACGATCGAAGGGCTCATGGGAGGGGCGCGCAGACAGCGGGCAAAATCAAGGATCGTTGAAGCTTATGCCATCGTCAGGACCCCCATGCCCTTCACCGTGACCCTGCAGCCCAGCGGGCGCAGCTTCCAGGTCGAACGCGACGAACCCGTGCTGCAAGCCGCCATCCGCGACGGCGTGGGCCTGCCCTACGGGTGCAAGGACGGCGCCTGCGGTTCGTGCAAGAGCCGCCTGCTCGAGGGCCGCGTGACTCACGGCGCGCATCAGCTGAAGGCGCTCGGCGTCGCTGAAGAGCAGGCCGGCTACATCCTGCCGTGCTGCGCCGCGCCGCAGACCGACCTCGTCATCGAGGCGCGCACCGTGGTCGGCGCGGGCGACTTCCCGCCACGCAAGATGCCCTGCCGCGTGACGAGCATCGAGCGGCCCGCACCCGACGTGGCTATCGTCAGGCTGCAACTGCCAGCCAACGAGGTGTTCCGCTACCGCGCCGGACAGTACATCGAGTTCATCCTGCGCGACGGCAGCCGGCGAAGCTACTCGATGGCCAACGCGCCGCACACCCAGGCGGTCTCACCCGGCATCGAACTGCACATCCGCCACATGCCCGGCGGCAAGTTCACCGACCACGTGTTCGGCGCCATGCAGGCGAAGGAGATCCTGCGCCTCGAAGGCCCGTTCGGCAGTTTCTTCCTGCGCGAAGAGTCCGAGAAACCCGCCTTGCTGCTCGCCTCGGGCACGGGTTTCGCGCCGATCAAGGCGATCATCGAGCACCTCGAATTCACGGCCAGCCAGCGCCCGGCCGTGCTGTACTGGGGCTGCCGCAGCCGCGCCGACCTGTACTTGCACGACTGGGCCAAGCAGGCCGCCGCACGCGTAACGCGGCTGCGCTACGTACCGGTGCTGTCGGAACCGCGGCCCGAAGACGGCTGGGCCGGCCGCACCGGGCTCGTGCACCAGGCCGTGATGGCCGACCTGCCCGACCTCTCGGGCCATCAGGTCTATGCCTGCGGCGCGCCGGTGATGGTTGACTCGGCGCGGCGCGATTTCGTTGCGCTGTGTGGCCTGCCGGCCGACGAGTTCTACGCCGACGCCTTCACCTCGGAAGCCGACAAACACTGATCGAAGATCAGTGTTTGCGGTGAAGGCTCATCTCGCGCAGCGAGGTGAAGCCGCGCAGCGGCGGACCGGAACCAGAAATGTTGGCGCGGGCCGCAGGGCTCCGACTCAGTTGCCGGTACTGAGCACCTCGCCGAATCCTTGCCACTGGATTCCGGTGAACCTGGCCAGTTGGCCCTGCTTGACAAGGAAGAAGTCGGTCGGCGTGGTGTTCAGTGCCATGCCCGTCAGCAGCAGCGGCAGCTTCAGGTTCTTGATGTTTGCGGCCTGCTTCATCACGTTCTCGCGCGTCAGGTCATTGCCGCACTGCTTCAGGATCTGAACCATCGTCTGCGCCGCCAGGTAGGCATAGAGGTTTGACGCATCCTTCGGGTCGCCCTCGCGGTAGTAGCGGCCCATGAAGGCGCGCCATTCGAGCATCGCCGGGTCGTCCTTCCACTGCGGGTCGTTCGGGTCCTTGTAGTACTGGAGCGTGAGCAGTCCGGTCGACTTGTCCAGGCCCGCCGGCGCGAGCACCGAGCCGACCGAGGCACCGACGTTGTTGACGATATGCAGCGGCTTCCAGCCCGAGTCGAAGGCCTTGCGAATCGCCTGCGCCGCGAATTTCGGCGTGGTGATGTCGATGAACGTGTCGGCACCGGAGCCCTGCAGCGTGACGATCTGCGAGTCCACCGTCGGGTCGCTGACCTCGTAGGTGGCCTCGGCGACGATCATCTTCGCGCCGGCGGCCCCCAGGCCTTCCTTCACGCCCTTGAGCACGTCTTTGCCGTAGTCGTCGTTCTGGTAGAGGATCGCGACCTTCGCATTCGGCTTGCTCTTCAGCAGGTACTTCGCGTAGATCGCGCCTTCGGCCTGGTAGCTCAGGTTGAAGCCGAGCGTCCAGGGGTAGTTCGTCGGGTCGGCCCACTTGGTGGCGCCGGTGGCGAGCAGCAGGTGCGGCACCTTCTTCGCGTTCACGTACTTGTGGATCGCCGAGTTGCTGGGCGTGCCCAGCGTCTGGAACAGTGCCAGCACCTCGTCCTGCTCAACCAGCCTGCGCACCTGCTCCACCGTCTTCGGCGGGCTGTAGCCGTCGTCCAGGCTGATCAGGTTGATCTTGCGCCCATTGATGCCGCCCTGATCGTTGATCATCTTGAAGTAGGCCTGCTCGGCCTTGCCGATCGTGCCGTAGGCCGAGGCCGGGCCGCTGTAGGGCATGGTCTGGCCGAGCTTGATCTCGGTGTCGGAGGCGCCCGGGCCGTACTTCTTCTGGGCTGCGGCCGGTATCGCGATGGTCGCGAGTGCGAGCGAAATGGCGCCGGCGAGCAGAGCCGCGCGGCGGTTCGGATCGAATTTCATGATGTCTCCTTCAATTTCACCAACATAAATCGGACTGGCCCGCGGGCCCAGTGCCGGACGAGGACACGAACTTTCAACGTGCGAGCCACCGCTGCAAGCGGGCGCGCGCGATCCGGACGAATCCGGCCACACCGGTGGGCATCACGACCATGAACACGATCAGGAAGACGCCGTAGATCGCCCATGGTGCCGCCTTCGAGATCTGGTCGGCGACGTTCGGGATGAACTGGATGAACACCGCGCCGTAGAGCGCCCCCGAGATCGAGGCCAGGCCGCCGATCACGACCCCGACCACGAGCAAGAGCGACAGCGAAATGGTGAACGAATCCGGCGCGACGAACTGGATCACGATCGCGCCGAGCGCCCCCGCGACGCCGGTATACATCGCCGAGACGCCGAATGTCAGCGACTTGACCATCGCCGTGTTCACGCCCATGGCCTGCGCCGCCACGGCAGAGTCGCGGATCGCCACCATCGCCCGGCCGATGCGGCCGCGCAGCAGGTTCCAGCCGATCACGAACAGCACGGCGAGGGTCAGCAGTACGACGAAATACAGCCAGCGATCCTGCGAGAGCGCGACCCACTCCGGCGGATCGGGTTTGAGGATGGTGATGCCCTGAACGCCGCCGGTCCAGGGCTCGAGGCCCTTGTATTTCAGCAGCTGCGGCATCGCCACGCCGAGCGCGAAGGTCGCCAGGGCAAGGTAGAGCCCCTCGAGCCGCAGCGCCGGCAGCCCGAACAGGAAGCCGGCCACCAGGCACACGGCCCCGGCCACCGGAATCGTCAGCCAGTACGGCACGCCGAACTTGTCCATCAGGATCGCCGCCGTGTATGCGCCGATGGCATAGAAGGCGCCGTGGCCGAGCGATATCTGGCCGTTGTAGCCCGTCAGCATGTTCAGGCCGAGCAGCGCAATCGCGTAGACCAGCGCCAGCGTGAACTGGAAGACGCGGTAGTTGCTGACGAGGAAGGGCAACACGCAGGCGACCGCTGCCAGCAGCAAGAGACCCCACAGCTGGCTACGGCTGAGCGCTGCGCGAGCCGGGGTGGGAGCGGGGTCGTTCAATGGCGCCATCGGTCAGACCCGTGTCACGCGGACCTTGCCGAACAGCCCGGAGGGCCGGATCACCAGCACGCCGACGATCAGCACCAGCGCGACGCTCAGCTTCAACTCGGTGCCGAGGACGGCGCCGACCAGGTTCTCGAGCACGCCGACGATGAAGCCGCCGAGCACCGCGCCGCCCGGGCTGTCGATACCACCAAGTAGCGCTGCCGCGAATGCGTACAGCAGGATGCCCGCCATCATGTTGGGCTCCAGGAACACCGTGGGCGCGACCATGATGCCGGCGATCGAACCGATCGCCGCCGCCAGGCCCCAGCCCAGCGCCAGCATCCAGCCCACGCGAATGCCCACGAGCCGGCTCGACACCGGGTTTTGCGCCGCCGCGCGCATCGCCAGGCCGAGCGGCGTGAAACGGAAGAACGCGAAGATCAGCACGAGAACGACGAGCGTGATGGCTATCGAGCCGAGCTCGTGCGACGAGACATACGAATTGCCGAACGGCGGCGCGGCCGGGAACGGACTCGGGAACGGCTTGATCGTGTACGAGAAGATCCAGCCCGCCAGGCTGTTGAAGATCACGAGCAGTCCGATGAAGACGATCACGACCGACAGGATCGGCGCGTTCTCGACCGGCTGCACGATCAGGCGCTCGATCAGCACGCCGAGCAGGAACGCGATCGCGACCGTCGCGAAGAACGCCACCCAGTACGGCACGCCGGCCTGGATCAGGCTCCAGGCGATGTAGGTCGAGAACATCGCGAGCTCGCCCTGTGCGAAGTTCACGAGGTGCGTGGCCTGGTAGATCATCACCAGTGCGAGCGCCACGCTGGCATAGATGCCGCCGGTGGCCAGACCCGAGAGCACCTGATGGAGCAGGACGTTCATTGCCGTGGAATCGCCTAGTAGCCGAGGTACGAGCGCCGGACCGCCGCGTCGCCGCGGATGGCCTCGGCGGTGCCGGAGATCACGACGCGGCCTGTTTCGAGCAAGTAGGCATGGTCGGCGAGCTGCAGCGCCAGCGACGCGTTCTGTTCCACCAGCAACATGCTGACGCCGGCCTGCTGGTTGATGGTGCGCAAGATGTCGAACAGCTCCTGCACGACGCGTGGCGCCAGGCCAAACGACGGTTCGTCGAGCAGCAACAGGCGAGGCCGCAGCATCAGCGCGCGAGACACAGCGAGCATCTGCTGTTCGCCGCCCGACAGCAGACCGGCCTGCTGCCGGCGGCGCTCCTTCAGCCGCGGGAAGTAGTCGAACACGCGCTCGAAATCGCCCGCGACCTCGACCTTGTCGCGCCGCGTGTAGGCCCCCAGGCGCAGGTTCTCCTCGACATTCAGGTCGACAAAGGTGCCGCGACCGTCGGGCACGTGCGCTACGCCCAGCCGCACGATGCGCTCGGTCGGCTTGCCGTCGATGCGCGCGCCCGCGAGCGTGACCTCGCCCTGCGTCTTGACCATGCCGCAGACCGCGCGCAGGGTCGTCGTCTTGCCGGCTCCGTTGGCTCCGAGAATGGTTGTGATGCCGCCCTCCTCGACCGAGAAATCGATGCCGTGCAGCACCCGGGTCGGGCCGTATTGGGCATGCAGGCCGCGCACATCCAGCAACTGGGACATCAGTCTTCCGTCCCGAGGTAAGCGCGTATCACGTCGACGTTGCCCTGCACCTCGGCCGGCGTGCCGTCGGCGATCACCCGTCCGAAATCGAGCGCGACGACCTGGTCCGACACGCGCATCACCATGTTCATGTGGTGTTCGACAAGCAGCATCGTCAGTCCGAGGCGGTCACGAACCTCCCGCAGCAAGGCACTCAGGTCCTCGACCTCTTCATGGTTGAGCCCGCCGGCCGGCTCGTCGAGCAGCAGCAGCTTGGGCCGGCTCGCCAGCGCTCGCGCCAGCTCGACCCGCTTCTGCGTGCCGAAGGGCAGGTCCGTCACGCGGGTCTCGGCCACGCAGGCCAGATCGAGCAGGCCGATCAGTTCATCGGCATGAGCCTGCAGCGCGCGCTCCTCGCGCTGCACCCGCGGCAATCGCAGCGCATTCGCAAGGAAGCCGCTGTGCGTCCTGCAGTGCCCGCCCAGCATGACATTCTGTCGGACCGTCATCGTGCGAAACAGTGCGAGGTTCTGGAACGTGCGCCCGATGCCGAGCGACGCGATGCCGTGCGGCGGGTGCGCCACGATCGGCAGGCCCTCGAAGAGGATGGCCCCCTCGTCGAACGAATAGAGGCGCGACAGGCAATTGAACAGCGTCGTCTTGCCGGCGCCGTTGGGACCGATCAATCCGACGATCTGCCCCGCCGATACCGAGAACGACACGTTGTCGAGCGCCGTGATGCCGCCGAAGCGCACCGTCACGCCGTCGACGCGGAGCTGTTCAGCGGATGCGGGCGTGGCGGCGATCTTCCACTCCTTCTCGGACTTCGAGGCCGGCACAGGCAGCCTGCCGGGCTGGCCAAGGTTCGGGTCGACTTGGGGCGAGAAGATAGCCAGCCTGCCGGAAATCCGACAGGGGGCTTTACCCTTGCATGGCCAGAAGCGGCCCATGCAGGCGCGTGAGCACGAGCCTGAGAAGGGCTTGAGCGAAAGCCAACCTGAAGCTGCGGTCGCCGCCCTTGGCGGCGCAGGCTATTTCTTCGGCTGCGATGCTGCCTTGGGCCGGTCGCCCGCCTTCTGCGCCTCAGGCGCCTGGGCTTCGCCCTGGTCACCGATCACGCCCTTCAGCGGGCAGATACCGAAGGCCGGGCATTTCTTGCAGCCGACCGCGATCGCGATGGGGCAGAGTGTCATGGTGTGTCTCCTGGGTGAGGCTCGGCGAGGCCGGCATTCATGAAGTGGAACACATTCGCGAGGCGCGTGGCGCAACCTCTCACGCCACCGCATCCGCCGCGGCGCCCAGGGCCCCGGCAATCAACCTGAACTGCTCCAGCGCCGCCTCCAGGTCGTCGACGATCTCCTGCGCGATCACGTCCGGCGGCGGCAGGTTGTCGCTGTCGGCCAGTGTCTCGTCGCGCAGCCAGAAGATGTCCACGCTCGCCTTGTCGCGCGCCATCAGCTCGTCGATCTCGTACGCGCGCCAGCGACCCTCGGGATTCCCGGCATTCCATGTCGGCATGAGGTCGAAGCGGTTGGCCGGGTTGTAGAGCTGCACGAACTCGTCCAGGTCTTCGCGCTTGAGCGGGTCGGTCTTCAGCGTGAAGTGCTTGTTCGTGCGCAGGTCGTAGATCCAGAGCTTCTTCGTGCACGGCGTCTCGCTCGCCGGCTTCTTGTCGAAGAAGAGCACGTTGGCCTTCACGCCCTGGGCGTAGAACAGGCCCGTGGGTAGTCGCAGTAGCGTGTGCAGTTCGCACTCGTGCATCAGCTTGCGGCGGATGGTCTCGCCCGCGCCGCCTTCGAACAGCACGTTGCCGGGCAGCACCACGGCGGCGCGGCCGTTCACCTTCAGCAGCGTCTTGATGTACTGCACAGGGCGAAGCTCCGGCAGAGGCTAACAACTGCCCGAAGGGTTTGCTATGCCGAAGCCAAAGTTGAGCTGCTTGTTGCTGGTGGTGGCCCAGAAGTCGTCGCGCAGGACGTAGCAGTAGTTCCAGATTTTCTGGACGAGGGTGGAGGCGTTCATGGCTTGGGTAAAGGGGCGAGCGCCTCGACCTTGGCCGCCACGGTGCGGCAGGCGGCGAGCAGGTCGGTGACGATGCGCTCATCGATGTTGAGGTCGCCCTCGTACTCGCCGAGATTGCGCAGATCGTGGCACTTGGACAGTACGCGCCAGACCCCGGGGCCCAGACCCAGCGTGTGCGGCAGCAGCTGAAAGACGATGTATCGGTTGCTCGAGCGGTAGCCGTGCCAGCGCAACGCGGCGAAGCACAACGCATGCGCCGCGTTGTAGCCCAGGTCGAACCGGCTTTCGAGCGACAACGTGGGGGTGGCGGCGTCCTTCAGCCGCGCCAGGCCAGAGCGTTTGAGGCCGGCGAACTCGCTGGCGTCAGGAGGCTCCGCCTTCAGGGGCTTGCCAGGGCCACAAAGGTTCTCAAAGGCCGAGGGCATCTTCACCTCCGATCAGCCACGTCTTGGGTTGCGCAAGCACGCGTGTGGCGAAGGCTTCCTTCCGCTTTACACGCTTGGCCAGTTCCTGCGGCGTGTAGATCGTCGGGTTGACCGTGCGGCCGAGCCGGTGGCTCACAGCTTCCAGCGCCGCGTACAGATCGGAGTAGGCCAGGTCGTCGCTGATCAGCATCAGGTCGATGTCGCTCGATGCCGTGTCCTCTCGCTTCGCGATCGACCCGTACACGAATGCTGCGCGGATGCGCGCGGACAGCGGCGCCAGCGCCTCGCGCATGGGCTCGGCCAGCCCGACAGTCTTCTGCACGATGCCGCACAACTCGGCGTAGATCGGTGCCTCGGGGTTGGCCTGGTAATGCTTCTGGTTGCCGACCGCGCGCGCCGTGACGAGCCCGCTCTGCGCCAGGCGCGCCAGTTCGCGCTGCACCGCCCCGGAGCCCGCGCCCGCCAGGCTGATCAACTCGGTGGCGTAGAAGCTGCGCCCGGGCTGGCCGAACAGCCATGCCAGCACTCGCTGCTGCGTGCCAGAGAACAGCGCATCTGCGAGGCTTGCGGTGCGCGGCTTCCTGGATGAGGTTTTCTTGGTCATACCCATAATGGGCACGAGCATACCCGAATTGGGTATTCACTCACATCAAGTCGCTCGGCCACGCAGGCGTATGCAGGCTTTGTGCCCCCTTCGACGAGGGTGCGTGGCGCCCAACTTCTTGGCCTCGATCACGCCGCAGGCTTTGCCATCGACATAGAGCAGGTTGTCGGCGAATCCGTGCCCGGTGTTCGATGGGAACTCGCGGATCGCGACGCCGGTGGCAGCATGGAGGTTGGCCGCAGTCACGTCCTGCACCGTCCAGCCCGCGGCGGACAGCAGCGCGTCGATGCTTCTGCGAGCGCCCTCCTCCGGTTTCACCCTCGGTGCCCCTCTCGTGGTTGCGGCGAGTGTAGACAATGCCACCCTCGCCGGACCTGCGGCGCTATGCTTGCACCCCCCTTCCCGCCCCGCCATGGCCGCCCTGCACATCACCGACATCGAAGCGGCCATCAACTGGTGGCGCGAGCGCAGCCCTTCGCCCGACGGCGTGACGGCGTGCGCCGAGGTGCAGGCGCTGGCCGAGGTCTACGCGACTATGGTGGTGCGCCACGAGAGCGAATGCGACGAGTCCGCGATGCCCGCGCTCGCCTTCGACGCCTGGCTCGCCTGGTACGCCAGCACGCCCGATGCACCGTGCATCGCGATCTGCTCGACGAGCCAGGGCGACGATGTGTGCAAGGGCTGCGGCCGCACGTTCGACGAGGTGCAGCACTGGCCGGCGATGACGCCGGCAGAGAAGCGCCGCACCTGGCGCCGCATCACGATGGAGGGCACGGCCTGGCGCTTCACGCGCTATGCCGAACGCGCGCGCGTGGCGAGCGGCGTCGATCACGCGCCCTTCGGCACGTCCGCCAGCGCCAGCTGAGGCCATGGCCCAAGCCACCGCCGCGCCGCGCCGCAATCCGCGCATGTCGTTCGCCGACGACGCGCGCCGCATCGCCCCGCTGGCCTGGCCGGTGTTCGTCGGCCAGGTGGCGGTGCTCGGTTTCGCCACCATCGACACCGTGCTCGTCGCGCGCTACAGCGCGCTCGACCTGGCGGCTCTCGCGGTGGGCGGCGCCGCGTACGTCAGCGTGTTCATCGGCCTGATGGGCGTGGTGCTGGCGGTCGGGCCGATCTCCGGCCAGTTGTTCGGCGCCAGGCGGCTGCCCGAGGCAGGGCAGCAGTTCGGGCAGGCACTGTGGCTCGCGCTCGCGATATCGGTGCCGGGCTGCGCGCTGCTCGTCTTTCCGCAGCCGTTCCTCGCCCTCGCGCGCGCCGGGCCCGACGTGGCCGACAAGGTCCGCGCCTACCTCGACGGGCTCGCCTTCGCGTTGCCGCCGGCCCTGTTGTTCGCCGCGTTTCGCGGCTTCAACACCGCCGTGTCGCGGCCGAAGGCGGTGATGGCGCTGCAGCTCGGCGGCCTGGCGCTCAAGGTGCCGTTGAGCGCCTTGCTGGTCTACGGCCTGGCATCGACCACGCCTTTCGGCGAGTTGCGCCTGCCCTCGTTCGGCGTGGCCGGCTGCGGCATCGCCACGGCGATCGTGATGTGGTGCCAGTGGTTGGCCGCGCTGGCGCTGGTGCGGCGCGACCCGTTCTACGTGCCGTTCGCCCTGCACCGCCCCCGGTGGATGGCGCCACGCGCGGCGGCACAGCGGGCGCTGCTCAGGCTGGGTGTGCCGATGGGCCTGGCGATCGCCTTCGAAGTGACCGGTTTCACCTTCATGGCCCTGTTCATTTCGCGCCTCGGCGCCACGCCGGTGGCGGGGCACCAGATCGCGGTGAACCTGGTGTCGCTGATGTTCATGATGCCGCTCGCGCTCGGCAACGCCGTGTGCACGCTGGTCGCGCAGCGCCTGGGGGCCGGCGACTCGCGCGACGCGCGGCGGCTCTCGTGGCACGGCGTGGAGCTCGGCCTGACGATTGCCACGCTGATGGGCGCCAGCGCCTACCTGGCGCGCGAGAGCCTGCTGCGCACCTACACGCACGACCCGGTGATCATCGCCGCCGCGTTGCCGCTGCTGGCGTGGGTGATGCTGTTCCACATCGCCGACGCGGCGCAGACGCTGGCCGCATTCACGCTGCGCGGCTACCACCTGACCGTGGCACCGATGCTGATCTACGCGGCATCGCTGTGGGGTGTGGGTCTGGGCGGTGGTTTCGCGCTGGCGTTCGACGTCACCGGTTTCACGCCACCGGCACTGCAGGGCGCGCCCGGCTTCTGGGCGGCGTGCACGGCCGGCGTCACGCTGGCCGCGCTGGCGCTCTGCGGACTGCTCGGCTGGGTGCTCAACACCAGGCGCCGCGAGGAACGGCGCGAGAGGCGCAGCTTGCTCGCCGCTAGTTCAGGCTGAAGCGCACGCCCGCGGGGCGCAGCGCCTCGACCGCCTCGAGGCCGAGGCCGCTCGCCGGCGTGACGATGCCGCAATGCGGCGTGCGCCCCAGCGTGCCGAGCGCCAGGCCGTTGGCCGCCGCCACGGCCATCTCCGGCGTCGAGCGATAGCCGGGGTGGCCGTCGGCCTCCATCCTGCCCTCCAGCCGCGCGCCACCGGCGCCGGTGGCGAAGATGTCGAACGCATAGCCGGTGTTGTCCAGCGCCGCCTCGCTCGGCCCTTCGCCGGGCTTGGGCGCGAAGCGTTCGATCAGCTTGCGCAGCGCATTGCGCTGAAACTGCAACGGCCCCGACACCGTGGCGCCCAGGCCGGCCAGCGGTGCGGCGAGCGACGCGGCGGCGGCAAACTGCAACGGCAACGTGGCGGCAGCCGGCAGGAAGCCCGGCGCGCCGACCAGGCTGCCCATGTGCGTGCCCTCGTGGTAACGGAAGTCCGGCGTGAACAGCTTCTCGTCGTCGATCAGCGCCCAGCTGCGCAGCACCATCGGCGGGTTGATGAACGGCGCCGGCACGGTGGGCGCGGTGACGCACTTCAAGTCGGCGTCGTACTGCGGAATCCAGGCGATCGCGCTGCGCCGCGCCACCGCCCGCGCATCGCCGCGACCCTCGGGCAGCAAGCAGGCCATGTTGCGCACGCAGTCGGTCTCGTCGAGCTCGAGCAGCAAGCGCATCGAGGCCACCGTGCCGCCGCTGGCCGCATCGGCGAGGCTCGTCACTCGCTTTCCGGTGAAGCTGACGACGAGCTTGACCTCGCGGCACGCCTGGCCGTGGCGCTGGCGCAAGGCGTCGGCGATCCAAAGCGTCGCGATGTCGAACGGCAGCACCTCGTAGCCGCAGCTCGGGATGAGCTTCACGCCGGCCTGCTGCGCCGCGCGGTGGTGGCGCTCGATCAGCTGGCGCACCCAGAAGGTCTCGCCGGTCAGGTCGAGGCAATGCGTGCCGTTCGCGATGCAGGCCAGCACCACCGCTTCGCCGGTCAGCGCGTAGGGCCCGGCCAGGTTCAGCAGCACGCGCGTCTGCGATGCCAATGTGTGCACCGATTCGGCGTCGGTGGTGTCGGCGAGCAGCACGCCCGGCTTCGCGGCGCCACGCTCGGCGCCTTCACCGACGATGGCCTGCAGCGCCTGCACGTTGCGCCCCGCGATGGCCCAGCGCACGCCCTGGCCCTGGCGACGCATCGCGCGCACCGCCTGGCGTCCGGTGAAGCCGGTCGCGCCCAGGATCACGACATCGAACGGTTTGCCGGCCATGCTGCCTCCGCGGGCGCCACGACGAAAGCCTGTCCGGGCCTGCCCGGCCTACGGACAGGCCCGCAAGCGATGCCTACTCGCTGGCCTTGTTGTTGCGCGTCGCCTGCATCAGCTTCTTCTCGTCTTCCGCCGAGAGCTTGGGCCGGTCGATCGTCAGCGTCAGCTTGTCGAGCTTGCCGGTGAACCTGAACGGCACCTGGTAGTCGGCGTCGTCCACCGGCGTCCCGGTATCGGCGCCGACATCGAAGTTTTCGTCCCACTGCAGGATCAGCGGGATCGTCTGCTCCATCTTCTGGTTCGCGGCTTCCTTGCCATCGACCCTGAGCACACCGGTGCCGCCGCGCCCGATGCCGCTCATGTTGTTGAACGCGAGCGTGCCCATGCCGAGGCCGTCGTACCTGAAGTCGAACTCCAGCGTGTGCTTGCCGGGCGTGAGCGTATCGGCACCTTCCCAGCGGATGCGCTTCAGGCCCACCATGTTCCACAGGAACACCGGCTTGCCCTTGAGCACGTAGAAGCCGTAGCCGCCGAAGCGTCCGCCCTGCGTGACGATCATCCCTTCGGCGCCGCCCTGCGGCACCTCGACCTCGGCCTTGAAGTTGTACGACGCGTTCAGGATGCTGGGCGCCACGCCGTTGGGCGTGCCGGTGAACTCGCCGGCAAAGGTGAACACGTTGCGGCCGGCCGTGGCGCTCGGGCGCGGCGTCACCAGCCGCGTGGTGACCGACGCATCGAGCGGCAACACGTTGTACTTCTTCGCCTCGACCCAGAATGCGTCCTGCAACTGCTTGAGCTTCGCCGGGTTGCTGGCGGCGACGTTGTCGGCCTGGGTCCAGTCCTTCGACAGGTCATACAACTCCCACGCCACGTTGGCCGGGTCCTGATTCGCAGGACCGCCCGTCACCCAGGGCGGACGGATGACCTTGGTGCTGGCGATCCAGCCGTCCTGGTAGAGCGCCCGGTCGCCGAACATCTCGAAGTACTGCGCGTGGTGCCGCGACGGCGTATTCGCATTGGCCTTGTCGAACGTGTAGGCCATGCTCACGCCCTCGATAGCGCTCTGCGGGATACCGTCGACCGTCTTCGGTTCCTTGATGCGGGCGGCCTCGAGGATCGTCGGGACGATGTCGATGACGTGGTGAAACTGGGTGCGGATGCCGCCCTTGTCGGTGATCACCGTCGGCCATGAGATCGCCGTGCCCTGGCGCACGCCGCCGAAGTGCGACGCGATCTGCTTGGTCCACGAGAACGGCGTGTCGAACGCCCAGCTCCAGGGCACAGCCATGTGGTTGTAGGTCTTGTCGGTGCCCCAGGCGTCGTAGAAGTACTGGAGCTGCGCGGCGACCGGCACCTCGACGCCGTTGAACATCGCGACCTCGTTCGGCGTGCCGACGAGCGTGCCTTCGGCGCTGGAGCCGTTGTCGCCGCTGATGTAGATGATCAGCGTGTTGTCGAGCTTGCCCATGTCCTCGACGGCCTGGATCACGCGGCCGATCTCGTTGTCGGTGTACATCAGGTACGCGGCGTAGACGTCCACCTGGCGCAGGAACATCTTCTTCTCGTCATCCGAGAGCGCGTCCCACTTCTTCAGCAGGTCGTCCGGCCAGGGTGTCATCTTCGCGTTGGCCGGGATCACGCCGAGCTTCTTCTGGTTCTCGAAGATCTGTTCCCGCAACGCGTTCCAGCCCTTGTCGAACAGATGCAGGTCGGTGGCCTTCTTGATCCATTCCGGCGTCGGGTGGTGCGGCGCGTGCGTTCCGCCGGGCGCGTAGTAGACGAGGAACGGCTGCTCCGGCGCCAGCGTGTTGACGCGC
>Ga0209048_10001244_pt1 | contig 26308 bp, 21 predicted proteins | sample FrelakmetCRP12CR_FD_187146 | JGI IMG/M metagenome (GOLD analysis project Ga0209048, IMG submission 187146) | Freshwater lake sediment microbial communities from the University of Notre Dame, USA, for methane emissions studies - CRP12 CR (SPAdes)... | ecosystem: Environmental > Aquatic >... | reverse complement strand
GCGCTGATCGGGCGGCTGCTCTACGGCACGGGGATGCGGATCATGGAGGGCGTCCGCCTGCGGGTGAAGGACGTCGACTTCGCCCGACGCGAAATCCTCATTCGGGACGGCAAGGGATTCAAGGATCGGGTGACGATGTTGCCGCGCAGCATCGCGCGACGGCTGCGCGACCACCTCGACGACGTGCGCGCGCAGCACGAGCTCGACCTCGTCGATGGCTCCGGCGACGTGTGGCTGCCGTTTGCGCTGGCGCGCAAGTTCCCGAACGCCGGGCGCGAATGGCCGTGGCAATACGTCTTCCCGGCGTCGCGGCGAACGGCGGATCCGCGCGGCGGATTCGTCCGCCGGCACCACGTCAGCGACCAGTCTTTCCAGCGCGCGATGCAGCAGGCGGTGCGCGATGCCGGCATCGCCAAGCTCGCGACGCCGCACACGCTGCGCCACTCGTTCGCGACGCACCTGCTCGAGGCGGGCTACGACATCCGCACGGTGCAGGAATTGCTCGGCCACGCGAACGTCAGAACGACGATGATCTACACGCACGTGCTGAACCGCGGCGGGCGCGGCGTCGTCAGCCCGCTCGACCGGCAATGATGCATTCGGATCCGCGCGATCCCGCGCGGGAGGTGCGACGTCTGCGCCGCCGGTCCGGGCGCCCGGACGAAACCGCTACTTCGGGCAGTCGCCGGTGCGCTTCGCGACGACGCTCTCGTCGGTGGGCCGGCCGTTGGTCGTGCCCGTCACGCGCACGGTGTAGGCGAAGTCACCCTCGACGGTCATCACCGACGTCGTCGTCGAGTTGACTTGCGTGGAGCCGGACTTGATCGCGCAGGTCGCGTCGAAGATGTATTTGTTGCCGTCCTGGCGCACGGGCGAGAAGCTGCATCCCGCGGCGGTGAGCATCGCGTTCTGTTCCTTCATGTCCGCGGTGGGATTCGCGCACTGGTTGATCACCCCCATCTCGCGGCCGTTGACGCTCCGGTCGAACTGCCACATCCCGCGTTTCAGCGTCGGCAGTTCCTCGGCCGCTGCTGCCGCGCCGAAAAGCGCGCACGCCAGGGCGGCCAGCGCGAGTGCTGGGCGCAGGAAGGCGTGCCGCCGGAGGGGCGCGCTTGAGTACGGCATGAAATTCTCCTGCATGCTGCGACGACGCTGCGCCGGCATTGACGCCCGCGGTTGGCGTCCCGGTCGGAGCTGGATCGGATCAGGTCAGATCAAGGGGTGTCGGTCGACTCGGGCGCGGGCGCAGGAGCCTCGTCGGCGGGAGGCGCATGGCGCTCCTGCCGCTTCTTGAGCTTCTCCTCCTTCTTGCGCTTCTTCTCGAGTTCCTTCTGGCGTTTCTGGTATTCGAAATTCGGTTTGGCCAACGGTGCGCTCCTCGGTCGAGTGAGTGGAAGATGCGACGTGGCGGGGCCGGCGTCGCGCCGGCGGACGGCCCCCGCGTGGCCATGATGATACGCTGTCGCCCGGATCGCCACGCCCCGGACATGTCCCTGCCGCGAACAATCCTCGTCGCCGCCGCGATCGCCGCCCTGGCGGCCTGCACGACGGCGCCCAAGCCGCCCGCCGCCCCGGCTGCGCCGCCGGGAGGATCGACCAAATTCTACAAAGGCGACGGACCGGGCGAGAACGCGCCCGCCAACATCGACGCGATTCCCGATGCGGAGCCGCGGCGGGAGGCGCTCAACCGCTTCGCCAACCGCCCGTACTCGGTGTTCGGCCGCGAATACGTTCCCGCGACGTCGCTGCGTCCCTACCGGGAGCGCGGCGTCGCGTCCTGGTACGGGCGCATGTTCCACGGCCAGAAGACGGCGATCGGCGAGACCTACGACATGTACGCGATGACGGCCGCGCATCCGACGCTGCCGCTGCCCTCGTATGCGCGCGTCACCAGCACGGCGACCGGCAAGAGCGTCGTCGTGCGCGTCAACGACCGTGGCCCGTTCCTGCACGACCGGATTATCGATCTCTCTTTCGCCGCGGCGGCGAAGCTCGGCATCGCCCAGAAGGGGAGCGGCGAGGTCGATGTCGAGGCGATCATTCCCGGCGAAACCGTGCAGGTCGCGGCCGCGCCGTTGCCTACGGTCGCCTCGGCACCGGCCGCGCCGCAGGCCGTCGGCACGCCCGCATCGGAGATGCGCGCGTCGGTGCCGGTGACGAGCGCCGACGGGGGGTTCGCGGTCCAGCTCGGCGCGTTCGCGAGCAACGCGAATGCGCAGGAATTCGTCGCGCGGGTCGCGAACCAATTGGCGCCGGTCGGCGTCGAAGCCAAGGTGCGGCAGTCCGGCGGGCTGTTCCGGGTCTTCGTCGGCCCGTATCCGACGCGCGACGAGGCGAAGCGCACGGCGGACCGCCTGCGCGAGGCGCTCGGCCTGCCGTCGGTAATCGCCGTGCAGTGAAGGCGATGGCGCGAATTGACGCGGCGCCGGAACGTTGCCGCACAGGAACCGTGAATAAGAAAGGTTTGCACCATGCCGCTCCCGCTGCCTGTCACATGACGCCCTGCGCGCTCGAATCGCGTGGCCGCTGACCCGGATTCTCGATTCCGTTCGTTATAATTGCGCAACCGCCCTGCGCGTGCGTCGCCACCCGGAGACAACGCAACGTCGACCGGGCCGGCCGCACGACCCCATCACACCGCGACTCGAGGACCCCCTTGCTGCGCATTGCCGCTTCGCACCGTCTGGCCCGCTGGCTCGGCGCCGCTTTCCTGGCGACGCTCGTCGCGGCGGCGCCGACACGGGCGCAGCTCACGATCGAGATCGTCGGCGGCGCCGGCACCGCGATCCCGATCGCCGTCGTTCCCTTCGAAAACGAGGGTGCCGCGCCGCCGGGCCTGAGTTCGGTCATCGGCGCCGACCTTGCGCGAAGCGGCCTCTTCCGTCTCGTCGACGACGCTGGCATCGCGCCGCGCCCGTACCGCGGCGAGGATGTGCGCAGCGCCGATTTCCGCGCCCGCGGCGCCGACGCGGTCGTCGTCGGATCGGCGCGCCCGCTGGCCGACGGCCGCGTCGACGTGAAGTTCGCGCTGGTCGACGCCGTGAAGCAGGTGCAGCTCGCCGGAATGAGCTACGTCGTGACGCCGGCGCAGCTCCGCGCGACGGCGCACAGGATCGCCGACGTCATCTACGAAAGACTGACCGGCGACCCCGGCGTGTTCTCGACGCGGATCGCCTACATCACCAAGCAGGGCGCGCGCTACGAGCTCATCGTCGCGGATGCCGACGGCGCCAATCCGCAGACGGTTACGACGTCGAACGAGCCGCTGCTCTCGCCCGCGTGGTCGCCCGACGGCACGCGTCTCGCCTACGTCTCGTTCGAGAGCAGGAAGCCCGTGGTCTACGTCCAGTCGCTCGCGACCGGCCAGCGCCAGGCGATCGCCAATTTCCGCGGGAGCAACAGCGCGCCGGCGTGGGCGCCCGACGGCCGCCGGCTGGTGGTCACGCTGTCGAAGGACGGCGGGTCGCAGCTCTTCCTCATCAACGCCGACGGCAGCGGGATCACCCGTCTGCTCACGTCGCCGGGCATCGACACCGAAGCGAACTTTTCCCCCGACGGGCAGTCGATACTGTTCGCATCGGACCGCGGCGGCACGCCGCAGATCTACCGCCTCAACCTCGCGAGCAAGGCAGTCGAGCGCCTCACCTTCGATGGCAGCTACAACGTTTCACCGCGCGCGACGCCCGACGGCAAGGGGTTCGTGTTCGTGCGCCGCGACGGCGGGCGCTTCATGATCGGCACGCACGATTACGCGACGCGGCAGGAGCAGATCCTGACGCAGGGACCGCTCGACGAAGGCCCCAGCGTCGCGCCGAATTCCCGGCTCATCATCTACGCGGCGCAGCAGGGGGGGCGTGGTATATTGGCCGCGGTATCCTCCGACGGCCGCGTGAAGACGCGGCTCGTGTCACCCGCCGCCGACGTGCGCGAACCGGCCTGGGGTCCGCTTTCGCGCTGACCGCCCGCCGCCTACTCGAGGAGACATCAATAATGCGCAAATGGATCATCGGAGCGGCCTTGCTGGTGTTGGTCGCCGCGTGCTCGTCCACTCCCGACAAGGGTGAAGTGCCGGTCGAGGAACGTGCGGTGACGCCGGATGCGACGACTTCCGGCACGACGACGAGCGGCGCGACGACGACGGGGATCACGGGAACGGCGACGGGAATGCCGACGCTGCACAAGGATCCGACCAACATCCTCGCGAAGCAGCGCAGCGTCTACTTCGATTACGACCAGTTCGTGATCAAGGATCAGTACCGGTCGATGCTGGAAGCCCACGCCAGGTACCTGCAGGCGAACAAGGGCCTCAGGATCACGATCCAGGGCCACACCGATGAGCGCGGCACGCGCGAATACAACATCGCGCTGGGGCAGAAGCGCGCCGACGCGGTCAAGAAGACGCTGCTGCTGCTGGGCGTCACCGAGATCCAGATCGAGACGGTGAGCTTCGGCAAGGAAAAGCCGCGCCGCGAAGGCCACGACGAGACGTCGTGGGCCGAGAACCGCCGCGCCGACATTGTCTACGTGGGCGAATAGCAGCTTGAATCCCCGCATCGTGTCGCACCGCGTTGCCGCCGCCGCGCTCCTCGCGGCGGTACTGCTCGCGCTGCCGGCACGCGCCGCGCTCTTCGACGACGAGGAGGCGCGCAAGCGAATCGCCGACACCAACGCGCGGCTCGCGCAGATCCAGAAGCAGCTCGACGAGCGCATCACCGCGCTCGAGTCGCAGCTGAAGAGCCAGGGCCTCGTCGATCTCTTCAACCAGGTCGAGCAGCTGAAATCCGACGTCGCGAAGCTGCGCGGCCAGGTCGAGGTGATGACCTTCGAGGTCGAGCAGTCGCAGAAGCGCGCGCGCGACCTCTACGTCGACCTCGACACGCGGCTGCGCAAGCTGGAGGGCGGCCCCGGCAGCCCCGCCGCGGGCGACGCGTCACCGGCTGCGGCCGCCGCCGCGACACCGCCGCCGGTCGCCGCGCCCGCGAACGAGCAGAAGGCCTACGACACGGCGCTCGATCAGTTCAAGGCGGGCAACTACGCCGGCGCGATCCTGAACTTCACCGCGTTCGTGAAGGCCTATCCGAAGAGCCCGCTCGCGCCGTCGGCGCAATACTGGACGGGCAACGCGCAGTTTGCGCAAAAGGACTTCAAAGCGGCGATGGCCACGCAGCAGAAGCTCGTCGCGACGTGGCCGGACAGCTCGAAGGTGCCCGACGCGCTGCTTAACATCGCGACGTGCCAGTTCGAGCTCGCCGACGCTGCCGGGTCGCGCCGCACGCTCGAGAGCGTCGTCGCGCGCTATCCGCAGTCGGATGCGGCCGCCAAGGCGCGCCAGCGTCTCGCCGCGCGCTGAGAAGGCCGCGCCGGGCGGGCGCGTGAAGCGCACGCCGTCGCGCCCGTCGCCCCCGGCATCCTTGCCGACGTTCGCTTCGCGCCTTTCGCATTGGCAGAAGGTGCACGGCCGCCGCGATCTCCCGTGGCAGGGCACGCGCGACGCCTACCGCATCTGGCTCTCCGAGATCATGCTGCAGCAGACGCAGGTGACGACGGTGATCCCGTACTACACGCGCTTCCTCGCGGCGTTCCCCGACGTGGGCGCGCTCGCCGCGGCGAGCGAGGACCGCGTGCTGGAGCACTGGAGCGGGCTTGGCTACTACCGGCGGGCGCATCACCTGCACGCGGCGGCGAAGGCGGTCCTCGCGCGGCACGGCGGCGAATTTCCGCGCGGCGTCGACGCCATCGCCGCGCTTCCCGGCATCGGCCGCTCGACCGCGGCGGCGATCGCCGTCTTCGCGTTCGGCGCGCGCGCGGCGATCCTCGACGGCAACGTGAAGCGCGTGCTCGCGCGGCATCGCGGCGTCGAAGGCTTTCCCGGCGCGCCCGCGGTCGAGCGCCTGTTGTGGCGCGTCGCCGAGTCGCTGCTGGCCTCGCGCGAGATCCGCGCCTATACGCAGGGGCTGATGGACCTCGGCGCCACCGTGTGCACGCGCACGGCGCCACGGTGCGACGCGTGTCCGGTGGCGAATGACTGCATCGCGCGCCGCAACGATCGCGTGCGGGAGTTGCCGTCGCCGCGCCCGAAGAAGGTGCTGCCGCAGCGCGCGGTGCGAGTGCTGGTGCTGGAGCGCGCGGGAATGATCCTTCTCGAAAAGCGTCCTGCCGCGGGCATCTGGGGCGGGCTGTGGAGTTTTCCGGAGGTCGAGGTCGACGCGGATGTCGCGGCGCACTGCCGCGCGCAATTCTCGGCGGCGGTTGCGGAGGGAGAGGCGCTGGCGCCGATCGAGCACGGCTTCACCCATTTCCGCCTGACGATCCATCCGCAGCGCGTCGCCGTGCGCGCGTGGCCGCCGCGCGCCGAAGCGCCGGGGCGGCTCTGGCTCACGCGCGACGACGCGCTCAATGCGGCCCTGCCCGCGCCGATCCGCAAGCTCGTGCGTTCGCTCTGATGACGACTTCGGTGGTGGCCGGGTGCAGCGCAGATTGAGAAACCAATGCTGCCTACCGGACGGTCTGGTAGGCCATACGACCAACCTGCCAGTAGAAGAAGGCGAGCTGGTCCGCAAACAGCGCATCGCGCTGGGACTTTGTCGAACCCATACCATGACCGGCATCGAAGTCGACACGCAGCAGGACCGGTCGCCCACTCCGCGTCGTCGCCTGTAGACGGGCCGCCATCTTCCCTGCCTGCCATGAGGCGACTCGGGGATCGTTGACGCCCGTCGTAAGGAGGACCGCAGGGTAGGGAGTGCCATCGCGGACGTGGTGCATTGCATCGACGGCGGAAAGAGCCTTGAAACCGGCCTCGGTCGCTACGCTGCCGTACTCGAGAGAGTTTGCGGGTCCATCGGTCCCAAATTCGGCGCGAAGCGCATTGGAATCGCCTACGTCGCTGATGACGACCCGAAACAGATCGGGCCTTGATGTCATGGCCATGCCCACGGTGATTCCACCCGCACTGCCGCCATGAATTGCCATGGTCTTGGCGCTGCCATAGCCACGTTCGATCAAGTATTCTGCGCAGGTGATGAGATCCTTGTAGGTGTTCGGTTTTGTCGCCTTGCGCCCAGCCTCATGCCAGTCCTCGCCAAATTCGCCGCCACCGCGCACGTGCGCCACAGCGAAAACCCCACCATCCTCGAGAAGAGCCAAGAAGCGCGGTGCGAATACGGGTCTCAAGGCGATGCCGTATGCACCATATCCGGTAAGCCAGACAGGATTGGACCGATTCAGCGCAAGTCCACGCTTGTGTACGATGGACAGCGGAATGCTTACCCCGTCGGCACCCTTGACGTTTATCTCCTTTGCGACATAGGCCGACGTGCTCTCACGCCATGCAGGCACCAAAGACGTGAGCTTGGCTCCGTGCTGACCGAGGTGATACCACCGCTGTGGCAAGACCCAGCCTTGCAATCCGAACAGCACGTCTGGTCGCGCGGGATCGGTAACCGGTCCGGTGATCGAGCCGCGAGCCGGTAGCACGATGTCACTGATCGCACCCGTAACGAAGTCATAGCGGCGAAGCCGCGAAAGCCCTCCATCGAGATCGCGAACGTAGAGAGCATTCGATGCTACCGCCAACTGCTCAACAACACGGTCGCTCGGGGGCACGATGGTCTTGCCGCTCGCGAAGTTAGGTGTTGCGGCGTCGACCTCCACGACTTTATAGCGTGGTGCGTCCTTATGCGTCAGCAGCAAGATCTTGTCCCCACGCAGGACGAAATCGCTGACGGCGTCCGGCACATCGACTACCTTGCGCCACGGCGCATTTGCTCCGCGCACTTCGGCGATCGGCGCGGTATAGAGAGTTACCGCCGGGTCTGCTCCGTGGTAAATCAGGGCAACCGCGTACGGGGATCCCGGCGCGGTATTGACGAACGGCACATCGACCGGTGTGAGCGGAAGCGAGCCCGGCAGGCCGGTTCCGATCACGGGCGGATCCATCGCGGGATCGGTCCCGACAACGTGCAGGTAAACCCGGCTGTTGAGATACTTGTCCGTTTCCTTGTCACCGGACGCGCGGGGGGCAAATCGATTGTAGAAGAACGCAGCACCGTCTGGAGTCCAAGCGGGGCTGCCGTATTGCGTACGATCGATTGTTTCCTTCGACTCGTCACCGGAAGCAACTTCAAGAATGTGTATGACGCTGTCTTCGGAGCCGCCGGGCGAGATACCGTACGCAACGCGTTTGCCATCCATCGCGGGTTCATAGTAGTCGACGGCAAAGTGCACGTTGGCCATGGCGTAGCGGTCCGGATCAACCAGCAGTCGCTCTGCTCCACCGACACCTGCGCGGACATAGAGCTTGAAGGTGTTCTCGCCCGGGCGCCGCTTCTCATAGAAGACGTAGCCACCGGCAAGACGCACTCGCTGGATCACTGTGCCGCCCGCCGTATGCGTCGCAATGCGTCTTTCCAGGGCTGCGCGGCCAGGGATGCGGTCCAGGGTTGCATGTGTATGAGCGTTTTGGGCCTTGAGCCACTCGGCGAATCGTGCGTCGGCACCGTTCTCCATCCAGCGATACGGGTCGACCACCGTGACGCCAAAATACTCGTCGGTTACGGGCTCAACCGGAGTCGGTGGTGGCTCGACGTTCGCTGGCCTTGCCAATGGCGCGGCAGCGAAGAGCACGGCGGCAACAAGGATAAACACGCGCACGGTCGTCCTCCCGACTATCAGTTTTCCGCCTGGTCGAAATGTGCCGGGCGAGTAGCGACAGCTCCTTTTTCAAATCAAGCAGCAATCAGCGCGACACGCTTCCACAATTCGGAGTGATCGTCCCCCACCTGGGGATGCCGCCTAAAGACCAAGTGTGCAACGCGTTCGACGTGACATGCAATGCGTCAGCGCGGGGCTTTCCAGTCGCGCAGATCCGGCGGCAACACGCGATCGGCATCGGCGTGCGCCGCGCGAAACGCCGCGAGCTCCTTTTCCGCCGCGGCGAAATTCCGCTCGGCGATCAGGCGTCGAATCAATGCGATCCAGTCGGGCACGGACAGGACGCCGTGAGCCGCGTAGCGCGTGTCGGCGCGGCCGGTCGCCGCCGCCGTTTGCTCCTCCACCTTGGCGCGCGGCGGTGCCGCCGCGCCCTGCGCGACGCTTTCCTGCGCCGGGACTGACGGGCGCACAGCGCTCTCGGGCGCGGCGGGCGCCGGGGCCGCCTGCAACTTGGCGAGCGGGGCTGTCGGCGGTGCGGTCACGGCCTCGGACGCGCGCGATGCGATCCCTCCGGCCGCTGCCGGCGAGGGCGGCGGGCGTGCTGCCAACGCGTCCTTCGCCATTTCGCGTTTCCGGGCCTCCGCGGGGAAGGGCTCGGCTGCGCGCATCGGCGCGACGTTGGTCGCGGCGGCGCTGGCGGGTTCCGCGCTTTGCGGCGGAATCGGCGGCGCCGGGGATGCGGGCGCGTTGGCACGCTCGGCTTCACGCCGCCGCTCGGCCATGATGTCCCGGTGCACCATCGCCGGCGCCTGTCGTTCGGCGGACGCAGGCTTGGCGGCGGGGACGGCGGTTTCCGCTGGCTGCACCGGCGTTTCCTTGCGGTCGGCGTTGCTGCTCACCGGCGTGCCGGGCGCGGGGAACGCCTGCGCCCTGTCGGCGGGCGCGGCCACTTCGTTCGCTGCCGAAGCGTCCGCTTTCTTCTTTTCCGTCTGCTGCCGCGCCTCGCCCGCCGCCGGCATGTCCGACACGATCGCGCCGTCGCGGCCCGGCGCGCCGATGCGCTCCGGCGTGACGAGCTGCAGGAGCCCCACTGCGATCGCGCCGAGCGTTGCCGCGACGGCCAGCGGCCGCCACCAGTTCATCGCCTTCGGCGTGCGCGCGCCGGCATTGCCGTGTCCGGCCGCCGGCTGCGGTCCCGCGCCGACCTCGCGCCGCGCCGCCGCACGCAGCGCGGCATCGAGCGCCGCGGGCGGCTCCTCGCGCGACAGCGCGCGCCACGCGTCGTCGAACGCCGGGTCACGCGGAAGATTGTCGCCGGGCGGTTGCGAGGGTGTGGTCATCGGAGGTCTTCGAGTTCGGCGCGGAGCTTGCTGACGGCGTAGCGGATCCGGCTCTTCACCGTCTCGACTCCGGCACCGGTGATCGCCGCGATTTCGGCGAGATCCAGTCCGCCTTCCTGGTGGAGCAGGAACGCTTCGCGCTGCGCCGGCGGGACGGTCGAAAGCGCGGCTGCGAGGCGCGCACCGATCTCGCGCGCGCCGGCGCGCACGTCGGGCTCGTCGTTGCGCGGACCCGGGATCGCGTCGAGTGGATCGTCGTCCGTGTCGTTGCCCGCCGGCACGAGCTCGATGCGCCCGGTCGCGCGCCAGTGGTCGACGACCCGATTGTGCGCGATCCGGTAGAGCCACGTCGCGAATTTCGCGCTCGGCGCGTAGCTTGCGCGGGCGCGGATCACGTTCATCCAGACATCCTGGAACAGTTCGTCGGCGGTGCCCGCGTTGCCGCAGTGCCGCAGCAGGTACCGGTAGACCCCGCCCTTGTGCCGCGCAAAGAGCCGGTCGAACGCCGCCGCGTCACCGGCCGCGTACCCCTGCATCAGGTCCTCGTCGCCGGAGGCATCGCGAGCGTCGGTGGCACGGGCGGGGGCGGGCATCGCCCGCGAGTATGCGGACTGCCCGCGCCCTTCGCAACAACCCGCGCCGTTCGCTCAGCGCGGCGGATCCGGCACGAAGTTCGGCCACGCCGGGAACGGATTCGGCGTGCGCGCGACGTACGGTCGCGGCAGCACGCCCATCGCGATCAGGTTCTCGCGGCGGTCGTAATGGATCGCGATCGTCTCGTTCGGCGCGGCGCTTTCGCGCTCGAACGCGACCATCTGCGTCGGCGACTCCTCGCTGCGTCCGTGGCCGGTGCCGAGCTTGGCCATCGGCGCGGCAGCCGGCGGCATCGGCATCGCGCTGTCGGCGCGGGCCCGCTCGGCGCTCTGCGCTTCGTCGCGCACGGCGCCCTGCGCGCTTTCCTTCTTGGCATCGTATCCGCCGCCGCTCGCGGCCTGCTCGGCGGCTGCCACCCGACCCACCTTGTCCTTCCACGAAATGACGGGCGCCTTCTCGCGGAAGAACGCGACGCCGATCACGCCGACGTTCTCGGGGCGGCCGGTGCGCGTCGCGTAGGCGTCGGGCAGCTCGGTGAAATAGAACGCCGCCGTGCGCTCCATGCTCTTGCGCCAGCCGTTGATGTCCGCGCATTCCCACGCGGAGAGCACGTAGCCCGACTGCGCGGGCGCGGCGGTGTCGCCGCTGACGATGTTGACGCCGTCGACGCTCATCACCGCGAGCACGCGCGCGTTGGTGCGGTTGCAGACGCGCACCGAATATTCGCGGCCGGGCGCGCCGACGACCCAGCGGCGTCCGTCCTTCGGATGGACCTGGAGCACCTGGCCGTTGTCGCGGGTCACGATATCGAGCGTGCCGACCGCCGCGCAGGCGGCGGTCGATCCGGCCGTGAACGCGAGCGCGGCGGAAAGGCCGGCACGGAGAAGCTTCCGGGTGAATTGCCCCTCGACGGCCTTGCGGGGCGCGGGAGCGGGGTTCGTGCGGACGGACATGGTTTCCTCCACGGGCGGGGCGGCGCCGGCGCAACGCGCGCCGGCTTCGAGGCTGTAAACGGGCGCGCTCGCCAAAACGGGTTAACGGCGCGGCCCGGTTGACCCGACCGGGGGGCGGCCCACGGGAAACCCCGGCGCATCGGGCGTGCCATAATTTGCGCATGACCAGCCCTGAAAGCCTGCCGGCGCTGATCGCATGGCTCGGACTGATGCTCGGCGCGCTCTTCGGCGCGGCGTCGCAGCGCTCGAATTTCTGCACGATGGGCGCGATATCGGACGCGGTGACCTTCGGCGACTGGCGGCGCATGCGGATGTGGTTGCTCGCGATCGCTGTCGCGATCGCCGGCGTCGCGGTGCTGCGCGCCGTCGGCGCGATCGACACGGCGAAGACGATCTACACCGGCACCCGTATCGCCGTGCTCTCGCTCGTCGTCGGCGGATTCCTGTTCGGATTCGGCATGACGCTGGGCTCGGGGTGCGGCAGCAAGACGCTGATCCGCATCGGCGGCGGCAACCTGAAGTCGCTGATCGTCTTCGTGTTCATCGGGATCTCGAGCTTCATGACGCTGAAGGGGATCTTTGCGCTGTGGCGCACCGCGGCCCTCGACCCGGTGCGCATCGACGTCGGCGGCCTCGGCGCCGTGACGTCCGACCTGCCGGCGCTCGCCGCCGCGCTCGGCGTGCCGGCGGCGGTGACGCTGCTGCTGCCGTTCGCGCTCGCGCTGGCCATTGCGGTGTGGGTGTTCGCGAGCCGCGAGTTCCGGCTGTCGCGCGAGATGATCTTCGGCGGCATCGTGGTCGGCGCCGTGATCGTCGCCGGCTGGTACGTCTCCGGGCACGTCGGTCATCTGGTCGAGGACCCGAACACGCTGGAGGAGCGCTTCGTCGGCACCAATTCCGGACGCATGGAGTCGCTGTCGTTCGTGGCCCCGCTCGCCTATCTGCTCGAGCTTCTCGTCTACTGGACCGACGCCTCGCGCGTGTTCACCTTCGGCATCGCGTTGGCGCTGGGGACGATCGCCGGTGCTGCGGCGATGGCGATCGCCACGAAGACGTTCCGCTGGGAAGGGTTCACGTCGACCGACGACCTCGTCCACCACATCGCGGGCGGCATCCTGATGGGCTTCGGTGGCGTCACCGCGCTGGGCTGCTCGATCGGGCAGGGAATCACCGGCGTGTCGACGCTCGCGGTCGGCTCGCTCGTCGCGTTCCTGTCGATCGTCGCCGGCTGCGTCGCGGCGCTCAGGTACCAGATGTGGCGCCTCGAGCGTGCGGAGCCGGCCCTGCCGGTCAACGCCGCGGGGACGCGGGGCGTTTGATGGGCATGATCGTCTTCGAGCTCGGCTGCGCCGCGGGTCACCGCTTCGAGGGATGGTTCGCCACGGCGGACGAATTCGCTCGCCAGTCGGACGGCGCGATGGTGCGCTGCCCGGTCTGCGACACCGCGGAGGTCGCGCGCATTCCGTCGGCGAAGGTGCGCGTCGGCAAGGGCGCGTCCGTCGACCGCGCGGCGGCGGCAGGGTGGGCTCCGGCCGCGAATACCGCGCCGGTGACGGAAGCGGTCGCCGGCATCGCGCCCGAGATTCTCGAGAAGTTGCGCGAGTTGATTCGCGGCACCGAGAACGTCGGCCGCCGCTTCCCCGAGGAAGCGCGCAGGATCCACTACGAGGAAGTGCCGCCGCGGGCGATCCGCGGGCAGGCGTCGCGCGAGGAAACCGAAGCCCTCGAGGAAGAGGGCATCGACGTCTCGCCGCTGCCGGATTTCCTGACGCGCGACACGCACTAGTGTGTTGAGTGGGAAGTTCCGAAGATGACGGACGGAGGCGATTTGGCTGTCACGCAAGGCGCGAGACCGCAACCGCAGCCCGTGCTGCGGTGAGGTCGAGCAACGCAGCGTGGCGGGCACGCATTGGCCAATGAGCGGCCGCGAACCATCGAGCGAATTTCTGACTCGCCACGCTGGGCCCTGTTTCCCTCGGGAGGCGACCCCGGTGGCCGTTGCGGCGCGTCCCGCCGCCACGCTTTCCCGGACCCCGCCGCCCCCGCGCCGCGCGGTTCCGCCGCACCTTGGAAGTAACGCCCCGGTTCGGCTATAATTACGCGCTTTCGGCGGGCCGTTAGCTCAGTTGGTAGAGCAGCGGACTTTTAATCCGTTGGTCGGCAGTTCGAGTCTGCCACGGCCTACCAGGTCAGAGGTCCCGACGCCGCCCGCCGATGCACGTGCATTGGGTCGTTAGCTCAGCTGGTAGAGCAGCGGACTCTTAATCCGTTGGTCGTAGGTTCGATCCCTACACGGCCTACCAATACAGCGTGTCCGAAGCCCCGCGACGATCTCGCGGGGCTTCGTCCTTTCGGCGCCGCGCGGGATCGTCCGTCACGGCGCCCACGCTCCCGCGGGGCATGCGGGAATGGAAGGCGTTCCCGCGGTCATCTGCGCGGCGACATCCCGCGTGTCGGCGGGACGGCGGGGCCGTCGAGCGGCGCGCGCGCCAGCCGCTCGTATTCCGCGATCACCTGTGCGCCCAGCAGCAGCACGAGCCCCGCGATCTCGACCGAGAGAAGCACGGCGATCGCCGTGGTGAGTGACCCGTACACGACCCGGATCTGCGTCATCGTCGCGTAGTACCAGACGAGGCCGTGCCGCATGATCTCCCACAGCAATCCCGCCGCCGCGCCGCCGATCAGCGCGCGGCGGAACGACAGGCGGCCGGCGGGCATCACGAGGTAGATCGAGGTCAGCAGCAGGATCTCGCCGGCGACGCCGAGGAGATAGAGGAGGCCGCTCGACAGGGCGCCCAGCGAATGCGGAATTCCGAGAATGACGACGCGGCGCGACGCCATGTTCTCCAGTCCGCCGGCGACGATCGTCACGACGAGGAGACCCCCCGCGAGCAGCAGGATGAAGACGTACGGAAGCGCAGCCGAGACCAGGTAATGCCGTCGCTTTGCGCGAAACCGGTGGAAGAAGATCACCGACATCGCGGTCTCCAGCACCGAGAACGCCAGCGCGCTGAAGAACAGCATCGTCACGAGCAGGAACCCGCCGGCGGCCTCCCGGTGCAGCAGGAACGCGCGCAGCTCGTCGACGATCGCCTCCGCCTGTCCGGGCACCACGAATTCCAGGTACTGGCCGAGCACGCCGAGGACCTGCTTCTCGTCGATGAAGTGCGACAGCCCGATGACGACGAGAATGAGCAGCGGCACGAGCGAGAGCAGCGTGTAGTAGGCGACCGCTCCGCCGAGCAGCAGGCCCCGGTTGGCGCGAAAGCCCTGCAGCACGCGCAGCGCGAACGCCGCCGGGTGCCGAAGGATCTGCCATCCGCCCCGGACCGGGTCGCGGTGCGCCGTTTCGGTCGTCATGGCGATGGCTGTCGTCCCGGCGCGTGGCAACGGCTTCAGATTATGCGCGCGAGCCACGCGCGCACGCGAACGCCGTACACGTTGACGGCGAGTCCGGCGAACACCAGCGCCGCGCCCGCGGCCTGCAGCGGCGCCAGCGATTCGCCGAGCAGCAGCGCGCCGCTGGCGATTCCCGAAACCGGTATCAGCAGCGCGAACGGCGAGATGATCGCCGTCGGGTAACGATGCAGCAGCGCGTTCCACGACCCGAATCCGAACAGCGTCGCGCCGTAGGCCATCATCAGCACGCACGCCCACGCGAGCGCGCTCATCGACAGCACCGCGCCGGCGGCGGCGGGCCCGCCTTCGAACGCGAACGAAAGGGCCGCGAGCGGCAATGGCGGCACGAGGCTCGACCAGACGACCAGCGCGAACATGTCGGCGCCGTGATCCCCCGCGCCCCGTTTCGCGATGATGTTGCCGACCGCCCACGAGAATGCCGCGGCGATCACCAGCAGGAATCCGGCGAGCGTCGCGCTCTCGCCCGCCGACACCTTGTGCACGGCGAGCAGCGCGACGCCGGCGACGGCGACCGCCGCGCCGAGGACGTTGTTCCGCCGCAGCCGGTCGCCCTCGGTCAGCATCGCGAGGCCGATGGTGAAGAACACCTGCAGCTGGATCACGAGCGACGACAGTCCCGCCGGCATGCCGAGCTTCATCCCGAGAAAGAGGAGGCCGAACTGGAACACGCCGATCGCGATCCCGTAACTCGCGACGTGCCGCCAGGGCATCGTCGGCGGCTTCACGAAGAACACGATGGGTATCGCCGCGAGGAAGAACCGCAGCGCGGCGAGCGCGAACGGCGGGACTTCGGCGAGCGCGACCTTGATGGGGACGAAGGTGAATCCCCAGACCGCGACGACGGCGAGCGTGAGCGCGAGATCGCGCGGCGCGAGGTGGGTTTTCATCGGGTGGCGCGGGGCGCCCGCGGGGCCGGTGCCGCCGTGGCGTTCCGCCATTCTAGCCGACGCCCGCGCCGGCCCGACGGCGCGCGCGGGAGGCGGCACGGTTGACGCGAAGGCACGGCGCACGCAACTATTGCGGCTTCGCGCGTGCGGGCCGGATTTCGCCGGTGCGGGCGCGGCAGCGCAGGTTCGACGCGGGGAGCGATCGGGGAGTGCCGGATGCGAATCGATGGATCCAAGTGCCGTCGTGCCTGGGCACTCGTCGCGCTCGCGCTGTACGGATGCGCCATCGCGCCCGCGGACGTTCCCGCGCCGGTGCCGGCGACCCGGACGGTGAAGCTCGTCGCGTTCAACGATTTCCACGGCAACCTGCAGACGCCGCAAGGCGGCGTCGCCGACCGCGATCCGGCCGACCCCGCGAAGCGGATCGTCGTCCCGGCGGGCGGCGTCGCGCATCTCGCGACGCTGGTGCGGGAGCTGAAGGCGGGGAACGCGGACACGATCGTCGTCGGCGCCGGCGACATCATCGGCGCGTCGCCGCTCGTCTCCGCGTTGTTCCGCGACGAGCCGACGATCGAGGCGATGAACCTCGTCGGCCTCGAGTACACGTCGGTCGGCAATCACGAGTTCGACCGCGGCAAGGCCGAGCTCCTGCGGATGCAGAACGGCGGCTGCTCACCGGTCGACGGCTGCTTCACGCCGGCGGGGTTCGCCGGCGCGACATTTCGCTACCTCGCCGCCAACGTGATCGACACGTCGACCGGCAGGCCGCTGTTCCCGCCCTACGCGATCCGGCGCCTCGACGGCGGGCTGTCGATCGCGTTCGTCGGCGTCGTGCTGAAGGGAACGCCGGCGATCGTCCGGCCGAGCGGCGTCGAGGGCCTCGAATTCCTCGACGAGGCCGACACGATCAACGCACTCTTGCCGGAGCTCCGCGCGGCCGGAGTCGACGCGGTCGTCGTGCTGATCCACCAGGGCGCGTTCACGACCGGGCTCTACGACGACCGCCGCTGTCCGGGCGTCGCCGGCGAGATCCTGCGCATCGTGCCGCGGATCGATCCGTCGGTGCGCCTCGTCGTCAGCGGCCACACGCATCAGGCCTACGTCTGCGACATCGACGGGCGCATCGTCACCAGCGCCGGATTCTACGGCCGGCTCGTGACCGACATCGACCTCACGATCGACCTTCGCGCGCGCGCGCCGGTCGCGATCGCCGCGAGCAACATCATCGTCGATCCGCGCAGGCTCGCCGCGGCGCCGGCGCTTTCGGAGCTCGTCGCGCGCTATGACGCGATGGCGGCGCCGCGCGCGGCGCGCCGGGTAGGCCGGATCACCGGCGACATCTTCTACAACATGCCGAATGCCGCCGGCGAGACGGCGATGGGGGACGTGATCGCCGACGCGCAGCTCGAGGCGACGTCCGGCGCGGACGCAGGCGGCGCGCAGGTCGCGTTCACCAATCCGGGGGGAATGCGGGCGTCGCTCGCGTTTCGCGCGCCGGAGGGCGAGGTCACGTACGGGGATCTCTTCAGCGTGCAGCCGTTCGGCAACAGCCTCGTCACGATGACGCTGACCGGCGCGCAGCTCCGTCTTCTGCTCGAGCAGCAATGGCTGCCGCCGCAGGACGAGCGCGGGCGCGTGCTGCAGCCGTCGCGGGGGTTCACCTATGCATGGGACCGGTCGCAGCCGGTCGGCGGGCGCGTGGTCGAAGGGTCGATGCGCCTGCACGGCGTCCCGATCGAGCCGGCGGGCGCGTACCGTGTGACGGTCAACGATTTCCTCGCCGACGGCACGAGCTACAACGTGCTGAAAGAGGGCACGAACCGCGTGGGCGGCGCGCAGGACATCGACGCGCTCGTCGCCTTCTTCGCCTCGCGCTCTCCGGTCGCGCCGGGTCGGCGCGACCGGATCACGCGCGTGCGGTAACGCCGCGCCGCCGCGCTACTTCGGCGGCCTGGCGAAATCGCCGGCGAACGCATATCCGAACTGATCGGGCTTCGCGTATTTGCGGAACGCCGCGTTGACGTCCGCCGTCGTCAGCTTCTCGATTGCCGCATCGACCGCCGCCGAGAACGCCCAGGTGCGCCCGAGGTACGCCTGGTTCGCGAGCGCGGCCGCGACGGTGCCGTCCTGCGTGCGCGCGAGCCGCCGCTCCTGCAGCATGCCCTGCTTTCCCGTCTGCACCTCGGCGTCGGTGAAACCGGCGGCCAGGGCCGTGACGAACTCTTCGGCGAAATCGGCGCGCACGCGCGCCAGGTTCTCGGGCGCGAAGATCGCGTAGACGCGGAACAGGCTGTTGGGCTCGAACGAGCCGACGCCGAGGACCGATCCGACGCCATAGGACAGGCCATCCTTCTGCCGCAGCCGCTCGAACAGTCGCGAGGATGGCGACTCGCCGAAGATGTAGTTCGCGAGCAGCATCGCCGGAAAATCGGGGCTGGTGTCGTTCAGCGGCAGTGCCATGCGGCCGATGAGAAACGCGTTGGCCTTGTCGGCGACGTCGAACTTCTCCGCGAACGCCTTGTTGGGCACGAGCGGATCGGGAACGCGCGCGTACGGCGACGGGCTCTTCCAGCTGCCGAAGAGCTCGGTGAGAAGCGCCTTGACCGCGGGCGCGTCGAAGTCGCCGACGATCGCGATCTCGGCATTGCTCGCTCCGTAGAATTGCGCGTGGAACCGCCTCAGCGAATCGGCGGTGACCGCGCGCGTCCACGCGAGGCTCTCGTCGAGCGTGGGGGCGTAACGCGGGTCGCCGACGGGATACGGGTTATTCTCGCGCCGCGAGGCGCGGAGCGCGACCGCCTGCGGGTCGGTGCGCGATTCCTCGAGGTCGGTTGTCTCCTCGCGCTGCAGCGTCTCGAGCTCGTCCGCCGGGAACGCGGGCTCCCGCAGCGCCGCGGCGACGAGCCGCAGCGTGTCGGGAAGCTCCTTGCGGAACGTCTGCCCGGACGCCGACACGCCGACGCTGCTGCCGTTGATGCCGACCTTGGCGCGCAGCCGGTCGAGCGAGTCCTCGATCTGCTGCCGGTCGAGCCGGGCCGTGCCGCGCAGCAGCATCGCGCCGGCGAGCTGGCCGTCGGCCTGCTTGCCGAACGCCTGCTTCTCGTCGGCGAAGCGGAGCGACACCGTGAACCGGACCGCCTCGCCGCGCGTTTTCTTGGGCAGCAGCGCGACCCTGGTGCCGTTCGGCAGCACGAAACGCTCGGTGCGCGCGTCGAGGTTCGCCGGGCTCGCGTCGAATGCTTCGCCGGTCGTGGCCGCCGCATCGCCCTTGTAGTCCTGCACCATCGCGGCGACGTCGACCGGCGGCGGGACCGGCGCGCGAGCGGGCTTCGCGTCGGGGCTGAACTCGCCGACGGTGACGTTCGAGCGCTTGAGGTACTCCTGCGCGACGCGGTTGACGTCGGCGGGGGTCACCGTCCGGTAGCGGTCGCGCGTCAGGAAGAAGAGCCGCCAGTCGCCCAGCGCGACGGACTCCGAGATCGCGATCCCGAACCGCTGCGGGTTCGCCATCGTCTCGTCGTAGTGGGTCGCGGCCTTGCTGCGGATCCGCGCGACCTCCTCCTCGGTGACCGGCTCCTTCGCGAGGCTCTCGAACGTCGCGAACATCGCGTCGCGGGCCGGTGCGACCGGATCGGCGTCGGGAATCTGCGCGAAGAACGTGAGCGTGCCCGGATCGCGCAGCTGATTCATCCACGCCTCGATCGCGGAAGCCTTCTTCGTCGGCACCAGCGCCTTGTAGAGCCGGCCCGAGGGTGGCACGGTCAATACGTCGCCGAGCACGTCGAGCGCGACGAAATCGGGGTGCGCGCCGCGCAGCGCGTGGAACATCATCCCGAGGAACTTCGCGCTGCCGACGCGGCGCAGCGTCACGGCGCGCTCGCCGTCCTGCACCGGCTCCTCGGTGTAGATCGGCGGCAGCGTGCGCGCGGGCCGGGGGATGGGCCCGAATTTCCCGGCGATGAGGCGAAGCGTCGCGTCAGGATCGAACTTGCCGGCGACGATCAGCACCGCGTTGTCGGGCTGGTAGTAGAGCCGGTAGAACGCCTGCAGCCGCTCGATGTTGACGTTCTCGATGTCCGAGCGCGCGCCGATCTGCAGGTGGCCGTAGTTGTGCCACATGAACGCCGACGCGAGCATCCGCCCGTACAGCACGAGCTGCGGGTTGTTCTCGCCGCTCTCGAACTCGTTGCGGACGACGGTCATCTCGGAATCGAGATCGCTCCTGCGGATGAACGAATTGACCATCCGGTCCGCTTCCATCTCCAGCGCCCAGGCGAGGTTGTCGTCGCTCGCCGTGAAGGACTCGAAATAGTTGGTGCGGTCGAAGCTGGTGGTGCCGTTGTACTGCATGCCGCGCCGGCCGAGCTCGGTCTGGATGTTGCCGCGGGCCGGGGTGCCCTTGAACACCAGGTGCTCCAGCAGGTGCGCCATGCCGGTCTCGCCGTAGTTCTCCTGCGCGGAGCCCACCCGGTAGGTCACGTTGACGGTGGTCGTCGGTTTCGACGCATCCGGGAAGAGAAGGACGGTGAGGCCGTTCGCGAGCCGGTATTCGGTGACGCCCTCGACCGACGGGCCCTGGGTGACGCCGGGCGGCAGCGCGGCTGCCGCGGCGAGCGCGAACAGCCAGAGGACGACGACGGCGACGTGGCGCGAACAGCGGCTGAGGATTCTCATGAGCGGACGGATGAGGAATGGACGGGGGCGCCAAGTATATCGACGCATGAAAGCGGATGGACCGCCCCTTGCGGGAGACAGTTCACGCGAACGGCCGCGAATGCGCCCGTTGCCGACAGGCGGGAGAAAAGACACGACAGCCGCGCGTCGTCACGCCGCGGACGCAAGGCGCCCGGGAGGACGTTCGAACGGCGGCGGAACCGCTGCGGAGGCGCCGGGCGTGCGCGCCCGGGACGGCGGATCAGGAACCGCGACGCAGCGCGAGAGCGCTGGCGACGGCGAGCAGGAGTGCCAGCACCGCGAGCATCGCCGGCGACAGCGCCGGGAGCGAGGGCAGCGGAAGATTGAGCGCGATTTGCGGGAGCGCGGTGGTTCCGGTGGAGTCGGCCTGCGTGCCGGTGATCTGCGCGAACCCTGTCTGACTGAAGGGGACGCTGTTGTTGAAGAAACAATTCGCGTTGGAATTGGCGGTGAAGTCGAAGCGCACCTGATAGAAATTGCCCGCGGTAAGCTGCAGCGGGGCGATCGGAAACGTGATGTATTGCAGTCCGGTCGTCGTGAACGTGGCGCTGCCGGAGCGCAGCACCGTCTTGCCGGGAATGAGATTGCCGCTCACGGAGGTCGTCTGGTCGATTTCGTAATTCACCGTGACGCCGGCCAGGTCCTGCCAAAGCGAGATGTTCGAGATCGTCTGCGTCGTCGTGGCCTGAAAGACGACGCCCCGGCTCACGTTCCAGAAATCGTTGCTGTTCGTCGTCAGGACGACGCAACTGCCCGGAGGGGACGGATTGAAGACGATCTGCGCGCGGGCGACGAACGCGGCCGACCACAGCGCGACGGTCGCCAGGGCGAGCAGGGCCAGCCTCGATTTGCAGCTATTGCGCACGGCAATCCACCCGATTCCTTCAATATGCGTGCCGGGGCCGCGCCTGCGGCGCCCGAATGGTTGATCGATTATCGACGGCGGGCCTGTTTCCGCGCAAGGGAAAGCCCCCGCATCATCGCGCCGTGACACGTTGTGGTGCAGGACTGTTGGCAAAATGCTGCATCGCATTGTCGGGTGCCGGCGACATTGCGAACCTTGGACGCCGCATTGTCGGGGAGCGGCGACAGAACGGCCATCGCGCGGCGTGTCACGCCGGAGGAGCCTCGGGGCGGCGCGGCCCTCGGCGGCACGTATTGACGTTTACGTAAACGTCATATAGCGTATCGGGGCGCTCGTCCCGCGGGGACGGGTGGAGTAATCTTCGCGTTCCCGAAGGCGGCGGCGCCGGCGGCGCGCCGCGCCTCGAGGAGGAGTCCGCCATGAACGACACCAGTCACCGATCGCTCGTCTACAAGCCGGTGCACAAGGTCCGCTTCGTCACCGCGGCGAGCCTGTTCGACGGTCACGACGCCTCGATAAACATCATGCGGCGGATCCTGCAGGCGTCCGGCTGCGAGGTGATCCATCTCGGCCACAACCGCTCGGTCGAGGAGATCGTCAACTGCGCGCTGCAGGAGGACGCGCACGGCATCGCGATTTCCTCCTACCAGGGCGGGCACGTCGAGTTCTTCAAGTACATGCTCGATCTCCTGCGCGAGCGCGGGGCGCCCAACATCAAGGTCTTCGGCGGCGGCGGCGGCGTGATCGTTCCCGCCGAGATCGCCCTGCTGCACGCCTACGGCGTCGCGCGGATCTTCTCGCCCGAGGACGGGCAGCGGCTCGGGCTGCAGGGAATGATCAACGAGATCGTCGCCGCTTGCGATGCCGACCTCACGAGGGAGCTGCCCGCCGATCCGGCCGCGCTCGCGAAGGGCGACCGATTTGCCCGCACCCGCGCGCTGGCGCGGATGATCACCGGCCTCGAGGCCGGCACGGTGTCGGCAAAGGTCCGCGATGCGCTGCTCGCGGCCGCGGCGAAGACGAAGGTGCCGACGCTGGGAATCACCGGCACGGGCGGCGCGGGCAAGAGCTCGCTCACCGACGAGATCGTCCGACGCTTCCGGCTGGACCAGCACGACAAGCTGAGGATCGCGATCGTCTCGATCGACCCGTCGCGGCGCAAGTCCGGCGGCGCGCTGCTCGGCGACCGCATCCGGATGAACGCCATCGAGCACCCGAGCATCTACATGCGCTCGCTCGCGACGCGCGATGCCGGAAGCGAGATCTCTAAGGCGCTCCCCGATGTCATCGCCGCCTGCAAGGTCGCGGGCTTCGATCTCATCATCGTCGAAACGTCGGGGATCGGCCAGGGCGACGCCGCGATCGTGCCGCTGGTCGACACGTCGCTGTACGTGATGACGCCCGAGTTCGGCGCCGCCTCGCAGCTCGAGAAGATCGACATGCTCGACTTCGCCGACTTCGTCGCGATCAACAAGTTCGACCGAAGGGGCGCGCAGGATGCGCTGCGCGACGTGCGCAAGCAGTACCAGCGCAATCGCGAGGCGTTCAAGACGCCGGCCGACGCGATGCCGGTGTACGGGACGATGGCCGCGCGGTTCAACGACGACGGCGTCACGGCGCTCTATCAGGCGCTGTTGCCGAAGCTCGCGGCGCAGGGGCTCCGGCTCGAGCCCGGCACGCTTGCGACGGTCGCGACGAAATCGTCGACGGGCCAGCACGCGATCGTGCCGGCGGCGCGCGTCCGCTATCTCGCCGAGATCGCCGAGACGGTTCGCGGCTACCGGAGCTGGGCGACGACGCAGGCGCGCCTCGCCCGCGAGCGCCAGCAGCTGCGCGCCGCCGGCGCGATGCTCGCCGCCGAGTGCGGGAAGGAAAGCGCCGAGCTCGACGCGCTCGCGGCCGACCGCGACGGCAAGCTCGATCCGCGTGCGAAGAAGCTGCTCGACATGTGGCCGAAGACGAAGGCCGCGTATGCCGGTGACGAATACGTCGTGAAGATCCGCGGCAAGGAGATCCGCACCGCGCTCACCACCGAATCGCTGTCGGGCACGCACGTTCCGAAGGTGGCGCTGCCGCATTTCGAGGACGCCGGCGAGGTCCTCCGCTGGCAGCTGACCGAGAACGTTCCCGGCTCGTTTCCCTACACGGCGGGCGTGTTCGCGTTCAAGCGCGAGAACGAGGATCCGACGCGGATGTTCGCCGGCGAAGGCGACGCCTTTCGCACCAACAAGCGCTTCCATCTTCTCGCCGACAACATGCCGGCCAAGCGGCTGTCGACCGCGTTCGATTCGGTCACGCTTTACGGCAACGACCCCGCGATCCGGCCGGACATCTACGGCAAGGTCGGCAACTCGGGGGTGTCGATCGCGACGCTGGACGACCTCAAGGTGCTCTACTCGGGCTTCGACCTCTGCGCGCCCAACAACTCGGTGTCGATGACGATCAACGGCCCGGCACCGACGATCCTCGCGATGTTCATGAACACCGCGATCGACCAGCAGATCGACAGGTTTCGCGCCGACAACGGCCGCGAGCCGACCGACGACGAGGCCGAGAAGATCCGCGAGTGGACGCTGGCGACGGTGCGCGGCACCGTGCAGGCCGACATCCTGAAGGAGGACCAGGGCCAGAACACCTGCATCTTCTCGACGGAGTTCAGCCTCAAGGTGATGGGCGACATCCAGGAATACTTCGTCCGCAACGACATCCGCAATTTCTACTCGGTGTCGATCTCGGGATACCACATCGCCGAAGCCGGCGCGAATCCGATCAGCCAGCTCGCGTTCACGCTGTCGAACGGGTTCACGTTCGTCGAGGCGTACCTCGCGCGCGGCATGCGCATCGACGACTTCGCGCCGAACCTGTCGTTCTTCTTCTCCTACGGCATGGACCCCGAGTACGCGGTGATCGGGAGGGTCGCGCGGCGGATCTGGGCGGTGGCGATGCGCGAGCGCTACGGCGCCAACGAGCGCAGCCAGAAGCTCAAGTTCCACTCGCAGACGTCGGGCCGCAGCCTGCACGCGCAGGAGATCTCCTTCAACGACATCCGCACGACCCTGCAGGCGCTGATCTCGACCTACGACAACACCAACAGCCTGCACACCAACGCCTACGACGAGGCGATCACGACGCCGACGGAGGACAGCGTGCGGCGGGCGCTGGCGATCCAGCTCATCATCAACCGCGAATGGGGCCTCGGCAAGAACGAGAATCCGAACCAGGGCGCGTTCGTCGTCGAGCAGCTGACCGACCTCGTCGAGGAAGCCGTGCTGAAGGAATTCGAGGCGATCTCCGAGCGCGGCGGCGTGCTGGGCGCGATGGAGACGGGCTACCAGCGCGGCAAGATCCAGGAGGAGTCGCTCCATTACGAGCACAAGAAGCACGACGGCTCGTATCCGATCGTGGGCGTCAACACCTTCCGCAATCCGCACGGCGACACCGTGCCCCAGAAGGTGGAGCTCGCGCGCTCGACCGACGACGAGAAGCAGTCGCAGCTCGTGCGCCTCGCGGAATTCCACAAGAGGCACGCGAAGGCGGCGCCGGCCGCGCTGGCGAAGCTGAAGCAGACCGTGATCGACGACGGGAACGTCTTCGCCGAGCTGATGAACACCGTGCGCGTATGCTCGCTCGGCCAGATCACGACGGCCCTGTTCGAGGTCGGCGGCCAGTACCGCCGCAGCATGTAGCGCGCAAATGCAGGGCCCGGTTGCGCCCGGCCCCGCGATCCGTTTCTTCACCCGACGCCCGGCCGTGTCATAAGCGGAATACGCGTCGGGCAATATGTGATTTTCCAAACGTCATGGCCGGACCGACACGCGAATTCTGGAACGAGCGATTCCAATCCGGCGAGATGCCGTGGGATCGTGGCGCCGCCAACCCGCAGCTCGGCGCGTGGCTTGCAGAGGGCGCGCTGCGGCCGTGCCGGATCCTCGTCCCCGGCTGCGGCTCGGGCCACGAAGTCGCGGCGCTTTCCGCCGCCGGTTTCGACGTGACCGGGCTCGACTATGCAGCCGAAGCGATTCGCCGCACGCGGACCCTGCTCGAGACGGCGAATCTGCGCGCCACGCTGATCGAGAACGACGCGCTGGCGTGGCGACCCGACCGCACGTTCGACGCCGCCTATGAACAGACCTGCCTGTGCGCGCTCTATCCCGACCACTGGCGCGACTACGCCGACCAGCTCCACCGCTGGCTCGCGCCGGGCGGGAGGCTGTTCGCGCTGTTCGTCCAGCTGCTCCGGCCGGACGCGGCGAAGGGCGCCGTCGAGGGGCCGCCGTACCATTGCGACATCAACGCGATGCGAGCGCTGTTTCCGGCGCCGCGCTGGAAATGGCCGAAGCCGTCGTATCCGCGCACTGCGCATCCGCGCGGGCTCGCCGAGCTCGCGGTCGTGCTGGAGCGGCGCGGCCGAGCGGGCGCCTCGTCGGCGCCTGACCTGCCCCGCGCGGCGTCCGGTGCTCCGCCACAGGGCCGCGCCCGGCGCGCGTGACCAACGCGCCTTTCCGGGAGGATCCGCAATGCAAACCGGTTACAGCGTTCCCATCATGGGCGCGCCGTACGGACCCCTCCTCGCCGCGATCGACGGGCGGCTGGAGCGCAATCGCGGGAACGCGGCCTGATTCGCTCGCCGCCGTCGCCGCCTGAACCGAGGCAAACGGGGTTGTCCGTCGGGTAAGATGCGCTGCTCCGTGAAGGTCTTTCAGCATGAATGGTTGAGTTCAGACGAGTGCGACGTGGCCCATTTTCCCGCAGCCGCCCGTGGCGGATCCGATCATCGCGAAATCGAGCGCGCAGCGCGTTGCACGACGTCTGGTGTGGTGAGTCTGAAATTCGCTCGATGGTTCGCGGCCGCTCATTGGCCAATGCGTGCCCGCCACGCTGCGTTGCTCGACCTCACCGCAG
>Ga0209048_10001243_pt1 | contig 26314 bp, 21 predicted proteins | sample FrelakmetCRP12CR_FD_187146 | JGI IMG/M metagenome (GOLD analysis project Ga0209048, IMG submission 187146) | Freshwater lake sediment microbial communities from the University of Notre Dame, USA, for methane emissions studies - CRP12 CR (SPAdes)... | ecosystem: Environmental > Aquatic >... | reverse complement strand
CGTCAGGGCTGCCGCAGGCGCGGCGGCGGGCTTAGGATGAGGCATGCGCCCGCCACCGCGCCTGCGGCAGCCCTGACAGGTCGCGCCGACGCCGGCCGCCGCTTGCCATTGGTGAGGGGGATTGGTGAAAAGTGAGGACCACCGCGCAGCGCCGCCAGTGTCGTCGTTGGAATGGCAGGGCCCGTGGCGGGCGCATGCCTCATCCTAAGCCCGGCAGGGGCCCTGCCAGTCCAACGACACGCGACCCCTGCAGCAGGCAGGCTCAGTCGGCGGTGAACCCCGAAGCCTTCACCACGGGGCCCCACTTCGCGAAGTCCGCGGCCACGATCCGCGCGAACTCGTCGGGCGTGCTGGTCGCCGGGTCCATGCCGAGCTTGGTCAGACGCTCGACGACATCGGGTGACTGCAGCGCCCTGTTGATGCCGCGGTTCAGCGTCTCGATCACGGCCTTCGGCGTATTCGCCGGCGCGAAGAAGCCGAACCAGCCGCTCGCCACCATGTTCCTGAGACCGAGCTCGGCGAACGTCGGCACGTCCGGCGCCGCGATCGAGCGCGTCGCGCCCGTCGTCGCGAGGATGCGGATGCGGCCCGCCCGGTGCAGCTCGGTCAGGTCGGCGAGCGCGTCGATCGCCGCCGGAACCTGCCCGCCGATCAGGTCGTTGACGTACGCGGCGGAACCCTTGTACGCGACGTGCACCATGTCGACGCCGATCTCGCGCGACAGCAGCACGCCGATGAAGTGCGGCAGGCTGCCGGCGGCCGACGTCGCGTACGACGCCTTCGCCGGATTCGCCTTCACCCACGCCACGTAATCGGCCCAGCTCTTTGCGCCGCTCTGCGGCCCGACGGCGAGCGCGAACTGGAACGTCGCGCCCAGCCCGATCGGCGTGAAGTCCTTCAGCGTGTCGTAGCTGATCGACTTCAGCGTGTGCGGCACCACCGCCATCGGGCCGATCGGCATCACCATGATCGTCGCGCCGTCGGGCGCCGCGGCCTTCACCGCGTCGGCGGCGATCCGCCCGGCCGCGCCGGGCCGGTTGTCGACGATCACCGGCTGGCCGATCGAGTCCTTGAGCTTGTCGGCGACCACGCGCGCAATCAGGTCGGCGGTGCCGCCTGCCGCGAAGCCGACCAGGATCTTCACCGGCTTGTCCATCCTGTCCTGCGCCAGGGCCGGTGCGGCGAGCGCAAAGAGCGCCGCGCACAGGCACGTGACAAAGGAGGACTGGATCCGGCTTTCCGTTCTCATGACTGGCTCCGTCGGAGATTCGCAGGCGGGCGCCCCGCGGGCGTTGCCGTCGCAAAAGTATAAGGGAACGTCATTGCCGCCGATGGGTCGTGCGTCCCGTCGGCTAAACTCCCCCAATGCCGGCCGCCCCCGTCGACCCTCGTCTGCCGCAAGGCATCGGCAACCGGGGGATGGTCGCGCTGATCGGCTGCTGCCTGATGCTGCAGCCGGTCTCGACCGACCTCAACCTCGCGTCGCTGCCCGGCCTCACTCAGACGTTTGCCGCGTCGATTGCGACGGTCCAGCTCACGCTGTCGGCGTGGGTCGCGGCATTCGGCACGATGCAGCTCGTCGCCGGCCCCGTGTCGGATCGCTTCGGCCGGCGCCGCGTGCTGACGGCGGGGCTCGGAATTTACATGGCGGCGAGCGTTGCCTGCGCGCTCGCGCCGACGATCGACGTGCTGATCGGCGCGCGCGTCGTCCAGGCGGTCGGCTGCTGCGCGGTGATCGTGGTGGCGCGCGCGATCGTCCGCGACGTCTACGAGCCGGCGGCCGGTGCGAAGGCGCTGGCGCAGGCGTCGTCGGTGCTCGCGATCGGTCCCCTCGTCGGTCCGATCCTCGGCAGCTACCTCGAAGTGCGGTTCGGCCATCGCGCCGCGTTCGTCGCGCAAACGCTGTTCGCGGGCGCGCTGCTGATGGCAACGCTCGCGTGGCTGGCGGAGACGAATCGCCGGCGCGACACCGGGGCGACGCGACCGCGCTCGCTCGCGACCAACTACGCGCTGCTGCTGCGTTCGCCGGCGTTCGTCGCCTACACACTGGTCAGCAGCGCGTCCTACGGCGGCCTCTTCGCGTTCATCTCGGGCTCGTCGTTCGTGCTGATCCGCGTCCTTGGGGTGCCGACCGCGTACTTCGGCTTCGGGTTCGCGTTCTGCGTGTGCGGCTATCTCGCCGGCACGATCCTCTGCCGCCGGTTGCTGGCGCGCTCGAGCGTTCCGCGCGCGCTGCGGACGGGCGCCGGGCTCGCCCTCGCGAGCGGCGCCACGATGGCGGGACTCGCCGTCGCGGGCGTGCACCACTGGGCGGCGGTGCTCGGACCCGCGTTCGTCTACTTCCTCGCGCACGGGATCAACTTTCCCTGCGGGCAGGCCGGCAGCATCGCGCCGTTCCCGCGCCACGCCGGCGCCGCCGCCGGGCTCTTCGGATTCCTCGTCATGACCGCTGCGGCCATGACCGGCACATGGATCGGGGCGGCGCACGACGGGACCGGCCTTCCGCTGGCGTTCACGATGGCGGCGTGCTCGGCGGTGGTCTTCGCGACGGTGTTCGGCTGGGTGGCGCGGATGCGCACCGGTGCCTTCGCGCCCGCGCCGACCGACTCCGGCGTCTGACGCCGCAGGGCTTGGCCTGTGTACGACAAATGGAATATAATTATCGGCTTACGGTTGCCCGGTCACGGATGGAGGGGCGGCCGTCGCGCCGCACACCCCACACCGACACAGGAGAGGACCATGAAATCCCGCTTGCTCGCCATACTGACCGCCATCGCCGTCGCCACGACCCTTGCCGCCTGCGGCCAGGATAACAAGGCGGCCGAAGCCGCGAAGAAGGCCGCGGCCGAATCCGCGGAAAAGGCCAAGGAAGCGGCGACGAAGGCCGCCGAAGCCACCAAGGACGCGGCCAAGGAAGCCGCGAAGGATGTGGCCGCCGGTGCCGCCACGGCCGCCGACGCGACCAAGGACGCGGCGGCGAAGGCTGCCGACGCCACGAAGGACGCGGCAGCGAAGACCGCGGACGCCACCAAGGACGCCGCGGCCAAGGCCGTCGAGGCCGCGAAGGACGCGGCAGCGCCGAAGAAGTAACGCGGCGCACCGGGTCGGAAAAGACGCCGGCACGCCGGCGTTTTTTCTTGGCAGGTCAGCCCTCTTTCAATGCCGCATGGCGCGCGATCCAGCGCGTCAGCGCTCGCCACTGCTCCCAGTCCTGCTCGGCGCGCGATCGCGGCAGGTCGAACACCGACGCGCCGTCGCGTGCGCAGTGCACGTAGACCTGGGTGTCGCGCAGGTGGCCGATCACCGGGAAGTCGAACTGCGCGAGGAATGCGTCCAGCTCGGCGGCGCTCACCGTGCGCGCATCGACGCGCATCGCGACGATGCCGAGCGCGAGCGCGCCCTTCCGCACGGCCTTGAACTCGTGGATGGTCGCCAGGAAGTGCTGCGTCGCGCCCATGTCGAACGCCGACGGCGTGAGCGGCACCAGCATCACGTCGGCGCGCCGCACCGCGTCGCGCAGGTCGTCGCCGTGCAGGCCGGCCGCCGTGTCGACGACGAGCCACTGCGGGCGATCCTCGCCGAGGTCGCGCGCCCTGACCCCCGGCGGGAGCCCGACGATTCGCGGAAACAGCGCCGGGCGGCGCGCGAGCCACTCCGTCGACGACCGCTGCGGGTCGAGATCCTGCAGCGCCACGCGCTGGCGCTTGCCCGCGAGCCAGCCGGCGACATTGGTGGCGAGCGTCGTCTTTCCGCTTCCCCCTTTCGGATTGGCGACCGTGATCGTCTGCATCGGAACTCCTCGTGGCCGTGACGTGCGCGAGAAGGCGCCATGTTAGCGCCATTTTCCGCTCCCGCCGGTAGAATGCCCGCTGCGCCATGAACGATCCCGCCACCCTCGCCACCCCGCGTGCGGCCGCCGCCGCCTGCCGCGACCCGCGGAAGGCCGAGTTCGAGGCCAACAAGCTGCGGAAGCGGCTGCGCCGGCAGGTCGGCGAGGCGATCGGCGACTACGGACTGATCGCGCCGCACGACCGCGTGATGGTCTGCGTGTCCGGCGGCAAGGACAGCCACGGCCTGCTCGACATCCTGCTCACGCTGAAGGACCGCGCGCCGTTCCCGTTCGAGGTGATCGCCGTCAACCTCGACCAGAAGCAGCCGGGGTTCCCGGCCGACGTGCTCCCGCGCTACCTCGAGGCGCGCGGCGTTCCGTTCCGCGTCGTCGAGCAGGACACGTACAGCGTCGTCAAGCGCGTCATCCCCGACGGCGGAACGCTGTGCTCGCTGTGCTCGCGGCTGCGCCGCGGCGCGCTCTACCGCGTTGCGTCGGAGATCGGCGCGACCCGGATCGCGCTCGGCCATCACCGCGACGACATCCTCGCGACCTTTTTCCTCAACCTCTTCTTCGGCGGCAAGCTCAAGACGATGCCGCCGAAGCTCGTCTCCGACGATGGCCGGCACGTGGTGATCCGCCCGCTCGCCTACGTGCGCGAGCGCGACCTCGCGCGCTACGCCGAGCTCAATGCCTTCCCGATCATTCCGTGCAATCTCTGCGGGTCGCAGGAGCACCTGCAGCGCCGGCAGGTCACGGCCATGCTTCGCGAGTGGGAGAGGAAGCATCCCGGCCGGATCGAGTCCATCTTCAACGCGCTGGCCAGGGTCGCACCGTCGCATCTGATGGACCGGTCGCTGTTCGATTTCTCGGCGGTGCGCGCGACCGGCGAGGCCGTGCAGGACGGCGATCTGGCGTTCGACGTCGACCCCGTGCTGGAGCGCGCGACCGAGATGGCCGCCGCGGGATTCGCTCCCGCCGCGTTCGCGCCGGGGATCCTGCGCACCCGCGAACCGGGCGAATGACCCGCGGCTCCGTGCGGGCGCCCCGCGCACGGTGTCCCTGCACTGACCGAATCGGATCGCCGGCGACTGCCAGTCGGTGGCGGCGGACGTCGCGCCTGCCGCTTATCGGAGGTCAGAAGGTGCCCGGGTAGCCGCCGCCGTCCTGCAGCAGATTCTGGCCCACGATGAAGCCGGCGTGCACGCTGCACAGGAACGCGCAGGCGGCGCCGAACTCGTCGATCGTCCCGAAGCGCCCGGCGGGATTGGCGTCGCGCGCCTCCTGCAGCACCTCGGCCAGCGGCCGGCCCGTCGCCTGCGCCCGCGTCTGCATCGTCGCGCGCAGGCGATCGGTGTCGAACGGGCCGGGCAGCAGGTTGTTGATCGTCACGTTGTGGCGGGCCACCTTGCGCGCGAGCCCGGCGACGAAGCCCGTGAGCCCGGAGCGCGCGCCGTTGGACAGACCGAGGAAATCGATCGGCGCCTTCACGGCCGACGACGTGATGTTGACGATGCGGCCGAACCTGCGCCCGATCATCCCGTCGACGGTCGCCTTGATGAGCTCGATCGGCGTCAGCATGTTGGCGTCGATCGCGCGCAGCCATGCGGCGCGGTCCCACTCGCGGAAGTCGCCGGGTGGCGGCCCGCCGGCGTTGTTGACGAGGATGTCGGGCTCGGCGCAGGCCGCGAGCGCCGCCGCGCGGCCTTCCGGCGTCGTGATGTCGCAGGCCACGCAACGCACCGGCCGGCCCGCCCGGGCCCCGATTTCTTCCGCGGCGCGGCGCAGCGCGTCCTCGGTGCGCGCGACGATCGTGACGTCGCAGCCGGCCTCCGCGAGCGCCTGCGCGCAGCCGCGGCCCAATCCCCTGCTCGCCGCGCAGACCAGCGCCCGCCGTCCGGCGATCCCGAGATCCATCGTCAGGTCGTCCCGCGGGCAGGCGCCGCCCGCGCGGTCCCCGCGCGCCGCACCTGGACGACGGTGCCGATCGCGAGCGCGTAGAACGCGGCAACGGCGAAGAACATCTCGCGCGCGAGCGCATGGTCGAGCATGGTGCCGAGCAGGACCGGACCCAGCGTCCCGCCGACGTCGAGCCCGGAGTAGACGAAGCCGTACACGCGTCCCGTGGCGCCCTTCGGCGTCGCGCCGCGCACGATGAGGTCACGCGAAGGCCCCGTCGTGCCCACCGCGAAGCCGACCATCGCGAAGAACGGCAGCACCATCGGCTGCGTCAGGATGCCCATCGCGACGGCGACCAGCAGCACCGCCGCGCTCAGGAGCCCCGCCGCCGCGACGCGATCGTGCCGCGCCGTGTGCGCCGCGAGGAAGCCGCCGCCGAGGATCCCGGCCATGCTGCCGAAGAGGTACGCGGTGAGCGCCGAGGTCGCGAGCAGCAACGGCACGTCGAGGCCGGCATTGAGCGCCGTCGGCAGGAACGTCTGCAGGCCGATGCCCGCCATCGTCTGCACGACGAAATACGCGAAGCACAGAACGATCGGCGCCTGCGCGAACAGCGCGATGCTGCCCCTGATCGTCTGCAGGTGCGCGTCCTCCGCCCGGTGCGAGACGAGCAGCGCGCGCTGCGTCGCGATCAAGCCCAGCGCGACGAAGCCGAGCGCTCCCATCGACGCGAGCGCGAAGCGCCATCCGAACGCGGTGCCGAGCGCGAAGCTCACGACGGGCGCGAGGATGTAGCCGATGTTGCCGCCGATCCCGTGGGAGCTGTACGCGTGGCCCAGCCGGCGCGGCGCGATGTTGGCGTTGAGGACCGCGAAGTCGGCCGGATGGAAGACGCCGTTGCCGATCCCCATCAGCACGACGATCGGATACAGCCAGGGGAATCCCGGCGCGAGGCTTGCGCACACGGTGCCGCCGGCCATCAGCGCGAGCCCGGCGAGCAGCACCGGGCGCGCGCCGAGGCGGTCGACCGCGAAGCCCGAGACGAACTGCGTGACGCCGCTCGCGGCGTAGAAGATGCCGACCAGCGTGCCGAGCGCCGCGTAGCTCACGCCGAATTCGGCCCGCAGCAGAGGGAATAGCGGCGGCAGCGCGAGCTGGAAGAAGTGCGACACCGAGTGCGCGAGCCCCACGATGCCGATCACCTTGGCGTCGCGGCGGAACGAGTCGGGACGAGCGGAATCCAAGGCGTTGGGCGGCGACGGAAAGCTTCAACTATACTGCATCCGCGCCGCGCGGCCCGGCAGCCGCCGTAAGGGCCGGGCCGCGCGCCGCGACTCTGCCATTCGTCAGGACACCGCGGAGAAAGTCACCATGGTCGACAAGGTAACGAAATCGGACGCCGAATGGCGTGCAGCGCTCACGCCCGAGCAGTACAAGGTCGCGCGCAGGAAAGGCACCGAGCGCGCGTTCAGCGGCGAGTACTGGGACAACCACGCCGCGGGCACCTACCGCTGCATCTGCTGCGGCATGCCGCTGTTCGCGGCGGAAACCAAGTTCGACTCGGGCACCGGCTGGCCGAGCTTCCATTCGCCCATCGCGCCCGAGAACGTGCGCAGTGTTGAGGACTCGAGCTGGTTCGTGCGGCGCACCGAGGTCGTCTGCGCCGCCTGCGACGCGCACCTCGGCCACGTGTTCGAGGACGGCCCCAAGCCCACCGGCCTGCGCTACTGCCTGAACTCGGCCGCGCTCAAGTTCGAGCCGAAGGGCTGAGGGCGCCCGTCGCGCGGGGTGCCCGGCCGCTTCCGGCCGATCGGCCCGCGGGCCCCGAAGCCGGCGACGGCATTGACCCCGGATTGCCGCCCTTTCCATGCGCCTGCTCGTCGCCGAAGACGACCCGATGATCGGCGCCGGCGTCCAGCGGGGGCTGAAGCAGGAGGGCTTCGCCGTGGACTGGGTGCAGGACGGTCGCGCCGCCGAGCATGCCCTCGCCGAACGCGTGCACGACCTGCTCGTGCTCGACCTCGGGTTGCCGCGCAAGGAGGGCCTGGACGTGTTGCGCTCGATGCGCGCGCGGGGCGACGCGCGACCGGTGCTGATCGTCACCGCGCGCGACGCCGTCGGCGACCGTGTCGCCGGGCTCGATGCCGGCGCCGACGACTATGTCGTGAAGCCGTTCGAGCTGACCGAGCTCGCCGCCCGCATCCGCGCGCTGCTGCGCCGAAGCGCGGGGCGCGCCCAGCCGGTCATCGCGTACGGCGACATCGAGCTCGATCCGGTCACCCGGGAAACGCGCTTCCGGGGCGAGCCGGTCGTCCTGTCGCCGCGCGAGTTCGCGCTGCTTGAAGCGCTGCTCGCGCGCCCCGGAGCGATCCTGTCGCGCGCGCAGCTCGAGGAGAAGCTCTACGGCTGGAACGAGGAGGTCGAGAGCAACGCGGTGGAAGTCCACATCCACGCGCTGCGCCGGAAGCTCGGCGCCGACGCGATCCGCAACGTCCGCGGTGTCGGCTGGATGATCGCGAAGCCCCCGCGGGGGACCGACGCGTGAAGGCCGCGCGCTCGATTCGGCGCGAGCTCGTCGTCCGGCTGTCGGCGGGGCTGCTCGCCGCCATCGCGGTCGCCGCCGTCGCGACGTACCTGCGCGCCCGCGAAGAAGCCAACGACCTGTTCGACTACCAGCTGACGCAGATGGCCGCGTCGCTCACCGGGGTTCCGCTCGCGAGCGCGCCGCCGGGCTCGGCACCGGGTGCGGGTGCGCTCGTCGTGCAGATTTGGGATCGCAACGGCGTGGAGGTCTACCTGTCGCAACCGCAGCAGCGGCTGCCGCACCGCGGGGAGCCCGGGTTCACCACGGTGACCACCGACACCGGCGAATGGCGCATCTTCAGCACGCTCGCGAACGGCCGGATCCTGCAGGTGGCGCAGCCGATGAGCCTGCGCCGCGAGCTCGCCGCAAGCATGGCGCTGCGCACGGTCGTGCCATTGCTCGCCGTCGTCCCGTTCCTCGCGGCGCTGCTCTGGTTCGGCATCGCGCGGGGCCTCTCTCCGCTCGAGCGCGTCGCCGTTGCCGTCGGCGAGCGCTCGCCGCACGCGCTCCTGCCGCTGGCCGAAGCGGGCCTGCCCGTGGAGGTGCGGCCGCTCGTGCACGCGCTGAACGGCCTGCTCGGCCGGCTCGACCGGGCGCTGGGCGCGCAGCGCGCGTTCATCGCCGACGCCGCGCACGAGCTGCGCTCGCCGCTCACCGCCGTGCACCTGCAGGCGCAGCTCGCGGAGCGCGCGACGAGCGCCGAGGAGCGCACCGGCGCGCTGGCCGAGCTCCGTGCCGGGCTCGAGCGCGCAACCCATCTGGTCGAGCAGCTGCTGACCCTTGCGCGCGAGGAGCCCGGTGTCAGCGAACGGCCCTTCGCGCCGGTCGAACTGAGCGAGCTCGCGCGCCACGTGCTCGCCGAATACACGGCGATCGCCGACCTCCGTCACGTGGATCTCGGCATGGCAACCGGCGACGCGCCGGGTGCCGGCGTGATCGTCGGCGGTGACGCCGCAGGGCTGCGCGCGATGCTCGCGAACCTCGTCGACAACGCGGTGCGTTACACGCCCGCAGGCGGCCGCGTCGACGTCGCGGTCCGGCGCGAGCGCGGCGACGCCGTCGTCACCGTCAGCGACTCGGGACCGGGGATACCGGCCGGCGAGCGCGGACGGGTCTTCGACCGGTTCTACCGCGTGCCCGGTACGGGCGCCACCGGCGTACCGGGCAGCGGACTCGGTCTCGCGATCGTCAAGCGCATCGCCGAGCGGCACGATGCGACGATCACGCTGGGGCCGGGGCTGTCCGGTCCGGCGGGCGAAGGCCTCGGGGTGTCGGTGCGCATTCCGCTCACGGCGCCGGATGCGCTCCGGAACGCGGAGCGTCCGGGCTCCCCCTGAACGCAGCGCGAGCAGCGCCTTAATTCCCGCTTAAGTCTTCGCTCCTACCTTGGCGGCAACCGGGATGTTCCCGGGATTCGATGCCCCTTTCGAAGGAGAGAGCGATGCAAGCGAAGACAATGAGGCGCAGTCTGGTCGCAATAGCGGTTGCCGGGGCATTTGCCGTCGGCGCCGTCACCGCCGAAAAGGCCGCCACGATCAAGCCCGCGGGCGCGGCCGCGGCGCCGGCCTCGATCGCCAGTGCGACGGTTGGCGGCGCGACGGCCGCAGCCCTGCCCGATTTCGCCGACCTCGTGGCGAAGCATGGCCCGGCCGTCGTGCAGATCAGCGTCACGCACGATGCGCGCAAGGTCGCGCGCCGGGAATCCCGCGGCATGCCGGACGACGAGGAGCTGCCGCCCTGGTTCCGGCAGTTCCCGATGCCGACGCCTCCATCCGACGGCCCGTCGCGCGGCGTGGGCTCCGGTTTCATCGTCGGCGCCGACGGCGTCGTGCTCACCAACGCCCACGTGGTCGCCGACGCCGACGAGGTGACGGTCCGTCTCACCGACCGCCGTGAATTCAAGGCGAAGGTGCTTGGCAGCGACCGCACGACCGACGTCGCGGTGCTCAAGATCGACGCGAAGGGCCTGCCGATGGTGCGCATCGGCAATCCGGAGGCGACCCGGGTGGGCGAATGGGTCGTGGCGATCGGCGCGCCCTATGGCCTCGACAACACGGTGACCGCGGGCATCGTCAGCGCCAAGTCGCGCGCGCTGCCCGGCGATGCCGCCGTGCCGTTCATCCAGACCGACGCGGCCGTGAACCCCGGCAACTCGGGCGGGCCGCTCTTCAACCTCAAGGGCGAGGTGATCGGGATCAACTCGCAGATCTTCAGCCGCACCGGCGGGTTCCAGGGCGTTGCCTTCGCGATCCCGATCGACGTCGCGATGAACGTGCGCGACCAGATCCAGCAGCACGGCAAGGTCCAGCACGGCCGCCTGGGCGTATCGATCCAGGAGGTCGACCAGGTGCTGGCCGAGAGCTTCGGGATGAAGCAGCCGGGCGGCGCGCTGGTCAGCGCAGTCGGCAAGGAGAGCGCGGCCGCGAAGGCCGGAATCGAACCCGGTGACGTCATTCTGAAATTCGAAGGCAAGGCGATCGCGCGCTCGTCGGAGCTGCCGCCGCTCGTCGCCCAGGTGAAGCCGGGCACGACCGTCGCGCTCGAGGTCTGGCACGACGGGAAAGTCAACGAAGTCAAGGCGACGGTCGGCGAGATCGAGGACCGGACCACGGTGGCGTCGGCGGAGGATCGAGCGGCGCAGGGCAAGCTCGGCGTGGCGGTGCGACCCCTGTCGCCCGACGAGCGTCGCTCCGGCGCGGCCGCCGGCGGCGTCGTCGTCGAGGACGTCGCCGGTGCCGCAGCGAAGGCCGGCGTGCGCCCGGGCGACGTCATCGTGGCGGTGAACCGGACGCCGGTGAAGAGCCCCGAGCACCTGCGGGAGCTGATCGGCAAGTCGGGCAAGACCGCTGCGCTCCTCGTGCAGCGCGACGACGCGCGGATCTTCATCCCCGTCACGCTGGGCTAGCGGCAACCGCAGGCGAGCGCGACCGCGCGTTCGCGTCCTTCGAGGGCGGGCCTTCGGGCCCGCCCTCTTTTTTTTCGTCGAACCCGGTGCCCGACGCGACTTGACATGTAGTGATATCACTATGTTATTGTTATGATAGCAGTCTGCCAGACGGGCGGGGTGCGGGCGCCGCGGCGGCACCGGCCGCCAGGGCGGTGCCCACGTGGCCTTGCCGGCCAAAGGAGTCGATGATGAATACGCTCGCACGCAACGGAGGGCTCTGGATCGCCGTTTGCACCGGCGTCGGCACCGCGGTCGGTGTCGCGCTGGGCGTCGGATCGGTGGGGCTCGCCATCGGGTTTGCGGTGGGCATCGCGGCCGGCTGCCTGACGCGCCGCTGACGGCAACGGCTGTTCGAACGCCGGGCACGCCCGCAAGCGATGACCGACCGGAAAGCCTTTCTGCTCCGGCTCGACCCGACCGTCTGGGCGCCGCTCGAGCGGCTTGCCCAGGCGGAATTGCGGAGCGTGAATGCGCAGATCGAGTTCCTGCTGCGCGACGCGCTCCTGCGGCGGGGAATCGCACCCGTGCGGCCGCCGCCGCCGGGCAAGGCACGAGGCCGGGCGAAAAGGAGCTGAGTCCCCGCGCCGCGTGCGATGCCGAGTCGCGACCGCGCGCCGCGGCGCGCTACGCGAGCACGCGCGCCAGGAAGGCGCGGACCGCCTCGATCTCCTCCCAGACCACCGCGTGCGGCATCGGATACGTGTGCCACTCGACGCGGTAACCGGCAGCCTCGAGGGCGCGGCGGGAAGCGTCGCCCCAGGCGAACTGCACCATCGGATCGGCGGTTCCGTGCGCCATGAAGATCGGCACGTCGCGGTTCGCCGCGCTGGCCTCGGCGGGGAGCGCTTCCGGCTGCACGACGTAGGTCGACAGCGCGACGATCCCCGCAAGCCGCTCGGCGTGGCGCAGGCCGGTGTACAGCGCGATCACGCCGCCCTGCGAGAACCCTGCAAGCACGACGCGCCGGGCCGGAATGCCGCGCGCGGTCTCGCGCGCGATCAGCGCCTCGAGCTGCGCCCGCGACGCGCGCACGCCCGCGACGTCGGCGCGATCCATCATGTCGCCCGGCGCGATGTCGTACCACGCGCGCATCCGGAAGCCGTTGTTGAGCGTCACCGGGCGCACCGGCGCGTGGGGGAAGACGAACCGGACCGCGAGCGCGTCCGGCAGCCGCATCTCCTCGACGATCGGGACGAAGTCGTTGCCGTCGGCGCCGAGACCGTGCAGCCAGATGACCGCGGCGTCGGGGCGCGGCCCGGTCTCGAGCTCTATGCAGGGCAGGATTTCGGCATTCATTCTTGGTCTCGCACAGCGGATCTCGGCCACCGCTCCCGGGCATTCTACCTGCGCGGCACAGGGCGATCGCGCCGACGGCGCTCGCGGCGCACGGCGTGCGTGATCGTTGACGACGGTCAATCCGGCGGCGGCGCCCGGCTGCAGAATCGCCATGCGGTCCATCTCCGCCATGACTCACCCCCCCGAACCGCCCTCCCCGTCCGCCGCAGCGGCGGATGCCGGCGCACGCGTGCTGCGGGTCGTCACCGACTTGTGCCGCGAGGTGCGCGGCGGCGCGCACGCACCGCGCGCCGAGCTCGACAGCAACCTCGAGCGCAACCTCGCTTTCGACAGCCTCGAGCGCGCCGAGCTCCTGCTCCGGCTCGAGCGTGCGTTCGCCGTCCGGTTGCCTGCGCACACGCTCGTCACCGCGGAGACGCCCCGCGACCTGCTGCGTGCCGTTCTCGCCGGAACTGCACCGGCGGCCGCGGCTGCGGCCGTCGTCGCGCCGCCGCTGGTCGAGGAGGCGAGCGCGTTTCCCGACGACGCCGCGACGCTGCCCGAGGTACTCGAATGGCACGCGGGCCGGCATCCGCAGCGCGTTCTGCTCACGCTGCTGACCGAGACGGAGACCGGGCCCGGCGAGCAGCCGCTGACCTACGGCGATCTTCACACCGAGGCCTCGCGCGTGGCATCGGGCCTGTACGGCCTCGGCATCGAGCCGGGCGCGACGGTCGCGCTGATGCTGCCGACCTCTCGCGATTTCTTCGTCGCGTTCTTCGGCATCCTGCTGGCCGGCGCCATTCCGGTTCCGCTCTATCCGCCGGCGCGTCGCTCGCAGCTCGAGGACCACCTGCACCGGCAGTCGGGAATCCTCGCCAACTGCCTGGCCGCGCTGCTGGTCACGGTGCCCGAAGCGCGCGGTGTTGCGCGGCTGCTGCGCGCCTCGACGCCCTCGCTGAAGGACATCGTGTCCGTCGCCGAGCTCGGCAGCGCGTCGCCGGGCCAGACGCGCTGGCGCGCCGCGGCCGCCGACGTCGCGTTGCTGCAGTACACGTCCGGCAGCACCGGCAACCCGAAAGGCGTGATCCTCAGTCACGCGAACCTGCTCGCGAACATCCGCGCGATGGGGCGCGCCACGGGCGTCCTGCCGACCGACGTGTTCGTGAGCTGGCTGCCGCTCTACCACGACATGGGCCTGATCGGCGCGTGGCTCGGCACGCTCTACCACGGCGTTCCGCTGGTCGTGATGTCGCCGACGGATTTTCTGGGCCGGCCCGACAGCTGGCTCCGGGCACTGCACCGCTATCGGGGCACGCTCGCCGGCGCGCCGAACTTCGCGTACGAGATCTGCGCGACCCGCCTCGACGACAGCCGCCTCGCGGGGCTCGATCTCTCCGCGTGGCGCATCGCGTACAACGGCGCCGAGCCGGTGATCCCGGAGACGCTCGCGCGATTTGCCGAACGCTTCGCTCCCTACGGTTTCGACCCGCGCGCGCTCGCGCCGGTGTACGGGCTCGCCGAATCGGCGGTCGGGCTCACGTTCCCGCCGCTCACCCGCGGCCCGCTGATCGATCGCGTCGACCGCGGCCGGCTCGCGGCCTCGGGCGAAGCGGTTGCCGCCCCGGCCGAAGACGCGCAGGCGCGGCGCGTCGTGTGCTGCGGAAGACCGCTGCCGGGTCACGAAATCCGCGTCGTCGATCCGGACGGCCACGAGCTACCCGAGCGCCGCGAGGGCCGGATCGAGTTCCGCGGCCCCTCGGCGACCAGCGGCTACTTCCGCAATCCCGAGGCGACGCGCAGCCTCTTCGACGGCGCCTGGCTCGACACCGGCGACCTGGGCTACGTCGCCGCGGGCGAGCTCTACGTCACCGGGCGCGCGAAGGACATCATCATCCGCGGCGGACAGCACATCCACCCGCAGGAAGCCGAGGCGGCGATCGGCGGTCTTCCGGGCATCCGCAAGGGCTGCGTCACGCTCTTCGGCGTGGAAGACGCGGCAACTGCAACCGAGAAGGTTGTCGTGCTCGCCGAGACCCGCGAGACCGGCACGGAGAAGCGGGAGGCGCTGCGCGTGTCGGTCGCGAATCTGGCGACGACGCTGCTCGGCGCGCCCCCCGACGATGTCGTGCTCGCTCCGCCGCACACGGTGCTGAAGACGTCGAGCGGGAAGGTCCGGCGCGCCGCGTGCGCCGAGCTCTACCGGAACGGCATGAAGCAATCGGGGCCGCGCGCGCTGGGGGCGCAGCTCGCGCGTCTCGTCCTTGCGGGCGCGGTCGGGTGGACGCGGCGCACGGTCGCGCGCGTCGGCGACGTCGCGTTCGGCGTCTACGCCTGGGCCGTGGCGGCGTCGGGGGCGATCGTCGCGCTCGCGCTCGCGCTGGCGCTGCCGCGCGAGACCTGGCGCCGGCGCGCCGCGAGGCTCCTCGCGCGTGCGGTCGTGGCCGCGTCGGGCCTGCCCGTGCAGATCACCGGCGCCGAACACTTCCCCGCAGAGGGGCCCATCACCGTCGTCGCCAACCACGCGAGCTACGTCGACGGCCCCCTGCTGGCAACGTGCCTGCCCGAGCGCTGCAGCTTCGTCGCCAAGCGCGAGCTGGCCGAGAACCCCGCGCTGCGGCTGCTGCTGCGCGGCATCGGCACCCGCTTCGTCGAGCGCTTCGACATCGAGGCGAGCGTCGAGGGTGCGCACGAGCTGTCCGCGCTGGCGGCGAAAGGCGAGTCGCTCGCGTTCTTCGCCGAGGGCACGTTCCGCCGTGAATCCGGATTGCGCGAATTTCACCTCGGCGCCTTCATCGCGGCGGCCAGCGCTGGCACGCCGGTCGTGCCCGTCGCACTGCGCGGAACACGCTCGGTGCTGCGCGACGGTCAGTGGCTGCCGCGGCGCAGCCTGATTCAGATCGTCGTGCTGCCGCCGCTTGCGCCCGACGGTGACGATTGGGCGGCGGCAGTGCGGCTGCGCGAGCGCACGCGCGCGGCGATTCTCGGCGCCTGCGGCGAGCCGGACCTGGTCGAACGACATCCGGCGTCGTAGAGCGCGGCGAAACGTCGCGCATGCTGCGGCTGCCCTTGACCGGCATCAAGGCGCCCCGGCCAATGCCGGGTAACGTGGCATCGTGGCGGCGAGTTCCGCGCGCCAGCACGTGGGCGCGCGGCGAGCGGATCCGCCGGTGGGCGATGGGGAGTCATCATGCACGTACCGCTGCAGATCACGATGCGGCACATGCCGCAGTCGGAGGCGCTGGAAGCGAAGATTCGGCAGAAGGTCGGGAAGCTCGACGAATTCCATCCGAACGTCACCGGGTGCCACGTCACGATCGAGGAACAGCGCCGCCATCATCATCAGGGGCAATGGTTCAACGTGCGTGTCGCGGTGCGCGTTCCCAGCCACGAGATCGTGGTGAACCGCGATCACGACGAGGATCCGTATGTCGCGCTGCGCGACGCCTTCAACGCCGTCGCACGCCGGCTCGAGGACGTCGCTCGGCTGCAGCGGGGCGACATCAAGACACACGAGATCCCGCTGCACGGGACCGTGGCGCGGATCTTTGCCGACGAGGGCTACGGCTTCGTGACGACCCGCGATGGCACCGAGTACTACTTCAGCCGCGACAACGTCGTCGATCCGTCGTTCGACGCGCTGAAGGAAGGCGTTGCCGTGCAGTTCATCGCCGAGCCTGCGGCGGAGGGCATGCAGGCGAAGAGGATCTCGGTCGGAAGGCACGGCGCCGCCGGCTGAGCCGACGCAGGCGCCGCGCGGCGCCTGCGGTGACGGGCACGCATCGACCGGGCCGGACCGCGTGGCGACGGCCGGCGCGCCGCCGGACCTGCGCGAACGGCCACTGCAGCGACTACATCGTGGGCGTCGCGAGCGATGCGTAGGTGCGCTCGTGCAAGCCCTGGCACTTCACGCACCGCGTCGCCGTGGGGAAAGCCATGAGGCGCTCGAAGCCGATATCCCCTCCGCAGTCGGGGCAGCTTCCGAAGGCGCCCGCCCTGAGGCGGACCAACGCCTCGTCGATGTCCCGGATCGCCACGTCGTGGCGACGCGCGATTTCGTTGTCGAAGTCGGTCAGCGCCGCGGCCGTCGCCTGATCGCCGACGTCCGGCACCTCGCCGGCGATCGACGCGAACTGCTGCTCTTCGCCACGCACGAGCTCCCGGCGGGCCGCGCTCAGCAGCGCATCGCGCTCCGCCCGGAGCTTGCGCTCCAGTTGCCGCAGCTGCTGCGCCGTGGTCGGGGACGTGCCCGATTTGCCGGTGGCCGTGGTCGTCGCGCGCATCGTGATCCCCCAATGGTTGGCGCCAGTGATCGCGCCCTGAGGGTAGCGTGCGCCGGGCGGCGCAAATTGACCAGAATCAACAATTGCGCTGCGCCGGCCGTAGAATGCGCGAACGGTCCGGTCGCCGCTCGCTGCCGCCCGGCCGGTCCGACCGGCGCGAAAGCGCGGCGGCCGGCCTTCGCCTGCCCCCCGCGTCTCCTCTTGAAGGAACATCGATCATGCCCACCTCCCTCGTGGTGACCGTCATCGGCGAAGACCGGCCCGGGCTCGTCAGCCTGCTCTCGGATCGGGCGATGGCCTTCGGCGCGAACTGGGCGGAGAGCCGGATGGCCAATCTCGCGGGCCAGTTTGCCGGCATCGTCCACTTCCAGGTCCCGGCGGAAAACGCTGCGCCGCTGGCCGCGGCCCTGCGCGAGCTCGAAGCGCAGGGATTGCGCGTGCTGATCGCGAAGAGCGAAGGGCAGGCGCCGGCCGCCGACACGCGCCGCCTGCGGCTCGACCTCGTCGGCCACGACCGTCCGGGAATCGTCCGCGAGGTCTCGCATGCCCTCGCCGAACGCGCGGTGAGCATCGCGGAGCTGCACACGGCGCTGCTGAGCGGCGCCATGTCGGGCGAATCCCTTTTCCAGGCCAACGCGCTGCTGATCGCGCCGGTCTCGCTCGGCACCGACGAGCTGCGCCGCGGGCTCGAGGCCCTGGCCAACGAGCTGATGGTCGACGTCACGCTCGACGACAAGGATGCCGGCTGAGCGTCGCGGCGTACCGGGTTACCCGCGCCGGCTGTGCGGACTTGCCGCGGCGGCGCGCTCCCCGGCGGCGGAACCCGCGCGTGACAAACGCGCGTAGAATTCGCGCCCAGCGCGGGATGCTGCGCGACAATGGCCACAAGCCGCTGCTCGCCTGCCCCCGGCCCCCAGGACACGATTTCGCGGAGACCGTTCGATGCCACCTGCCGCCACTGCGCTGCGCAACGTCACGCTGGACGACAAGTACGCCCTCGAATCCGGCCGCGTCTATCTCACCGGCGCGCAGGCGTTCGTCCGCTTGCTGATCCTGCAACGCCAGCGCGACGCGCTCGCGGGGCTCAACACGGCCGGCTTCGTCTCCGGTTACCGCGGCTCGCCGCTCGGCGCACTGGACCAGTCGCTGTGGAAGGCCGCGAAGTTCCTCGAGCGGGCGCACATCAAATTCCAGCCGGGACTGAACGAGGACCTCGCGGCGACCGCGCTGTGGGGCTCGCAGCAGGTGAACCTGTACCGCGGCGCGAAATACGACGGCGTGTTCGGGATGTGGTACGGCAAGGGCCCCGGCGTCGATCGCTGCGGCGACGTCTTCAAGCACGCGAACCACGCGGGGACGTCGAAGCACGGCGGCGTGCTCGTGCTCGCGGGCGACGATCACGGCGCCAAGTCCTCGACGCTGCCGCACCAGTCGGATCACATGTTCTCGGCGGCGCTCATTCCCGTGCTCTACCCTTCGAGCGTGCAGGAGATCCTCGACCTCGGGCTGCACGGCTGGGCGATGTCGCGCTACTCGGGCTGCTGGGTCGGCTTCAAGTGCGTCGCCGACACGGTCGAGAGCTCGTCGTCGGTGACGATCGACCCGTCGCGCACGCAGATCGTCGTGCCGGGCGACTTCCCGCTGCCGCCGGACGGCGTGTCGATCCGCTGGCCCGACGGCTTCCTCGAGACCGAAGCGCGGATGCAGAACTACAAGATCTACGCCGCGCTGCATTACTGCCGCGTCAACCAGCTGAACCGCATCGTCATCGATTCGCCGAAGCCCCGCCTGGGCATCGCCACCAGCGGCAAGAGCTACCTGGACGTCCGGCAGGCGCTGGACGACCTCGGCATCACCGAGGCCGACGCCGCCGAGATCGGCCTGCGCGTCTACAAGATCGCGATGCCGTGGCCGCTCGAGCCGGAGGGCGTGCGGCAGTTCGCCGAGGGCCTGGAGGAGATTCTCGTCGTCGAGGAGAAGCGGCAGGTCGTCGAATACCAGCTGAAGGAGCAGCTGTACAACTGGCGCGACGACGTGCGGCCGCGGGTCGTCGGCAAGTTCGACGAGAAGGGCGAGTGGGTGCGCCCGCACGGCGACTGGCTGCTGCCCGCGGTGTCGGAACTGACGCCGGCGATGATCGCGCGCGTGATCGCGCAGCGCATGCGCCGGCTCGACCTGCATCCGCGCGCGATGGAGAAGCTCAACGCCCGCGTCGACTGGATCAACGCGAAGGAAGCGGCGCTCGCGAAGCCCAAGATCACGCTGGAGCGCATTCCGTACTTCTGCTCGGGCTGCCCGCACAACACGTCGACCAACGTCCCGGAGGGCAGCCGCGCGACGGCCGGCATCGGCTGCCACGTGATGGCGATCTGGATGGACCGCCGCACGTCGACGTTCACGCACATGGGCGGCGAAGGCGTGCCGTGGATCGGGCAGGCGCCGTTCACCGAGGAGAAGCACGTCTTCGCGAACCTCGGCGACGGCACGTACTACCACAGCGGCGCCCTCGCGATCCGCGCCGCGGTCGCCGCCGGGGTCAACATCACGTACAAGATCCTCTACAACGACGCGGTGGCGATGACCGGCGGCCAGCCGTTCGACGGCCCCCTCACGCCGGCCGCCATCGCGCGGCAGGTGGCCGCCGAGGGCGTCGGAACGATCGTCGTCGTCACCGACGAGCCCGGCAAGTATCCGTCGGGCTATTTCCCGTCCGGAATCGCCGTTCATCACCGCGACGAGCTCGACGCCGTCCAGCGCGAGCTGCGGGACACGCCGGGCTGCACGGTGCTGCTGTACGACCAGACCTGTGCCGCCGAGAAGCGGCGGCGGCGCAAGCGCGGCAAGTATCCGGACCCGGCGCGGCGCGTCGTCATCAACGAGCTCGTCTGCGAAGGCTGCGGCGATTGCGGCGTCAAGTCGAACTGCGTGTCGGTCGCGCCCGTCGAGACCGAGTTCGGGCGCAAGCGCACGATCGACCAGAGCTCGTGCAACAAGGATTTCTCGTGCGTCAAGGGCTTTTGCCCGAGCTTCGTCACCGTCGAAGGCGGCACGCTGCGCAAGCCCGCGAAGGCCGCGGCCGGCGAGCTCCCGGACCTGCCCGAACCGGTGCGCGCGTCGAGCGTGGAGCCCTACGGGATCCTCGTCACCGGCATCGGCGGCACCGGCGTCGTGACGATCGGCGCCCTCATCGGCATGGCCGCGCACCTGGAAGGCAAGGGCTGCAGCGTGCTCGACATGACCGGCCTCGCGCAGAAGAACGGTGCGGTGGTATCGCACGTGCGCGTCGCCGACGCGCCGGATCAGCTGCACGCGACGCGCATCGCCGCCGGCGACGCGAGGCTCGTGCTGGCCTGCGACATCCTGACCGGCGTCGGCTCCGACGCGCTGGCCAAGATGCAGAAGGGGGTGACGCGGGCCCTGGTGAACACCGCGCTCGTGATGCCCGCCGGCTTCACCCGCAATCCGGACCTCGCGTTCCCGATGGGATCGATGGAGCGGGAGATCGAGGATGCAGTCGCGCCCGGCGACGCGGAATTCCTCGACGCGACGAAGATCGCGACGGGGCTCATGGGCGACTCCATCGCGACCAACCTGTTCATGGTCGGCTTCGCCTATCAGCGCGGCCTGCTGCCCGTCGGCGCGGAAGCGATCCTGCGGGCGATCGAGCTGAACGGCACGGCGATCGAGGCCAACCGGCAGAGCTTCCGCTGGGGTCGACTCGCCGCCGTCGATCCGCAACGCGTCTCGGCCGCGGCGATTCCGTCGGCGAAGCCCGATTCGCAGCGGCTGTCGGCGTCGCCGGACGAGATCGTCGCCCGTCGCGCGGAGTACCTGACGGAATACCAGGACGCTGCCTACGCGAAGCGCTACACCGACTTCGTGGCGCGCGTGCGCGCCGCCGAGACGGCGAAGCTGCCGGGGGCGGCAGCGCTGACGGAGGCCGTCGCGCGCGGTTACTTCAAGCTGCTCGCCGTGAAGGACGAGTACGAGGTCGCGCGACTGTACGCCGAGACGGACTTCGCCGCGCGCGTCGCGGCGCAGTTCGAGGGCGACTACAAGCTCGCGTTCCATCTTGCGCCGCCGCTCCTCAACCGGCCGGACGCGACGACCGGCGAAGCGCGGAAGAGCGTTTACGGCCCCTGGATGATGGGGATGTTCCGCGTGCTCGCGAAGCTCCGCCGGTTCCGCGGCACGCCGCTCGACGTCTTCACGCGGACCGCGGAACGCCGGATGGAGCGCGCGCTGATCGGAGAGTACGAGAAGCTCGTCGACGAGCTCGTCGCGGCCCTCGCGCCGCACAACCACGCGCTCGCCGTGCAGCTCGCGAGCCTGCCCGAGCACATCCGCGGCTTCGGCCACGTCAAGGAACGGCACGTGAAGGCGGCGAAGGCGAAGGAAGCCGAGCTGATCGCCGCCTTCCGCGCGGCGACGCCCGTCGGGCCGCGGACGGTCGCGCTCGCCGCCGATTGAACGGTACCGCCGCGTGAACCTCAGGCGGCCTGTTCAGCCGCGTACTGCTCGACCACTTCGCACGGCAGCCAGCTGAACTCGGCCTGCTCTTCGATCGGCTCCTTGAGCCGCACCGTATACTCGGCTGTGGCGGCGGTGAGCGTCAGGCAAACGCCGCTGGCGAACCCGCGGGCCGGCAGAATCACCGTCTTGATGGGCATGACGGGATGCCTTGTGCTTCCCGGCAGATAGAGCGCGGCGAAGCTCCGGTTTCCCTTGTTAGGCGAGGCGCTCCAGCTCTGCGCGGGATCGCGCGCAACCATCTTCACGAGCCGCGGGTCCCGTCCGACGAACTCGATGCCGATCTCCACGTGGTTGCCGATCAGCAGCCTCGAGCGGCGCACGACGGCAACGGTCCACGGTCCTGCACCTCCCTCGCGAAACGCAAGCAGGGTACCCGGCAGGAGTGTCTTGCCGTCCGTGATCTGCCCGTGCAGTCGGCAACCGGAGTCGCTGCGATCCTTGAGCTGCCAGACGTCGTACGACACGCAGATGTCGCCGGCCGGCGCGCCAAGAGCCGTGTCGCCATTGCCGCACGGACCCGCGGTCCGCATCTCCGTGTACGCTCCGTACTCCGTGATGGTGATCTCCTCCACCTCGGGCACACAGGCCGAGCCGGCCGCAGCCGCCAGGCGCTGCTCCTGACGCAGCGCGCGCACGATCTGTGCAAGGCCCATGGCAACTTCGATCGTCGAGGCAACGAACCTGCGCTCGCCGCGGCGACGGATTCGCTCCTGCAGCGGCGAAAAGACGATGCAGACCTTGCGCAACACCTTGAGCTGGCGGTCGGTCGCCAATGACGCCGACGGCGCGCGATCGCCCGCCTCGCGCAGCCTGGCGATCTCGTCGTGGATGCAGGCCAGCATCGGTGAGGGATCGAGCGACAGACACGCGTTCGCGTCGTTGGCTTCGGCTCGCACCAGGCCCTCGGGATCGTCCGGAGCCACGATGAAGCAGCCGGTCCTGTCGGCCGCCGCCTGACCGGGGCCGGACGGGCGGAGCACGAGCGCCTCGCACCACCGGGGCAGTTGCTGGTTCACCCAGAACGACTCGTGCGGCGCCAGCTGGGCCGAACGCATCAGCTTCAACAGCAGAACGTGGATGTACTCGCGCTCGAGTGTGCTCGGGGTGCTGGACTGCTCGTGGAATCGTCGAACCACCACGGGCTGGCTGGCGAGCCCCTGCGCCCGCGCGTAGTTGTAGACCTCGTGGACCTCGCTGGAGTAGATCAGCCGCGGCTTCGGGCCCACGAACGGGCGCAGCAGCGATTCGACCTGCCGGTGCTGGAAATAGCGCAGCAGCACGAGCGGCGCGTATTCCTCCCAGTCCCGGATCGACGCCCCGTCGCGGCAGCAGCGCACCAATTCGAGGAAGCAATGGCGGAAGGATTGGCTGAGCTCGAACGCTGCCTGCCAGTATTTCCTCTCGAGCGGCTGCAGCTTCGGGACCATCTCGCCGTAATTGATCAGCAGCGCCTCGGTCAGCTTCCGTGTCCGCTTGCCCAGCATGAGCAGCGCGCAGATGTGCCCGGCGGTGGGATGGCCCGCGATCGTGAGGTCGGCGAGCGCGTCCGACATGACCTTCTGCGACATCACGGGGTCGCGGCGCGGCAACGATTGCCAGAAGCGCTCGGCCGTCTGTGCGTCGACCAGCGGATCGGTCTTCACACCATCGACGGGGGTCAGGAAAGCGAACATTGCAGGGCCGGTTGAACGAGGTGGCTCCGTCAACTGCCAGCATGATTCATGCCACGCAGCCGACGCGACGCGACCGTCACCGAGCGGACCGCACCGCGGACCAACAGGAACGCCCTGCTCCCTACGACCGGCCGACGACCTCGTAGGGCGCCCAGACGAAGTCGCCTTGTTCCTCGATCGGCTCCTTCAGGCGCACGGTGAAGCTCCCCGAGGCCGACGTCAGCAGCAGCGTGCGGTCCCGCCGGTACTCGCGCGCCGGCACGATCAGCGTCCTGATCGGCAGGACCGGCCGCCGCGGGCTTTCCGCCAGGTAGAGCGCGGGGAAGGGCTGCGGCGCCGCAGCCGCGGACGCGTCGGCCCCCGCATCGCGATCGTCGACGGCCGTCATCTTGACGCGCAGGGGATTGCGCCCGACGTACTCGACGCCGACGTCGACGCCGTCGCCGGCGAGTCGCTTCAGCCGGCGGACGACGACCAGCGACCACTGGTCGCTCCCGGCTTCGCTGAGCGCGATCAGCGCCCCTGGCAGCACCCGGCTCGAGTCCGCGGTCTTGCCTCGCACCCGGCACCCCGAGTCGCTGCGGTCCTTGAGCTCCCACACCTCGCAGCGCACGTCGGCATTGGCGGCCGGCCCCGTCCCGCCGGCACCGCGCGCGGCCGTGGTCGGGTTCCCGGTGAAGCCGCCGAAGACCGTGATCGTGATCTCCTCGACCTCCGGAACGACGGGGTTGGCGACGACGGATTCCGGCGCGGCCTGCGCCTTGTGCGCCTCGTCGCGCAGCATGCGGACGATCGACGAGAGCCCGACGACGGACCGGACGGTCGCCTCGACGATCCTGCGCTCGCCGCGGCGATTGATGCGCGGCGGCTTCGGCGAGAATACGATCGCGAGCTTGCGCAGCACCTTGAGCTCCCGGCCGCGCCCGAACGCCGAAGTACCCGACGGAAGCGCGAGCGAATCGCGCAGCGCGGCGATTTCGGCGTCGATCGTCGCGAGCATCGGCGTCGGATCGACGAAGAGCTGCGTGCCGGTCGTCGCGGCCGCGCGCACGAGCCCCTCGCTGCCGTCCAGATCGACGAAGAGGCGTCCCCTGCGGGTGTCGATCTCGCCGTTGACGTGACCCGCTTCCAGGGTCAGCGCCTCGCACCAGCGCGGGATCGCCGCGTTCGCCCAGAAGGCTTCGTACGGCGACAGCTGGCCGCTGCTCATCATTTCCAGCAGCAGGACGTGAATGTACTCGCGCTCGAGCGTCGTCTCGCCGTCGCCGTCGCCGCGGATCCGCCGGACCGGCGCCCGCTGACGCAGCAATCCCTGCTCTCGTGCGAAGCGATAGGCGTCGTGGAGCCCTGTCCAGTCGATCGCCTTTGCCTGCCCCGCGACGCAGGGCCGCAGCAGCGCCTCGACCTGCCGGTGCTGGAAGATCCGGAGGAGAACCACGGGGACGTAGTCGCGCCAGGCGCGCTGGGACGGCTGTTCGCCGATATGCCGCAGGAAGTGCTCCTGCGCCTGCCCGAGCGACCGGGCGAGCTCCCACGCGGACTGCCAGTACCGCCTTTCCAGCGAACGCGACTGCGCGCTGCCGGAAAGATAGTTGAGGAGCAGCGCCTCGCCCAGCTTCCGGGCGTGCTGGTCGAGGGCGAGCAGCGCGCGCAGCCCGCCGATCCCGGCGTCTTCCTGCTCGACGAGGCTCACGAGCGCGTCCGACACGGCCCGCTGGGCCGCGACCGGGTCGCTGCGCGGCAAACTCCGCCAAAAATGGTCCGCCGCCGACGCGTTGGCCAGCGGACCCGCCTTGTCGCCGCCGACAAGAGCCAGGAATCCGATCATTCGGAAGGTACCTCGTGGGTCGTCACAGGTTGATGCGCACAAATCGTGCCAAGGTCGCCCCGCAGGCGTCGCGGCTCGCCGACGTGGCGCAGACCGGGCCGGCCGACGGGCCATGCGGCACGCCTTAGAATGGCGCCATGCAGGCAGCGTCCCGGGTGGATTGCGTCGACGGGCTGGCGCCGGCGCGGACGTGGTTCGCCGCGCTGGGCTGGCGTCCGTTCCCGTTCCAGGAGGACGCGTGGGCTGCCTACGCGCGCGGCGGCTCGGGTCTCGTCCACGCACCCACGGGGATGGGCAAGACCTATGCGGCGGCCGTGCCGCCGCTGCTTTTCGGCGCCCCGGGCGCGCCCGACGCCCCTCCCCCGCTTTCGCTGTTGTGGCTGACGCCGCTGCGGGCGCTCGCCGGCGACACCGGACTCGCGCTGGCCCGCGCCGCTGCCGGTCTCGCGCCGCACTGGACGATCGACGTGCGCACCGGCGACACCGGACCCGCGGCGCGGGCGCGCCAGGGCAGGCGGCTGCCCACCGCCCTGGTGACCACGCCGGAGAGCCTTACGCTGCTGCTCGCCCGCGCGGATTGGCGCGAGCGCTTCGCGCATCTCGCGGCGGTCGTCGTCGACGAGTGGCACGAGCTGATGGGGACGAAGCGCGGTGTGCAGACCGAGCTTGCGCTCGCCCGGCTGCGCGGCCTGAACGGACGGCTGCGGGTGTGGGGGCTCTCCGCGACGCTCGCGAACCTCGACGCCGCGCTCGCCTGCCTCGTCGGGCCGGCGGGCGTTGCGGGCGCCACCGTCGTCAGGGGGCTCGACGCGAAGGAGATCGTCATCGACAGCCTGCGCCCGTCGCGGATCGAGCGCTTTCCGTGGGCGGGACACATCGGCCTGAAGCTGCTCCCGCAGGTCATCCGCGCGATCGAGCGTGCGAAGTCCACGCTCGTGTTCACCAACGTGCGCTCGCAGACCGAGATCTGGTACCAGGCGATCCTCGAGGCGCGGCCCGACTGGGCGGGCACGATCGCGCTGCACCACGGCTCGCTCGAGCGCGACGCGCGCGACTGGGTCGAGGACGGCCTGCGCAACGAGCGGCTGCGCGCGGTGGTCTGCACGTCGAGCCTCGACCTCGGCGTGGATTTCGCGCCGGTCGAGCAGGTGCTGCAGATCGGCAGCCCGAAAGGCGTGGCGCGGCTCCTGCAGCGCGCCGGCCGCAGCGGGCACCGGCCCGGCGCCGTCTCGCGCGCGGTGGTGGTGCCGACGCAGGCGCTGGAGCTCGTCGAAGCCGCCGCGGCGCGCGAAGCGGCCGCCGCACGCGCGATCGAGGCGCGCCTGCCGGTCGCCGCGCCGCTCGATGTGCTGGTCCAGCATCTCGTGACCTGCGCGCTGGGTGGCGGCTTCCGGCCGGACGAGCTTGCGGCGGAGGTGCGGCGCACGCAGGCATATGCGCCGCTCAGGCCCGACGAGTGGCAG